>Ga0335080_10000008_pt1 | contig 319893 bp, 324 predicted proteins | sample Lox_Sample_34_FD_206720 | JGI IMG/M metagenome (GOLD analysis project Ga0335080, IMG submission 206720) | Soil microbial communities from Loxahatchee National Wildlife Refuge, Florida, United States - Lox_Sample_3.4 | ecosystem: Environmental > Terrestrial > Soil > Wetlands | place: USA... | reverse complement strand
TTGGCAGTGAAGCCCCGAAAAAACCATCGACGTCTCGTCAGGCACTCCGTCTTTCCCTTCAAGACAGAGAGTGTTGCGTCGACCAGTTGAACCGGCCGTCAAAAGCGGACATCGGCTATTCCGTCTGGCGACGGTTCCCGCTTGGCATCACGTGTCGTCGATTGCCGAGTCGAGGGCCTTCGCAAGCGCCTTGGCCTTTGAGAGCGCGGCGCGGTGCTTCTCTTCATTGGAGCTCGCACGGCCTGCCTCTACAGTCACCATGCACCGTATGGTGTCGTTGCCCCTGGAAAGAACTACCGAGAATTGATCGGTTTGAGCGTTGCGGGTGATTTCCAACTTTTCCATCCAATGCTCCTGGCCAGACACTGCGTTCGTAAGGATGCCCTCGGGGCGACGATTGCTTCAAGTGTACGCGGGTCGACAGCGTCATGGACAGGCCACTCAGCTCATCCATGTCTGAATATACTTGTATCTATCGCCATTCGAAACGCGCATAGTGATTCGATGCATGGTGACGCAATTGATAGGATGGTGACCTATTCCTTCTGGGGGCTGGGATTGCTGGTCTCCGCGGGAATAGTTATTGCGGTTCTTGTTTGGTAATCGGCCGCCCGGGCGTCGCGGTGTATTGTCGCTCTGCCATAAGGGATATTGCAATGCTCACACGCACGATACGCGTGACGCTGACATTTCAGCACCCATTTTCGCTCAAAGGGGTCGACCGGCGCCTGGCGGCGGGCGAATACGATGTGGTGACGGATGAAGAACTGATTGAGGGGCTATCGTTCCCAGTTTACCGCCGGGTCGCAACACTGATCTTTCTTCCAGCTGGCGTGGGCCAGCAGGCGTCGATCGAAATGGTCACCGTCGATCCCGACGATCTCGCGGCGGCCCATCAGCGGGATCAGGCGACGCTGGTGATGGCAACCTCCGTGGAGTCCCGCTCGCCATGAAGGGTGGTCTTGATCGCTCCGACTACTCGTTTGTAGTGAACCGCGCCGAATGACGAATTCTCAGCCTGGAAAGCTGTTCATCGTTATCGCCGCCTGCGCGACTGTCGCCTATGGAGTGCCGGTAGGCGCCCAGACACTCACGAAAGAGCCCGACGCCAACCAATTATCTTGCGGGCAGAAAGTGCTGGTCGAAAACAACACGTGTCCAGCGGATCAAATTTTGCACGTTACCGGGAGCTGCCTTGGCACGGCACTGAGGATTGATGTGGTGCAAACTCCAAGAGGAACGCAATACAACTGCGTCAAGCGAGATCAGCGCGATGACAAAAAGTGAGCTGCTTGGATTGACTGTAGCGGCACCATGGCACGGAACCATGTGAGCCTGGTTTTCCTTCCTGCGGGTGATAAAAAAGCCCGGCGCTGGGCCGGGCTTCGTTGTTGAACGGTCGCGCATTTTACTTCTGCTGTTGGCCGCCCTGCTTGTCGGTGTTCTGCTTGGGATCACCTTGGGTCTGCTGTTGTGGGGTGGGAGCAGGCGAAGCGGGCTTCTGTGTTTCGTTGGAGGAAGGATTATTTGTCATAGTATCTTATATCCTTTCAAAAGACCTAAGTAAGATTTACCTACCTACTTTAACTGTGTACTCGATACAACGATAACAAGACGCTGCGCCTGTGGCCGCACAGTATATTTTCGGCCTTTGCCTTATCTCGACGCGGAGTTCTCATCGTCCTTGTGCCGATGCAGGAACCGGGCGATCTGTGCTCTTAGCACGGCCGATTTCAACACGTCTCCCATTGAGCCTGCGGTATCGAAAAGTTCACGCTGAAGCTTCGGGGGGATCGTGTTCCACTGCATGATGACGGCCGCGCCGAGGCAGCGAAGGATGCGCTCCTCGATTTCGGCGAGGGTCGCATCAGCGACAGGTCTTCCGTCGGCGTTTTCCTTGGGAGGGGCATCTTGCGAGTGGATGATCTTGTCGAAATTGTTAGCGAGCCAATCCTCGTTTTCCGCCAGCGCGTTGAAGCTCTCTATCGATCGCTGAAACTCGCGGATTTCACTCGGAACAACGGTATGTTTGAGCGATTCGGCGGATTCTGCCGCTTTTGCACGAAATTGCTTTGCCGTAAACATCGGATGTTTCCTGCCTGCACGCGCCGAGCGGAAATCCGCTCGACGGTGCTGTGGTTTCGCTTTGTTGAATGTTCGTGACGTCATATAGGAACAATCAGGCTGAATTGCGATGACTTTGACCCAATTCGACGAATTGGGTGGTCGATGGGGTCACTTGCCGCTCAAAATCCGGGTCTGCGCGACCGATCTTTATTTCAAACAAACGGTCGTCTGCCCTTGTGGTTCTCCCAATTCATCCCCAGATGCAAATGCTTCTGCTTTGGGTGATGGCCTTCCGCCAGTCAGCGGTCTCGTAGTCTGCCTCAAGTCCATTTTCCGGGGACCGATATGGCGATCAATTTTCCGAACCGCAGCCGCAGTTATGATGCGACGCGGCGGGCGGTTCACTTCTGGGGCTACGACCGCTCCATGGAGAGTTCGTTCTTCATAATGGCGGACGCATTGAAGCAGATGCAGCCGAACCTACGGTTCGATACAATCGATATCCTGCGAGCTTTCGACGTCAATCGTGAGCGCATCTACTCAATTGCCGCCAAAGTCTATGCTCGGGGACGTAGGGGCACTTACGACCTCAACGTCGATGATGTTTGAACTTGATTTTATCTGGCTCCGAGCTTGACCCGTCCAAGGGCTGCAACATTGGAGAGCTGCTGAATGAATCTCGGAGTCTGGAGAGAGATAACAGACGTATACGGCGGCAAAATTACCAGGGCTTCATACAGGCTCTCCGGCAGAATAGTAACTGTTAGAACGTCCTTCGGCAGCAAGACGGCTCAGATAGGCGGACACACCCCCGAAAGATTGGCAAGAGTGCTATTGCGCGCATTGGTCGACAAAAGGATCTAGAGGTCCTCGAATAGGACACGTTGGCCGAATCTACCAAGGCGTAAGCAAGGCGTGCCCTGATCGCAATTTCAAAATGTCTCTTCTGTGCGACACGCACGGTTTGAAACGGATTGCCTTTGCGTGCGCACGTAGCCTCTCTAGCGAAAGGAACATCAATTGCAGGTTTTTGTGCGCGACAATGACGTCGATCAGGCTCTCCGTGTTTTGAAAAAGAAAATGCAGCGTGAAGGTGTATTTCGTGGAATGAAGCAACGGCGCTCCTATGAAAAGCCCTCGGAGCGCAAAACCCGGGAAAAGTCCGAGGCGATCCGCCGCGCGCGCAAGTTCGCGCGCAAGAAAGCACAACGCGATGGGCTCATTCCTCCCGACGCGCGCAAGAAAAAGTTGCTGGACGGTATGCGCGAGTGTTGAATACCGGGTTGGCGGCGATGAGAAGTCCACCCGTTCGTGGCTGAACGAGCTTCGCGAAGAGGGCGTCGAAGTCGGTTTCGGTGTTGGCATTCAGCACCTGAAGGTCCAATCCCAAAGTGCGGGAGGATGCCTCTAGACGTTTCATGACAATGCGGGCGACGAGTGCATTGTCTGGATTGACGAGCACAGAAAAGCTCTTGGCCTGAGGGATCAATTCGTGAAGCAGCTCCAGCTCCTTCGGAGTAACGTCTGCGTTTAGAGACGTTACACCGGTCACGTTGCCCTCCGGCCGGCTCAGGCTTTTAACAAGCCCTGCTTCAACCGGGTCCAGGCCAGTCTCGAAAACAATCGGAATTGTTGTAGTTGCTGCCTTCGCCGCAAGTCCCGCTGCGGCACTTCCGGGGGCCGCAAGTACCGTAACCTGACGCCGAACAAGATCATCAGCTAGCGCAGGCAATCGGTCAGGTTGGCCATCGGCCCAACGAAATTCGATTGCTACATTGCGGCCCTCGTCAAAGCCCGTCGTGCCGAGGCCCTGGCGGAATGCCGTCAGACGGGTCGCAAACCGATCCGGCGTTTCACTGCCAAGATATCCAATGACCGGAATCGCCGGCTGTTGTGCATGCGCAACAAGCGGCCAGACCGCCGCGCCACCGGCCAAAGCAATCAACTCGCGTCGCCTCATCGTCGTCGGCCCCGAGGCTAAAGACAGCGCCCATCGTATCGGATTAAGGAACAGCGCTGGAAGGGGGCCATGTCCGGCCGCACTGCGATCAAAAAATAGGCCCCACCAGACTGCAAACCTATCGCTTCAGGCGAAAACGCTGACCGAAAGCGTGAGATCGCTTTCAAGCGCGACCCGTTCATGTTTTTCAATGATACTCTTGATGCGGTAGCACGGGTCGCGCGGATCTCGATCCGAGGCAGGAACAAGATGACGGATTTCATATGGACCGGGGGCTGAGGAACGAAGAAGCCTCGGTGCAAGCTCGACTGTCTGACCGATATTGAACTTATGTGTCACGAGGCATTCCTTTCGTCATATTTGGCTTGGAAGCGCTGTCGGCGACGCTCCCTTCGTCCTTGTGCTTATGCAGGAAACGGGCAATCTCTCCTCTTAGCGTGGCTGATTTCAACACGTCCCCCATTGAGCCTGCGGTATCGAAGAGTTCACGCTGAAGCTTCGTTGGAATGGAGCTCCATTGCAGGATGACGGCCGCGCCTAGGCAGCGAAGAATACGTTCCTCGATTTCGGCGACAGTCGCATCCGCGACAGGTTTTCCAGCGGCGCCTTGCTTTAGAGGTGCGTCCTGCGAGCGGATAAACTTGCCGAAATTGTTCGCCAGCCAATCCTCGTTTTCCGCCAGGGCATTAAAGCTTTCCTCCGATCGCTGAAATTCGCGGATTTCACTCGGAACATTGGTATGTTTGAGCGCCTCGGCGGATTCTGCCGCTTTGGCGCGAAACTGCTTTGCCGTAAACATCGGATGCGTCCTCCCTGGCACGCGCCGAGGCGATTTCCCGCGACGGCGCTGTTGGTTTTCTCTGTTTGGATGTTGAACACCTTATATAGGCACGATCAGGCCTAATTGCGAGGCTCTGGCGGCTTCACGGTCCCCCCGCGCCGACGAAGGTGATTTTTGGTTACATCAATGCCCGCTTTTGGCCCATAGCAGATATCGGCACTTGCACCGCACATGTCCGCTTTCGGGGGGTGGATTCAACCGGTCGACGCAACACTCCATCTCATTCTATCTGCTGGGGTTTGAACCCCAAGGTCTTGCGCGCACTGCCAGCGATGCCAAAGCTCCTGGTTTCTCTCTGGCAGTGAAGCCCCGAAAAAACCATCGACGTCTCGTCAGGCACTCCGTCTTTCCCTTCAAGACAGAGAGTGTTGCGTCGACCGGTTGAACCGGCCACTCTTAGCGGACATCGCGAGGCCTCCGGCAATGTCATTTTTGGTCAGGCAACGATTTCAGTTCGACGGGTAAAATTCCCTGTTCTTGCACCAAGCTTCCCCTGATCCGACGAAATGGTTCCCTGTTCTGTTGAATAGGGAATTTGCATCAAAAGCCATGTGGCGCCGTTACTATTCTCGGTCTCCGGCGTCCAAAAAGCCGTGACTTTGCAAAATTCCCTGTAAAATTCCCTGTTAGCAGGGAAAACGGGCAGAGCAGGCGGCGATCTGCACTGCTACGCCAGCCACGCAGTACGGTCTCTGGTGAGGTTCACTCCAATGTCGCAAGAAAGCCCGCCGTTCGCGGGCTTATTGTCTTGGGGCAGAGTCTCTACGTTCCCAATTTGATATGTCCTTCGGCCGCTGAGCCCGAAAATCTCTGCGCAACGTCGGCAATATTCCCATTTTCTGGAGAAGCGGGCCGGAGACTTGGTTTGATCCGACTTTGCGACCGACCTGGCAGGACCAAAGTTACGGACACTCCGAGTTCACGAATTGATGTCCGCTTTCCGGGGGAATCTGTTGCAAAACTCGAGTGTGAATTAAGCCGAGGTGGGTCTTGCTACGCTAAAACAGATGGAAACTGACGCCGCGGCGGCTGAGAAAAAGCTTCAGAAGCTTAACGACGCGGGCAAACAGTCATGGTCTGCCTTGGCGACTGCATTGACGGAAACTCGCGGAGCTTTTGATCGCGCCAATCAAGCAGCTCAGAAAGCATTCAAGCAGGCCGTTTGATTGCTACGCAATAGCCGTTTTAAGAGAGACCGCCGCGAGGCGGTCTTTCTTTGATGATCGGACTTGGTCTCGCCGCACGTGAATGCCACCGCTACGACGTAGAGAGTTGCGGGCCGAGCCAGGTGCCAGGCGGCAAAGCCGGCAATCCGGCCACTAATCCGTCGAGAAGTCCCTGCAGTAGGCTGTCAGCCAGCGGACCAGATTTCTTCTTCGGGCCGACGAGGCCATCCGCCAACAGCAGCGTCAGTCCATGCACGAGGGACCAGCAAGCTAGGAGCGCACCGGCGATTTTTCGTTCGTTGCGAGGAGTATGCGGGATGGCGCGTCCGAGGCCCCCTGCAATGATAACGTCGGCAAGCATAGCCTTTGTCTTGTTGGCTTCCGCCAGTTCGATGGCGGGACGACTTCGGTCCGGACCGCTGAGGTAGCCTCCGAACATCAGGTTATAAAGCGCCGGGTTCTCGACCCCTTGATCAATGTATGCGCGGAGCATCGCGAATAGCTGTTCACGAGCATCGCTGAGGCCCGCGATTTCACGCGCCATGCGCTTTGTCAGCATATCGAACCCTGCCGCCGAGACGGCCGCGAATAGCTCACGCTTGTCAGCAAAGTGCTTGTAAGGGGCGTTGTGGCTGACGCCCGCCCGCCGGGCAAGCTCGCGCAGGGAAAACTCAAGGCTTTGCGTTTCAGCCAAAATTTCCAGGGCGGCTTTGACGATCGCACGGTGCAGGTCGCCGTGGTGATATGGGCGCTCTTGGGACGAAGACCTAGGCATCACTCAACCCCTTCATTTTTCTGACGTTTAGCCGATGAAGTTGGCGATGTCAACATTTTGCATATCGGCTATTCCCACCGCAAATGTTGACAGTGACAACTTTGGGGGCTTATCAAGTTGTCATCGTCAACATTAAAGATCCGTTGGAGCCGAATATGCGGTCCTGCATCCTTCTTCTTCTCGCGTTCCTGGTACTTGCCGGGTGCAAGCCAGAGGACGCGCCGGCGACGCTGCAGTTGGTCCGCGCGCTTGTCGTCGATCCCAAGTCTATCGGGGAAACCCGCCACGCCATCGGCGACATCAAGCCGCGTTATGAAAGCGATCTTTCGTTCCGCGTCGGCGGCAAGGTGCTTTCCCGACTGGTTGATGTCGGAACGTCCGTCAAGCAAGGCGACAGGCTGGCCACGCTCGACACCCAAGATTATGAGAACCGCCTGCGCTCTGCAGAGGCGGACGTTAGTTCCGCCGAGGCAGCGCTCGTCAATGCGGAAGCAACTGAGGCGCGACAAGCCAAGCTTCTGAAAGATGGCTGGACGCCGAAGGCAACTTACGACACCGCGTTGCAGAACCTACAGGCCGCTGAAGCGCGGTTGAAAGCTGCCAGAGCCAGTCTTGACCTCACTCGTGACCAGCTCAATTACACCACGCTCCGAGCCGATTTCGACGGCGTAATCACCGCCGTCGGTGCGGAGGCAGGCCAGAATGTGAATGCCGGGCAGATGGTAATTAAGCTGGCTCGCCCGGACGACAAGGACGGCATCTTCAACATCGCCGAGACAGCGCTCGGCGATATCAGCGGCACGAATGCCAAAGTCATCGTTTGGCCGCTGTCAAACCCGGACCTGACTGTTGAGGGAGCGGTGCGGGAGATTTCTCCAGTTGCTGACCCTGTGACGCGCACCTACACGGTCAAAGTCACGCTAAACAACCCGCCACCGCAACTGCGCTTCGGCATGAGTGTCGGCGGCCGTTTGAAGGGAAATTCCGCTCCCTCCGTCGCGCTGCCACTCTCAGCGCTTTTTGAAAAGAATAGTTCACCGGCGGTTTGGGTACTGGATCAGCAGTCGAGCAGTCTCACTCTGAGGCCCGTCACGGTCGCGCGCTACGAGGCGAATACCGTCATCGTCGCGAGCGGCCTCACCAAAGGGGACATCGTCATTACCGCAGGAGTGAACAAGCTGACGGTCGGCCAAAAGGTCCGGCTCGCCGACGCAAACGTGGCCAGGAGTGACAACCAATGAAGACGTTCAATCTCTCCCGCTGGGCACTCGAGCATAAGAGCTTTGTTCTCTACCTGATGCTAGTCGTCGCAATCGCCGGAGTTTTCGAATACAACCGACTCGGGCGTGATGAGGATCCACCCTTCACAATTAAGACAATGGTTGTGAAGACCCTGTGGCCTGGGGCCACCACGCTGGAGACGATGCAGCAAGTTACGGATCGCATCGAGAAGAAGCTCGAAGAGCTGCCGAACATCGACTATCAAAAAAGTTACACCAAGCCGGGTGAGTCCGTGGTGTTCGTCTATTTGAAAGACTCCACGCGCGCATCGGACGTGCCAGACCTCTGGTATCAAGTGCGAAAGAAGGTCGGCGACATCAAGCAGACTTTACCTCAAGGTGTGCAGGGTCCGTTCTTCAATGACGAGTTCGGCGATACTTATGCCCTGATCTTCGCGCTGACTTCGGATGGCTTCTCCCACCGCGAGCTGCGCGATTATGCCGAGCGCGTGCGCGCCGAACTGCTCGGTGTTCCCGACGTTGCCAAGATTGAACTGCTCGGCACCCAGGACGAGAAAATTTACCTGGAGTTCTCGACCCAGCAGCTCGCCGCCATGGGGCTCGACATTTCCGATCTGATACAGACCCTGCAGGCGCAAAACGCGATCCAGCCGAGCGGGACCGTCGACTCAGATGCGGAGAAGATCGCTGTTCGCGTTTCGGGTCAGTTCGCCTCAGAAGAGAGCCTGAAAGCCATCAATTTCCGTTTCAATGGCCGGTTCTTTCGGCTGAGCGACATCGCAACGGTTAAGCGAGGATACGCCGACCCGCAGCAACCAATTTTCAGATACAACGGCCGCTCGGCCATTGGCGTCGCGGTTGCGATGCGGAAGAATGGTGACGTGCTCGCATTCGGCGAGCACCTTAAAGAGCGCCTCGTCAAGGTGACGGCCGAATTGCCTGCGGGCATCGAATCCCACCTGGTGGCCAATCAGCCGGAAGTCGTTGAAGACGCCGTCGGCGAGTTCATCAAGACCCTGATCGAAGCCATTGCCATTGTTTTGGCCGTGAGCTTCCTATCGCTCGGATGGCGCCCTGGCATTGTCGTTGCGATTGCGATTCCGCTCGTTCTTGCGATCACCTTTGTCGTCATGAAACTTGCCGGAGTGAGCCTGCAGCGTATCTCGCTCGGCGCACTCATCATCGGGCTTGGGCTTCTGGTCGACGACGCGATGATCGCCGTGGAGATGATGATCAAGAAGCTCGAAGAGGGCAGCGACAAGGTCACAGCCGCTACATTTGCTTATACCTCTACAGCCTTCCCGATGTTGACCGGCACGCTCGTTACCATTGCTGGCTTTATCCCCGTGGGGTTCGCCGCAAGCAGCGCCGGCGAGTACTGTTTCACACTCTTCGCGGTCGTTGCTATTGCATTGACCGCATCATGGGTTGTTGCCGTCCTGTTCACGCCTCTCACGGGCGTGTTCATCCTGCCTGACAAGGTAAAGGGGCATGGCCGCGAGCCGTCTCGATTCGCCCGCGCATTCCACACCGCGCTCGATCACGTTCTGCATCTGAAGTATTGGGTCATCGGCATCACGGTTGCGCTGTTCGTCGCGGCTCTCGGGGGGATGCAGCTCGTACAGCAGCAGTTCTTCCCGAGCTCCGACCGCCCCGAACTGCTTGTTGACCTGACGCTCCCGCAAGGCTCCTCGATCAACGCAACCCGCAAGGTGGTCGATGACCTCGAGAAAATCCTTAAGACTGACCCGGATATCGAACACTGGTCCTTTTACATCGGTAGCGGCGCCATCCGTTTCTACCTGCCACTCGATCAGCAGCTCGCCAACGACTTCTTCGCACAAGGCGTCATTGTCACGAAAGGATTCAAGGTTCGTCCGGCCGTGCGACAGCGCATCCTCGCCGCATTGCAATTGCCAGAATTTCAGCAGGTGCAGCCTCGCGTCAGTCCCTTGGAGCTTGGGCCGCCGGTCGGCTGGCCGCTCAAATTCCGCATCAGCGGGCCGGATCCCATGAAAGTCCGTGAGATCGCGCAAAACTTCGCCTCTGTGCTCGGCAAAACGCCAAATGCGCGGAACATCAACTTTGATTGGAACGAGCCGTCCAAGGTCGTCCGCGTTGAGGTGGATCAGGACCGGGCGCGGGCGCTGGGTATCAGTTCGCAAGCGCTGAGTCAGACGATAAATGCGATTTTATCGGGCACGACTGTGACCCAGGTGCGCGATGACATCTATTTGGTCGACATTGTCGCCCGCGCCATTCCCGACGAGCGCGCAAAGCTGGAGACGCTGCGCAGCCTGATGATCAACGTATCTGGCGGGCATTCGGTGCCGCTTGAGCAGGTTGCGAAGCTCTCCTACGGAGTCGAACCGCCACTGGTCTGGCGTCGCCATCGTCTACCAACCGTTACGGTACAAGCCGACACGGCGCCGGGACTTGAGCCGGCGACCGTTGTCAAAGCGCTCTCGGCCAATCTCGCCGCGTTCAACTTGCAACTACCCGCGGGTTACGAGGTGGTCGCAGGCGGCACCGTCGAGGAAAGCGCCAAAGCGGAAGCGAGCATTTTCGCGGTCTTCCCGGTGATGATCCTGATCATGGTTACGATCCTCATGGTGCAGCTGCAGAGTTTTCAGCGGCTGTTCCTCGTGCTTGCCACGGCACCGCTGGCCCTCATCGGGGTTTCCGCCGCGCTGCTTATCTCGCGGGCACCAATGGGATTCGTTGCAATACTCGGGATCGTCTCGCTGATCGGCATGGTGATCCGCAACTCGGTGATCTTGATTGGCCAGATCGATACCGAAATCACCGCGGGCCAGCATCCGTGGAACGCGGTGATCGTGGCCACGGAACATCGGCTGCGTCCGATCCTGCTGACCGCTGCCGCCGCGATCCTGGGCATGATTCCGATCGCGCCGACTGTGTTCTGGGGGCCGATGGCTTATGCCGTTATGGGCGGGCTCGTGGTCGCGACGCTGCTGACCCTCGTGTTCCTGCCCGCACTCTATGTCGCATGGTTCCGGATCAAGCCGATCTCGGAACCGGAACCGAACACAATTTCAGCCAGAGCGCTAGCCCACGCTTGAGAAGCGACCAGAGCGCAGTCGCACCAGTCACCACGGAGAAACTCCGTCATGGAACAACTCTCTTCCTCTGCCATCGCAGCGATGACCGCAAAACGACGCCGGCCGCCGCCGCCTCGGCCCCCTTTCGACTGTATCGCCTTGCTGCTGCAGGGCGGTGGCGCTCTCGGCTCATATCAGGCCGGCGTCTATGAGGCGCTCGTCGAGGCCGATCTGCAACCGGACTGGGTTAGCGGCATTTCGATCGGCGCAGTCAGCGGTGCGCTGATAGCGGGCAATGCCCCCGAGCGGCGCGTCGAGCAACTCAGGAAATTCTGGGAACAGATCACAGCCCCGCCGCATAGCCTCGACGCGTTGTTGTCGCCGCTCTCGCATGGAAGCGACACGATGCGCGGCTGGTTAAATCAGGCCAATGCCGTAACGGCTCTGGTGTGGGGCGCGCCTGGATTTTTCACGCGGCGGCCAATAGCGCCGTGGTTCGCTCCGGCCGGCGGCGCGGGCGCTGTCAGTTACTACGACACGGCAAATTTGCGATCGACACTTGAGAACCTCATCGATTTCGACCGTATCAATTCCGGCTCAGTGCGCTTTACGGTCGGCGCCGTCAATGTGCGTTCAGGCAATCTGGTTTGCTTCGACACCAAGACCCACCGGATCGGTCCCGAGCACGTCATGGCGAGCGGCGCGCTGCCGCCAGGTTTTCCTCCAGTTGAGATCGAGGGCGAGCACTATTGGGATGGCGGCCTCGTCTCCAATACGCCGCTGGAGTGGGTCGTTGAGAGCGTGCCGCGGCAGGACACTCTTGCCTTCCAGGTCGATCTCTGGAGCGCACGCGGCGATTTCCCGCGCCACATAGCCGAAGTCGAGACACGCCGGAAAGAGATCATTTACTCGAGCCGAACCCGTGCCAGCACCAGCAGTTTCAAGCGCATGCAAAGGATGCGGCATGCCGCGGCCAAGTTAAGTGCCGACATGCCAGAACAAGTGCGCAATAGCCCAGAAATGGAGGTGCTGCAGCCGATGATCGAGCATAAGGCCTACAACATCATCCAGCTCATCTACCGCGCAAAAACCTACGAGGGAGACTCGAAGGATTACGAGTTTTCGCGCCGGAGCATGGAAGAGCATTGGCGCGCCGGCTACCACGATGCGGTCCGTACGTTACGTCATCCCGAGGTGCTGAGCCGACCCAAGACGCCGGACGGCGTCTTCACTTTCGACCTGCATATCGACGGCCGCGAATAAACGGAGGACACCATGACCGAAGAAGACATCCGGAAGCGCGCATTTGCGATGCCGCTCACGAACCCAGCCTTTCCGCCAGGACCTTACCGATTCACCGACCGCGAATACCTCATCATCACCTATCGAACAGACCCTGAGCGGCTGCGCGCGATTGTGCCCCAGCCACTCACGCTCGACGCACCGCTCGTTAAATACGAATTCATCCGCATGCCCGATTCCACCGGTTTCGGCGACTACAGCGAGAGCGGTCAGGTGATCCCTGTGTCGCTCAACGGCCGGCGGGGCAACTACACCCACTGCATGTTCCTCGACGACGAGTCGGCGATCGCGGGCGGCCGCGAGCTCTGGGGCTTTCCCAAAAAGCTCGCGAGCCCGAGCCTCAAGGTCGAAAAGGACACACTGGTCGGAACGCTTGACTACGGCCCCGTGCGCGTTGTCACCGGCACAATGGGCTACAAGCACCGCACGCTCGACGCTTCTCAGATCAAGGCCGCGCTAGGCGCGCCGAATTTCCTGATCAAGATCATTCCTCACGTCGATGGCAGCGCGCGTATCTGCGAACTCGTCGAGTATGGTCTTGAGGACGTCAATGTACGTGGTGCCTGGGCGGGCCCCGGCTCCTTGCAGCTTAATCCGCACGCGCTGGCGCCTGTCGCCGAGCTCCCAGTTCTCGAAATCGTTTCGACTGTACATTTCGTCGCCAATCTGACGCTCGGCCTCGGTAATGTCGTGCACGATTACCTGCAACCGGCCGTCACGCGTCGGTCAGAAAGGAGGCTGGTATGCGTCTCCTAGGCAAAGTCGCGGTTGTCACCGGCGGTGCCAGCGGCATCGGCCAGGAAATCGCACGCGTCTACAGGCGGGAAGGCGCCAACGTCGTGATCGCCGACCTCACTCAGGCTGGCGCGGATGCGGCCGCCGCGGAGCTTGGCGGAAACGCTGCGATCGGCGTTGCGATGGACGTGACCAGCGAAGCACAGGTTGAGTCCGGTATGGCCAAGGCGATCTCGGTCTTCGGTCGGATTGACGTCCTCGTGAGCAACGCGGGGATCCAGATCGTCGGGCCACTGGAGGACTTTGATTTCGCGAAATGGAAGCAGATGCTCGCGATTCATCTGGACGGCGCCTTCCTCACCACGCGGGCAGCGCTGAAGCAAATGTACAGGCAAGGCACCGGCGGTAGCATCATCTACATGGGGTCGGTGCACTCAAAGGAAGCCTCGCTGCTGAAGGCCCCGTACGTAACGGCCAAACACGGTCTCATTGGGCTTGCGAAGGTCGTTGCCAAGGAAGGCGCCGAGCACGGCGTGCGTGCAAACGTGATCTGCCCGGGCTTCGTGCGCACGCCACTCGTCGACAGGCAAATTCCCGAGCAGGCGAAAACGCTCGGGATCACCGAAGAGCAAGTGATCAAAAGTGTCATGCTCAAGGACACGGTCGATGGTGAGGTCTCGACAGTCGAGGATATCGCGGAAGCGGCTGTGTTTTTCGCAGGTTTCAAGACCAACGCACTCACTGGACAATCGTTGATCGTGAGTCACGGTTGGTCAATGCAGTGAGACGGCTAACGGGTGGTTCACGCCTCGCCCCTTAGCTTCGGCTGATAAAAAATTAGATCGGCCAATATGCATATCAGCCATCCCCCCACTTTGGACTGCACCAATGTTGACAATGACAACTTATTAAGTCTATGAAGTTGTCAACGTCAACATTGGAGATCGATTATGACGACAAAGATTGCACGTACGCTCATTATCGGACTTCGCGCTGCCTGGATATTAGCGACAACGGTGAGTGCGAGTGCTGAAACCTTGGAAGAGAGGCAAGCATGTATTGGCGATGCGTTTCAATTTTGCTCTGGCGCAATTCCAGACCGTGACCGGGTGTTCAGTTGTCTCGTGGCTAATGCAGACGTGATATCGCCAGCCTGCCATTCGGTCATCGCCCCACATGTGGACCGAGCATCATCGCTAAAGCCCCCGCAGCACGACAAGCAAGCCAACAAGTGGCCGCTCAAAATCTCCACGGACTGACCGAGCCCTCATGTTCATCTTGGCCAATCGATTTAGCTTCGTCGGTGCCTCCCGGTCGCGGTGCCCTTACTTATTCGCTCGTGTCTTAGCGAAGGCAACGGGATTCGTCCGGATCACGTACATCTGCTTATTCGCATTTTGCTGCAGCCACGCGTCCGCCCACCCGCATTGGATCGGCCTGTCTGATAGCCATTTCCCTTCTGAATATAGTTCGCGCGGTCTTGTTCGCTCGCAGCGCCCTCCAGCCGAGCCATTTGACTTACCGTCAACGAGCTTTCCGACCGAAGTGCAAGCGAAGTGGAGCGACCTTGAAGCTCGCATTTCTGCTGACGAGAAATTGTTCGCAACCTGTCGCTCAGATCAAAGCACTTGCTCGCAAGCTGAACGTCGCTTTTTGTCGATCATTGAACTTGCGCGAAACCATGAGGGGCGCGCCCGCCTGGGATGGCTCAATCGTGCCGTCAACATGAGTATCAAGCCAGCTAGCGACTGGGTCCAATATGGTGACGCTGATTATTGGGCATCCCCGCTCCAGACGCTCGCCAGTGGTAAGGGCGACTGCGAGGACTATGCGATCGTAAAATATGTCGCACTTCGCGCGCTGGGGGTGGAGACCGTCAATCTCCGCATTGTCATCGTACAAGACGACAAGCGGGGGACGCAGCATGCGGTGGTGGCAGTCCGGCAGGAACAACAGTGGCTCATTCTCGACAATCTGACGATGACAATCATCACTGCTGAGGACGCTCGCAACTATCATCCTTTATTTACGCTAAATGGCTTCCGAACTGGCCACGGTTGAGCCAGCGCAAACCACAAAGAATCGATCTTAGCACTTACTCAACCTACGCCTTTGTTCGAGTAATAGCCTTTTCATGAGTTGCTCGAGCAACCGTCGGCCGGGCACGGTCAAAGCAATAATGTCCGCTTTCAGCGAATAAAAAGCTGATAGCCAGCAAAAATGGTTTCAAGAAGAATGAGCGCGATAATTATTCGCTCGAGACGCAGTGAACGCTCGGTATCAATGATGTCTGCTAGAGCCTGCGCCGTATCCGAGATCACCGTCAGCTTGCGCGTTAAAAGGTCTGCGCGTTCCTTGAGCTCATATTCGCCCTCAAGCCTGGCATAAAATCGCTCAAGGTCCGGTCGCTCCCAAAGTATATCTGGCTTTTCGGCGACTGCCACCAGACCTGACACACGCTGCTGAACAAGCAAAGCGTTGCCAATGTGTTTTAGAAGCGTTCGACGCCCGCCCGGGGTGCGTCCGTACTCAGCCAATTCGCGCGCGAGAGGCTCTATGGCATCGAATACCGCACTTACGTTGCGTTCATCATGTGCCAAGATCAGATTCGTCGCTATCGCATCAGCGATGATGAGAACCTGTTCAGGCAATAGTGCCCTAAGACAAATGGTGCCGGTCGGCGATATTTGCTCGTCTTTGTCGGGCACGATCTCAATCTGCGCCAGCTCTTCCTCACGCCGAGAAAACCGCCCGGTTATACGACCATCGAGACTTCGAATTATTTCGTCTTCCTGCAAAGGCGTCATGCCGAATAGAACAGCGACGCCGTAGCGAAAAAGTACGAGAAAGCTGCCTCCTTCAATACGAAAGGCTAAAGGCGAGGTCGATAGGACGTCACGACGTTCGAGACCGGCTGTCTCGATACGATCGCCGAGCAACAAGGCTCTGACCGTAATCTGTGGGCTATTTTCGCTCGCCATGGTTCACGGTCAGAGCCTTTTTGGGGTGCCGTAAAGTTCCGCGCTGCCCGACGAAGAGGGCAGTCACCTGCGTTCAAATTTACTTAATGATTCCATCGCATAGTTTCATCAGTCTGAGTGAGCAGCCCGAGCCCGCTATCCTTGCCCAGCAAAAGCTCACTTACCCAGGCATAGGTAGGGTTCGGGCATTTCCTTCGCCCAATCAAGCTGGGCTCATCTGCAACGCCCATGCAACTCCCGTGGCCGCGAAATTGGGGCCGCTGAATATCCGTCGTGGTCCATGACAGGACTCCGCGATACGTACGCCGTCTTTGCGGCCCGAAAGCGAACATTTGGGTGTGCGACTGGAATATCCGCCAACGAACGTTTCGAACTGGACTCACAGCCCCTCTTTTAAGTGGCGCCCCATCAGCTAGGATACGGGCAGGTGTTGTATCCAAATCGATCGGCAATTGGACGAAATTCCTAAGGTTTGTCCTAGCGGATAATGCTGATCGACCGTCGGTAAAAGCGAATTGTATGTGATGAGCGGTGCGCAAACGGAAATTGAATTGAAGCTGCGGGTCGCTCCCGAAGACATATCCGTCCTGCAGAATCATCCGAATTTTGCGAGCGTCCTTCATGATCCGACCCATGAAACGTTGAACTCGGTCTATTTCGATTCGGAGAATCATTTTTTGCGCGATCAGGGGCTAACCTTGCGCGTACGCCACATCGGCGACAAACGAATCCAAACTATCAAGACCACCAGTCAGCGCTCCGATTGGTTCGAGCGGTCAGAGTGGGAACTGCCTATCGAAGGAGACGAACCAGACCTTTCCCGCGTGACAGATGCTGCCCTGGGCCCGATCCTTACCGAGGATGTTCGCAAAGCATTGAAACCAGTTTTCGAGACCAGGATCGAGCGAACAGCGTATCATTTGAATGGGAACGAAACTGATATCTTTATGGCGATTGACGAGGGGCAGGTTATAGCCGCCGATTCCTCATGTCCGGTCTCTGAGATCGAACTTGAACTCAAGCACGGCAATACCCCCGACCTTTTTAAGATTGCGCGCGCCATAAGTGGAGTCGTGCCTGCTCAGCTCGACGTCAGAAGCAAGGCGGAGCGTGGCTATGATTTGATTGAAAAGAAGCCGGCCGCTGTCGAGAAGGCGTACAATCCTGAGTTAAACGCGGGAATGAGTGCAGGCCGCGCGTTTACGTTGATCGGGCGGGCCTGTCTGCGCCATCTGGTCGCGAATGTGCCGGCAACAATCGATCGAGATGTTGAGGCGCTCCATCAGATGCGGGTTGCGCTGCGCAGATTGCGCGCTTCCATTTCCCTTTTTTCCGATTTTGTAAGCGACGATCGAATTGACGCGATCAAGACAGAGTTGAGATGGCTCGCACGCGAATTTGGCCCTGCGCGCGACCTGGATACTTTTATTATCGAAACTCTCAGGCCAATGCGAAAACAGCACCCGAGCCAGCCGGGGCTTGTCAGTATTGGCAGGATGTTCGCCCGCGAGCGCCTCAAGGGTTACCGGCGGGCGCAGGAAGCCGTTAAGTCGGCTCGATTCCGCTCGCTGGTTCTCGATACGGCGGAATGGCTCGAGGCCGGATCCTGGAGTACGTCGGAAGACCCGCTGACGCGCGCGCGGCGCGAAATACCAATTGAGATCCATGCCGCGGAGCAGCTCTCGCGGCGGCGAAAGCGGATTAGACGTAAAGGAGCGAAAATTGCCCAACTGAGTCCCGAACAGCTACACAGGTTACGTATCCAGGTCAAAAAGGCCCGATATGCGGCCGAATTCTTTTCCAGCACGTACAGCGGCAAGAGGTCAGCGAGGCGGTGCACGAGAATTCTCAAATCACTTGGCCAGCTGCAGAACTGCCTCGGCGGAATCAATGACGTTGTGACGCGTAAGTCGCTATTTGCGGACATTATCGCTCGGCCAGCTCGTCGTCTGAGTGCCGAGCAAAATCGTCACCGCGCGTACGCTGCGGGTCTCATCATCGGAGACCAGCAGGCAAGAATTGAGAGATTGCTAGAATGCGCGCAGAAGGCATACTTTCGATTTGACCGCGCTAAGGCATTCTGGCGGCTATCGCGCGGCCACGCCAATGCTTCGCCACGTAGAATGACTCCTGCAACAAAACAGCTGGAGCTATTCTCGCAAAGGAAATGATTTAGAGACACATTATTGAGACGCGGCACCTAAGGCACCAAAGGCTGCAGTATTTCTATTTGGACGCTCACCTATCGGCTCGTGATTGAGAGCAATGGACTCCGAGCCCTTGCAACGGATCATCGCAGGAGAGCATCGAGATCGTCTGATCGCGGCTGGCTGTGTTCTGGAGGTGGTTCAAAATTCAGGGAGTGTCGGCACTCTTACGCTGACGGGTGCGGGCATCAGGCGTCTGGAGTCTGGCAAGTAACTTCGGAAACTTTCTTTTGCGGCCCTCTTTCTTGGTTGCGCGACTTGGCCTGGCTGACGGCGTAAAGCGTAGCGGCGAGAGGTCGGGGGTCCGATGATGCGAATGTTCATTTTTGTGACAGTTATGTCGGCCGGTCTGGCAATGGGGCCGACTATCGCGTTGGCACAGCAGTTGGCGCCCTCAGGTCCGAGACTGGATTCGCCGGGGGAAATCGCGGTGTGGAGCACGGTGCTCACTCAGAAGCAGGATTATTGTCGGCGCCAGGCGGCGGCGCAAAAGTTGACCTACTGGAAGCGTCGCCGCTTTGTGCGCGCATGCATAAAGCGCGAGACGGGCGCCCGATGATCGACAGGATCAAATTAGCTCAGCTCCACAGCCAAACTTCGCCCACGTCACCACACAATAGGGTATAATACTCGCTTCAACCCACGTCTTATAAGGACGGAGAGGTAAATCATGAGCCAAACCATGACTGAGACGATGGATGGCTCGCCAGGAACGCCGACGAAGCTCGATCCTGCTGCGCAGATTGCTTCAAAGTTTCTCGAGTTCAATTCTTCCAAAAATGGTTTGAGTTCGGAAGAGGCGGAGCGGCGTCTGGCGCAATACGGGCCCAACGCACTCGAAGACCGGACAGAGAGCAAGTGGCACAAGCTCTTGTCGTATTTCTGGGGGCCACTGCCATTCCTCATTGAAGCTGCTGCAGTCATCTCGGCGCTCCGCCGCGATTGGCCGGATTTCGTCGTCGTCGCTGGACTCCTGCTGTACAATGCTGCTGTCGGCTTCTGGCAGGACAACAAGGCGGCGAATGCCCTCGCGGCACTAAAGAAAGGTCTCGCGCCCCGCGCTCGTGTCGTGAGGGACAATAAATGGGAAACCCGAGACGCCGCCGGTATTGTTCCGGGTGACGTCGTCAGCATCGACGCAGGACAGATCGTCCCGGCAGATATCATCCTGATTGACGGCAAGTATCTGAGTTGCGATCAGGCGTCGCTGACCGGTGAATCTCTGCCAGTTGCAAAGAAGGTCGGTGACACCGCTTATTCTGGCAGCATCGCCAAGCAAGGCGCGATGACCGGCCTTGTTATCGCAACGGGTGTAAAAACCTTTTTCGGTCGGACAGCGAAGCTTGTCGGCTCGGCCGGCGCGGTTTCCCACTCACAGCGCGCGGTGACGCAAGTCGGTGACTTTCTGTTGTTGCTGGCCTTTATTCTCGCAATGATCCTGGTCGGGGTCGAATGCTATCGTCGCCTGATCGTGACGGACGCCTGGAGCTGGGACGAGTTTGGCAGCATTGCCCAGTATGTTCTCGTCTTGCTGATTGCGTCGATTCCGGTCGCTCTTCCGGCGGTCATGTCTGTCACGATGGCGATCGGCGCCTACGCGCTGTCGTTGAAAAAGGCGATCGTGTCGCGCCTTTCAGCGATCGAAGAACTCGCCGGGGTCGACGTCCTATGTAGCGACAAGACCGGGACGCTGACAATGAATCAGCTCACGGTCGCGTCGGAAATTCCCTTCGGATCGTTCACAGCGGACGACGTTTTGCTTGACGCCGCACTGGCGACCCAAAAGAGCAGCGAAGACGCCATTGATGTTGCAATTCTTTCAGCCGCCGGAACGCGAGCCGATATCGAACACGCGAAACAGACCGACTTCGTCCCGTTCAATCCAGTCGATAAGCGCACTCTTGCGACCGTCGTCGATCCCTCAGGCAAGACACGGCACTATGCCAAGGGCGCGCCGCAGGCAATTTCGGCTTTGGCCAAGCCAAATGCTGACGTACTTCAGCACTATGAGGGTACCGTTGCCGAACTCGCCAGCAAGGGCTATCGCGCGCTAGGGGTCGCCCAATCCGACGACGGAAAAAACTGGGAGATCGTCGGGCTTGTTTCTTTGATGGACCCGCCACGTCCAGACGCCAAGTCGACAATCGCTGCGGCGAAGGCACTCGGCCTTAATGTCAAGATGGTCACCGGCGACGATGTCGCCATCGGAGATCAGATCGCCGCGCAGCTCGGGATCGGCAGCCATCTGCTCGTCGCAAGTGACGTCTTCGGGGAGGGCGGGAAAGCAGGTGCTGTCAGTGACGCCGTCATGGACGCGGTCGAACGCGCGGATGGTTTCGGCCGAGTATTCCCGGAACACAAGTATGAAATCGTGAAAACCCTGCAGGCCCGTGGGCACATCGTCGGCATGACAGGCGATGGGGTGAACGACGCTCCGGCGCTTAAGCAGGCAGACTGCGGCATTGCCGTCAGCGGGGCTACCGATGCCGCAAGAAGCGCTGCCGCGCTGATTCTGACGGCGCCCGGCCTGTCGACAATCATTAATGCAATCGGCGTATCGCGGCAGATCTTCGAGCGGATCGAGAGCTATATCTACTATCGCATCGCGATGACGCTCGACATTATGATTTTGGTGGTAGCGTCAATCGTGCTTTTCCAATTCCAGCCGATCACCGCCATCATGATCGTTGCGCTGGCTCTTCTTGATGACATTCCGATCATGACTATCGCCTATGACAACGTGCCTACGGCGGAACGACCAGTTCGCTGGAACATGCAGAGTATTCTTCTCTTCGCCTCGATTATGGGCCTATTGTCGGTCGCGGAAACCTTTGGCCTGCTGCTGATCGGCATGCGCTGGGTCGCCGATGTGCAGCTCCAGGACATGATCCGGCTTGATTCCGCTCAACTCCAGACTGTGATGTTTCTACAACTCGCAGTCGGCGGTCACTTGCTTTTGTTCGTTGTACGAACGAAAGGGTCACTGTTTCAGCCGCCTTATCCGAGCGCGCGGCTGTTCTGGGCCATAGTCGCGACTCAGGTCGTCGCAGTCGCAATCTGCCTGCTAGGCATTGGTGTTAGCGCAATCCCGCCTGCAGCGATTGTCGGCGTGTGGATCTATTGTCTTGTCTGGATGGTCGTGCTCGACGCGCTCAAACTTGTTTATTGGCACTTCGTCATCGAACGTGAACGGTTCATTGCGCTCCAGCGCACTACTCTCTCGGGCTAATCGGTCCGAAACCGCGGGAGATCCCGGACATGAATTTGACCAAACGGCTAAGAGTAGAACCCGGCGCAGAGATCGATCTCGCCGGGATGGACGCCTCGTTCCACGGCAAATGGGCCTCTGCCGAGGCAGCCAAGGCCGAGCTCGAGAGTAATCTCGCGCGCATAACCGTGCTGCAGCGCAAGCTCTACGCAGACCGGCGCCATTGTCTCCTTATCGTGCTGCAGGGGATTGATGGTGCCGGCAAGGATGGCACGTGCTGGCACGTGATTAGCGCTATGGATCCCCAGGGTGTCGACGTTCATGGCTTCAAGCAGCCTACCGCAGAAGAAATGGACCATGACTTTCTGTGGCGGGTTCACCCGCATGCACCCGGCCGTGGTCGCGTGGCCGTTTTCAATCGTTCGCATTATGAGGACGTGCTCGTCGCACGTGTGCACAAGCTCGTGCCGAAAGACGTTTGGAAACCCCGCTATGAAATCATCAATGACTGGGAGAAGCTACTCGCAACGGAAAACAATACGACCATTCTGAAATTTTTCCTCTACATTTCAAAGGAAGAACAATTGTCACGGTTCAAAGAGCGCCTCGATGATCCGGCAAGGCAATGGAAGATTAGCCAGAGTGACTATAAGGAACGCGATTTGTGGAACGAATATATCCGCGCGTTCGAGGCTGCGCTCTCCCATTGTTCGACGAAATACGCACCATGGTTTGCTGTTCCGTCGAATCATAAATGGTTTCGAAATCTTGCCGTATCGCAGATCGTCGCCGATGCTTTGGATGACATGAATCTGAAGCTCCCAAAGCCGACGGTGGACCTGAAAGAAATCAGGCGTCTCTATCACAAGGATGCCGAAACGGAGGGCGGCAAAAAACGGTGAGGCCAGCGCGCCAGGGAACGCTCAGTCAGTGAGTGCTTCGACTCTTAAAGCCATTTCATCAAAGGCGTCCATCTTCGGTGCTCTCGACGATGCACCGATGACGCCGGCGCTTTATCTGTATTGGTCGTTGGCCAGTGGCGGGACTTTCCTGGATGGTTTTTCCGTTGTGTCCCTTGGCGTCGCGGTGCCACTGCTAAAACGGGACTTGGCAATCACCCCGACGATGGTGGGCTTGATAGGTTCGGCCCTCGTGCTAGGGGCCGTACTTGGGGCGGCGTTTGGCGGCGTCGCAGCGGACCGTATTGGCCGCAAGCGCGCCTTTATCGTGGACATGGGAATTCTGGCCGTTGGTTCGGCGCTTTGTGCCGTGGCGCCTAGCTCCGCGCTCATTGTTGCGGGCCAGCTCTTGATCGGCATCGGAATCGGCATCGATTTTCCCACGAGCAGCTCCTATGTCTCCGAAATCATGCCCAAGGCGGCGCGCAGCCGTATGACTGTGGCGACCATCGCCCTGCAGTCCGTCGGGATGATCGCGGCAGCGCTGGCTGGTATCGCCGTTCTCAAGGTGCATCCTTTGATAGCGGATTGGCGGATACTGCTCGGAGCGGGTGGCATTCTTGCAGTCCTTTACATGGGCGCGCGCCTGCACCTGCCCGAGAGCCCGCGCTGGCTGGCGGAAAAAGGCCAGATCGCGGAGGCTGCCGTTGTTCTGTCCCGAATAGCGGGCGTCTCGGTTGCTCCGGTCAGCGCGGAAACCTCTTCAGGTGCTGGAGAGCGCCCTGCGGCAACGGCCAGCCGAAAAAGTATTGCGCTCGCGACACTCTTTGAGCCGCGTTACAGAACACGAACCCTCCTGGTATCTCTCCCTTGGCTGATGATGGACGTGGCCACCTACGGCGTCGGGCTTTTTACCCCGGTCATTCTCGGTGCGATGCATTTCGCATCGCCCGGTGTTGGCACGATCGCATCCGTTTTCGCCGATGCGGAGGGCAGCGGACTGGTTGATCTGTTTCTGCTCATTGGCTTCATAGCGGGAATGTGGGCTGTGCCGCGCTTTGGTCGGATTCCGATGCAGGTTGCCGGCTTCGCAGGCATGGCAATCGGAATGTTGCTGCTGGTGATGGCCGTTTTGGCGAATGACGGCGCCCAGATGCATTTGGGGCTGGTCATTGGTGGGTTTGTAATTTTTAATTTCGCAATGAACGCAGGCCCCAATGCGACCACGTTCACGCTCGCGCCCATCCTTTTTCCGACAGCGATCCGAGCGTCGGCAAGCGGCTTCGCCGCAGCGGCGGCCAAGGTCGGTGCGACTTTCGGCACATTCGTCGTCCCCCAGCTCCAAGCAGCATGGGGTCTTGTCGGCGTACTGGCGTTGATGGCGCTTGTCAGTGTTGGTGGACTGGTCGCAACAGCCGCATTCGCGCACGAAGTAAGAAAAGAAGACGAAATCGAAGAGGCTCTGGAGGACGATTCGGGCGGTAAGTGAACAACTGCTTCGATGCGTCCTGTTCTAACCGCTTTGACCAACGTTCTGGGGCTCTGACCCGTGCCGATAGATGGCGTGAACTTACTCCTTAGTAACGGTATCGCGCGACCGCAGCTTCATCCCATTCAATCCCGATGCCCGGAAGATCCGGAATTTGGACGGAACTGCTTTTTACGGCAAATGGCGCTTTCAAGATCGGATCGGCCCAATCCTGCCACTCTAGCCAGTGCGCGGTCTCGGTCACCCGCATCAAATGCGCTGCGACCTCCGGATATAGATGGGTGGACACCTGGATCCCGGCAGCCGCCGCAACCGGCGCTGCGCGCAACCAGCCGCTGACGCCGCCGATCCGCATCAGGTCCGGCATCACATAGTCACAAGCTCGGGCAGTGAGCGCATCCTGGAGAGCGCGCGGTCCGTAGAAATTTTCACCAATCTGCACGGGCGTCTTTAATTCGTGCGCGAGCTGCGCGCAGCCCGACAAATTATTGTAGACGATCGGCTCCTCGAACCAATAAAGCCCTTGGTCATCGAGCGCGTGGCAGCGCGCCAGCGCATCGCCGAACGACAGACCTTGGTTGAAATCCGCCATCAGCTTGATGTCGTCGCCTGCACCTTCTCGAACCGCGCCGATGGCGGCGACGTCGTCCGCGAGCCGATCCCGCCCGAGGCGCAGTTTGAGTCCCGTGAACTGACCTTCCGCTACCAATTCTTCTGCTTCCCTGGCTAATGTCGAGACATCGGTTAGCCAAAGGCCATTGCTGTTATAGGCTGGCACGTTGCCGAGCGATCCACCCAACATCACCGCGAGCGGCAATCCTGCCGCCTTCGCCACCGCGTCCCAGATCGCCATGTCGAGACCGGCGACCGCGATCATCGTCACGCCTTCGTAGCCCACAAGATTGAGCGAGCGCCGGCTGGTCTGAAAGCTATCGAGCGGGGCCAGTTGTTTGCCGACCTGCGCCGCAACCAGATCCTCAATCGCTGGGATTATGTAGCGGGATGAATGCTTGAGGTAGGGTTCGAGGTAGCTGCGGCCAATCACACCCTCATTGGTGTAAAGATCGATTAGAATAAGCGGCCATTCGTGGAACAGCCCGACTTTCGAGACGACAGGTCGGCGCAGCGGCACGGACACACTTCGGACCGTAGCGGATTTGAGGGTCAGGCGTTCGGACATGACATGATGATCAGAACGCCGGTCCATTGCGATGTAAATTCACTCATCGGTATACTTGGGGCTTGCCCGGAGGCAAAGGTGTGAGGCGGTCGAAACAGCAGACACGGTTACGTATCCTCGATGCTGCGTTTGGCTTGTTCTGGCGACAAGGATTTTTGCGGGTGGCGATGGATGACATCGCCGCCCGCGCAGGAATTACGAAACGGGCGCTTTACCAGCACTTCCCCAGCAAGGACGATCTGATGGCGGCGACGCTCGCGCACTCCAGCAAGCTGGCGATCGAGCGGCTGCGCGCATTTCCGCGCGCCGGCCCGCCCGGCAAATTCATCGATTCGTTCTTTGCCGACCTTGCGGAATGGGCGTCAAAACCGAAATGGTCGGGTGGCGGTTTCACGCGGGTGGCGGTGGAACTTGCCGATCTGCGCGGGCATCCTGCTCGTGCCATCGCGCGCAACCACAAGGCCGCAGTCGAACAATGGCTGGCGGACGGACTTGCCGCCGGAGGCATGTCATCGCCACGCGAGAACGCGCGAGAGATCATGCTGCTGACTGAAGGTGCCATGGCCTTGATGTTAATTCACGGCGATCGCAGCTATGCGCAAACCGCCGCGCGCGCAGCAAAACGGCTGGTGCGGAGGGAGTAGCGATGTCCGTCTTCGGGGGCAACACGGATATGCCGCAATGTACGCCAATGACCAAAGCGTATATTGGCTTGGCTCGCGCCTTTCAAAGCAGTGGTGCAGGCTGATACGATCCCTGTGTTCGAACCTCGGGGGCCACATGCGGCGGCGTGAGTTTATCACCTTGCTTGGTGGCGCGGCGATCGCACGGCCAATTGCGGCGTGGGCGCAGCAGGGCGAACGCGTGCGACGGATCGGCGTGCTCAACATCCTCGGACCAGACGATCCGGAGGCGCAAAAACGAGCCGCCGTGTTCGAGCAAACTCTGGGGCAGTTAGGGTGGACAATTGGTCGCGATTTGAAGATTGAAACTCGTCAGGTTGGCGGTGATCTCGACCGACTTCGCCGCTACGCAGCGGAACTGGTCGCACTCGCGCCGGACGTGCTCTTTAGCATAGGCAGCATTTCGGTCACGCCGCTGCAACAGGCCACTCGCACTATCCCTATTGTATTCGCGAACGTCCCGGATCCAGTTGGTGCTGGTTTCGTCCAAAGCATGGGGCGCCCAGGCGGCAACATTACCGGCTTCTCGAATTTTGAGTACAGCATGAGCGGCAAATGGGCCGAGTTGCTCAAGCAAGCTGCCCCCCGCACGACTCGAGCGCTGGTGTTTCGTGATCCGACCTCCGCGGCTGGCATCGGACAATTCGCAGCTGTTCGATCGGTGGCGCAGTCCCTGGGTGTTGAGCTTACGCCGATAGACGTGCGAGACACTGACGAAATCGAACGCAACGTGGCTACATTTGCTCATTCCGGTAACGGCGGTGTGATCGTCACTGCAGGTGGCACGGCAGCTCGTCGCGGGCTCATCATCAATCTTGTCGCTCGCCACAAATTGCCGTCGATTTATCCTTATCGCTATTACACCGTGGACGGCGGTCTGATTTCATACGGACCTAACACCATTGACCCGATCCGGCGCGCCGCGGGGTATGTCGATCGCATCCTCAAGGGCGAGAATCCGGCCGACATGCCAGTGCAGGCGCCGACCAAATATGAGCTGATTGTCAATCTCAAGACCGCAAAAGCTCTCGGCCTGACCATTACGCAGTCGTTGCTCGCCACAGCCGACGAAGTTATAGAATAGTTGCGAATGTCCGCGATCAGGCAGTTCAAGAAGTCGTCTGAAGATGGCGCCCTGATCTTCGGAGACACGCTGGTCGCCAAGGGTGCATATGAACTCCAGATGACCGAGGAATACGGAAAGATCTTCGGCCATTTCGACGCGAAGGCAAAAAACTTGCGGCTGGAGGATGCGCGCGCACCGACCCTGGTGCTCGCAGGCGGCCAACGCATAAAGCTGGAAATAACCGGAAATCGTACAGCAAACCGAATTGATTTCATTATCGTCGATGACGAGTCGATTAATATTTGCCGCAACATCGTTTGACTTGGCGGGCGCGTCATATGGCCGCTGACGCGATCAGATGGGATGTGGCGCGCAATGGCTGCCAACAGGTTCATAGCAGGAAAACGCCCACGAATTCTCAAATATGACTCTTAGGTGTCCGCTTGCGCACGTCCTGCGCCGGCCCCTTCCAGTGCGCCGGTTTATGGGTACGATGCGTTCCTTGGTCCGGGAGAGGCAATGAGACGGCGCGAGTTCATCACGCTACTCAGTGGCGTAGCGGTGTGGCCAATCACCGTTCATGCCCAGCAGGCAACGAAGACACCACTGATGGGCGTCCTTATGCCCGGCCATTCCCATGAGTCCGATGTAAGTCTTACAATTCTCAACGTATTCATTCCGGCATTACGCGAACTTGGTTATACAGAAGGACAGAATGTCGCCATTGAGCGGAAATTCGCGGAATGGGATTCGGACAAGCTGCGCAGAATGGCGACTGAATTGGTCGAGCGGCAGGTTGATGTCCTCGTTGCGTTCAGCTCGCCGGCCGCCCGCGCTGCCAAACAAGCGACCACCACAATCCCTATTGTCGCAATAGCCATGGCCGATCCCGTCGAGGATGAGCTTGTCGCCAGTCTTGCGCGGCCAGGGGGGAATGTAACCGGCACCACCTTTCTCGGTCCGGAGTTGGTTTCCAAGCGCCTACAATTACTCAGAGAGATTATTCCCCGACTTTCGCGTGTGGCTGTCCTCTGGCACCCCCGTGCCTATGGCGAGCGCACGATGGCCGGAATGCTAAAGGAGATCGAAAGCGCGGCCCAAACCTTGGGAACAAAACTTCAATTCGTGCCGGCTGCCGGACCCGACGATATCACCGGCGCATTCTCTGCGATGACCAAAGAGCGGGCGGAGGGATTTGTCGTATTCCCGAGCCCGATGTTATTTGGCCAATACGCACGAATCGTCACCCTCGCGGCAAACAACCGGTTACCAGCGATGTATGCAGCGAGGGAGGCGGTAGAATTGGGAGGTCTCGCCTCCTACGGGGTAAACCTTCTTGATCTATCGCGGGCGACTGCTGTTTATGTGCAAAAGATCCTCAAAGGGGCAAAGCCGGCAGAGCTGCCTGTACAGCAGCCGACCAAATTTGAGCTGTTGATCAATTTGAAGACTGCAAAAGCACTCGGCCTGACAATTACTCGCGATTTTTTGCAAATTTCCGACGAGGTGATCGAATAAGCAAGAGCGGACCTGTCGGCATAAATTTTGCAACGTCTCTGCTTTGCCGCCGGAGGCGGACCTTTCCCAACTTCGTCTCGACCCGAAATATTGTAGAGATTGTGCGAGGGCGATCGTGATAAGGCGGCAATTCATCATCCTCATGAGCGCAGCGGCTGCGTCGCCGTCACTGCTCCGAGCACAGCCGCGGCCTGTCCCCGCGCCAGCCTTGCCGGACGACTATCCTGCCCGTACGGTGACCATTCTGTGCCCCTATGCCGGCGGTGGCGGCACCGACATTCTGGCACGAATCCTCGGTCAAAATCTCTCGGAGCGATTTGGCAAACCATTCGTAGTGGAGGACCGTCCCGGCGCCGGCACGATGATTGCAGCCAATATGGTGGCCAAGGCGACGCCAGATGGCTACACGCTGTTGATGGGTACAAGTACGCCGCTCGCCATCAATGCTACGTTGCACGCGAAGCTGCCTTATGATCCGTCCAGGGATTTTGTGCCTCTGACGCTGATTGCCAATGTGCCGTCTGTTTTGGTTGTCAGTCCGTCACTCCCTGTGCGCACAACCGCCGAACTAATCGAATACGCCAAGGCCAACCCGAACAAGCTCTCATTCGGTTCATCCGGTCTGGGGTCTCCGCATCATCTGACTATGGAGCTGTTCAAGGCCATGACCGGTACGGAGTTGATGCACGTCCCCTACAAAGGCAGCGTGCAGGCGCTGACCGACGTCGTCGCCGGCACCATTCCTTTGATGTTTGTGGGCCTTGCGCCGTCTCTGAACTTGATTCGTGCCGGAAGTTTGCGCGCGCTTGGAGTTTCTTCAAAGACACGCGTGCCGGAGCTTCCCGATGTGCCGCCGATAACCGTCGATGTGCCCGGCTTCGAAGCAGTAGCATGGCAGATGTTGGTCGCACCCGCTGCCACACCCGCGCCGGTGGTCGACAAATTGCACGAGGCACTGAGGCAGATCGGATCCCAGCCCGAGATTAAACGCAAAATCACGCAACTTGGCATGCTCCCGATCGATACGCCGTCAGTCGCCGACATGAAGACATACATCAAATCGGAAATCGCGCATTGGGGGAGTGTGGTTGAAAAATCCGGCGCGCGCGTCAACTAATGGTTCACCGCTACACGCTTCATTGTTGCTGCCGCCACGCAAGATCCGCCTTGACCCAAAATACTTCGGTCACTTAAAACCTCTGCGAGCATGGACCTCGCAGCGATGACTTTGCTACCATTTGGATGTGTCGAACAGAGGAAACCCAGCTCAACGATGACGTCAAGCGCCGATAGCCTGTGGGCCATCACTTCCTACTTTAATCCTATGCACTCCAGGCGCAGGCTCCTGAATTTCAGGACCTTTCGCAAACGCTTGAACGTACCTCTCGTGGCGGTCGAATTGTCCTTTGGATCCGACTTCGAACTCCAGGAGCAGGACGCGGACATCCTGATCCAGCTGCGTGGCGGCGCGCTTCTTTGGCAAAAAGAACGGCTACTGAATCTGGCATTGCGCGCCTTGCCGAAGGACTGCCGCAAAGTGGCGTGGCTCGATTGCGACATTGTGTTCGGCACCGCGGACTGGGCCGAATCAGCCAGCCGGCTGTTGGATGATTTCGCGCTCATTCAAATGTTTAAGTGCGCGCACTATCTTTCACCGCGGTGGACCCCTGCGAAAGATTGCACGACTGAGGTGGAATTTACGCGACCGGCGGCCATTTTCTCCATCTCATCCGGCCTGCCTGCAACGGTGTGCGTCGGTCAAATTTCCAATACGCGGGATGGTTCCTATGCAAAGGGATTAGCTTGGGCGGTGCGCCGTGAAATTGTCGATCAGCATGGATTTTTTGACGCTTGCATAATAGGTGGCGGGGATACCGCGATGGCCAGCGCCGCCAAGTATTGCTTCGATGCAGTCATGAAAGCCCATTACATGAACGAGCGCCAACGAGACCGCTACATGGGTTGGGCCAAACCATTTTATGAAACCGTTCGAGGGGAGGTCGGATACCTCGACGCGCAAATATATCATCTCTGGCACGGAGATTACCGCAATCGGCGCCGCGCAGGCCGGCACGAAGGTCTTCAGCAATTTCAATTCGACCCATTTACCGATATCGCTAAAGATACGAACGGCTGCTGGCGGTGGGCTACCGAGAAGGCGGAAATGCACGACTATATACGCGGCTATCTGTCGTCGCGCGGGGAAGACGGGTAGCAGGGCAACGATCCTAGTTTGAGCCCCGGCGCGTGCGCGCAGGTTCCGCCAAAATCGTGCTTCGATCAGTCGGCATCCGAAACACAAACTTAAGCAACCGAACTTGAGAAAAAAAGGCGCTTGGGATTTCCCGACCAGTCGATTTCTTTGACCGGCACTATTCTAACATCAAATGCCGGGTCAGTGGCTTTGATGATTAGCTTCTTCAGCCTGGCCTCCTCATCCGGCGTGACGTTTTCCCGGCCACCTATTTCCACGGTAATCGTATCAATCTCTGTCTGTCTTACGCGGCACTCCTTGAACGAAACCGCCTCCAGCATGGCGCGCGTCGAAAGGTAGAAGGGCAGCAGCTTGCCATCGCGGCGACGGACAAAATGCTTTCCCCTTCCAAAAATATTTGAAATCGTTGGCCCATCGTGACCACATCGGCACTGGTTTTCGAGTTGAGCGAAATCACCGATGTCGTAGCGTATGATAGGCGTTGCATAGGAGTGCAAATGAGTGATCAACAGACGGCCCAATGACGCGCCGTTAAACGACACCGTTACGTCGTTGTCGCACTCTACAATGGCGTTGGTATGAGCGACGTGGAAATATCCTTGATTTTTCGGACACTCGTAGGCTATTGGCCCAACTTCTCCGGCAGAATAATTCGACAAGGTTGGCACTCCAATGCTTTGCAACGCCTTGACGATTTCGGGATCGCGGTAATCGGAGTTGTGAATCCACAATTTGACCCCGAGCCTTTTGATAAGGTCGACACCTCCGCTATTCATTAGGATATCCAGATATCGATTTGGGCAGACGAGATATCCCACCCGATCTTTAAGCAACTCTTTTATCAACGCTTCATCGTCATATCTGTGGACGATTCTTTTCCCCGATCCGTTACGGAAGACCGCACTCAACGGACCCGCCCAGGAATCGCTCAATGTAGCGGGCGAGGACTCTTTTTCCAGCCTGGCCATTCTTGTGGCCGGAACAATATGAACGCAGTTTTCCTCGAGACTGAGGTCGTTGATAAAATAAAGAGCCAAACTTCTGATCGTATTGTAGTAGCCGTTCTCCGGGCAAATAAAGACTCTAACCGGCGTGCCGGTTGATCCTGTAGACGCATAACTTGAAGCTGGAGCTTTCCCGTCGAGTGCTACCAAGGAGCCATCGAGCTTGCATTGGGTCGCAATATCCTCGCGGCTCTGAATCGGCAAATATTTTACGATGCCATGGTTGATCATGCGGGATGGCATTCTCTGCCGCCAAAACTTGGAGTGGCTCTGCGCATGCTTGAGCAGATTTGTGAGTTGCCGGTTTTGCCAACGCTCGCGAGCTTGTCGATCGCCGTTCTCGATGAGATTGATCGCCGTGATATTGGCGAGGTCAATTTGCGCCGACTGTTCCAGAAATGTAAACGGATAGTCGCCATATGCGTTTGTGTTAATGGGTCTCCCGGCTAGGTCAGAGAACATGTGAGAATCCCCGTCAACAACGTTACTGTGTCGATGCTCCGGCGGTGTCGTCTACGGAAAAAGCTTTTTGAGAGCCTCCCGTCGCTCCGGAAAATCTGCATTTAGTCGTCTTCGGCCCTGCCAGCAAAATAGTTTACCAGAAATTTCTCCAACTCGGGCCGAGGCCGGGCCCACTGCCAGGCTCCATTTGCGCCCACCACCAGATCCGTGTTGGGGTCGAAGCCAAAGCCCGCGAATAAGCGATGGCGGCTGCTGTACTTGCGATTTAAGAATTCGCCATGCCAAAGATGATAGATGCGCCCAGGCACATGACCGACCTTTTCGGCTATGGCTCGATGAAATGGCCGAGCCCACTTAAGATAATGTTCTTGATGTGATTTGTTCAAATGGTGCAGTTGCATTTCCTTGTCGTACTGACCGTATATTGCGTGCAGCATTGCCCGGTCGGCACCACCGACAATCATCGCATCATATAATCCAAGATCTTCAAGGATTACCCTTCGCGCTACCCAGGCAATCCCGACTGGGAACGACCGGGTTTTTTTCGTCGATGCCTCAACACTTCCCCACGATGCCGTAGCGGCATCGATTTGCGCTCGCGCATCACCGTTGATCAGACTGACCAGAGCGCGTCCAGTGGAGGAAAATTCCCTAAAATTCGAACGATGGCCTTCCGGCTCGAGATCAACGATCTCGGAAAAGGGCTGAACGATATTGACTTTGTCGAGTCGCCGCGCCGCCTCATCCATCCAGTCCGCTCTGTCAAAAACAACGTCGCAGTCGATCCATGCAATATTTTTGGCATGAGACGGCACTGATTTGATCGCAAGATTGAGGAGTCTTTCCTTTTGCCAAAGCACCGCGCCGCCGGAAATCTGGATCAGAATGTCGGCATCATTTTCTGTAAGTTCGAAGCGGCCATTGAAAGAAAGCTCCACGGTTACGAGCGGAACTCCCAGATTGGCGCGAAAAATTTTATAATTCGCCAGACGCCGCTTAAATTGCGCCGGATTAAAGTAAGAGGTCACTGCCCACATGAACTTCCCTTGCTCGGTAAAGATCTACGCAAACATGTTCTGAATAGTCCCAGCCAACTCCGGGCCGCACAAAATAGAGGCAGGGCCAATACTTACAACACAATAAGTATTTGGGATTACAAGCGATTTTGTAAGAACTCGCGACTGTCTATACAACCGGAATCTTGTTCAGTGTGGTAAAAATACAATAGCTGCAGCAGGCCTCCTTGCTTAGAGTGAATAGATAAGAACAAAAACAATTTCCATTACTTCAGGTTGCAAACCGATTTGTTGTTAGTTGGGGGACGTCATGAAGAAGAAGCTTTTGCTGAGCGTCGCTTTTTTTGGCGCGGCTGCAGCGGTGAATTCCTCCGCACTTGCAGCACCGCCCATGTACAGCTGGACCGGATGCTACATCGGTCTCAACGCCGGTTATGGTTGGGGGCGCGGATCGGTTGACGGCAACGCAACTGGTTTGGCGACGCTTGGATTGCCCACGGCCTTTTCGACAACGCCCAATTTAAATGGATTTATTGGCGGCGGACAGGTCGGGTGCAATTGGCAGAACAGTAACGCGGTGTGGGGACTTGAAACTGATTTCCAAGGTTCCGGCCAAAAAGCCAGTCGCAGTTACACCGTTCCGTTCAACAATGGCGAGGGCGTCAGTCAAAGTGTTGAAGCAAGGCTTCGATGGTTTGGAACGGTACGAGCGCGGGCCGGCGTATTAGTCGTTCCGACCGTTTTGCTTTATGGGACCGGCGGTCTTGCTTACGGCAACGTCAAGGTCACCGATACAATTTCAGTTACCAACAATGGAACTACGACCAGTGGAGCATTCAGCACATCGACGACACGGGCCGGTTGGACTGTTGGTCTCGGTGTTGAGGGTATGTTGCCGAACGCACCCGGGTGGACATGGAAGGTTGAATACCTCTACCTGGATCTTGGATCGATCAATGGCGCCGCCACGGATCCGCTTGGCGGGGTCGTCAGTTGGAGCGCAAGAGTTACCGACAATATCGTTCGCGCCGGGTTCAATCTTAAATTCCCTTGAGGAAAGGGCTTTTTTCAAGTACGGCAAAACCCCGGGCAATGTCCCGGGGTTTTTCGTCTGGCAAAACGGGCACGCGGCTCGCGCCGCCTGGACATTGCATGTGGCGCCGATATTTTCGGCGCGACTATTTCGACATCTTCTGCAAATACGCGATCAGGTCGGAACGATCGCTGGAGTTCGCCATTCCGGCATAGGGCATGCGGTTGGCCGGCACCGTGGCCTGGGGATCAGCGATAAACCTGTCGAGGGTCTCCGGCGTCCAGGTAATGCCACTGCGTTTCATCGCCGGCGAATATCGAAAATCCGCGATCGCGCCGGCCTTGCGCTCGAAAATTTCGTGCAGGCTCGGCCCCACATTATTCGCGCCGGCCTCCAGTTTGTGGCAGGCGGCGCAATCCTGGAAGCGTGCTTCGCCGCGTGTAACATCGCCATCGGCGTGGACGACATTGATCAGAAGCAGAATCAGGCCGAGCCCCGCAGCCGTACGTGCAATACCGCTCATGCCGGCACCAGCGGCCCGGGATTTTTGACATAGCGATTTTTGATCGCGTCAGCTGTCCAATAGGCCAACGCGCCGACCGGCCCCGTCGGATTGTATGATGCGTTATGCGGGAACACGTTCGCCCCGATCACGAACAGATTGTGACTGTCCCAGCTCTGCAAGTATTTGTTGACCGCGCTGTCGCGTGGATTAGTGCCCATGATCGTGCCGCCGGTGTTGTGGGTACTTTGGTAGGGCACCACCGTCCAAGGATCGGTTCGCGCGGTTGCTGGATTGAGTTTCGTGGGATTCATCGACTTGGCAACGTCGTTGATGACCTGCGCCGCGTGAGTGCCCATCCTGTGTTCGTTTGCCTTGTAATCGAATGTCATGCGCATCAACGGCTGGCCAAATGCGTTGCGATAGGTTGGGTCGAGATCGTAGCAATTGTAACGATTGGCCATCACGCTGCCGCTGGCGCTGATCGTCATGGCGGTTTGGTACCACTTTGCCGTCGCTCTTTTCCACTCGCTGCCCCACTGTGGGGTGCCGCTCGGCACCGGGCGGTACCCGATAGGAAGCGCCGTATTGAATCCCCCCGACACATTGTACGCCCCAACAAAATTATGCGGCGCGCGATCGAATGCCCAGTTGATGTTGAAATCATCGATAGTGGCGTTGGAACCGCCGGCATTCATGAACGGGTTGAAAAATTTTCCTTCGAAGAACAGCGTCGCTCCAGCACCGGTCTGGTAGCAATAATTTTTGCCAATCACGCCTTTTTGCGCGACGGGATCGTAGGGCTGACCAATGTCCGACAGGAGCATCAGGTGTACATTGTTGATGGCATAGGCGCACAGCAGCACTATCGCGGCCGGCTGCTCGAATTCCTCGCCGGTGAGCACATTGGTGTAGGCGACGCCGGTGACGCGTTTGCCGTCGTTATCCTTGAGCACCTTGGTGACCCAGGAATGCGTGCGTAGCTCGAAATTTGGATTTCCCATGGCGATCGGGATCACCGTCATGTGCGGACTGCCCTTGGCATTGGCCTCGCAGCCAAAACGTTGGCAATAACCGCAGTACTGGCAGCCGCCGAATTTTGATCCGTCAGGGTTGGTATAGGGTTGCGACGCATTCGCGGACGGTCGCGGAAACGGGTGATATCCCGCATTACGAGCGGCATCACTGAACATCTCGCTCGCCAGAATTGGCGTGAGTGGTGGTAGCGGATATTCACGCGCGCGTGGCGCCTCGAACGGATTCCCGCCAGCCTGGATCTGGCCGTTGATGTTCCCAGCCTTCCCCGAGACCGCCGCCGTATACTCGAATCTCTCATAATATGGTTCGAGCTCGGCGTAGCTGATTCCCCAATCCTGGATCGTCATGTCATCCGGGATGAATTTCTTGCCGTAGCGCTCCTCGTAATTGGAGCGGATCTTGAATTCCATGTCTGTCCAGCGCCAGGTGTGGCCGCTCCAGTGTACGCCAGATCCGCCAACGACCTCACCCGGCAGGAACGAACCAAGGCGACGCATCGGGAGGGCTACTTGCGTCGGATTGTTGCGCACCGTGATGGTATCGCGCGCGGTGTTCTGCATGAGGTCGTGGCGCACGACATAGCGCAGCTCATCGCGGATGTTGGGCAGCGAATAGTCGTTTGCACTCGATCGGAGTTCTCCGCGCTCGAGCGCGACGACCTTCAATCCACTCTCAGCCAATTCCTTGGCAAGAATCCCGCCCGTCCATCCTAGCCCGACGATGACAACATCGACGTCCTTGAGTTTGGTGCTCATGAGGTTACCTCAGCTCATATCCGAGATGCCGACGGGCTTGTTCGGAAACGGCTTGCCGCGGAATTTCTCCACGTGGTCGCGATGCACCGCGATGACGCCAGGAAAGCCAATGATAGCCCAGCCCGCCTTGTTGCGGTTGCCGCCGTAGATGGGGTCCGAATAGATGCCTTCGATCACCGTCTGATAGAGCGCTCCCCAGAACACGCGCACCGGCAGGCCGCTCTCAAATTTTATTTTTGCAGTGGAAAGTCCGACCAGCACCTCTTCGCGCGACGCTGGTTCCAGGCTGTCGAAGGACTTTCCATATATCTTGCGGCAGTGCACGTTGGTCGCATCGATACCCGCGCGAAAGAGCTGCGCGGGTGTCATTGGCAGCTGGTAGCCCTGACTTGGCACGCCTTGCCTCCACGGTCCTTGCATGTAGAGGCGTTCGCCCTTGCCCCAGGCGCCGGCGAGTGCGCGATCGATGTAAGTATTGACGCCAAGGTCGGTGCCTTTCGGGCTGACTTCGTCGGGCGGCACCATGTGATCGACAAGGGCTTCGATAAAAGCGGCTTCATCGAGATTAAGGAATGCATACCCCGCCGTCTCAGAGGTTACCGGGGCAGCCGCGGGCTGTTGTGCCTGCGCGTCCGAAACCGGGGCAATCGCGCCTGTCGCACTCGCGGCGGCGGCACCACTAACGACGGCACCTTTCAAAATATCGCGTCGATCGAAGTTTTGCTTTGCCATAGGCTTCCCCCTTGCCTCGGAGAATGCCCGTATGCGGGCCCCGAGGACACGCTTTTAAGATCAAGCATGCTGCTTTTGGCCTGGTCCCGCAAGATGAGCCGAACTTGTTGGAAGAAAAAAGTTGAAGCCGCTCGTTTCCGGCGGCTTCAAGTTCAGGGATATTACGTCTGAGGATTATTTCAACTGCGTCGAGATTGAATTGAACGTGCCATTGAGCGTCGTTCCGATCGCATTGACGGTGGCGATGATCACAACCGAGATACCGGCCGCAATCAAACCGTACTCGATTGCAGTGGCTCCCGACTCGTCTTTCAGAAACGCAAGCGCTTGGGACATGCGATGAACTCCTGTCAAGCAACAGTCGTCGCCTCTTCGAAAACAATACGTACGTGCCGGTTAAGGAGAGTTTTCGTAAACTGGTTTCAATATTGTTGCAGAATCAATTTGCCTTCGACGAGAGCGGACGCTTTATGCAATTTTTATGAGCGAAACTGGCTGAAAAATTTTGCGATAAAGTTACAGGCAGAAAGCGCTTCATGATCCGCATCAAAACAAACAAGCTGCTGTCCATATAAGCGGCCATTCGCTCGCTCTAACATTAAGCTTTAATTCGATAGCACCTTTGCTCGCCTGTTTATTTATCGCGCGTTTATGTGACAGGCCAGGTCTTGAAGGCTAAAGGCCTTTGGGGACGCATGCTGATTTTTGACAAAATCGTTTCATGAGCAGCCTGATTGCGTTCGCGTTGAAGCAACGCGTCATTATGTGTGTGTTGTTCGCCGTGACGCTCGCCGGCGGGCTATTTGCATTTTCGCTGCTCAATATTGAGGCGTACCCAGATCCTACGCCGCCAATGGTGGATATCGTAACGCAAAGCGCGGGCCTGTCAGCGGAAGAGATCGAACGGTACATCACTATTCCGATCGAGACGCAAACCGCTGGCTTGCAAAATCTTCGGTCAATTCGAACAATTTCGCTTTACGGTCTCTCGGATGTGAAGCTGCAATTCAGCTTCGATTACACCTACGAGCAAGCGCTTCAACAGGTCCTCAACCGTTTATCGCAGGTGCCGCCGCTATTGAATGGCGCGCAGCCGCAGATTTCGCCAGTCAGTCCGATAGGCGAGATCTACCGGTACAGACTGGTAGGGCCGGCCGGCTATAGCGTGACCGATCTCAAGACATTGCAGGATTGGGTACTGCAGCGGCGATTCCGGGCCGTCCCCGGTGTCATCGATGTCACCGCGTGGGGCGGGAAGACCAAACAATTTGAAGTCGAAGTCGATCTGGCCAAACTCGTAGCGTCAAAGCTCACACTTCCGCAAGTGATTCAAACGCTGAGCAACAGCAATATCAACGTCGGCGGTAATACCGTTGATATCGGGCCCCAATCAGCCGTAGTGCGCGGTGTCGGATTGATTCGTAGCGTTGACGATCTTCGCAACACCATGCTGACGCAAAACAGCGGCTTTCCAATTCTGGTTGGCGATGTGGCGACTGTAAAGGTCGGATCAAAACCCCGCCTTGGCATTGCGGGAATGAACGACGACGACGACATTGTTCAGGGCATCGTACTTATGCGCCGCGGTGAACAAAGTACACCGACAATCGAACGAGTCGAGCATGAGGTAGGCATTATCAATAGCTCGAATGTCTTGCCGCCTGGCGTCAAGATCGAACGCATTTACGATCGCAAGGACCTCATTCAGATCACGACACGTACAGTGCTGCATAACATGGCGCTCGGAATCGCGCTCATCTTTGCGCTCCAGTGGCTATTTCTCGGCAATCTTCGCAGCGCTTTGATTGTCGGCGCGACCGTACCTTTCGCGCTTTCATTTGCCGTCGGAATCATGGTGCTGCGGGGTGAGTCGGCAAATCTTCTGTCGGTTGGGGCTATCGATTTTGGGCTCATTGTCGACGCCACCGTCATCATGGTCGAAAGCATGTTTCGGCGGCTTGCCGCCCACGACGAACTGCCTTTCCAGGCAACGATGGCCTACCGCGCGCACGGCAGCCAGTTTCGCGGAAAACTGCTTGCTCTATTCCATGGTGCGGTTGAAGTGAACCGGGCGATTCTGTTCGCCGCCGCGATTATCATTGCCGGGTTTATTCCCTTGTTCACATTGAGTGGCGTGGAAGGTCACATTTTTGGGCCCATGGCGAAGACATACGCATATGCAATAGCTGGCGGGCTGCTAGCCACATTTACAATTACGCCGGCATTTTCCGCGCTGCTGCTACCCGATCGCGTCGAGGAAGCTGAAACCCGGCTCATGCGCACGCTTCGCCGGTTCTACGGTCCCGTTCTTGAGATCGCGGTACGCAAAAGGATTTGGACGCTGCTGGGCGCGGCCGTGCTTCTGGCGATTGCCATCGTCGCCGTACGTCTGTTGGGTTTGGAATTTCTGCCAAAGCTCGAGGAGGGCAATCTCTGGATCCGGGCAACGCTGCCCTCGACGATCTCGCTTGAGGAAGGGAATAAGTACGTCAATCGGATGCGGGCAATCATCGGCAGCTTTCCCGAGGTAGAAAGTGTGGTGTCGCAACATGGGCGCCCTGACGATGGTACCGACGCCACGGGATTTTTTAACGCCGAATTCTTTGTGCCTCTCAAGCCCTTATCTGATTGGCCGCGCGGCATGGACAAGGAGCGCCTCACCGGCGAGATGCTGGCCAAACTTCAGGCCGAGTTTCTCGGCGTGGAGTTCAATTTCTCCCAATATTTGCAGGACAACGTTTCCGAGGCGGTCTCCGGCGTAAAGGGCGAGAATTCAATCAAACTATTTGGCAACGACCTCGAGGCGCTGACAAAGACGGCGAATCAGATCAAGGAGGTTCTCTCCACCGTCCACGGCATTACCGATCTTGCGGTGTTTACCTCGCTCGGACAGCCTACTGTACAGATTGATATCGATCGGGCCCGCGCAGGCCGTTATGGGCTGACTCCCGGCGACATCAATTCAACCATCCGTGCATCGATTGGTGGTGATTCTGCCGGCGAGCTGTATGTGCCCAACAGCGATCAGCATTTTCCGATCATCGTGCGACTTGCTCCCCGCTATCGCGACACGCCGGAAGCGATTGGCAACATTCCGGTTGGGACACAGGGTGCAAACGGAACGATGCAAATACCGCTCACGGAAATAGCCGATGTCGACCTCGTGTCGGGGGCTGCTTACATTTATAGGGAACAGCAGCAGCGCTATCTCCCAATCAAATTCAGCGTGCGTGATCGAGATCTGGGGAGCGCAATTGAGGAAGCACAAAAAAAGGTTGCCCAAAAAGTGTCGCTTCCTCCGGGGTCTCGACTCGAATGGGTCGGAGAATTCGGCAATCTTCAAGACGCAATTGGCAGATTGAAAATCGTTGTGCCAATCGCGCTTGGACTGATCGGCCTGCTGTTGTGGATCAATTTCGGATCGCTCAGCGACACACTCCTTGCGATGAGTGTCATCCCGATGGCCGTTGTTGGCGGTGTGATCGGTCTCTGTATAACTGGCGTTCCCTTCAGCGTATCGGCCGCGATCGGATTTATCGCCTTGTTCGGAATATCGGTAATGAACGGCATTATTGTCCTGTCGCAATACAATTTGCTTGTACGCGGCGGTATGGAACGGACACAGGCCATTCTCGAAACAGGCCGACTGCAAATTCGCCCGGTTTTGATGACTTGCGTTATTGCGGGATTTGGGTTGCTGCCGGCGGCGGTGTCGACAGGCATCGGGTCGCAGGTCCAGAAACCGCTCGCCATCGTTGTCGTTAGCGGGATGACACTCGCTCCGATCCTGATTCTAATTGTTCTACCGGCTCTCATAGCGGCCTTTCCAGGCCGCAGGCCTGTCGCGGGCCGTCTTCAAGCTCAGGCGGAATTGGCCGAGTAGGCCGAAAAAGATTGCAAAACGGAACTTGCCTGCCGTCGTCCCTTCGCGCGCAACGACGGCGCCGCGCATTCTCTTAATATTCACCGTGTGGAGGGAAGTGCCACCTTACCTCCGGACAATCATGGGAAGTTGTTACAATTCAAGCTGGTGTGGGCAATTCACCAAGCGGACATTAGTTCGAGGATAGTACGCCGTTTGTTGAGTGAGGGAGTTGTGGCGTATGAGTACACCGATCCAGCATGATGTGCTGAGTCCGGATGACCCGAAATATTATGCGCCGCCCAAGTGGCGCAGCGGCGAGATCGAGGCGCCTCCAATTCAGCCGCAATTGAGGACACACGAATTTCCGGACCATCCGACCTCCGCCCATAGTATATCTCGTCACGTCGACATGCCCTTGACGAATGCGCCTCCCAGATCACGTCGTCCATCGGACGAGCTCGAATACAAGCGCGTGCGTGTGACCGCGATTGCTAGCGCGGTCGGTGTTATCGTCTGGATCGGATTTTGTATTTCGGCGGCCCTCGGACGCCTTGACACAACGAGTGTCACGCAATGGCGGAACTGGTTTGTATCTGCAAACGAGATTTCGAAGGTAGAGTCCGCGCCTCCGCCTAGCCCGGTTACGATTGAAGAGCGATTGTCGGCGGCAAATATGGCGCTATCAAAAGTGTCGCCGCCGATGTTGACGCCGACGTTTGTTGTCGCGGACGTCAGTGGAATCGTGAACGCCGCGCTGCCGCTTGCGATCAAAGTCACCAACTACACACCCAACACAACGATCAATCTCAGTGGGTTCGTTGTCGGCACGATGTTGAGCTCAGGTGTCGATGCCGGAGGGGGACGGTGGCGTGTGGCTATTGATGATTTGCCGAATACGCGGGTGATTCCGCCTCCTGATTATGTCGGTCCCATGACGGTTATGGCGGAGTTGCGCAGTGGTGACGATCAGGCGATCGTACGTACTTCGTTGCGATTGAACTGGCGTCCTCCAGAGAGCGAATCCACCGGCGTCGTCGAACCGCGTCCGTCGGATGCGTTTTCGTCTGCTCTCAACAAAATGGAATCAAAGCAGAACCCCTTGGAGCCAGTTTCTGCACCACAGAATGATTTGGCAGTTGCGCAACCGGAGACGCCCAAGGCTGCGCGACATGCATCAAGTAGTTCGAAGGCTGGCAGCACCAGGCATCATCGCCTCGCCAAGAAACGTTTGCACAGGAATCCGTCCTCGGATCCTGAGTTACAGACTTATGTTGATTCCCGTGGGGAGCTGCGTTCCTCAATGAGCTACGGTTTCGACACCGGGCGGGAAAGAAGGCCGTTTTGGACCGATGATCTGGATTTCTGGGCACGAAGGCGCTGAATCGCAATTTTAAGGTTTGATGTCGAATTCGCGCGCAAATGTTGTGTAGGTGTTCTTCTGGTCGGACAGGAATTTTCCGAACTCCGCACCGCAAAAAAGATTGATAAACATCCCCTGGCTCTTGAGTCGGTCGGCAACTCCCTCGGACTTGACCGCGTCTGATATGTATTGCGAGAGCTGCGCCAGGATTTCTTTGGGTGTCTTGGCCGGAGCAACGAAGCCGAACCAGACCGCGGCGTCGAGATCGTTGAATCCACTCTCAGCCAAGGTCGGGACACTCGGCAACGGCTGAATCCGGGTTTTCGCCGGGACGGCTATTGGTCGCAACGCGCCGGCGTCGATTTGACCCTTCAGATCCGAGTAATTGGCCATTACTGCGGTGATCGTGCCGGCAAGTGTAGCGTTCATCGCCGGAGGCGAGCCCGGGTAGGGCACATAGGTCATATCGACTTTGGCATCTCGCTTGAGAAGTTCGCCGGCGATATGAACGATCGAGGCCGGCCCGGTGCTGCCATAAGACACCGCGCCAGGCTTTGACTTCGCCAGGGTCAAAAAATCGGCCAACGTTCGAATATCCGATTGGCTGCTCACGGCAAGCACTGCTGGCGTCGCAGCGACATAACAAAGCGGTTCGAAGCTGGTGATCGGGTCGTAGTGACCCGGAAACAGGATTGGGCTCAGGATAAAGGGGTTTTCGACAAGCAAAATGGTCGTGCCATCCGGTGTCGCTCGCGCTGCGAATTCGCTGCCGACAATTGAGCTTGCTCCGGGGCGATCTTCCACGACGATCGCTTGCCCGGTCTTCTGCGTCACCGCCTGGCCCAGAACACGCGCAACCACATCGCCGGTGCCGCCAGCGGCGTACGGGACGATGATCCGGATCGTCTTGCCCGCGAGGCTTTGCGCCAAGGCTGGTTGTGCAAGCAATACGATTGCGAGAACGCAAAAGATGACGAATTTACTGAGCATTTCACTCCCCAATTTTGGTCCGTCCAGATTGAGGCGATCCAATTTGAGTTGCAATAGGGTCAATCAGGTCGAGGCATCGGTCTCGCGATGCCGGATCGCCTGCCAGATACGGTACGGCGTCACTGGCATCTTGATATCGTCGATGCCGTAGGAAGAGAGCGCATCGACAATGGCGCTAACGATCGCCGCGGGTGCGGCCGTTGTGCCACCTTCGCCGCCGGCCTTAATACCGAGCGGGTTTGTCGGCGAAAGAACCTCGACAATTTTTGTGACGAACGAAGGCAAGCGGTCTGAACGGGGCATCCCGTAATCCATGAATGAGCCGCATAACGGCTGACCCGAAGAAGGTTCGACAACGCTTTGTTCCCAAAGTGCCTGACCGATACCCTGTACGATCGCGCCATGAGTCTGCCCATCGACGATAAGCGGATTGACGCAGCGTCCCACGTCGTCAACCGATGAATAACGCGTGAGCCGCAAATTGCAGCTTTCCGGATCGATTTCGATTTCGCAAATGGCGCAGCCATTCGGAAACACCGGATCATGCATTTCGTTGTCGGTGACAACGGCAAGCCCTATGGCCAGGTCGTCCGGCATTTTGTGACGGGTCATTTCCTGCGCAAGTTCAAGGAAATCGAAGCTGCGATTGCTTTCCCTTGCGGCAAAGCGGCCATCGTTAAAATCAACCCGATCCGGCGTCGTATCTAGGATCGCCGCTGTGGCGCGCTTTCCCTTTACGATCAACTCGCGTGCGGCGAGTGAAAATACGGTCGCAGCATGGCGCATGGAGCGTCCCGAGTGAGTTCCGCCTCCGGCTTTCACCACGTCGGTATCACCGAGGATGATTTGCACGGTCTCGACGGGTATGGCGATCAAATCCGCGATAACTTGCGCAAAGCTCGTTTCGTGGCCTTGCCCAGCTGGCTGAGTGCCGATGACAACCTCGACGCGCCGATCGGGCCGCACTTTAATTTGCGTTTGCTCTTTTGGCGCACCGATTGAGGATTCGACATAGTTGGCAAGGCCAAGGCCTAAGAGCTTGCCGCGTTTTTTGACCTCGCGTTTGCGTGCCTTGAAGCCGTCCCAGTCGGCGAGACGCATGGCGAGGTCCATATTTTCCTCATAAGTTCCACTGTCATAGATCATGCCAACGGCATTTCGATAGGGCATCGTCTTTGGCCGCACCATGTTGCGGCGACGCAGCGCGATACGGTCAATGCCAAGCTTTTTGGATGCGATGTCAATGAGCCGTTCGATGGCGAATGTCACTTCCGGACGCCCTGAACTCCGGTAGGCCTGGGTTGGAACCGTATTCGTGAAGACTGAGATCGCGCGCAAGGATGCGACCGGAATGTCATAGCTGCCGGTGATCAAACCGGCGCCCTTGCTCAGCGGCGAAAGCGAAACGCAATGCGCACCGGCATTGCTGATGTTGGTCGCGCGAAGTGCCAGGAAGCGGCCTCGTTCATTGAGGGCCAGTTCGAATTTCGCCACCAGATCGCGACCCTGGTAATCGCTGATGAAACATTCCGAACGCGTCGCGGTGTATTTGACCGGACGGCCAAGTTTGCGCGCGGCCCACAAGACGAGACCGAATTCGACGTATACGCGATTACGCGTGCCGAAGTTACCGCCGACATCGTACGACAATACGCGGATCTTGTCGGGATCGACACCGAGCACCTCGGCAAGTTCGCGCTTTTGGCGAATCGCTCCGCCGCTGCCGGCATAAATCGTATAGCGCCCGTCCTCCTTATCGTATTGTGCTGTTGCGGTCCGAGGTTCCATCGGTACTCCGGTGACGCGTCCGATTTGAAAATCCATGGAAACCACGTGCGCTGCGCTCGCCAGGATGCGATCGGTCTCTTCAGTGTTCCCGAAACGGGTATCGACAAGAATATTATTGCGAACTTCGTCCCATACCGCCGGCGCGCCGGTTTTCATGGCGTCTTCGGAATGCGTGACGCATAACAATTCCTCATATTCAATTGCGACACATTCAGCTGCGTCAAACGCCTGCGCTTGGCTTTCAGCGACCACCATCGCGACCGCTTCTCCGACATAACGCGCCTTGTCGTGCGGCAGCAGCAGGTGCGGTCCGATAAAAATCTCGCCGCCGCCGGGCCCTTGCAGTTTCATGTCGTATTTTGTCTTTGGCAGGGGATCGTGGGGAATTGGGCCAAGTTTATCCGCTAGACAATCTGCGCCCGTAAACACGCCGAGGACGCCCGGCATCTTTCCGGCTTTGGAGCTGTCTATCCGCGCGATTCGCGCGTGGGCATGCGGCGAACGGACCATTGCCGCGTAGGTCTGCCCCGGAAAGCTGAAGTCGTCACTGAATTGTCCACGACCCGTCAATAACCGAGCATCTTCATTGCGCGGTAGGGGTTGGCCGATGTACCGGAAGGGTGGATTTTGATTTGTCATTGGCGCCTAAGTTGCTGCAATATATGCAGTCTATGAAACATCTCGCAATCAAATCTCCGATTTCCCCCTTACTCATCGGCATGACAGGGGCATCGGGAGCGATTTATGGTGTCAGGCTGCTGGAATTGCTGCGGGCCTGCAATGTCGAGACGCATCTTATCGTCTCGCGCGCCGCGCAGATGACGCTCGCGTATGAGACCAGCCTCAAACTCGCAGACGTGGAACGCATGGCGACGGTTGTTTATTCGAACAGCGACGTTGGTGCGGCGTGCTCCAGCGGTTCCTTCCCAACGCGTGGCATGGTGATAGCGCCTTGCTCGATCAAGACGATGTCTGAAATCGCGACGGGGAATACCGCGAACCTGATCTCGCGGGCGGCAGATGTTGTGTTGAAGGAGCGCCGTCGTTTGGTCCTCATGTTGCGCGAAGCGCCCCTTCATATCGGACATATCCGCAATATGGCGACCGTGACGGAAGCAGGCGCAATCATCTATCCGCCGGTTCCTGCATTCTACGCCCTACCGAAGTCGATCGAAGACATGGTTGATCATACGCTTGCGCGTGTACTCGATCTATTTGACATCGACACTGGAAAGATCCGCCGCTGGACCGGTGAGCGCGAGCGCCCGAAAAATCGCGAAGAAGCGGAAAATTCGTGACTGCGTGGGTGAAGCTTGAACCAATCAGAGTCGCGCCATGCCGGTAGCGGCAATCTGAATTACGACAACGATTTTTGGCGGTTTTCACTTGCAATCTATGGCCAGCATGGCGTTGCCCAAGAGTGCGTCGCATTGCAGGAAGCGATCGGGATCGACGTCAATCTTTTGCTTTTTTGCGCCTGGGCCGGCGTGCAGTCGATTGTCCTGAGCGGCGAGGATATCGAAGCAGCCTCAAACAGTGTGGCGGCTTGGCAAGACTACGTCGTCCGCCCGTTGCGGGACGTGCGGCGATACATCAAACCACTTGAAGATGGCGAATTCGATGGTTTGAGAGCGCGCGTCAAAGGTGTCGAGATTGAAGCGGAACAAGTGGAGCAATCGCTCCTATTTGCCTATTCGAAAGGGATCCAAAGCCCTAGTTCCGGCGCCGATCGTCGAAGCGCCACAATCCAGAATGTTCGAAAATATATTGAAATAAAGGGCGGCTCCCAATCGGCGCGAAGCATCGAACTTTCCGCGCCTCTTTTGGTCGAGGCCGCCCTTCGATTGCGATCCTGATCAAGGCCGTGCTGAGCCATCCCTGCTGTCCTTGGCCACGTCCATCTGACGAATGACGCGCGCCCATCGCTCTGTTTCGTTCCGGATGAATTCGGCGAATTCGGCCGGGCTTCCCCCGCGTGCATCCAACCCCTGTGTCGTAAGCTGTTTCAGCACCTCCGGATCCTTGAGAGCATCATTCGTCGCGCTGGAAATCTTGCCGATGATCGGCGTTGCCGTGCCGGCCGGCGCGAGAATGCCGAACCAAACACCAGTGTCGTAGCCGGGCAGGGCGGCTTCGGAAATCGTCGGCAATTCGGGGGCCACGCTCGTGCGCTTGGCTTCACTGGTGCCCAGCGCCTTGAGGCGCCCGTCCCTGATGAAGGCAAGTGCGGTGGACGCAGGCGAAAACATCACCTGAATTCGGCCAGATATAAGGTCCATGACAGTTTGCGCACTGCCGGGATATAAAACGCCAGTCATTTTTATTCCCGCCATTTGCTTGAAAAGTTCAGTCGCCAGATGCGGACCGCTGCCGAGACCGGATGCTCCATACAGGAGTTCGTCCGGCTTCGCTTTGGCGAGCGCGATTAACTCTCTCACATCGCTCACCCCAAGGTTCGGATTTACGACAAGGATATTCGGGATAGAGCCGACGAGGACGATGGGCGTCATGTCCTTTTCGATATTCGGGCCTTTGCCCGGCAACAAAGTCGTGTTGATGGTCGCTGCAATCGTGGCAAACAAAAGCGTATAGCCGTCCTTAGCACTTCGGGCCACGTAATCGGTGGCAACGATGCTGCTGGCGCCGGGACGGTTTTCCACGATTACAGTCTGGCCGAGTAGCTCCCCGAGCTTGTGACTGACGATCCGCGCGGCAACGTCACCGCTTGAGCCCGCTGCGAACCCGACAATCAGACGTATCGGGCGAACAGGATAACTCTCCTGCGCGCGGGAGGACTGTTCGCCGACCGCAAGCATGACGATAATGGCGGCAATCAGTCGGATCATTTTGGATTCCATTCGCGGTACGCTCGGCCGACGAGGAGTATCTAAGAACACCCAGCCAGCTTTGTATCTATTACAATATGATGGTACGAGGTAAAAGCGTCTGACCGCGTATACCAGCGGTCAATTGCATATCGCTACCGGAGGTCCGCGATGGAATCGAGCGTGACGCAAAAGGCACCTTCCGACCTGCAAGAACACATTGCGCGATTGACAGAGCGCGGTCTCGTTACACGCATCGATCGGCCGATCGATAAAGATTCGGAGTTGCATCCAGTTGCACGCTGGCAATTCCAGGGCGGTCTGCACGAAGAAAACCGACGCGCCTTTCTATTCACGAATGTCATCGGAGCTCGTGGTGAAAGTTATGACATTCCCGTTCTTGTGGGTGGGCTTGGGGCCTCCCCGGAGATATACGCGATTGGACTGGGCGTCCCGGTCGATGACATTGGAGTATTGTGGGTCAAGGCCATGGCTAATCCCATCGCTCCGGTTCTGGTCGATAAGGCCCCTTGCCACGAAGTCGTGCAGACCGGAAAGGAATTGCTGACGGAACGCGGCGGGCTCGCGAGCCTTCCGGTTCCAATCTCCACTCCGGGTTTTGATTCCGCTCCATATCTGACTGCTACGCTTTGTGTGACCAAAGATCCTGAAAACGGGATCCAGAATATGGGCACCTATCGCGCGGCGCTTAAAGCCAACGATCGTCTCGGCGTGCGTATGGCCTCTCGTCTCGGCGGCGCGGGCGGATATTTGCACTGGCAGAAGTATAAAAAGCTTGGGAAGCCTATGCCGTGCGCCATCGTTGTCGGCTGTGCGCCGGCCGTTCTCTTTACCGGGCCGCAAAAACTTCCAATTGATCTCGACGAAATGGACGTCGCCGGCGGCCTCATGGGCAAGGCCGTCAAGACCGTACGCTGCAAAACCGTCGATCTGGTAGTTCCGGCCGATTCGGAAATTGTCATCGAGGGCCTCATCGACACCGACCTCCTCGAGCCGGAGGGACCATTCGGAGAGAGTCACGGGCACGTCGCGCTCGAGGATTTCAATATGTCGATGGAGGTGACCGCGATCACCCGCAAGCGCAAGCCCGTCTTCCTGTCGATCATAAGCCAGGTGACACCGAGCGAATCGTCGGTTCTGAAAAAAGTCGCCTATGAGCCGATGTTCTTGGAGCACTTGCGGCACGCGCTCGGCGTGCGCGGCATCAAACGTGTGGTTATGCACGAGCCGTTGACGAATTTGCGCAAGGTTATCTTTCTTCAGTTCGAACGCGGCACGCCCCAAACAGAGGTGTGGCGCGGGATGCAGGGGGCGGCAACACTACAGGCACAATGCGGGAAGCTTGTTATAGCCGTGTCGGAGGATATCTCACCCGACAATGCCGACGCCATCTTCTGGTCTTTGGCGTATCGATCAAATTTCATGGAAGACGTGCATATCATTCCATATCGGTCGAGTGGCCATGGACCAAAGTCCGGCCGTCCGGCTGTCGAGGGGACATTGATGATTGATGCAACCCTCAAACACAATATGCCGCCTTTGGCGCTGCCGACCGAGGAATTCATGACCCGCGCGAAAAAAATATGGGAAGAGCTCAAGTTGCCGCATCTCTCGCCGCAGGCCCCCTGGCATGGATACCAGCTAGGTGACTGGGATGACGAGTGGACCGAATTCGCCAACGCCGCCGTGGCTGGAAATTGGCGCGAGAGTGGCAAATCGACGTACCAGCGCCGGCACGGAAATCTGATACCCGAAACCCCGACACGGTCCGTCGAAGTGTTGGAAAAAAAACAATAGGCAAATGCCCGAGCACGGGCGCCAAGGGAGAGCGGTATGTTCAAGGCAGGTGTTCTGAGGCACGGGCTCTTTCCGGTCGTTGCTCTGACAATCGTTACCCAGTTCTGCTTAGGCCAGCATTCCCTGGCGCAAAGCTATCCGACCCGATCCGTAAAAATCGTTGTGCCTTTTCCTGCAGGCGGAACCGCCGATGCCATCCCGCGCGTCATTGGCGACTGGCTTTCCCGAAAATGGGGTCAGGCGGTCATTATAGAGAATCGCAGTGGCGCGGGGGGAAATGTGGGCGCTGAACTCGCTTACAAATCGGATCCGGACGGATATACCTTGCTGTCGGCGCCACCGCCTCCGCTCGTGATCAATCAAAATCTCTATCAGAATCTGACTTTCGATCCCATGCAATTTGAGCCGGTGATTGTCATGGCGCAGGTGCCGAATGCGTTGATGACCAACCCCGACAAAGTTGCTGCAAAGACTGTCCCGGAATTTATCTCCTATCTCAAAGAAAACCCTGGAAAAATAACTTCAGCCACGCAAGGAAACGGCACGACTTCACATCTTACGTCCGAGATGCTGCAGATGATGGCGAAGGTGCAGGTCCAGCTCGTTCCCTATCGCGGGTCGGCTCCGGCCTTACAGGGACTACTTGCGGGGGATGTCGACTTCATGTTCGACAATTTGGGCGTATCGCTGCCGCTCATTCAGAGTGGTAAGCTGCGGCTGCTTGCGGTTGCTTCTGATAAACGTCTTCCGTCGTTGCCGGATGTGCCGACGCTGGCGGAGACGCTACCCGGCTTCGAGTCGGCCGCCTGGTATGCTGTCGTCGCGCCGCCAAAAACGCCAAATGCGATTATCCAGAAATTGAATGAAGACATCAGTGAAGCGCTGCGCGATCGCGAGGTGCAGGACCGGTTGAAAAAACTGTCGGCGGACATCGTCGGTGGTTCAATCGACACGACAGCAAAGTTCATGCACAAGGAAGTGGATCGCTGGAACGAAGTGATCAAAACGGCAAATGTGAAAATGCAGTAGAGTCGGCGCGTTCAGGCGATTGCGGTGGCCTGCGCTTCCGGTACGACGTCGTGGTCATAGAGCCGCTTGCGGAAGGCGGCATGCGCGGTGATCTCGGCGTCGCGGACTCCGAGATCGGCATAGGCCGAGTCGTAACGCAGGCCGTTTTTCCGCGCGCCGACCTGAACCTGCGCGACACGTTCACGGCGAAGGCGCTCGTAAGCGAGAAGTGCAGCGGGGCCGGTTTCGCGGTCCGCGCGCGCCAGGATGGTCGCAAGTGCCATTCCATCCTCTATCGACTGATTTGCGCCTTGGCCGAGATGCGGAAGCATCGGGTGTGCGGCATCGCCAAGAAGAGTAAGTCGTCCGCGGGTCCAGGTCGGCAGCGGCTCACGATCATAGAGAGCCCATCGAAAAGTCGTTTGGACATGACGCAACAACAATTCGATGCGCGGATCCCAGCCTGCGAACTCGCGACGTAGGACGTCAGGATCGCCGGGCGCCGACCACGATTCCTCCATCTCCTTATCTGCGGGCACGAACCCGACATAGTTGATGAGTTTTCCGGCGCGTACGGGGAATGTAAGGAAGTGTTTGCCTTTGCCGAGCCACATGAGCCAGGCGTCGGTTGGCCAGTGCGGGATTGACTCGTGCGCCACGATACCGCGGTAGGCGACTGACCCCGAGAAAACCGGACGGGACGGAGGGAATACATGCGGCCGAAGTTCGGAGTGAATGCCGTCCGCGGCGACGACGAGATCGGCTTCAGCCACAACACCATTCGCGAAGGATATCCGGGCCTTGCTCGCATCCTGTTCGAAGCCGGTGCAGCGGTGCCCGGTGTATACGGTCTTGGCGGGAAGTGCGCGGGCCAGGAACTCGACAAGGTCGGCGCGGTGCATTCCAAATGTGGCATTCCAGCCGGAGGAATCCGTCACCTGGACCGGCGCGATCGGCGTTCCGTCGTCTCGGAAATATCTGGAGTTCACGCCAACTCTCGCTCCACATTTCTCCACGGCGGGGCCAAATCCGACCCTTTCGAGCTGGCGAACGCTGTTCGGAGTCAGAAATACCCCGGCCCCGATTTCGCCCAGAGCGGGGGCCTGCTCGTAAACCGATACCTGGATACCGTGTGCGGTCAGAGCGTTCGCTGCGAACAGACCGCCAATCCCACCTCCAACAACGACAACTTCGAGGCCCGACTTCACGGTCGACATGCCCTAGTCGGACTGGCTGTTTCGTTTACCCTTCGGCGTCCTTCCGCCGCCTGCGGGACGAGTTGGCGTTTTTCTGGGCGCGCGGCCAAGTTTTTGACTTGGGGTCTTTAGAGCGTCGATAAAAGCTCGGCCCATAAATTGTCTGAGCTCCGAGATATTGTATTTCGCGAGGTAGCGGCGCGTTGCCTGCTCCTGATCAAGTTTGGAATCCAGCCGATGCCTGCTGCGAACAGCGTGCAGTCCTCGGATAAATTTCACAGTTTCTTTGCGGCTTGCAATTGCTTTTTTGGACGGACCGCGTGGTTTTCTGGGCTTGCCCCGCACCATCGCCATCATTTGCGGCAGCTCCAATATTTTTGAAAGTTCAGTTTGGGTATCCACGGCATTCATGATGTCCATATGTTCAAAGTCGCCGGTGAGCGTGCGGACGTTGCCTGCCGGCGTGCTGACCAACCGTGCCGACCAGGCTGGTATCACACCGTCGCCAGGACAAACTGTTGCATCCTTAATGGGCGACGTATTTGTTTCCGGATTGAAAGTCTTTGATATCCAATTCCACGTTATGCTGTTGATCGTTTCATTGAGCGTCTGTCCGTTCTTGAATTGAACCCCACGCACGTTAAAAAATTTCGCGTTCGCTGCAGGGCTCAATGGCGCAGCCACTTGCTGGTACACGGATCGTGCAAGCGTTAGCTCATTCTGGATGAATCCATAGTTCTTCGGGTACCGCACTTTACTTCCGCGCGTACCTGGATTGTATGCATCCGCTATACTCCCATCGCTGGCGTCGACGCTCGGATATTCGCTCAAAGGATAGTCTGCATCGGCGGCGAGGTCGGCCTGGTCCCGGTTGAACGTGGTCTCGTCGAGGAATTGCAACACATACCCTCCGGGCATTGACGAGACGACACGCGTAACGCGTGCTTTGCCTTCGAAATTCAGTTCGGATTCTCCCTCAAAATAGCGATGTAGCTGGCCGGCATAGCCGTAAAAAGGCGCTGCGACCGTCACCGCCCGTTTCATTTGGTCCACCAGAGGATTGGCCTCGTTCATGATTAGTTTGACGACCATCCCGCCGAAGCTGTGTCCAATAAGCGTGCAATTCGCCAGCGGGTCGGCTCCGCAGGCATCCTGAACGCGTTGTCGAAAAGTCGGCAAGAAACTGTTCAAAAAGAAGTCGACGGTGTGCCCGAGACCGTGCCTCCAGTCCCAGCCGTAAACAAACCAATCGAGGTTGCGTTCGCCACACCACTGAATGAAATCGTCATATGGCGTGATATTCATCAAACCAAAATGGACATATCCGTCCGCAAGGATGAATTTGTTTTCGGTATCGATACTATTTGCAATTTGCAGATTGAGGGCGGCGCCACCAAGCACCGAACAATCAAGCCAAACAGTTTCATAATTGAATACCTGGCCGGATACCCCATCTTGATACGGCGAATCTGCGCGAACGAGCCGCGATCCGAGCCCGCCAGGGAACAGGATGATTGTCTGTCGGTTGGGGTCAGGTGGATTCGACGAGTAACGATTGATAAAAAGACCAATTGCCGCTTCCAACATTCCGAGTTGCTCCTGATCTCTCGCTTGATCGTAAGTCATACGCTCGCCTCCGCATCGATGGAGTCGGCTTTGCTCATCTGCTTTAATGCCTGTGGCACAGGCCTTTTTGGGTGCGGAATGTAGGGCTTAAGCCACGCGGCAGGTCCGCCCGTTTCATCGGTCAATGCGATTGGTTCGAAGTAGTGCTTGTAGTCATCGTGGGAAATGTCGGGTGGAAACTCTTCATATTGTGGGTCAAGCAATTCGCTGCCTGCCAGGTAAGTCCGCGCCTGAGCTGGCGACGTGCTTGACCAGACAAAGCAGTGCAGATTTGCAGCGGCGATGATGTACCAGTGGATCGGATCGACCGTACCCGATCGGACAATCCGTCGCAGCGTCTTTATAAAGATCGAAAATCGGCTGACAATCGTCCATGGGCGACGAAAAAGTTTCTCCAAAAACGAGACAATTGCGTCGGTGTCATCAATCAGATTCGAATAGGCAATCGTCTCACCGTCGAGATCCCGCAACCGCAAGTTCGGTCGCAATTGTCTGGAAGCAAGATCGGACCAGAATCCTTCAGTGCCGGCGAGCGGGGCAACGACACTCAGGTAGACCGGCATCGGCAAGGCCGGATGTTGTCCGATCATACGAATCTGTTTTTCCATCTCCTGGACGTTCTGCAACCGCGGATCAAAGAGGTAGCCATAGCCAATGCCGATACCGTTCGATTCAGCGAACGCAATGTCGTCAATAATATTGTGACGACTCAGATTCTGCTTTTTTCTGTATTTTTTCAGCAGCACGGGATCGAATGACTCGAGACCGAAAAAAAGCGTGATGCACTTTGCGTTCGCCATGTATTTTATTAACTCACGGTCGTGCATGATATTTTGCGTTACCAGCGCCGCCCAGCCTCGAATCTTAGGATGGGCGCGCATCAGCTCACACACTTGGAGCATGAACTGCCGATCGTCAGAAAAATTGTTGTCGAGAAAAATGATAGTCGGATACCAGCGCCGGAAACTGAAGAATGGACTTGTCTTTAATGCGTTTTCGATCGCCGCGGACAACCGCGCGAGGTCATATTTGACGTGACCTCCAACCTCCTGCGGGATCACGCAAAAACTGCATCGAAAACTGCAACCGCGCGACGATTCCATGAGATGAACGCTTGGACTAATTCCGTTCTGCGCGAGCAAGCTGTAGTCAACGTCGTAAGGAGAGATATGCATTATCGGGGAGCGGTAGATGCGCTGCAGCGCGCCACGCTCAAAGTCAGCCATGACCTGTTTCACGCTGTCGACGCCGCCTGCGCATACGGCGTCGAAAAAATCTGCGGCGAACTCAGGGAACATCGTGCAGATGCTGCCGCCCGCGACCACCTTTGCCCCGCCTCGCCTGAAAAAATAAGCGAGCTGCCGCATTCGATCAAAGTCGGGCTGTAACCCTGTGAGGAAAACAATATCGTATTTTTCCGCGTGGCTGGTATTGAACGGGCCGTGCCAGTCTTCGTGGTAAAGGCGCACGTCGTAAAGCTGGCGGTCGATCAGAGATGCCACGTGAAGACCGGCTATGGTTTGCATGACGTACTTCGAGCGACGCTTTACACGCCCCGGCCGCAGGTGGGTGCAGATGACGAGAGCCCGTCGTTTCTTGGCAGCGTGGGGCCGATTGGTCGGCAACGCCTGGGGTCGCATGAGTGATGCCGAGAACTGCATCTTTGCCCCCTTCATGTCAGAATTCGATTAAAACTACGGTCAAATAAGCGGGGTCGGCCTCTGCGACATCGTGCTCAGCTAGCGGTAGCCGACAGCCTAGCTTACAATCCGTATTGGTCCCAGCAACGGAATTAGCGGCTGGGAGAAGAAGACCAGGCGTGAAGATGGCAATTGGATCTACGGTGGCAAGTCGGTCCAATGCTCCGCAACGTCGCTATTTGACGATCCTTTTCTGCGACCTTGTGGGCTACACCGAGTTGTCGGAGCAGCTGGATCCCGAGGATCTGAGGGATTTACAGCTCCAGTATCAACGTCTTGCGCTGATGGTAATGGAGCGCTACGGCGGTTTCGTCGCGCAATTCAGCGGCGACGGCGTGCTCGTCTATTTCGGTTATCCCACCGCCCACGAAAATGACGCCGAGCGCGCCGTGCGCGCCGCTCTTGAGCTGGGTGATCGCCTTCAGGAGCTCAACGCCGACCTCCGCAGTCAGCAATTGCCTGGGATTTCGGTCCGCATCGGAATTCACAGCGGCCTCATTGTTATCGGATCGGAATTGGCGAGCGGCGGCGCGCAGGATCACAGCATTGTCGGCGAGGCGGCAAACCTGGCGGCCCGGCTCCAGGCCGAGGCTCCCATAAATTCGGTTGTTGTCAGTGGCGAAACCTTCGAGATGATTTCCGGACTATTCGATTATGAATCACTTGGCCCCAAACGGTTTAAAGGCATTACACGCGTTATTCCAATCTACAAAATAACGAAGCCACGTGTGGGAATAGGACGCGCTTACAATCGAGGACGCCGCGGAGCGCCTCAGTTTGTCGGCCGAGCGAAGTCGGTAGAGCGGGTCGTGGCATCCTGGAACGACGCGAAGGAAAAATCGCGATGTAAAACGGTCCTCATTACCGCGGAGGCGGGCGTTGGAAAGACCAGACTAGCAATCGAAATAATCAAGCATCCCGAGCTCAGCGATGCGAGTGTCCTGCAAATTCATTGCCATGACATTTTTGCGACCACACCTCTTTATTCGATTGCGATGTTCATATGGGCGGAAGTCGGGTTGACGGTCGATGACGACAAAACAGTTCGCGCGCAAAAGCTGAGGGGCTTTCTTGACAATTTCGGGCTCAGGACCCCGGAGAACGAGGATATCATTAACAGTCTGCTTGGAATGTCGTTGATGTCCGCCACCGAGGCGAGCGCACCGACACCGTTCCTCTTTAAGCGAAAGCAATTTGCTCTCTTGGGTTCGTTGCTCGAGCAAATGGCACGGAAGCAACCAACTCTAATATGGGTCGATGACGTTCACTGGATTGATCCATCGTCGGCAGAACTGTTGCAGGAACTTGTCAAGCGATTGGAGAATACGCCGGCGGTGATGCTTCTCACAGGGCGATCCTTTCCAAAAAGTCCAAATCTTCCAAATACCGACGATGCCATCGAACTTGGTCAGCTGAACATCGATGAGTGTTATGATCTTGCCCGGGCGATTCCACGCACTCAGAATCTTTCCGATGATGAGTTGATGCGCGCGGTCGAGGCGGCGGATGGTATTCCGCTGTTTGTCGAATATCTGGTTCTGTCTCTGATCGATCAGAAGGAGCAAGCATCGGGCGCGGCTCGGCGGCGGGGGGACCTGCCGCTGACCTTGGCTGCGATGATATCCGAAAGACTCGACCGCGTCGCCGACGGAAGACGCGTTGTGCAAGCAGCGGCGTGCATTGGAAGACCATTTACCGCCGATTTCCTGGCTGCGCTTCTGCAGGAAAGTGGTGCGAAGATCGTCGAACCTCTCGAGGCGCTGATCGACGCGGAGATCCTGCGATCGAACCACGAAGATCGCGAAGTCCGGTTCGAATTTCGGCATGCGTTGCTGCAACGTGCTGCCTACGAATCGATGGTTCAATCCGAGCGGCGCGCGACGCACGCCAATATTGTCAAGGAATTGCAACAGGACGGCACCGCGGGACCCTTTGGTCCCGAACTGATCGCCCACCATTTGACGGCATCAGGGCAATTCCAGGAAGCGATCAAGACGTGGCTGGATGCGGGTACGAATGCCGCGCGCCGGTCGGCCCATATCGAGGCCATCGAAGATCTCCGGCGTGGCCTAAGTTTGCTGAACGAAATCTCGTCGCCCGAATTGCGTACACAATTCGAGATCGGCCTTCAGGCTGCGCTGATCGCTCCTCTCTCGGCTACGCAAGGCGCGACCTCACCGGCCTTATCCGAATGCTGTCAGCGAGGGCTGGTACTCTGCAAAGAAGGTCCGGCGACGCCGTTGATTTTCGCGTTTCTGTTCGGGCAATTCACTTTCAGTATGTGTCGAGGGCGTACCGAAGATGCCGCGCCGTTGGCGCAGCTCTTCCTGTCCGTTGCAAGCGACAAATCCTATGACCCCGGCCGTGTCATCGGGCATCGCCTTGTAGCGATGACACTGGTAAACACCGGCGCTGCGTTAAAGGCCAAGGAGCAACTTGAGCTTTCGCTGGCGCTGTACTCGGCCGAACGTGATGCGGCTGTAACCGTTATGTTCGGTCAAAATTCGCAAGTTCACAGTCAATCGCTGCTCTGTATCGCGCTTTTTTGCCTTGGAGACATCGACGGAGCGGTCAAGGCTGGACTTGACGCGCTTGAGGCTGCCGACGCGATCCGCCATCCGCACTCGACGGCGCTGGCGCAGGGGTACGTCGGCGGACTATTGTTTGGCCTGTGCGGTGCCACACAACAGCTGATGCACGAAGCACAGCAATTGATCGCTCTTTCGGACCAGCACCGCCTCGGTCCGTTCCGTCTTTTTGGATCAGCTTTCCTCGGATGGGCTTTATGCCAGCAAGGCGACCTCGAAAATGGCGCCGCCATGCTGAAGAAGGCAATCGACAAGTTAGAATCGATTGAGTTTCGGCTTTCGATCACCAGCCATCTTGCAGTTCTAGCCGACGCGCAACGTCAGCTAGGGCATATCGAAGATGCGAGGAAGACATGCGACCGCGCCCTTGCCCTGATTTCCAACGGGACAGATCGCTGGATCGAGCCAGAGGTACGTCGTGTCGATGCTCTCATCGAAAGTGATATAAAGCCCTCAAATACGGAAAGAATCGAAGTAAAATTCCGCGAGGCGATTGATTGCGCAAAAAAACTGGGATTTCCCATATTCGAGCTTCGTGGCCTGCTCAGCTTGCAAAGTTTTCTCGGCCCCAGCCGGAAAAACACCGAGATCGCATCCCGTATCAAAGAGCTGTCGCATTTGCAGAATCTCGATCAGCGTGTCGAGGCGGCCGTTAGAGCGCGTGGCTATAATGTCCGCCCGTTTGTACATTGATTGACTGCTTGGAGAATTGGAGCCGCGCATATGCTGGGTCGATTTGCCGGCCAGTTTGCGACTTCCCCGGTCTCGTTTGAGATTGTGCTACCCGACAAGCACGTGCAGCGATTTGGACCAAGCGAACCCAGCTTTCGCGTCGTAATAAATAACCGGCAAGGGCTGCGCGCGATCAGAAGCGTCGACGAAGGCCGGATCGGGGACGCTTATCTTGCTGGCGATATTGATATTGAAGGCGATATGCTCAGTCCCTTTGAGCTCAGGGGGGCGATGAAGGACTTCCACCCGTTGGTCGCCGCCTGGCGTTTCGTCCAGCCGTTGCTATTCGGGCAGGTCCATACCAACAAGCACGCCATCAGTGCCCACTATGACATTGATCCCGAGTTCTTCCTGAGTTTTCTGGATCCCGAGACGCCTTGTTACACCCAGGGTATTTACGAGAATGCAGACGAGACGCTGACTGCCGCGACGCTGCGAAAGTTTGAATATTGTTTTGAAAAGCTCGAGCTCAAAGCGGGCGATCGCCTTCTCGAGATTGGTCCGGGTTGGGGAGCGTGGTTCGAATATGCATCGAAGCGGGGCGTGAGTTGTACCGGGATAAGCAATTCACAGGTATCAGTTGACTATCTGAATCGACGAGGGAGGCAGCTGGGGTTCGATTGGGAGCTGATAAAGGGCGACTTTTTGCAATATCAAGCCGACCGAAAATACGATGCCATCGTCATTATGGGCGTCATTGAACACCTTCCAAATTATGGCGCGGTCCTGGACAAGTTTACGGCATTGCTTAAGCCCGGTCGGCGCGTTTTTCTTGATGCCAGCGCATGTACAAAAAAATACGAACTTTCATCGTTTATGGTCAAATACATTTACGGGGGCAATCATTCGTTCCTGGTGCTTCACGACCTTCTCGACAAGATGGCAAAGACACCGCTGCGCGTACAGGAAATGTTCGACGATCGTTTCAGTTATTTTCTCACGTTCCGGCAATGGGCAACCAATTTCGATCAACACCGGGACACTGTCGTGGAAAAGTTCGGTGAATTCAATTACCGGCGTTTCCGGCTGTACCTTTGGGGCGCGGCCTACGAATTCCTCAGTCGAAGCCTCGACTGCTATCGGATGATTGTCACCTTTCCGAAGTGATCCATCCTAGTCCTTGCTGACGCGTCGCACAGATTTCACATCCGTGATGTGAGCGCCCGCTCTCGCCGAGGGGAGCATCGCCCCCTTGATCGATTGCTTTTCTGGCGGTGCGGCAAGCTCCACGACGAAAGCGGGGTCCTTGCTATCGCAATAGCGAGCGACGGCCTTGGCAAACTCATCAAGCACCGCACTCAGCTCATCCCGTGGGGGTGGAGGACGGAGATCCCCCAAGATCCAGACTGTGTGGCAACGTTTCAGAACGCCGGCGACATTTCGCAAATCGTTATTGAGCATGTTCTCGAACCGGTCGAGGTTCGCTTCATGACCCTGCTCGTTGGTGGCAACCATGGGGCCGACGCCGTCAATAATCACGACCTGGGACTCGAACCATGGCCAGTAGGAAATCGTTGTTGGCCCGGGATCATCGCGGAAGACACCGCCTGCGGAATTCGCGGCAAACTCAAGTAGGGAATCAAGGCCGAGATATCGGACTTTGTGTTTTTTGAATGCGAATTCAGTCCCGATGCCGGCGGCGATGGGAGTTCGGCCCGACCCGATCGGTCCGCCAATCACGATCTGGCATGCCTCCGTGCCGGGCGGCGCGCCAGCATCGATAAGCTTTTGTAGTGTTTCAGCGTCGACCTTGTCGATGGTTGGTGCGGCGTCGGCAAGGCGAAACAAGTACGGAAGTGAAGCCTTTTGCCAGGTCATTTTTTGCCGGAACCAGGGTGGCGCGAGAAAAATAGCAGTCACAACGACCGCTGCAAAAATCAGTGCCGCGGGGATGAGGTAGAGGTGAAATGCAAATCCAAGTACTCCACCGAGGGCCATGTAGATTGCGGCAATGATTGCGTTGTCCCGCAACAGTTTGGCTCCCAGTGGAAAGCGGTCTCCCGCCTGCTTTACCGAACTGTTGTAGGCGGACCATTCCCAGATCGCGGCGGCCGCGATGGCCACAGCCAAGCCGAACCAACGACCGGTGCCGTAAGCAAATTCCCATCGTTTGATCAGGACTGTGGCGGCTCCAAACAATGCGGTGGCTGCGAAATTGACAATGAGCCCGATGCAGATATGGCCGAACTGATCCGCGAGCCAAGTGTAGGAGTAGGTCGCGGCGGTTTGTACCTCCTTGCCGTAGGCATCGGCCCAGAACTGCCGCAAGAGGTCCTTCGCGGTAAGCCTTGGTGCGCTCGGTCCGACTGGGGCTGGTTTGCTGGAGACCATAATTTCCCCCCGGGTACTCTGTATCGTACCTCATTGTGGACACGGGCGACAAAGAAATAAACAATTTTTAATCTCCGCCGACGTGTCCTGGGGTGTAAATGCGGGTCTGGCCCCGCAGGCCGGCATTTATCCCGCTCGGTTGACGCTATATTGATAGAGTCTCTTTTGCCGCCCACAGTTCCAGGGTTGCGGTCGGCAGGGCGGGCGAGCATCGAGCGAGGCAGGGGACGAGGATGGAATTTCTCAAGCACACTGAATGGCCCATGTGGTTTGGCTATGCGGCCGTCGCATCGAGCATCATTACATGCGCCATGAAGACAATGATCCCGTTGCGCGTTGTGAGTATGACTTGCAACGCACTCTTCATCGTCTATGGCTTTTTTGGCGGAATATATCCAACGCTCGTACTGAACCTGATCCTTCTCCCGCTCAATACCGTGCGGCTGCAACAAATGCGAAAATTGATTCAGGATGTGGAAGCTGCGGCATCCTTTGGCGAAACGTCGATCGATTGGCTAAAGCCGTTCATGTCCCGGCAGCGGTTTCACAAGGGCGATATCGTATTCCGGAAAGGCGACGTGGCTGACGCAATGTACTACAGCGTTAGCGGCCGGTATCGCCTGTGCGAGATAGGAATCGAAATTCCAACTGGCCAGGTCTTCGGTGACTTGGGCCTCCTCGCACCGGGCAACAAGCGCACCCAGACCATCGAGTGCATTGAAGATGGCGAAGCGCTTACCGCGAGTTATCAGCAGGTCAAAGAACTCTACTTCCAGAACCCGCAATTTGGATTTTATTTTTTGCGATTGACGAGTGAGCGCCTGTTCGAGAACATCGCCCGGCTCGAACAGGAACTTCAGAGTAAAAATGAAGCGCTCGCGGTTCTCGCTCAAAAACCGGCTTAGAAGGCCGCTCCGATCAAATAGATTTTAATTGTGAGTTTTACATTGAAAAATTGTCGAAAGAACTGTTTTGCACAGATTTCGCAGCGCATCCCCGACGCTAACTCGGTCAAATACTCCCCAGAGGTCGGGATGCTATTTTCCGCAGTTGACATTAAGCGATGTGGTTTGTCACTTAATCCCTGACGATTCTGGGCGTGGGGCCGTGGAAGACAAACGAAATATCTCTCGCAAACGCGTACTTAAAACCGCGCAAATCGTTCTGAGCGACAGGGCTCCAAAACTTGATTGCGCGGTCCGGAATCTTTCGGATATGGGCGCGTGCCTTCAGGTGTCGACTACGTATGGCATTCCCGCGAATTTCGACGTCATTATCGAAGGGGAACGGCGGACCTGTCGGTCAATTTGGAGAACGGATACGAAATTAGGTATTACATTTGACTAGACGACGGCTATTCAAACGAAACGCCAAGTTTTTTGCCGTCGGTCCAGACCACTCTGCAATGCTTGGTTTCTATTTCACCATCGACTGTGAGCCGGAAGACCTTTGGTAATCCAAAAGTGGTTGCAACCTGCAAACCAGCGCCGACCAGAGTCAAGTCATCAACAGTGCACGGAAGTTCTTGTCCTGACGGTCCGAATTTGATGACCCCCCTCCTGTGCGAGAGGATGCGGTCGTCTTTTCTGCGATCAGTCGTCGTCGAGACGGATTTCATTGGTGCGTCACTAGGCGCGTTGTGTGGCATCAATTTCCCGAACAATGACGTCAGGCTTGCCGGGCAACATGTATGTTCGTGTGCGCTTGCAGGAGTAGCAGACGTAAGTATTTCGCTGCATGCTGCGCACGACCGGATGCGGCGTCACTGCGACGTGCACCATGGCCGTCCGACACTTCGGGCAGATCGCCTCGGTATCGACTGCGTCAGCAAGGGACATGGGTCACGCCAGTAGCCCGCCAAGAGCCTATTCTCAGTTTCGGCGGCGTAATCCCGATAAATTAAGACAGGAAGTTTAAGAATTCATTCATGAGCAAACACGCTGATTTTCAGGGTTTTTACGCTCAAGTCTGGATGCAATATGGAGAATGTGGGCGCAACTTGCTCAAGGCGTATGCTGCCGTGCGGTCCGATTTTGTCGTATGCTACACTTTCTTGAGAACGCGCTTTGGTGGATTGTGGCATACGTATGGGATCGCCTCTTAAGACGCAATCTTTCGACAAGCATTCGTTGCTTCGTGCCCATCCGTTCTTCAGAGATTTGGGCGACGGAGTCATTGATAACCTGGCGCCTCGTGTCATAACGACCAAAGTAAAAAAAGGCGCGGTCATTTTCAGGAAAGGGGATATCGGCTCTAAACTTTACGCTGTTCGCACCGGTGCGGTGAGGATCAGCGCTCCGTCCGAAGAGGGAAAGGACGCGATATTCAATTTAGTCGTTCCGGGTGAGCTCTTTGGAGAAATTGCCTTCCTCGACGGAGGACAGCGGACAGCCGATGCCGTTGCGATAGGTAACTGCGAATTGATGGTTATTGAGCGTCGCGATTTCATCCCTTTGATACGTGACAATCCGGAAGTTGCGATAAGGCTGATCAAGATACTCTGTGCTCGTATCCGGAAAACGAGCGAGCAAGTTGAAGACATCGTGTTCCTCGGCCTGCCAAATCGTCTCGCCAAGGTTCTGCTGCACCTTTATCAGCCTTCGAACGCCGATTTGCCGTCGAAAAAAATCAACGTCACCCAGCGTGAAATCAGCCAGATGATCGGGGTCTCGCGCGAGAGCGCAAATAAGCAATTGCAGGACTGGCAACGCAAGAAATGGTTGAAGCTCGAACGCGGCGGGTTGATAATTTTTTCACCCCAGGCGCTGCGCGATCTCGTCTCCAAAAATATGGAATGATGATTTTCATTTAGTGTCGTACTGCTTGCGTCTCGCCGAATTAACTTCATTCGGGCAGCGTGAGTGCGCGAGAGAGCTTGTAGCTGAGCGCGAATGGCGTAACGCAAAATAAATCATTAACGGGCGGCGAGACTCTCTGGTCCTAAATTAGGAGCGACCGCGCGCGTTTCAAATAACGGAAAATCAATGGCTTTTTGCTAATTATTTCAAATGATTGATGGCGGCCTTTAGGCTTCGTGGCGTTCACCGGATGACGAGTTATAGAAAAGTTTTGCACGCCCTCATCAGGCATCGGTCGGTGCTGCTTGGAGCAATCCTGATCAGCCTCGTCTGGATGACTCTGTTCTTTTTCCTGAAGAACGAACACGACAGCGCCGAACGAGCCGCGATTCAGAATTCGACCAATCTCGCCGGAGCGCTCGAAGAGCACCTCTCGCGGTCGCTCAGTGAAACAGATCGTTCGCTGAAAATCATCAGAGCGCTTTACGTGCGTGATCCCGCCAGATTCGATCTGACGGATTGGCTCAAGTCGAGCCGGAGCCTGGCCAGCGGAGTTTTGCAGGTCAGTATTGTCGACCGCGACGGACACGCGAAAGTCAGCAATGTTGAAACGTCAAATCAGGTGTCGGCGAATGTCCGTGACAAAGAATATTTCCGCGCTCATGCGAGCGCGCAAAGCGACGAGCTTGTTATTACGAAACCGGAGATCGATTCCAAGTCCGGTATCTGGCTGCTCCATCTTTCGCGTCGCATCGAGGACAGCAACGGATCCTTCAAGGGGGTGGTCATTGCGACGCTCGATCCCGCGTACCTGACGAGGATCTATAATTCGGTAAATATAGGCAGCGAAGGCTATATACGCGTTATCGGGTTTGACGGCATCGTCCGTGCGACAAGCGGGCACGAATTCGCTGTCCTCGGAATGGATTTTTCGCGGGGCGATCTATTCAAACGAATTCCCGTAGCGTTGAGCGGTTGGTACTATACAGGCAGCGGCCTGAGCGACAACGTTCAACGCCTCATTGCGTATAGATCTGTCGACGGTTATCCGCTTGTTATCACGGTCGGTGTAGCGGCATATGAAATCTTTGCGCGTCTCGAAAGCCAAAGACGGTCTGGCTACATACTCGCGACAATTCTGACGCTGCTGATATTGATTGTCGCGGGCCTGAGCCTGCGCGGCCAGCTATCGCGCGAGGCCGCCAAAAAGCGCCTTGAACATGCCAACATGCTTTTGAACGCGACGCTGGCAAACATGCCACATGGAATTTGCATGTTTGGGTCGGACAAACGACTTGTGCTGGCCAACGATCTTTACAGCACGATGTACGGCCTGGATCCGAAGCAAATAAAGCCAGGAACGACACTTCCGCAAATTCTCCAGGCCCGGATAGCGAGCGGCTGCTGCCCGAAAGACACGCAAAAATATGTCACGAACCGCGTTGAGGAAGCCTTTCTTCCTGATCCCGGATATTTGATCGATGAGCTTAGGGATGGCCGGACATTTGCTGTCAGCCGCCGAACAATGCCGGGCGGCGGATCCGTCGGGGTCCATCAGGACATTACCGCGCAGCTGCAAGCCGAAAAGCAATTGCAGGAGGCCCAGCAGTTTCTAAATTCGATTATTGAGAACATTCCGATTGCAGTTGTCGTCAAAGATGTGGCGACACGTAAGTTTGTCCTCGTCAACCGGGCGTTTGAGACAATGCTCAAAGTTCCCAAGAGCGAAGTATTGGGAAAAACCGTATTCGATATTTATCGTCCGAAGGACGCGGAGCGTATCGACACGTCGGACAATGAAGCCCTTGCCGGCGAATTCGGGGCCCGCTCGAGCGATTATGAGATTGAGATGCCTGACGGGGATTCGCGTGTCCTTGCGACAAACCGGCTCGTGGTCCGCGACAGTGAAGGCGTGGCAAGGCACCTCATCGTCGTTATCGACGACATCACCGAGAGAAAGAGGTCCGAGCAGCGGATCGCGTTCATGGCCCACCACGACGTTCTGACCGGCCTGCCGAACCGCCTGGCTATCATGGAAAAAATTGAAGAGGCGATCGGGCGTCACCGCAGGCGCGGCGATTCGTTTGCGGTATTGTTGCTGGATCTTGACCGCTTTAAGCACGTCAATGACACGTTGGGGCACGCGGTCGGCGACGCGTTGTTGCGGGAAACGGCCGTGCGCCTGAAGGCCTCGCTCCGCGAAACCGACGTGCTCGCGCGGCTGGGCGGCGACGAGTTCGCGATCGTACAGGACCGCGACAACGATCAACACAACAGTGCCTGTGCGCTCGCAGACCGAATTATCGACATGTTTTCCAAGCCATTTAATATAGAGGGCAACGAGGTCAATATCGCCACAAGCATCGGCATTGCGTTGGCGCCCGAACATGCGGCCAGTTCGGAGAGCCTGATGAAAATGGCCGATCTGGCTCTCTATCGCGCAAAGTCCGCGGGAAGAAACGGATACCGTTTCTTTGACCCCGAAATGAGTCTGGCTGCGAGCGCGCGCCACGAGCTTGAGAACGAGCTGCGGCGCGCCATTCAACAGGACGAACTCGAACTTCATTACCAGCCGATTGTCGACACCAAGACACTTCTGGTTTGCGGTGCCGAGGCGCTCATCCGGTGGCGGCATCCGACCAAGGGCATGATCCTGCCCGATCAGTTTATTCCGCTTGCCGAAGAAACGGGGATGATCACGCAGATCGGCGAGTGGCTGCTGCAAACCGCCTGTACAGAAGCTGCCAGCTGGCCGAGCCAAATCAAAGTCGCTGTCAATCTGTCAGCTGTCCAGTTTCGAAAAGACAATCTGGTCGATGTCGTAATTTGCGCGCTTGCCCAATCGGGGCTGCCGCCCGAGCGCCTGGAACTGGAAATCACCGAAACGGCGCTTATCGAATCCGCGACCGAATGCTTGCCTGTTTTGCGCCAGTTCAAAAATCTCGGTATCGCGATTGCTCTTGATGACTTTGGCACTGGTTACTCTTCGCTGAGCCAGCTGATGATGTTTCCTTTCGACAAGATCAAGGTCGACAAATCGTTCACGCAGAATCTGACCAAGCGGACCGAATGCGCCGCCATTATCGCAGCAACGCTGACGCTCGCCCGCAGTCTCGACATAGCGACCACTGCCGAGGGCGTGGAGACGGTAGAACAATATCGTCTCCTGCGGCTGGCCGGTGTGACGTCCCTGCAGGGGTATTTGTTCCAGCGGCCTTGCGGGTCGGCGCAGCTGGACTTCGGTCGGACCTACAAATTTCCGGAGATCGAAGATGCCGCGTAGTCTCGCATCGGGACCGGAGACTGCGGAAGATCGGCGGAACCGGAATGCCGACGAACAAAAAGGCTTGGCAGCTCAACGGTCGCTCGTTGACGAGTTGGAAGCGGCAATTTCGCAAAAGAACATCGGTTCGCGCGCCGACATCCTGCGTCAGATCACGGATTTATTTGTAGTTGGCGCCGAGCATTTCGATAGCGAACAAATAATGTTGTTTGACGATGTCATGAGCCGCCTGGTGAGCGAAATCGAGCATTCGGCTCGCGTTACGTTCGGGGAAGCGATCGCTCCGGTTGCAAAATCCCCGCCCAACGTGACGCGAACCCTCGCACTTGACGATTCAATCGACGTTGCCGGGCCCGTCCTTCGCCGGTCTGAATGCCTTGATGACGAGACCTTGATCACCGGCGCAAAAACGAAGGGCCAGGATCATCTGCTTGCAATTTCGCAGCGCAAACGCCTCAGTGAGGGTGTTACCGACATTCTCGTAGAGCGTGGTGATCAAAATGTGGTCATCAGCACGGCCAAAAACGCTGGCGCACGGTTCTCCGAATTTGGCTACTCGAAGCTCGTCACACGGTCCGAAAATGACAGCGAACTTGCACTGCTGGTGTGGGCGCGCCCTGAGATTCCGCGCGAATACCTGCTAACTCTTTTTGAGACCGCTTCGGAAACGGTACGGCTGAAGTTCGAAACCGCCGATAGGAACAAGGCGGACCTGGTCCGCGAAATGATTAAACAGGCGGCAGACAAAATTCAGACGGATTTGCGCGACCATTCAAGTTTCGCAACCGCACAAGCATATGTCGAGCGGCTGCACAAAACTGGCGAACTCACTGAAGCCGAGGTTTGCAGGTTCGCAGAGCTCCGAAAATTCGACGAAACTGCGGCGGCATTGTCATTGCTGGCTGATTTACCGGTCGGCGCGATTGAGCGCGCGCTCGTCCATGATACGGGCGACCAGATTTTGGTCGTCGCGAAATCCATCGGTTTTTCTTGGAAATCGACCAAGGCCATCCTGCTGTTGAGCGGGGCCAAGTCCGGCGACTATCTCGACAGTTTCAACAAACTCAAGGCGGAGACGGCAAAATCCGCTATCCAGTTCTATCGGTTGCGCGAACGCGCCACTAAAACAAAGCCGAAATAGCCGGCAGTCTTTGAGCGCAACTCACGGCGTCTGCGCGGCCCGCTGGCCCGCGGTGGTGCCCGCGATCTTACCGAATACAGAGCCCGCCATGAGGCCGGTGCCGCCCGGATAGTTGAAATAGAACAATCCGCCGACCAGTTCCCCGGCGGCGTGCAGGCCAGCGATGACCTGGCCATCGGTGTCGATGACCCGGCCCGACGTATCGATCTTTAACCCTCCAAAGGTAAAGGTAATACCGCAAGTCACCGCGTACGCCTCAAAGGGCGGTTCATTGATCGGGTTCGCCCAGTTCGACTTGTTGATGGCAAGACCCTCGGTCCGGCGGCCGTCCTTGACGTTGGGATTGAACTTGATGTCGGTGCGCACCGCCTTGTTGTACGCCTTGATCGTCTCCAGCGCGCGGTCGGCGTTCACGTCGTCGAGTTTCTTCACAAGCTCTTCGAGAGTGTCGGCGCGGACTTTGGTGACCTGTTTGATACGGTATTCGTCGCGCAGCATCGGGATGATCTTTTTGTCGAAGACCTGCCAGGCGAACTGGCCCGGCTGCATCAGGATCACGCGGCCATATTTTGCATAAGTGTAGTTGCGAAAATCTGCCCCTTCGTCGACGAAGCGCTCACCGTTGGCATTGACCATGATGCCCCACGGATAGGAATGCTTCTGGAAATTGTCGCCGACGGCGAGGTCGCCAAACTCCGGAGCATTGCGGTCCCAGCCGACGGCGTGGCAACCCGACCAATTACCGGTCGGCATGGCGCCGATATCGAGCGCCATGCGAATGCCATCACCTGTGTTGAATCGCGTTCCGCGGATCTTGGCGAGCTCCCAGGTGGGGCCAAGATAGCGCGTGCGCATCTCGGTGTTGGCCTGGAAACCGCCGGCCGCAAGCACCACGCATTTCGCCTTGACCTCGACGGTGCGGCCATCATGTTTCACGCGTACGCCATGGACGCCGTCATCATCGGCGACCAGCGATAGCGCGCGCGCATTATAGGCGACTGTAACTCCGTTCTTCTTCGCAATCTTGGTATGCGCTTCGACAAGGCCCGGACCGCCACCCCAGGCTTCGACCGTGAGCCCGCCCCAGAACTTGAACTTTCCGTCGATCTTGTAGGCCTGCCTTCCGTAAATCGGGATAAATCGAATGCCCTTCTTCTGCATCCAGCGCATCGTATCCTTGCTGCGCGTGATTAAAAGTTCGCAGAGGTCTGGATCGGTCCGATACTCGGTGACGCGACCCATGTCGTCGAAGAATTTGTCCTGGGTGTAGGTGCCGAAGTCGGTATTGGCGACCTCTTCATCGGTCAGATCGGGCATCAACGTGCGTAAATCATCGACGTCGTCGTAAACGCAGCGGAACGCGCCGGCCGTGAAGCGGCTGTTGCCCCCGGATTCTTCTTCTGACGCGCGTTCGAGCACGAGAACCGAAACGCCGTGCTCGGCGGCGGCGTGAGCGGCGCAAAAGGCCGCATTGCCTGCACCCACGACGACAACATCGCTTGAAGAAGGCAGCATGACTTTCAATCCATGTTACGTGCGTTGAGACGAGGGGCGTCCGATCCTGCCGGGGAGCGGCTTCTTGCCCGAGGCAGCTTGAATCGTGCTTTGTGGTGGCAAGGCATGTATTTTACAAGCGGTTTTCAGAGGGATTAAACGGTTACCTTTAAATCTGCCGTTTCGTCAAAGCCGCCAAAGCGAGCGAACCAATAAGCTCGTTCCGATGTTAAAAGCAGGGGTCGAATGCACTTAGAAGCCTTTTCTTCCATGAGCGGCGTGTTGGCAATTGTATGTGTTTTGGTGTGGCTCTACCTGATCGCGGGGCGGGGCGCCTTCTGGCTTGGCCATGTTCGCGACACGGGGCGAGAGAACCCCGAACTACGGCAATGGCCCACGGTCGTTGCCGTTATACCGGCGCGCAATGAATCGCAATATATCGCGGCAAGTGTGACGTCTCTCTTGCGGCAGGACTATGCCGGGCTGTTTAGCATCATAGTTGTCGATGACGATAGTAGCGATGAGACAGCGGCGGCGGCAACGCGCGCGGCGGAAGCCACCCCCGCTCGCCAGCTAACAGTGGTTGAAAGCAAGGGTCCGCCGCCAGGATGGACCGGCAAGCTATGGGCGCTCAAGCAAGGCACTGCCGCTGCCGAATTGCTGCAGCCAGAATATTTACTGCTCACGGATGCAGACATCGTCCACGCGCCCGATACGCTCGCCTGGCTGATAAAGCAATCGTCAGCCGGGCGATATGTCCTGACCTCTCTGATGGCAAAATTGCGGTGTGAGAGCCTGGCTGAACGCAGCCACGTGCCGGCTTTCATTTATTTCTTTCAAATGCTTTTTCCGTTTTCGTGGGTCTGTAGATCCAATTCAAACGTTGCAGGGGCGGCGGGTGGCTGCATGCTCATCCGAGCGGACGCCCTCGCGCGTGCCGGAGGCATCGCCAGCATTCGCAACGCATTAATCGATGATTGTTCGTTAGCGACAAAATTGAAGGCAATCGGCCCGATCTGGCTTGGCCTGACCAATCGTGTCCGTAGCATCCGGCCATACAATACGCTTTCCGATATCAAGCAGATGATTTCGCGGTCGGCCTATGCGCAGCTTCGCTATTCGCCGCTTCTTTTGGCGGGGACAACCGCGAGTATGATTTTGACGTTTATTGCTCCGCCGTTGCTCGCAATTTTTGCCTCAGGCGTGCCGCGATTTTTGGGGATCCTTGCCTGGATCGCTATGGCATTATCGTTTGCACCGACACTGAGGTTCTATCGGCAATCGCTGCTCTGGAGTATTGCCCTGCCTGGCATTGCCTCGCTTTACCTGTATTACACGCTCAATTCCGCGTATCAGTATGCGCGCGGACGGGGCGGCCAGTGGAAGGGGCGCGTTCAAGCGGATGCGCCGAGTCTGCAATGACCCGAAGCGGCGAACTGCGATCCGGTAAAGGCGCGCATGACGAGAATTTTCCCGTCGCGTCACGACTTATCAAGCGGCGTCACCGGCCGGTCATTCTGGCGTTCTACGAATTTGTCCGCGTGGCGGACGACATTGCGGATCATCCTGAGCTTAGCAGCACCGAAAAAATTACACGGCTTGATCGCCTTGAAGCGAGCTTGCTGGGTAACGGCGACGAGCCGGAAGGTTTGCGCTTGCACAAGGTTCTAAACAGCCGGGGTCTGTCCACGCGCCACGCACAGGATTTGCTGAGCGCATTCCGGCAAGACGCAACCAAACTCCGCTATGCCAATTGGGAGGATCTGATCGATTATTGTTCGCGCTCGGCAATGCCGGTCGGCCGTTTTGTGCTCGACGTCCACGGAGAAGCAAGAGATACATGGCCCGCCTCAGATGCGCTCTGTGCGGCATTGCAAATCATCAATCATTTGCAGGATTGCGCCAGGGACTATCGCGTTCTCGATCGGGTCTACGTTCCGCTTGACGCCCTGGCTGCGAGCGGCGCGAATGTTGAAGCGCTTGGTGAAGATCAGGCAAGTTCGGCCTTGCAGAATTGTCTGCGTGGGCTGGTTGGACGCACTTCAACCTTGCTGGGTGACAGTCGCGGGCTCGACGCAAAAGTTAGCGACACCCGGCTTGCCCTCGAAATCTCGGTCATCCAATCCCTTGCAAGCCGATTGTTGGCAGTTCTGCTGGTTCGCGACCCGTTGTCCGAGCGTGTGCATCTGAGCAAAACCGAGGCGCTGGCCACGGCCGTGACCGGCAGTTCGCGCGCTCTATTGCGCCGTTTGTTGCGGACGATGGCGCCGGCACACCGATATCAAACCCCATGAACATTCAGGCTCCAAATCCTGCAACGGACGTTTCGCCAGCTGCGCGTCGCGCAGGAGGCAGCTCATTCTATCTCGCGATGCGCATCCTGAGCCGCGAGAAAAGAGAAGCGATGTTTGAGGTGTATTCGTTCTGCCGCGACGTTGATGATATCGCGGACGAGGATGGGCCGCGTCCGCAGCGGCTCGCACTGCTGTCGGAATGGCGGAAGAATATTGACGCGCTTTACTCTGGCAGTGTCCCGGACGGCCTCGATCGCCTCGCGAAGGTCATATCTCGCTTCGGTCTGCAAAAGGACGATTTCCTTGCAGTGATCGACGGCGTGGAAATGGATGCGCGTGCGGACATCCGCGCCCCAAGCCTCAAGGAACTCGATCTCTACTGTGACCGGGTTGCCTGCGCGGTCGGACGGTTGTCAGTTCGCATCTTTGGCATGAACGAGACTGACGGAAGGGCGCTGGCGCATCACCTCGGCCGTGCTCTTCAACTTACAAATATCTTGCGCGACATAGACGAAGACGCCGCAGTCGGGCGATTGTATCTGCCGAAGGAAGCATTGGAACTCGCAAATATCGATGGCAATGATCCAGCGGCAGTCGCGTCGAATCCCCAAATCGGTGCAGCCTGCGCCTTTGTTGTCGAACGCGCACGGGGGCATTTCACCAAGGCCAATGAGATTATGTCCGGCAGTCCACGCCGGGTCGTGCGCGCGCCGAAAATCATGGGCGCGGTCTATCGCCAGACGCTTGAAGACATGGTATCGCGCGGCTGGGCACTCCCACGGGACCGTGTCCACGTCAACAAACCTTATCTGTTGTGGATTGCTTTGCGGCATGCATTCGTCTGACGTTGGTACGGTCCACATTATCGGAGCGGGTTTGGCGGGACTTGCCGCCGCCGAACGCCTGTCTCGGTCACATCGCGCCGTCGTCATTCATGAAGCAACCGCCTACGCCGGTGGTCGGTGTCGTTCATATTACGATCAAACGACAGGCATGTTGATCGACAATGGCACCCATCTTTTATTGTCAGGAAATCACGCCGCGCTGTCGTTTACCGAGGCGATCGGGTCAAGAGCCGGCTTGCGCGGGCCGGACGAGGCGCAATTTGCATTTATAGATATCGCGAGTGGCGAGCACTGGACCCTGCGTTTCGGTGATAGCCGGTTTCCATGGTGGGTGTTCGATAAGGAGCGGCGTGTCCCGCAAACGGCTGTGGTCGATTATCTGCCACTTGCACGTCTCGCGTGGATATCGGCGGACAAGCCCATCGAAGAGGTGATGAATTGCGGCGGTCCGATCTACGATCGCTTTCTTGAGCCCTTATTGCTAGCCGCCCTGAACATCGCGCCACGGGAGGGATCCGCGAAACTTGCCGGCGCACTCATCCGTGAAACTCTGGCCCTCGGAGGTCAGGCGTGCAGGCCGCTGTTGGCGCGTGAGGGGCTGGGCAGCGTATTTGTCGAGCCAGCATTAGCCCATTTGCGCAGTCGTGGTGTGTCGGTTGCACTTGAGGACGAGTTGACAGAACTGTCCTTCGCAAAGGAGCGCGTATCACAGCTCAGATTCACCAAGCAAACGATCGACTTGGGTGGAAATGATGCCGTTGTTCTTGCCGTCCCGCCCTATGTTGCGATGACTCTTCTGCCCGGGCTGCCGACGCCGTCATTGTTCCGCGGGATCGTGAACGCGCATTTCCGCACAGATCCGCCGGCTCATTTGCCACCGATGCTTGGTGTCATCAATGGCACATGCGAATGGATATTTCCTCTGCCTGGCCGGATCTCGGCCACGATCAGTGACGCCGGACGTTTGTTCGACATGCCACGAACGGAGTTGGCGCAAACGATATGGAACGATATTGCGAAAGTCGCCGGCCTCGCGAGCGATCTTCCCCCCTGGCAAATCGTTCGCGAGCGACGCGCGACTTTCGCTGCGACGCCGAAGCAAAATGCGCTGCGTCCCGGCGCGGAAACATCTTGGGACAATTTGTTTCTGGCGGGCGATTGGACGCAGACCGGCCTGCCGGCGACAATAGAAAGTGCCGTTCGCTCCGGTTACCGGGCCGCCGATCTCGTTAAACACCGTTTGCGGATTGCCGCATGACGACCCTCGTCGCAGAAGCATCGCGTTTGCCGATACAGCCTGATACGGAGTCCGCAATCGGGCGCGCGACCCGTGCACTGCTTGAATGCCAGCAAGGTGATGGGCATTGGGTCTTCGAACTTGAAGCCGATGCGACAATTCCCGCCGAATATGTGTTGCTTCGACATTATCGCGGTGAGCCGAGGGACACAGGTCTGGAGCAAAAGATTGCCAGCTATCTGCGCCGCATCCAGGGCAAGCATGATGGCTGGCCGCTGTACCACCAGGGCGCGTTTGACATGAGCGCAAGCGTAAAAGCTTATTTTGCGCTCAAAATGATTGGCGATAGTGCAGACAGTCCTCACATGGCGCGCGCACGCGCAGCAATCCTCGCGCGCGGCGGCGCGGTGCACTGCAACGTGTTCACCCGCGTCTTGTTGTCGCTTTACGGCATCTTGAGCTGGCGCAGTGTTCCGGAAATGCCGGTTGAAATCGTGCTTTTGCCGCGATGGTTTCCGTTCCACCTTTCGAAAGTATCGTATTGGGCGCGCACCGTGCTGGTGCCACTGCTTGTCCTGCAGGCATTGCAACCTCGCGCAAAAAATCCGCTTGGCGTTACAATCGATGAACTGTTTGTAGAACCGCCAGCCTCCATCGGGCCTGCGGCGAAAGCTCCGCACCAGCGCTGGATCTGGTTTGCGTTGTTTCGCGGCATCGACATCATTCTGCGTCCTGCTGTGAAGCTTTTTCCAAAACGCCTGCGCCAACAGGCGATCGATCGCGCCGTTACGTTTGTTACGGAACGGCTTAACGGCGAGGACGGCCTCGGCGCGATTTTTCCGGCGATGGCCAATGCGACGATGATGTTCGATGTGCTCGGCAACAAGACAAATGCCGATGTGGCGCGGCACTCGATCGAAAAGCTGCTCGTTGTCGGCAATCACGAAGCCTACTGCCAGCCCTGTGTCTCTCCGGTTTGGGACACGGCGCTTGCGTGCCACGCATTGCTGGAAGCCGGAGACGACAAGGCCCGCGCGAATGCGATGCACGGGCTTGATTGGCTGGTTCCCCGTCAAGTGCTTGATGTTGCAGGGGATTGGACCAATCGCCGCCCGCAGGTCCGGCCTGGTGGCTGGGCCTTCCAGTATGCCAACCCTCATTATCCCGATCTCGACGATACCGCCGTGGTCGTCATGGCGATGGACCGCGTCCGTCGGTCGGGGGGCGGGGGCGGCTACGACCAGGCCATCGAACGGGCCGTCGAATGGGTCAAGGGTCTGCAGAGCCACAACGGCGGCTGGGCCGCTTTCGACGTCGACAACGTCTACGATTATCTCAACAATATTCCGTTCGCCGATCACGGTGCGTTGATCGATCCGCCGACGGAAGATGTCACGGCCCGCTGCGTATCGATGCTGGCGCAACTTGGCGAGACGATGGACCAGAGCAGATCCCTGTCGCGCGGTGTTGAATATCTGCTCGGCACGCAAACGAAGGATGGGAGCTGGTACGGACGTTGGGGTCTAAACTACATCTACGGTACCTGGTCCACGCTCTGCGCCCTCAACGCTTGTGGCATCGATCGTGCCTCCGCGGAAATACGGAAGGCCGCGAACTGGCTCGTTTCCATTCAAAATCCGGACGGCGGTTGGGGCGAAGATGGCACCAGCTACAAACTCGACTATCGCGGCCACGAGCCGGCTGCCAGCACATCGTCACAGACGGCTTGGGCGCTGCTCGGCCTGATGGCGGCCGGTGAGATCGATCACCCGGCGGTAACTCGCGGTGTGCAGTATCTTTCGCAAACGCAGGCGGAGAATGGCTTCTGGTCCGAAGAACGGTTTACCGCAACCGGCTTTCCTCGAGTTTTTTATCTACGGTATCACGGCTATCGAAAATTCTTCCCGCTGTGGGCACTTGCACGTTATCGCAATTTGAAGGCGAGCAATGCTGCGAGAGTAAATTACGGTATGTGACGACTAGCGATTTAAAGAATCAAACCGCGCTTTTTGGTCGTTGTTGAGCCTCGAAAAAAAATCGCCAAATGCGATTTGCACCGTTGATGCGGCATAGTTTATTGCCGTCAGCTGGTCATTGGCTGAATCCAGGCGCGCCATGGGGTCGGCGGGAATCGGCTGCGCGCACGAAGCGATCATGAGTTTGGCCATGTTCGCCGAGGCTTTGCCAAAGTTTTCCAAGCTCTGTGACTGGCTCTTGTCCGGCCGAAGTCTCATTTCAATTGTCTTGATCAGGCGCTCTGATTTTTCGAGGTTCTGCGACGCGCAGGCCTGATACAGCTTGTTCATGGTTTTGGGATCGGGAGGCAAGTTGCTTTGCGGTTGCAGGCTGGCAAAACTGTTCTTTTGCTCGGTTGTAAGGGTATCGTAGAAATTCTTGAGCGGCTCGCGCATGGATATGCCGGCGTCGCGCACGGTCCAAAGCGTTTGTACGAGTGTCCGTAGGCGGTCAAGTGGCGCGAGCGCGCCGGGCGCGCGGCAATCTGCTTTGATATTTTTGACCGATCGAACGGCCGCCGACTGCAACTTGTCGAGCGCCGCATGCTGTGCCTCGGACAGCTGCAGCATCTGTTCGATGCGGGCTGCCGGCCAATTGCTCTCGCTATTGGAAGCATCGCCGCATCGATCCACGGAGGGGTCATTATCCGCGTCGCTTCTGACCGCTGCGCCCGTTGTGGCGGTGCGGGCCGGCCGCGGCAGATCGAAACGACCGGTGATGGTGTCGGCGATCACGTCGAACCCACGTCCCCGCAGCCGGGGTGCGTAGTCGTCTGGCCAGAACGTAAAGCCAACGAGATCTTCGTAGGCATTGGGCCAGGCTGGAGGCCCAACCACCCCGAGACGAGGCCCGGTGTTGGCGGGAACTTCGTTCGGCTGGCCGGGGGCAGCCGCCCTGGCGGCCGCAGCCCTGGCGGCGCCCGTGCGATGATGGCGCGCCCGTGGATAATGGCCGAGAATCTGCCGGAATGGTCGCGTGATACCGCCGATAACACCCTGCGGCGACAGCTGGGCATAACCAACATCGGGCAGCGGGATCGCCGCCAGCAGCGCGATGAAAAGAACGGTTCGCCCGCGCATTGCCGAATTCCGAAGGCGGTTGTCACAAATCGAACGGTGGTTCTGACATAACGGGCCCACAAGCCCGCAAGTTCCATTCCCCCCTGTACGGGGCCCGGCGTTCCCGTTCAGGCAGCTCGCGTCTTACTTTGGTTCTGACGAATTTCGTCCAGTTTTTGCTCCACGTGCTTTGAAAACACGTACTGAGCGGGCCTCTGGCGGTCGAGTGATATTTCGGGCTTCATGTCGCCATCGGTGCGGACGCCCTGCAGGCTGACAGCCAAGGCCTTGAGAGGATGCGCGATCGCGTCGTTGACGGCGGATGCTTCATAGCCTGAGTGCACCATGCAGTCTGCGCATTTCTCGTAATTCCCGGTTCCGTAGGCGTCCCAATCGGTGTCGTTCATCAGCTCGTTGAAGGTGCGCGCATAGCCTTCGCCGAGCAGATAGCACGGCTTCTGCCAACCAAAGATGGTGCGCGTCGGGTTGCCCCACGGCGTGCAGTGGTAGCTTTGGTTTCCGGCAAGGAAGTCGAGAAACAGGCTCGATTGGCTGAACGACCACTTTGCGCTGCTCGGCCCACGCTTAAACACGTCACGGAACAGTTGCTTGGTCTTGCCGCGGTTGAGGAAGTGCTGCTGGTCAGGTGCGCGTTCGTAGGCGTAGCCCGGCGACACCGTGATGCCGTCGACACCTAACTCCGTAACGGTGTCGAAGAATGCGGCAACCCGGTCGGGCTCCGCCGTGTTGAACAAAGTGCAGTTGATGTTTACGCGGAACCCACGTTCTTTCGCGTGCTTGATTGCGGTTACGGCGCGGTCATACGTACCGGGCTGGCAAACCGAGTGATCGTGCATCTCCTTATCGCCGTCGAGATGTACCGACCAGGTGAAGAAGGTGCTGGGCTCGTACTGCGAGAGCTTCTTGTCCATCAGCAGCGCGTTTGTGCACAGGTAGACGAATTTCTTTCGCCCAACGATGCCACGCACGATTTCCGGCAATTGCTTGTGCAATAGGGGTTCGCCGCCGGCAATCGATACGACCGGCGCGCCGCACTCATCGACCGCTTGAAGCGCGTCGGCAACCGACATGTTCTGGTGCAGAATGGCGTCCGGGTAGTCGATCTTGCCGCATCCGGCGCAAGCCAAATTGCACCGGAACAACGGCTCAAGCATCAGCACCAGCGGGTAACGCTTTCGGCCGGTCAGACGCTGACGGATGACATAACTACCGACAAACAACTTCTGAAGTAGGGGAATGCCCAAGATCACTATCCTTGCTGATTTGCTGGGAACCGGTCACATCGAGCAACTCGACCGGCACCCTGAATTCGATGTGTTCGTCTTGGCCGGGCAGGGTGAAGACCTCCACCGGCTCGACAGCACGCAACGCATTGATCACGTCCCGCACCATGACTTCTGGCGCCGAGGCGCCCGCCGTAATGCCAACAACTTCGACGTTGTGCAACCATTCCTTCTTTATTTCGCTGCCATTGGCGATTAAGTGGGTGGGAACACCGGCTTCTACACCGATTTCGCACAGTCGGTTCGAATTCGAGCTGTTTTTGGCGCCAACCACGAAAATTACATCGACGAGCTTGGTCAACTCGAGCAGTGCGGTTTGGCGGTTCTGTGTCGCATAACAGATGTCCTGTGTGCCAGGCCCAACCACATCCTTGAAACGCCGGAATAAGGCCGCGATGATTCCTTTGGTGTCGTCGACGCTTAGCGTCGTCTGCGTTACGTAAGCAATGGGAGTGTCCTCCGCGAGGTCGAGCCCGGTTACGTCGGCCTCCGTCTGTACGAGTATCACAGGGCCTGGAATTTGTCCCAGCGTGCCTTCCACTTCCGGGTGTCCTGCATGGCCGATCAGAATGACCGTACGGCCGTTGCGCAAGTAATGGCGGCCTTGCGCGTGCACTTTCGACACCAGCGGACAGGTGGCGTTGAGCACTCGCAGACCGCGCTCGGCGGCCTCATCCTGAACCTTCCGCGCCACCCCATGGGCGCTGAAGATAGTGATCGCGTCTGGCGGCACTTCGGACAGCTCTTCGACGAAACGAGCGCCGCGCGCCTTGAGCGCGTCGACCACCCATTTGTTATGCACGATCTCATGGCGGACGTAGACCGGCGGGCCGTATTTTTCGAGCGCGCGCTCGACGATCTCGATTGCGCGCACGACCCCGGCGCAGAAGCCCCGTGGTTTTGCAAGAATAACCTTCATACAGTTGCCCCCTTCGCGTGCCCGTTCATTGCCTTGCCTTGTCGGCGGCGTCGCGCGCGTTCGGCGAGAAACTCGATCTCGGCCGGTTGCAATTCCGGCGCTTGACGCGAGCCGAACACATCGAAGACCTTATTAACGATCCCGTTCGCGTCGAGTCCAGCCTTGGCATACATGGCCGGCGGGCTGTCGTGATCGATGAAGACATCCGGCAATACCATGGTCCGAACCTTGAAGCCGGAACGCTCGAGTGCACCGGTATCGCTGAGCAGCTGCATCACCTGCGCGCCGAACCCGCCTATGGCTCCTTCCTCGATCGTAATGAGCAACTCATGTTCGTGCGCCAGCCGCAAAATGAGCTCGCGGTCGAGCGGCTTTGCGAATCGCGCATCGGCGACGGTCGTCGAAATGCCGTGTGCTCCGAGCGTCTCCGCGGCCTTTGTGCATTCAGCCAGGCGCGTTCCTAGCGACAACAGGGCAACCGTGTTGCCTTTGTTGATGATGCGCCCGCGGCCGATTTCTAATGGCACGCCGGTCTCTGGACGTTCGACACCGACGCCGTCTCCGCGTGGGTAACGTACCGCGCAGGGTCGATCATCGATGGCTGCCGCCGTGGCAACCATATGGACAAGCTCGGCTTCGTCGGCGGCGGCCATAATGACGAAATTGGGCAGGCAACCGAGATAGGCAAGATCGAAGGACCCGGCATGGGTCGGCCCATCTGCACCGACCAGACCCGCACGATCCAAAATGAACCGCACCGGCAATTTCTGGATCGCTACATCGTGGACAACCTGGTCATAGGCTCGCTGAAGAAACGTCGAATATATCGCGACGAACGGCTTGTATCCTTGTGTGGCGAGGCCGGCGGCAAAAGTCACGGCGTGCTGTTCAGCAATGCCTACATCGAACGCGCGATTGGGAAACGTCTTGGCAAATATATCAACGCCGGTACCGCTCGGCATCGCAGCTGTGATAGCGACGATCCGGTCATCCTTCGCAGCTTCTTTCGTAAGACTTTCGCCGAACACTTTGGTGTACGACGGCGCGTTCGAGACCGCTTTCTGTTGCTTGCCGGTCGTCACGTCGAATTTCACGACGCCATGATATTTATCCTGCGAAGCTTCTGCCGGCGCATAGCCTTTGCCCTTTTGCGTGCGTACGTGCACAAGAAACGGCCCATTGTCCGCGTTGCGAACGTTTTCGAGCACAGGCAAGAGTTGATCGAGACTGTGTCCGTCAACAATGCCGATGTAGTAAAACCCGAGCTCTTCGAACAATGTGCCACCGGTGACGAAACCGCGTGCCAATTCCTCGGCAAGGCAGGCTTTCTCTTTCAGGAATTTGGGCAAGTGATGTGCGACTTGTTTACCGATGTCCCGCAACGACATGTAGGTAGGGCTCGACAACAAACGCGTAAGATAGTTGGACATGGCGCCGACGGGCGGCGCGATCGACATCTCATTGTCGTTCAAAATAACGATGAGACGCCGATTCATGGCGCCGGCATTATTCATCGCCTCGTACGCCATGCCGGCGGATATAGCGCCATCGCCGATTACGCAGATCACATTGTGCTTTTGGCCAGCGAGGTCGCGAGCAACGGCCATGCCCAATCCGGCCGAGATCGAAGTTGACGAGTGCGCCGCCCCAAAACAGTCGTATTCGCTTTCGGACCGCTTGGTAAAACCGGACAAACCGCCGCCGGCCCGCAGTGTCCGAATGCGGTCTCGGCGGCCTGTTAGAATCTTGTGCGGATAAGCCTGATGGCCGACGTCCCAAATAAGTTTGTCATTGGGGGTGTCGAAGATGTAATGCAAAGCGACGGTCAGTTCGATTACACCGAGGCTGGCCCCCAAATGGCCGCCGGTCACGGCAACAGCATTGATAGTCTCGGCGCGCAGTTCGTCGGCAACCCGCTGCAGGTCCCGCGCATTAACACGCCGTAAATCTGCCGGGCTGTTGATCGATTGTAGGATGTTCGGCGTTTGTTTTGTCAGGCAGTCATCATTGGGCGCCGTCATTCTTATCATCCCCACTCAACTCGGAGGCGCTCTTGCCCTCGGCAAAACCTCTCGGAATGTTTTCTTTCGAGCTTTGGCGGCTCTGGCTAGAAACTCTCAGTCAGCGTCAATCGATGACGCCTGTATAAGTTCCACGTAGAAAGCATTGATAATATTGCATCCAAGCGCAAGTGGGGATGAATTGCCGGTGCCGGGAAGGCCATATTCGTCATGCTAAGGTCAGTCGTTACTGGAATCGTTGGTTTTTGCACCCGATTCCCTTGGCCGATCATTGCCTTAGCCATGGTAGCGGCGGCGGGCTCGGTGGGCTATTCGGCGCGTCATTTCGCCATCAATACGGACATCAACAAACTCATCTCGCGTGAACTTGATTGGCGCCAGCGCGAGGCAGAGTTCGAAAAGGCCTTTCCAGGTCATTTCGGTTCCACCCTGGTCGTCGTCGATGCGCCCACAGTGGAGTATGCGGCGCGCGCCGCGGCCGAACTCTCTACACGACTAAAGGCAAAGCCACAGCTCTTCCCCTCGGTCGATGATATCGGGGGTAGCGAGTTCTTTGCGCGCAACGGCCTGTTGTACAAGCCGGCTGAAGACGTCGCGGGCTTCGCCAAGGGTCTGGGGCAGGCGGCGCCGCTTGTCAGTACCCTGGTTGGCGACCCCAGTCTGCGCGGACTCACCCGCACCCTCTCGCTGGGTTTGATCGGCGTGCAAAATAAAATGCTCACGCTCGATGCATTGGCCCGGCCTTTGTCGATGGCTTCGACGACGATAGAGGAGGCGCTGACAGGGCGCCCGGCTTTCTTTTCCTGGCAGGCGATGTTGAACGGCCAACAGCCCGAACCCGCGGACCTGCGCCGGCTCATTGAAGTTCATCCCGTGCTTGATTTTTCTGCACTTCAGCCTGGGCAGGCCTCGAGCAACGTCATCCGCCAGACCGCAACCGATTTACAACTGGACAAGAAATACCAGGCGCGTGTTCGATTGACCGGCTCGGTGCCGATAGCGGACGAAGAATTTGCAACGGTTCAGGACGGCGCGCTGGCAAATGCCGTCGCTACTGTCGTGATTGTGCTTGTGATCCTTTGGCTGGCACTTAAGTCCGCGCGCATTATTGTTGCGGTGTTCATCAGTCTTTTCGTCGGTCTGGCAATTACCGCCGCGCTAGGACTGATGATGGTAGGCGCCCTTAATATGATATCGGTCGCGTTTGCCGTCTTATTTGTCGGCCTCGGAGTTGATTTCGCCATTCAGTTTTCGGTGCGCTACCGCGCCGAGCGTCACGATGTGCCGAAGCTTGGCCCGGCAATAATTCAAGCGGCGGAAAAAATAGGCGTTCCATTGACACTCGCAGCAGCGGCTGTGGCAGCTGGCTTTTTGTCCTTCCTTCCGACTGCTTATCGAGGTGTTTCCGAGCTGGGCCAAATTGCCGGCGTGGGCATGCTGATCGCTTACCTAACAAGTATCACGCTTCTGCCCGCTCTCATTACCGTGTTCAATCCGACCGGAGAGCCGGAACCCATCGGCTATAGTGCGCTCGCGCCGATCGACCGTTTTCTTCAGGACTACCGCATCCCCGTCATTGTCGGGACGCTGGCAGTCGCCGTGTTAGGGTCGCCGCTGCTCTATTTTCTTACTTTCGACTTTGATCCAATTCACCTGCGCAGTCCGAAGACCGAATCGATCTCGACTTTGCTCGAACTTGGCGGGGACACGCGGACGGGCATTAATTCGGTCAACGTCATCACTTCGTCACTGAACGAAGTTTCGACAGCAGCCGAAAGATTACAGACGCTGCCTCAGGTCCTGCAGACGACAACGCTGTTCAGTCTTGTGCCACAGGATCAGGACAAGAAACTCGGTCTGATCCAGGAGCTGGACCGCCAGCTTGGTCCGGCACTGGAAAAACCGGGATCGAGCAAGCCGCCGACCGACGGTGAAAACGTCGCGGCTTTAAATGGTATTGCCGATCAGCTCAATAAAATCGCCGGAGACACCAAAGGGCCAGGCGCCGATGCGGCCAGACGACTGGCTTCTGACGCGGTAAAATTGGCACGGGCGAGTGAGGAAATCCGGACACGAGTGAAGGTCGCATTTATCGTGCCGCTCGAAACCGGCCTCGCTCAATTGCGTAGCTTCTTGAGCGCCCAGAAGGTCAGCAGGGACAATCTGCCGCAGGCCCTCAAGCGGCAATGGGTGACGCCGGACGGTCGCGCTCGCATTGAGATTGCACCCAAAGGGAATACCGACGACACCGAAATTCTGCGGTCTTTTGCTCGCGCCGTTCTCGCCGTCGCTCCGAATGCCACCGGCGGCCCGATTTCAATTCTTGAATCGAGTCGCACGGTCGTCCGGGCATTCTTCGAAGCGGGTTTTTATGCGCTCGTTTCGATTGCGATTCTGCTTTGGGTCGTCCTGCGACGGTTTGGCGATGTCTTGCTCACGCTCGTTCCACTTCTTTTGGCGGGAGTGGTGACACTTGAAATCTGTGTCTTGATCGGCATGCCGTTGAACTTCGCCAACATCATCGCGCTGCCATTGCTGTTGGGTGTCGGCGTTGCTTTCAAGATCTATTACATAATGGCGTGGCGATCCGGACGCACCGACCTGTTGCAGTCGAGCCTGACACGCGCCGTAATTTGGAGCGCCTTGACCACGGCAACCGCCTTCGGCAGCCTTTGGCTTTCGCAACACCCGGGCACATCGAGCATGGGTAAACTGCTGGCGTTGTCGCTCGTGTGTACGCTGGCGGCTGCGGTACTATTTCAGCCCGCGCTCATGGGAAAGCCCCGCAGCAGAGCCAAGCGCTCGTGAACATACATCGTCGGCGGGTTCGGGTTGCTTGCCTGTTGTCTTGCGCGTGCTCGGCGGTTTGGCGGTCGTACGCTGTGTCGTCGCAGTGGCCGGCGGGTCCTGAGCTTCGGCGCGGGTCCAATTTTCGCCGCCGCACAAAAAGCCGAGGAAGCAACCCTGTACGCGCAGCGTGTTGGGATCCACAAGAGTGATGCTGGCAGAGTAGGTGTGGCCGTCTTCCGAATTATAGATCTGGCCTTCCCATTTATTCGCTTTGCTGGGTGCCATACCGAGCAAGATTGGCATTCCAAGCGTGGGCCGCGAGCGCAGGTTGGGGTCCGGGTTCTTGGTGTCGATTCCAGGTTGCGTTTCCCAGGACACTACGCCCCACATCTGCCCGTCACAATTGGCGATCTTGATGCGGGCAAGTTGTTTGGCCACCGTCCACTCCCCGGTTGGGTCTGGTGGCGTGGGAATGGCGGGCTGCTGGGCGAAAACGGCGCCGTTCGCGACGAGCCAAGCCGCAAATGCGGCAGATAGCAGTCGCGAGATGGCTGAAATTGGCTTCGGTCGATTCGGCACGTGGAAAACCCTGAAATTCCAATGGGACGGAGTGCGGGACATTTAACATCTGAAATAGCCGAAGTCGCGGCCGGTTCCTCCATTTTACGGCCCAAATTGGGCTAGATTGGAACTCCGGAACCGGTCTTTTGCGCCCCGCATTCCTGCGGAGCTTAGGTCCGTTCGGAACGTGACATTGCGGCCGGAGGTCTGCCGTGCAGCGCCGTTAGGGGATCGGATGGACGCCAAGACAGACGGCCACGACGCGGACCATTCAGCCGTCGATGCGCAAATGATGCAACGTTGCATCCGTCTTTCGGAGGCGGCGGTCCAGCGTGGCGAGCTGCCTTTCGCCGCGCTTATCTGCAGAGGCCACGACGTTGTGGTGGAAGCGACAAATCAAGTCGCGCGTGACGGCGACATTACACGGCATGCCGAACTGATCGCGGTCTCGGAAGCTCAAAAAATACTGAAGCGGAAAGATCTTGGCGATTGCACGCTCTACACCACCGTTGAGCCTTGCGCGATGTGCTCATACGCCATTCGGGAAACGCGAATAAGCCGGGTCATTTTTTCCATCAGGTCTCCGGTCATGGGCGGAATGTCGAAATGGAATGTTTTGCGCGACTCCGAGATCTCGCGCCAATTGCCGGAAGTCTTCGGGTCTGTACCCGAAGTCATTGCGGGCCTTTCGCGTCGAGAGGCCGAAAAGGTTTGGTCAAGATGGAATCCGTTTTTTTGGTCTGCAATAAAACTTGGCGGCTATCTGGGTGGCGACGCGCACGAGCATTTGGCGGCAGTTCCAGAACGCCGCAGCCTGTTACGCAGATTGTTTAACCTGCACAGCCGTCAATAGGGTTGCAATTTTCACCGTTGGGTTTCCGGCTGGCCATAGTCTATTGACCGTGGTCTTCCAAAACTTTCTGGCAAACTCTCCTCAAGCTTTTGCGGTGCTCCTGAAGACAGCCCAGGACGCGAAGTGAGTCCGGGATGAAATCGCGACAGAACTTGGTCGAGTCCGGAGCGCAAGCCGCTTGCTCTTCCGGAGTCCCTTGCAAAAGGCCGCCCGTGGGTGGGCTTGTCGCTTTTTTGTCATCAGCCGCGAGCGCGGTGCCGACAACGATCTGAACGAGGGCGAGGGCAGCGCAGATCTTGAGATACATTGTCATATGCCTTGATTTCGTGCATTGTTTGAGACAACTGCGGCAGCGTATCCACGTTCCATCAGGAACTACGGAATGCCAAGCTCGGACATGTCAGTACCGTCACGGCGGATGACTAGTGTCTTGCGCAAGGCCGGGTTGGCCATAGCGCTCACTCTTTCCGCTGCGACCGCAAGCTACGCACAAAGTATAGCACCATTTGACAGACTGGCTGGGCAGTGGTCGGGCTCCGGTATAATCGAACTGTCCAATGGGACACATGAATCGATCAGATGCCGCGCAGCTTACGATGCTCTCAACGATCAACGCAAACTTCAGCTCAACATCCGTTGCGCCAGCGATAGTTTCAATTTTGACCTGCGCGCAAGTGCTCACTATTCCGCCGGCGCAATTACTGGCAGTTGGAGCGAATCGACCCGCAACGTCGCCGGCACGATTTCGGGCAGAGCGGAAGGCGATCGTTTACAGGTCGTGGCCAGAGCATCATCTTTCGCGGCAAGCCTGACAGTCGTCACCCACGGGGGACGCCAGTCGGTCGTGATCAGGTCGCAGGATGCGCAGGCCAGCGTGCGAGGCGCCTCGATCAATCTCAAGCGCAGTTAGCCGTTAAGCTATTCAACCGAAGACCGCAGCAGAGAATGCCGCGACATCCTCCGCACGATCTTGCTGAGGAACATTGCAATCGGCCGCAACATGAACAGGTCTGCAAACAGGGCTGCGACCATGGCGAAGGCGCTGAGCCAGCCAAAGAGCCGAAGCGATGGCAGACTTGAGAGAACGGTCATCGCCAGTCCGCAAGCCAGAACCGCCGAAGTCAGGATCAATGGCGGCCCAACGAGGATGGTTGCCCTCTCGACGCCCACTGCGGGGTCCGGATCGATGTCTTCGATCTGCAAACGATTGAGGAAGTGAATCGTCGCGCTCAGGCCGAGACCGAACGACACGGTCAACGCAATCACGCTGGCGAATTGAAGTCCCTGACCTGTCACCCATAACAAGCTCCCGGCGAGAACAATCGGAAAGAGCCCTGGCAATATGCTTATAAGCATGACCACGGGCGACCAAAACGCCAGGCCAATGAACATCGCCACGAAGACAATCTCGATCGTGAGGCCTCTGCTCAATTTGTCGATCATAAGCGCGCTGTTGCGCGCCGAAATCACGGAAAGTCCGGTGACAGCGATCTTATATCCAGGATACTTCGCCCGGACGCTGTTCAATTGCTGGTCAACGCGATCGACAATCGGCAACAATTGGCTGGCATCAGAATCGGGGACGCGACCGCTCACGATAACGGCATCTTGCTCAGCTGAAACGAATCGGCGCGTGAGATAGGGTGGCAGTAGATCGACGTATTCCTTGAGCGTTTCGACATCGGACTTGTGGAGCTTTTCAGCCAGCCAGCGGCGCAGGGTGTCCAGCGACCAGACATTACCGACGCCCCGCTGATGCTCCAGCAATGCGTGCACATCCGCGATTACAGCAAGGGTCTCCGGCGCATAAAGAGACGCGCCCTTCGGAAACTGAATATAGACATCGAAGGGATTTGCGCCGGTCAGCTTGACGTCGAGACGGCCACTGGCCTTAACGGCCTGTTCACGGTCGGGCACCTGATCCGCGAGCCGATAGCGCGGCTGAAGTTGACCGTAACCGAGCGATAGCACCGCGACGACAAGCAGGCTGATCAAAGAATAAAGCCCGGGACGCGCCACCATCTGAACCGCGATCCAGCCGCAAAACCGGCGCAGTACGTTGAGTGCCGTGTCCATGTTCCTGACAGCGGCGACAAATTCCGCCTCGTTACGGATGAGTAGGACGCCGAGCAACGGCACGCCCATCAAGACCGCGATCAGAGCGACGGCGACGGCGACCAACCCGGCTTCACCAAAGGTCCGGATGAGATCGGACGACGAAAACTGCAACGCAATAAACGACACTCCCGCGGTCGCATGGGTCAGCACGCAAGCCGGCCCGACTATGAGAAGCGCGTTGCGAAAAGCCGTGACCTTGTCATCGCCCGCCAACAGGCGATCGCGTGCAGCAAAGGTAATTTGCATGCTATCGGAAAAACTGATGACCATGATAAGCGGGGTCATCACGTTGAGAAACATATTCAGGCTAAATCCGAACCATCCAAGCGCGCCTAGCGCGAGAAGGATGGCAACGAGCGGTGGTCCGGCGGCAATGACCATGAACGAGAAACGGCGAAAGAACATGATCGCGATCAGGCAACCGACCACAAATCCAAGCGAGTTGTAGACCAGCCGGTCGCTTTGAATTGCGTTGCGGATTTCATGCTGCATCACCGGCACGCCGGATAGCTCTCCCCTTAGGCCGGTGCCCGCCAATTGGGTTCTGACTTCATCGCGAATCTCGCCGACAATTTTATTGAGCCTGTCCGGGCCAGTCGCATCAGGTTCGAGCGCGAGGACCATCAATGTCAGCTTGCCGTCCGGCGACAGCATCTTGTCCCGAATGATTTCATTGGCCATCACCCGCTCGATAAGCGCTTGATAGTCGGCACCCTGCGGCAACGGATTCGGGAACAGGGGAGGCGGTATCTGTCCGTTATTTGGCGGCTCGCGCGCAGAAAATATGGAGATCAGGCCTCTGGTGCCGTCGATCAGTTGAAGGTTTATTGCGAGTTCGCGAAGTTTCTCCAGCGATGGCCGTGCCAGCAGCTGATCGCCCTCAATCACGATAAGAACGTCGAATTCGTTCGAAGGAAAGCGACGGGTGACTTCTTCGTAGGTCCGGAATTCGTCGGTTTCGGAGCGGAATAACTGGCTGAGCGAATCGTCGACCTTTACGCGGACGAATCCGACCGTGGCTATGATGCTGAGAATGATGAAAGCGAACGCACACAATGTTCTGTGCGTCAGCGAAAAGAACCCAATACGCTCTATTCCCAGCGCAAGATTGCGTGGCTTGATGGCGCGTGGCGGCTCAGCCGGAACGCGGTCCGATGGTGGAATACTCGTCACTGACCCCCACAGATGCAATGATGATGGACTTTTAGATGCAGGATTTCCACTATGCCGGGCGCGAATATTCCTCCTCGCCGTCACACTCCTGATTGTAGCGAGTTCCTCGGGCTAAAGGGAACCCTGAGATTTCCGGGTCTCGCCACCGGGAATTTCCTCAGGTCCAATCGCATCCGCCGTTCGTGCAAAGCTATCCGCCAATCGCCGCAGTTCCTCGGCCAGAAAGGGATCGACACAGCTGGTAGCACGCTGGCGGCAGAAAATACTTTCGTCGAGCAGAAATTGTCTCGCTGTCATCGCGTTTTTTAGTTGGGCGTTCGGTGCCGCGAATAACGCAGCTGAAGCCGCTTGGTTCCCCCACTAAAATTTCGCGGTGACGATACAAACCGTCGCGGTTTATCGAACGATTTGCCGCAACAATGCATGCAGTTTTGCCGCCTCAACCGGTTTTTGCAGCACCGGAGCGTGGGCAAACGCGGGAACGATGCTATCTGGCCCGTACCCGGTAACAAATGCGAACGGAATTTTCCGGTCGCTCAGGATATTGGCTACGGCATAGGTTTTTTCCCCGCCCAAATTCACGTCGAGAATGCCCGCCTGCAAATTGTTGCTTTTGGCGGCAAGCATGGCGTCGCTAAAGCGGCTGTAGGGGCCGTCAACCTTGTGGCCGAAGGCGGACAACATGTCGGCCAGCATCATCGATACCAGCGGCTCGTCTTCCACAAGAAGGACGCGTTTGTCATCGGAATTCGTTACGGAAAATTCCGTCATCCCGTCGTCTGTCGTGCGGCGCAAAGGACGTTTCGACGATTCATTGGCATGGTCATGAGGCACGCTCAAGCTGCAGCGCAGGCCCCCCGTTTGCCAGTCGAAATCTACGATGCCTCCGAGTTGGCGTTCGATGCCCGCCACGATGGCGCGGCTGCCGTAACCGTGCCGGCTTGGCGGTGCGATTTTCGGTCCGCCTGACTCAACCCATGTCAATTCAAGTTTCCCGGGCTCTGTCCGCCAGGAGAGATCGACACGGCCCCGCTCTTTCGACAGTGCACCATATTTCGCCGCGTTGGTTGCCAATTCGTGCAAAGCCAGGGCAATCGTCTGAGCGGTGGCTGGCGGCAGCAAAACGTTGGGCCCTCGTGCTGAAACCCGCTCATTACCGCCGGCGCGATAAGGCGCGAATTCCTCTTCGACAAGCCGGGTGAGGTCGGCGCCCTCCCAGCGCGAGCCTGCCAACAGCCTGTGTGCGTTTGAAAGTGCGCCGATGCGGCCATCGAGCGCACTCATATATTCGTCGATGTTTTCCGCGCGGGTGAGGCGCATGATCGATTGCACGACCGCCACCACGTTGCGCGCACGGTGATCGACCTCTTCGGCGAGAAGGATTTGGCGTTCTTCGGCTCGCTTGCGGTCGGTGATATCGGCGGTCACTCCGCTGAGCCAGATCAGGTGTCCTTCGTCATTGAAGCTTGCCGCCGCGGTGCCGGCGCACCACCGTATCTCGCCATTCGGCCGACGCACCCGAAATTCAGTCTGGAAAGTATTGGCATCTTTCGTGACCTTGCGAAACGCGCGCATCAACAACTCAAAGTCGTCCGGATTGATGAGCGGCTTCACGCTGTCCATGGTCGGGACGAAGGTGGCCGGATCGACGCCAAAAATCTCGCACTGGCCGTGGTCCCAGATGGTCGATTTGCGCGCAACATTCCATTCCCAGCTACCCATCTGGCCGGCGGCGAGGGCGAGACTGCGCAGGCGCTCGCTCTGGCGAAGCTGAAGTGTGGAGGACGCGAGTTCGGCCGTTCGTTCCGCGACGCGCGCCTCGAGCTCCCGGTTTAATTGTTCCAGCTGCTGCGTTTTCCGGAATAGTTCGATAAATACCTTCACCTTTGCGCGCAGAACTTCGGGAATGACCGGCACCGGGACATAGTCGACTGCGCCCATTTCATAACCGCGCAGGCGGTCCACGTCGGTCAACAGGATGGCAGAAATGAAAATTAGTGCCGTCTTCTCGAAGCGCGGATGGTTGCGGATCATCGCCGCCAGCTGAAAACCGTCGATGTCCGGCATGTAGACGTCGATGAGCACGACAGCGACGTCGTTCTTCAGAAGCTGCTCAAGCGCTTCCGTAGCGTTGCTTGCACTCAGCAGGTTCTCGCCGACGTCGGCCAGGATCGCCTGATAGGTGAGAAGCTTCGCCGGCTGGTCGTCGACGAGGAGGATGTTGACTTTATCGTCCAACATAGCCTGTTTCCGCCGTCAGCGATGTAACCAACTGCGAAGCGCGGATAGCAGCTGTTCCGTGTTGACCGGTTTTGCCAGATAGTCGGAAGCCCCGGCATCGAGGCATTTCTCGCGGTCTCCCTTCATCGCCTTCGCTGTAAGTGCAATGATCGGCAGACGGCGGAAATTCGCATTTTTCCGGATCTGTTCCATGGTCTGGTAGCCGTCCATTTCCGGCATCATGATATCCATCAGTACTATGGCGATGTCGGAATTGGACTCGATGAGCTGGATAGCCTCGTTGCCGGTTGTCGCAGTCAGAACCCGCATTCCGCGCCGCTCGAGAACGCTGCTGAGCGCAAAAATATTTCGCGCGTCGTCGTCAACCAGCAGCGCCGTGCGATCGACCAGATCCTCATCGGATGTAGTCAACCGCTCCAGCATGCGTTGTTTTTCCGCGGGAAGTTCGGTCACGACCCGATGCAGGAACAGCGCGGTCTCATCCAGCAGTCGCTCGGGCGACTCAACGCCCTTGACGACGATGGAGCGAGCCATGGTATGGAGGCGTGCGTCTTCCTCCGGGCTGAGTTCGCGTCCGGTGAACACGACAACGGGGACCTCCGACAGCGCCGCGTCGGCGCCGAGTTCTTCCAGAACTTCGAACCCGGACATGTCGGGAAGCCGCAGATCGAGCACAACGCAATCGGCAGGCTGGCGGCGCAACGCGTCGAGTGCGCCGCGTCCGGTGCCCGCCGTTTCGATCTCGACGTCGTCATAACCGAGCAACTCGGAAATGCTCATCTGCTCGGCCGGATTGTCCTCAACGACGAGCAGCCGCTTGCGCCGTGGTGTCGAATATTCCTTAATCCGGCGCAGCGCAGCCTCGACACCTGCGGTGGTCGTCGGTTTGGTGACGAAAGAGAATGCGCCGCGGGACAAGCCATGATGCTTGTCTTCATCAAGCGTGATGATCTGCACCGGAATATGCCGCGTCAGCGGGTTTTGCTTGAGTTGGCTCAGCACGCTCCAGCCCAGCATGTCGGGCAGGAAGACATCGAGCGAAACCGCGCTCGGCTGATATTGCTTGGCCAATTCGAGAGCGTCACTGCCACGCGTCGCGACCAGGACCTTGAATCCTTTATCGCGCGCGAGATCGATCAGAACGCGGCAATAGTGAGGGTCGTCTTCCACAATCAGCAGGATTGAATCGCCAGGCTGAATTTCATGCCGGTCGTCCGGAATTTGCTCGATGACGCGTTCCGGAAGCGCCAAGGGCATGCTCGGAGCTGCCGGCGCACCAGACCCGCCCGGCGGTCGTGTGGCCGCCGACGGCCCGGCATAAGTGATTGGTAGATAGAGCGTAAACGTGCTGCCGACGCCGGGCGCGCTGCGCAGCTGGATTTCGCCGCCAAGCAGGTTTGATAGCTCGCGGCTGATCGCAAGCCCCAGACCGGTGCCGCCGTATTTTCGGCTGGTACTGGCGTCGGCCTGCTGGAAAGCCTCGAAGATGATCTTCTGTTTCTCCGGTGGGATGCCGATGCCGGTATCCGCAACCTCGAAGGCAACCACGCTCTGCGCCTGGGCAAGGATCGGGTGTGTCGACGTCCAGCCAGCCGGCGCTGCGGAGACCTTGAGCTGAACACCGCCACGATCCGTGAATTTGAACGCATTCGAAAGCAGGTTCTTGAGCACCTGCTGCAGGCGTTTGGCGTCGGTGACGAGGCTGCGCCCGAGCGAGGGATCGAGATCGACCTTGAAGGAAAGCTGTCTCGTATCGGCTTCGTGCCGGAATGGGCGGCCGACTGCATCGAGCAGATTGGAGAAGAAGATTTCCTCCGCGTCGACGGTGACAGTTCCCGACTCGATCTTCGACAGGTCGAGAATGTCGCTGATCAGGTTGAGCAGGTCGGTGCCTGCGCCATGGATCGTGCGGGCGAACTCGGTCTGCTTGGCAGTGAGATTTCCATCCGGATTGTCGGCGAGTTGCTGTCCGAGAATGAGAATACTGTTCAACGGCGTGCGCAGTTCGTGCGACATGTTGGCCAGGAATTCCGATTTGTATTTCGAAGTGAGCGCGAGCTCCGCCGCTTTCTCTTCGAGAGCGCGTCGCGCCTGCTCGATTTCCTGGTTCTTTCTTTCGACCTCGACGTTGCGCTCGGCGAGCTGCTGGGCCTTCTGCTCGAGCTGATCGTTGGTTTGCTGTAACTCGCGTTGCTGGGTCTGCAATTCACCAGCAAGTTGCTGCGACTGTTTGAGCAGGCCTTCGGTCTGCATTGTTGCTTCAATAGAATTGAGCACGATGCCGATGCTGGCGGTCAGCTGTTCGAGGAACATTGTCTGCAGCGCGGTGAACTGCGTCACCGACGCGAGCTCGATCACAGCCTTCACCTCGTTTTCAAAAAGCACCGGCAAGACAATGATGTTGGAAGGGGCGACCTTGAATAAAGCAGAACCGATCGGCACTGCATGGGCCGGCATCTCGGTGATCAGCATGCGGCGTTTGTCGGCGGCGCATTGACCGATCAAGCCCTGGCCGATGCGGAGCCGCTGCGGGTGTCCATTGGATCCGTCATCCGCATAGGCGGAGAGCAGCCGCATCGTCTGCAATTCTTCGCTTTCCACCTGATAGATCACGCCAAGCTGCGCGTTGACCAACGGCGTCAGTTCGCTCAGCAACAGACGGCCGACGGTGCTCAGATCGCGCTGGCCCTGCAACATGTTGGTGAACTTCGCGAGGTTGGTCTTCAGCCAGTCCTGTTCGGTGTTGCGGTCCGTGGTCAAACGCAAATTGTCGATCATCGTGTTGATGTTGTCTTTGAGTTCGGCCACTTCCCCGCGAGCGTCGACCTGAATCGATCGCGTGAGGTCACCTTTTGTCACCGCGGTGGCGACTTCGGCGATCGCGCGCACTTGCGTGGTCAGATTCGCCGCAAGCAGGTTGACGTTGCCGGTGAGCGCTTTCCAGGTGCCGGCCGCTCCAGGCACATTGGCCTGGCCGCCGAGACGTCCATCGACGCCCACTTCGCGGGCGACGCTCGTCACCTGATCGGCGAAGATCGCGAGCGTATCGGTCATGTTGTTGATGGTCTCGGCGAGTGCCGCCACTTCGCCCTTCGACTTCACCGTCAGGTTTTGCTTGAGGTCGCCGTTGGCGACCGCGGTCACCACCTTGACGATTCCGCGCACCTGTTCGGTGAGGTTCGCCGCCATCACGTTTACGGTGTCGGTCAGGTCCTTCCATGTACCTGCAACGCCGGGCACGGCAGCCTGGCCGCCTAGCTTGCCTTCGGTGCCCACTTCGCGCGCGACGCGCGTCACTTCCGAAGCGAATGCGTTGAGCTGGTCCACCATGGTGTTGATGGTGTTCTTGAGCTCGAGAATTTCGCCCTTCACGTCCACCGTGATCTTGCGCGACAAGTCGCCCCGCGCGACGGCGGTGGTCACTTCCGCAATGTTGCGGACCTGTGTGGTGAGGTTTGCTGCCAGCAGGTTGACGTTGTCGGTCAAGTCTTTCCAGGTGCCGGCGACGCCCGGCACGTTGGCTTGTCCGCCGAGGCGGCCTTCGGTGCCGACTTCGCGCGCCACGCGCGTCACTTCGCCGGCGAACGACCGCAGCTGATCGGTTGTCGTATTGAGGGTTTCCTTGAGCTGCAGCAGCTCCCCGCGGACATCCACGGTGATTTTCTTCGATAGGTCGCCATTGGCGATTGCGGTCGCCACTTCGGCGATGTTTCGCACCTGAGCGGTCAGGTTCGAGGCCATGAAATTGACGTTGTCGGTCAGGTCTTTCCAGGTGCCTGCCACTTCCGGCACTTGCGCCTGGCCGCCCAATTTGCCTTCGGTACCGACTTCACGCGCCACGCGCGTCACTTCCGACGCGAACGAGTTGAGTTGGTCCACCATCGTGTTGATGGTGTTTTTTAACTCGAGAATTTCGCCTTTCACATCGACCGCGATCTTGCGCGACAGGTCGCCACGCGCGACCGCCGTGGTCACTTCCGCGATGTTGCGGACCTGGGCGGTCAGGTTGCCGGCCATAAAGTTGACGCTGTCGGTGAGGTCTTTCCAGGTGCCGGCAACGCCTGGCACGGCGGCCTGGCCGCCCAGTTTGCCTTCGGTACCGACTTCGCGCGCCACGCGGGTCACTTCGCCGGCGAAAGCGTTGAGCTGGTCCACCATCGTGTTGACGGTTTCCTTCAGCTGAAGAATTTCGCCCGACACATTGACAGTAATCTTCTTCGACAAATCGCCGCCGGCGATAGCGGTCGCGACATCGGCGATGTTGCGGACCTGCGCGGTCAGATTGCCGGCCATAAAGTTGACGCTGTCGGTGAGGTCTTTCCAGGTGCCGGCAACGCCCGGCACGGCGGCCTGGCCGCCCAGCTTGCCTTCGGTGCCCACTTCGCGCGCGACGCGCGTCACCTCCGAGGCGAAGCCATTGAGCTGGTCCACCATCGTGTTGATGGTGTCCTTGAGTTCTAGGATTTCGCCGCGCACATCGACCGTAATTTTTCGCGACAAGTCACCGCGCGCCACGGCGGTGGTCACCTGGGCAATGTTACGAACCTGGTCGGTCAGATTGCCGCACATGGCGTTGACCGAGTCGGTCAGATCCTTCCACGTTCCCGCGACGCCCGGCACGATGGCCTGGCCACCCAGCTTGCCGTCGGTGCCGACTTCGCGCGCGACGCGTGTCACTTCCGATGCGAAGGAACGCAGCTGGTCCACCATCGTGTTGATGGCTTCCTTCAGCTGAAGGATTTCACCGCGCACGTCGACTGTGATTTTCTTCGAAAGGTCGCCGTCGGCGACAGCAATGGTCACTTCGGCGATGTTGCGCACCTGCGCCGTCAGGTTGTTTGCCATTGAGTTGACGCTTTCGGTGAGGTCCTTCCACACGCCGGTCACCTCGCTGACCTGCGCCTGCCCACCGAGTTTTCCTTCGGTGCCGACCTCGCGGGCGACGCGGGTCACTTCCGACGTAAACACGCTCAGCTGCTTGATCATCGTGTTCACGATACTGGCCGCCTCGAGAAACTCCCCCTTGAGCGGGCGGCCGTCGACTTCCAGCCGCACCGTCTTCAATAGGTCGCCTTGCGCGACAGCGGCGACTGCGGTCGTGACTTCTTTGGTCGGCCAGAGCAGGTCGTCGATCAGCGTGTTGACCGACGATTCCATTTCGCCCCAGGCGCCATTGGAGACGCCAAATTTGACCCGATGGCGAGTTTTGCCCTCGCGGCCGACGACTTGTCCCGCGCGCTCGAGCTGCTGCGCCATGCGTTCATTGGAGGCGACGATGTCGTTGAAGGTGTCGGCGATCTTGCCGAGAATGCCCTCCTGTTCGATTTCCATCCTTACGGAAAAGTCTCCCGCCCGCATCGCGCGGAGCGCCTTCAACATACTTTGCAATTCGGTCGGAGACGTTACGTCGGGAACATCTCCGATTCGGCCCGCCCGTTTTTTCGACAACACGCCATTTGCTGTTTTCTTGTTGGTGATTGTCGTTTGATCCATCAACGCCTCCCAAAATCCAGCCCGCACCCCGTACGCGCCCATGCGCCGACGCGATCGTCGGCGATAAGGGCCGAACCGTCATGGCCAGCTACCGCAGGTATCGCAGTCGCAACGCCGTGTCCGTTCGCCATGCTCGTTTGGGGCAGAAACTGACCCTCCCGCCCGCTCCACGAATTGGTCATGGTGGAGCGCCCGCCAGCAATTAAATCCGCTAAACGGCGAAAGGTTCCCGACGCCGGTGGCTTTCTACCGCCGCTGGGGGGCACAATGAGGGGGCCGAGGGAAACTGGCTCTAAGACAATGGCTTAGGCGCTATTCGAGGTGGGGTCGGTGCCCGTCGGTTCGGCTGCGAGCACGCGCATAATGTCGTCATGCATCATTTGGCGGTCGCGTTCGCTGGTGTTGGCGGTCAACCAGCCTTCATAGGCAATGCGCGCCGGCCGGTGGAACGCCAGCACACGGTCCCCGATTTCCATGGCCTCGCTGATCTGGTGGGTGATGAACACGGCGGTCTTGCTGTTTTGCCGCACCAGCCGCACGAACTCCGACCGCAGGTCGCGTGCGGTCATTTCGTCGAGCGACGAGAAGGGCTCGTCGCAAAGCAGAATTTCGGGATCGACCGCAAAGGCGCGTGCAATCGAGACACGCTGGCGCATGCCGCCGGAGAGCGCGTGCGGATAGTCGGTTTCGTGGCCGGAGAGGCCAAGCCGCGTGAGCCACGCCCGCGCCGCAGCCTCCGCCTGTTTCGGATCGGTGTCGAGGATTTGCAAGCCGAGCAGCACATTGTCGAGCGCGGTACGCCAGGGCATAAGTCGGTCGTTCTGAAATACGATGCCAATCTTGCCGCGGAAGAATTTGAACTCGTGGAATGGATCGTGGCCAACCACGCGTGCTTTTCCGGCGCTCGGTTCGATCAATCCGGCGACGATGTTGAACATTGTCGACTTGCCGCAGCCGGTTTTGCCAAGCACCGCGACGATCTCGCCTTTGGCTATTTCAAATGACAGCCTGTCGACGGCGGTGAAGTCGCCGCGCCCGTCGGGACGGCGAAACACCTTGCTCACGTTCGTAAAGTGGATCACCGGTTCAGTGCTGGGCATGGAATCACATTGCCCGCTCGGATACCGCGCGGTAGCGCAAGGCCCAATTCTCGATCGCCGTGATAATCTGCTGGACCACTAGCACGAACAGTACGAGCTGGAGCGTCCAGGCCATGGCGCCGGCCATGTCGAACAGTTGCTGCTGGCGCAGAAGCTGATAGCCGACGCCGCCGGTAGCACCCACCAGTTCTGCCACCACGACCACGCGCGCGGCGTTGCCGAGGTTGACCTTCCACGCGGTGAGGATGCCCGGAACGATGGTCGGTACGATCAGGAAGCGGAACAATGTCCAGCGCGAGGGCCGAAACGACATGGTCATTTCGAATAGGTCTTTCGACATCGAACGGAAGGCATCGAGGATCTGGAAGGTGAACGCGGGCAGCGTCGTCATGACCATGATGAAGAACACACGAAATTCAATGCCGTGAAACCAAATAATCGCAAACACCACCCAGGACAGCGCAGGGATGCCCTGGAAAAAAGTGAGCGCTGGCGCAACGAAATTTTCGACAGTCTTTGATTGACCAATGACCATCGCGAGCATGCCACCAAGAACGAACGCGCCAAACAGTCCGCCGAAGATGCGGGCGGCCGTCAGAAGGACGTCGACTAGCAATGAGCCGGTGATCAATACTTCAATCGTTCTTGAGATGATTTCCGGTACCGGTGGAAAAAGATAATGCGGAAAGACCATCGACAGGATTTGCCAACCGGCCGCCAGCACGATCATGGTGGCGAGCGCCTGCAACGCGCGCATGGTGCGCGTGTTCATCATCATTTTATCGACTGCGCGTAGATCGTGTCGTTCGACGGCATCGACTTGAAATAGCCGACGTCGACGCCGGCCCGGTAGACCGCCTCGATCTGCCCGGCGACATCGCCGGCCGGAATGACGCTCATGCCGAGCCGGTCATTCGCCTTGATCAGCGAAACGAGCGCGGCGCGGTCCTCCGTCGTCGACTTCGGTGCGATGAGTGCGGCCGCTTCTTCCGGATGACCAGTGATATAGTCGCCAGCTTCCTTGTAGGTCGCGTAGAGCTTCGGAATCAGCGACTGATTTTGCGCGATCCAGTCGGCATGCGCGGCGACGCCGAGATAGGGGATACGCTCGCCGCCGGCAAAGCTCTTCCAAGTCCTGCTCATATCGGTATCGAGCGTCTGGATCATCGGCTTTTTCGCCTTGAGCAGAGTATAGGCCGGCTCCCAGAGCTGGATCGCGTCGGCGCGATCCGCCAGCGCGTAACCGACCAGGCCGGGCGTGGCGGTGTTGACCACCTGGATCTTCGAGATGTCGGTTCCCAGTTTCTTTGCGAAGAATTCGAACATCACGAAATTCGTGGTCGATGAGGCGGCGGCAAGCTGCCTGCCTTCAAGATCCTTGACGCTCTTGATCTCCGGCCGCGACGTCACCACCGCGCCCCAGAAGTCGAACAGATTGAACAGATACTTCACCTTCACGCCGCGTTGGTCGGCGAGGCCGACGGTAAGCACCGCCGCGCTGCCACCGACCTTGAACTCGCCCGAGTTGAATTGCGTGGTGTAGGCATCCGGCGGGCGCTCGACGAAGTCGATGTCGAGCCCGTGCGCCTCGTCAATCTTCATCGCCTTGATCACCGGCGGCATGAAGGCGCCGAGCGAGGGGAAGCCAAACACGACGATCTGGACTTTGGCCGGCGCTTGCGCCACGGCCGGCCGGAGCGACGGGAGCACCAGTGCAAGGAGCGCCGACCCGGCAAGTGCGAAGAGCGTCTTCATGTGATCCTCCGTATTGTGACCTTTATTCTTGGTTTCAGGCCTTGGCTTAAGTCATTGTTTTTATTGAATCTGGAATAGTCGTGCCGCGAGTCCGCCATTGATCGATGCGATCTGATCCTTTGCGAGACCGGCGGCAGCCACGATCTTCAGTGGCTCGGTATCGCCGATCGGGAAAGGCATGTCGGAGCCCATCATCAAGCGGTCCGCGCCCATCATCTCGACGACGAATTGAAGGACACGCACATCGTGCAGGATCGTATCGGTATAGATGCGCGACAGCGCCTCGACCGGGTCGCCAATGCCGGGGGTGATCGCCGCATTGCGCTTGAGCCGGCCAAGCACGAAAGGCAAAGCGGCGGCGCCCATCGGCGCAAAGAATTTCACATTCTTATAGTGAGTGACGTGACCGGCGCAGATCAGCCGCGCCACTGCTACTGCCGCGTCGGTGATGCGACCAAGCCCATTGGCGAGACCGAAATCGTTTACGCGCACGTCGCCGGCATCGAAGCTTGGGTGGATATGGACGAGTGCGGCCGTATCGTCCGCCGCCCGCCAAAACGCGTCGAGATCGGCGGCATCGAGTGTTGAACCAACGCCGCGCGGCAGCGTACCAATCATGGCGCCGGCAAAACCGGCCTTGATGGCATCCTTGAGCACGGACGCGGCACGGGCGCCATCGCCCAGTGGCACGGTTGCGAGCGGCACGAACCGCGGTTCAGCTTTCGCGGTATCGAACAGGCACTCGTTGGCAAGGCGACTCCAGGCTTCGGCTTCCGTTCCGGGCAATTCATAGCCGAACATATCGACCCAGCCGCCCACAACCTGTTTGTCGATTCCCTGTGCGACCATCCATGCCACCCGGCCTGCGATATCGGACAGCGCCTTCGACACCGGCCGCGTTGGCTTGCCGCCGGCGAAAGCCAGCGCAAGCGAGCCGCCATCGTCTACCTGCCGCACGTTGGGAAACTTTACCGCGCTCTTGCGGATCGCAACGAGCAGGTCGGGCGGCACCAGATGGGCGTGACAGTCGATGATCATCGGCCGCTCTTTTTCGCGCGCGCATCGGCGATCAGATCGCCGAGTTTCGAGACTTTTAAAGGCAGCGTATTGATCGAAACGCCAAGCGGCCGCAGCGCATCATTGACCGCATTGGCGATCGCGGCGGGCGCGCCGAGATAACCGGATTCGCCCGAACCTTTCTGCCCGAACACCGTATGCGGGGACGGCGTTTCGTGATCGATAATGTCGATCGTCGGCACTTCGTGCGACGACGGCAACAGATAATCCATGAAGGTCTGGGCGATCAGCTGGCCTTCGTCGTTGTAGGCAAATTCCTCATGTAACGCGGCGCCGATGCCATGTGCGATGCCACCCATAGTCATGCCTCGCACGATCTTCGGATTAATCTGTGTGCCGCAGTCGTGTCCGAGCCGGTAGCGTACGATTTTGGGCGTGCCCAGATCGGGATCGATACTAAGCAGGATCAGGTGGAATTCGAACGCGAAGCAGGGATACATCTGCACGCGTCCGTCCGGCGTCGGCAGCGTGCCACCTGTTGGCACATCATAGATGTGGCTGACCGCGAGTCCCGGCTCGAAACCTTCTGGCATACGATGAATATTACGGTGCGCGATCTGCACAAGATCGGCCCACGTGCGCTTGTTTTGCGGAGCGCTGCGGTCGAACACGGCGCCGTCTCTGTAAACCGCGCGCTCGAGGGGAATCCTGAGGTCGTGCGCGGCAATGGCGGTGAGTTTTGCCTTGAGCTTTTGCGCGGCGTGGAAAGCGGCGCCACCTAGCATGATCGCCATACGGCTGCCGACTGGTGTGCCGCTGGGCAATGAGTTGAGCGAATCCGGACGTGCCACGCGGATGGTGTCGGGGTCGATCTGCAAAACCTCGCCAACCACAGTCCCGACAAGCGTTTCGTGGCCCTGGCCCGACGATGTCGTGTGCATGGTGGCGGTGATGGCACCCATGCCGTCCACGACGATGCGGCAGGAATCCATAAAGGTGGACGTCGTAATTGCCGGGTTGAGCAAAGCCTCGAAGGTCGCGTTGCCGCCAGAGGGCTCGAGGCAGGCCGCAATGCCGATGCCCGCGAGCTTGCCGTCGGCGCGCAGCCGGTCGCGCTCCTTCTTGAGGTCCGCGTAGCTGGTGTCGGCGAGCACCTTGTCGATGACAGTGTGATAATCGCCGCTGTCGTAGGTGGTACCGCTGGGGATCATGTAGGGGAAGTCTTCGTGACGGATCAGGTTGCGCCGGCGGACCTCCAGCGGATCGAGTTTCAATACGTCGGCCACCTCATCCATGATGCGTTCAAGCGCGAGATTGGTCGGCCCTTGGCCAAAGCCGCGCACCGCGTCCTGTACAGTCTTATTGGCGACAACCGCGATGGCGCGGTATTCAACGCTCTTGATCTTGTACGGGCCGACGATGGAGCCGATCGGTTTGCCAAGTTGGAAGGGAGAGCGTCCGGTATAGGCACCAAGATTTTCCAGCGCACGCATCTTCATGGAACGGACAACGCCATTGTCGTCGAACGCGACATCTACGTCGAAAAGCCGCTCCGGCCCATGCGCATCGCCACCGCGCATGTTTTCGAGGCGGTCCTCGATCAGGCGGATCGGGACGCCCAAACGCCGGGCAAGGTAGCCGGCGAGCACGGTGTTCTTGATGCCGCGCTTGACGCCATAACTGCCGCCGACATCCACGTCGTAGTGCACGCGCACGGAGGAAGTTGGTATTTTCAACGCCGCGCCGATCTGGTCGGCATAGCGCGGCATCTGGATCGAGGCGTAGACGTCAAGGATTTCGCGCCACGGATCCCAGCTTGCCACCACGCCAAAGGTCTCGATCGGGACCGTCGAGGAACGGGCCCATTTCACCCGCAGGGAAAGCTTGCGCGGGCTGTTGTTGAAATCCTTTTCGACGTCGCCCCACACAAAGGTCTTGTCGAGCAGCACATTGGAGCCGTGCGCCTGATGCACCAGCACCGCGCGGGGCGTCATGGCCTCTTCGGCATCGAGCACAAAGGGCACGGGCTCGTAGCTCACATCGACCGCCTCGGCCGCATCCTCGGCCTGTGCTCTCGTATCGGCCACGACGGCAGCGACCCATTCGCCGGAATAGCGTGCAATATCCACGGCGAGCGGCCGGCGTGGAACATTCGGCGTGTCGAGCCCGGTCATCAGCGGCAGTGTCGCCTCGGCGAGCTCGCGCCCGTCGACGACATAGTGCACGCCGGGCATTTTCAGCGCCGCCCGCTTGTCGATCGATTTGATTCGCGCGGCGGCGTGCGGACACGTCACCAGCGCGATGTGCTTGGTGTTCGGCAGATCGATGTCGGCGACGAACTTGCCTTTTCCCACCACAAAGCGGCGGTCTTCACGCACACGTCGGTCGCTGGAAACGTAGCGGCGTTGACCCTCGGTCATTTGCGCAACTCCGAAGGCCTGTTGGCCCCGCGCATGCGCTCGGCCGCGAGGGCAATCGCTTCCACGATCTGTGCATAGCCGGTGCAGCGGCAGATGTTGCCGGAAATAGCCTCCACGATCTGCTCACGCGTCGGTTCCGGATTGTCGGCAAGCAGCGCATGCGCGACCAGGACCATCGCGGGTGTGCAGTAGCCGCATTGCATGCCGTGCGTCTCGCAGAACGCATCTTGGATCAGTGACAATTCGCCGGGCCCCGGCGTGATGCCCTCTATCGTGGTGATTGCCGCGCCTTCGGCCTGTGGCGTGAACATCAGGCAGGAGCGAACGGCAACGCCATCCACCAGGACGGTACAGGCGCCGCAGACACCATGTTCGCAACCGGCATGTGCTCCGGTCAGTCCGAGATGATCGCGCAGGCAATCTAGCAACGTGGTGCGCGGCTCGATGTCGAGCGCGTGCGCGGCGCCGTTGACCGTGAGTTCAATGCGCATGTGTTTTTCCTTGCGCCTTTCCCTGCTGCGCATCGGCGCGCGCATCGGCAATCGCGCGCACGGCAAGTGTGGCCGCCACCCGGCGCCTATAGTCGGCGGAAGCGTGCAGGTCGGCGAGCGGTTCGATGTCGGCAAGCGCCGCTCGCACCGCCTCATTGACTTTGTCAGAACTGAGTGCCGTTCCCCGCAGCTGCTGTTCGGCGGTTTTGAGCCGGAACGGACAATCGGTAATGGCGCCGACACCGATGGCGATGCGCTTTGCCATGCCGTCTTCGGCCAACTCCACCTGCGCCGCTGCCGAGACAAATGCGAAATCGCTGCGCCGCGCATTGACTTCGTGAAAGCCGGCGCCGGTTTTGCCCGGCCATATCGGAAAGCGCACGCCGGTGAGGCATGCGCCGGCGGGGAGGGCCGTGGTCATCGGTCCGACGAAAAATTCGTCCGCGGAGATGTCGGCCGTCGTGCTGCCGGCACGGTAACTCAAAGTTGCGTCGAGCGTCACCGCAATCAGTGTCAGCTCCGCCGCCGGATCGGCGTTGGCAAGCGAGCCGCCGACGGTGCCACGCGCGCGTGTGGCGGTGTGGCCGATGAAGGGAACGGCGATCGCCAGCAACGGCAGTTTTGTCGCGACCAATTTGTCGCGCTCGACCATGCATTGCCGGGTCGTGGCGCCAATCGCTATCGAGCGGCCATCGGCGCGTATGTAGGACAGGGGCGCGATACGGGCGATGTCGATTAAACGCGTCGGCCGCGCCAGTCGCATCGCCATCATCGGCACCAACGTTTGCCCGCCGGCGATCACGCGCGCGTTCTCATCGACGGCAAGCAATGCGCAGGCTTCGTCGACATCGCTCGCGCGGGAGTACTCAAATGGCGCTGCTTTCATGACTGGGTGCGCAGCACTCGAAAGGACGCTGACATGGCTAGGGGTCTTTTCGCATGGTTTCAGCCGCCGGAAAACATCTGGCGCCGTGGATTAAAGCGCGATTACAACCAAAGGATTTTCTTTCGGTAGGCCAGATCGTCCAGCAACGGTTTTGCTGGCCCCTGATGCACCACCGCACCGCGCTCCAGCGCGAAGACGCGATCGGCGAGTGCCAGCACCAGATCGAGATTGTGTTCGACGATGACAATCGAAACATGCTGACGCAAGGTGTCGAACACGCGGAACAACTCCAGCACGACAGCTGGTGCCAGACCTTCGAAAGGCTCGTCCAGCAGAAGAAGCTTGGTATCTCCCGACAGCGCGCGCGCAACGGCAACCATTTGCTGTTCGCCGCCGGACAAATAGTCGGCTGCGATATTCATTCGCGCCTTGAGTTGCGGGAAAAAATTCAGGATTTGCTCCTGGTTCCACACCGCGCCATTGCTGCCGTCAGTCTTTCGCGCCAGGCGCCCCAGCGCCAGATTGTCCGCGACGGTCATGCCGGCAAACAGACCGCGGCCTTGCGGCACATAGCCAACTCCCATGCGCGCGATGTCGGGCGTTGGAAGATCCGCAATATTCTTTCCGTCGAACTCGATGATTCCGGACGCTGGTTTCACGAGTCCACACAGCGTCTTAAGCAGAGTCGACTTGCCGGCACCGTTGCGACCCACCAGGGCAACGATCTCGTTTTCGCGCACATCGAGGGTCGCATCGTTGAGAATGTGGCTTTTGCCGTAGAACGCGTTCACGTCTTCAAAACGCAAAACGCATCTTTCTCCCATGGCGTCCGCGGCGCGCCCGGTCGCGGGCGGCTTGCCCGTACCGGTGTAGACTTCCTGCACGCGCTGATCGTTGCGCACCTCCTCGGGGGTGCCGGTCATCAGGACTTCGCCCTGATTCATGACGGTGACGCGGCGGGAGAAGCCGAGCACACGATCGATATCGTGCTCGACGATCAGCACCGGAATATTCACGGCAATGTTCTTGATGAGCCCTGACACCCGCTCGCGCTCGGCGGCAGCCAGGCCGGCGAGCGGCTCGTCGAGCAGCAAAATATGCGGTTTGCATCCGAGCGCGATGCCCAGGTCGACCAACCGCTGCCCGCCGTAAGACAACTCGCCGCCCTGTATATTCTCGATGCCTTCAAGCCCTAGAAAGCGGATTAACTCCGTCGTTTCGGCGTTGATGTCATCATAGCTTTCGACGTCGCGCCAGAAATTAAAGCGGCCCGGATGCCGCGCCTGCAGCGACAGGCGGATGTTTTCGAAAATTGACGAATTGCGAAACAGGCTCGTGATTTGAAACGAACGCGCGAGGCCCTGCTGGCAGACATCTTGCACTGGCAGGTCGTGAATGACGCGGCCGTTGAGTCGTATGGCTCCTTGGTCAGGGCGATACAAACTCGATACTAGGTTGAACAGTGTCGTTTTCCCCGCGCCGTTGGGACCGATCAACGCGTGGATTTCGCCAGCGCCGAGCTGAAGGCTTGCGCCCGACACCGCATGGATGCCGCCGAAATGCTTGGAGACATTGCTGACGTCGAGCACCGTGCCCTGGGGCGCCGCTGGGCGCAGGAATGCGGGAAGCGGCAATCCTTCATAGATTTTCCGTTTGCTCATCGCCGCCGCTTCTTCGGGCGGTGGGCGCCAGCGCCGGCTGATCGTGCTCCAAATTCCGACAAGTCCGCTCGGAGATAAAATGACGAAGCCGACGAATACGAGGCCGAACCAGAGCAGCCAGTTCTGCGTCCACATCGAAAACAGCTCGCGGAAGAGAATAAAGAACAGCGCGCCGAGTGCGGGGCCGAGAATGTGATGCATGCCGCCGATCACGACCATGGCAAGGAGTTCGCCTGAAAAAGGCACCGAGACAGCTTCAGCCGAAACCAGATAGGTCTGGAAGCCGAGCAGGGCGCCGGCGACGCCGGCAACCACCGCCGAGAGCACGAAAACCGCCAGCTTGTAGCGATCGATCGGATAGCCCTGGAACGTCGCGCGCAGCTGATTTTCGCGGATCGCAACGAGCACGTGTCCGAATGGCGAGCGCACCACGCGCAACAGCACATACAGGACGCACAATCCGATCAGGGCGACCACGATGTAAAATGCAAGACCATCGTCAAGCGAGATGGGGCCGATCCTGCCGCGCTTGAGGCCGGCTAACCCGTCCTCGCCGCCGGTCACCTCGGTCCAGCGGAAGGCGACAGTATAGGTGAGTGCCGCGAGAGCCAGGGTCAACAGCGAGAAATAAACACCACGGCGGCGCAGGATCAAGATGCCGGCCGCCGTCGACAGCGCTGCCACGACAATCATTGAGAGCAATATCGGCAGCCATATCTGGTCATGAAACAAATTCAGCTGGATCAAGCCGGCCGCGTAGGCGCCAATTCCGAACCAGGTACTGTGTCCGAACGACACGAGGCCCGTGTAACCGACACACAGATTGAGGGCCATGGTTGCGATGGCGAGGATGACCACCATCGACGCCGTGTTCACTGCCAGTCCAAACACGTGCATCAGAAACGGCAACGCGATGAGCGAGGCTGCGGCGATCCACAGCGGCCCGTATTTCGATTGCGACCAAGACTTGCTCATTCGAACTTCTCGATGCGTTCGCCAAGCAGACCACGCGGCCGGAATAGAAGAACGAGAAACATCAAGATATAGATCGAGGCCTCACCGGCGGCCGGCGCGAAGTGGATGGTAATTCCGCGGACTACGCCGACCAGCAGCGCGGCGAGCACTACACCCCAAAAGCTTCCCAAACCGCCGATCACCACGACAACAAAAGCGACGGTGATGATTTCCGCTCCCATCGCCGGATGGACAATGGTGATCGGCGCAAAAAGAGCACCGCCCAAGGCCGCCATTCCGACGCCGAGCACAACAATGGTGGTCATGTAGGGCTGCAGCCTGATTCCGAGTGCGGCGACCATGTCCGGCCGCTGAATTCCAGCGCGCACGACCCGGCCGAACGAAGTTTTTTGCAAAAGCAGCCAGACGCCGAGGAGCACGGCTGCAACGACCGCAAGCAGCATCAAACGGTAGCGTGAAAACAGAAAGTCGCCGATGAAAACCGCGCCTTTGAGGCTCTGTGGCATTGTCTGCGACAAGGGAGCGGCGCCCCAGATGATGCGCAGCAATTGCTCCGCCATCAGGGCGAGGCCGAAAGTGACCAGCAGACTCAGGATCGGGTCGGCGGTGTAGAAGCGCCGCAAGATAAAGCGCTCGAAAAGAATGCCGAGCACGCCGACGGCAACCGGCGAAATTACGATGGCGGGGCCAAAGCCGATGTGGTCAGTCAACTGCACCGCGATATAGGCGCCAAACGCATAAAATGCGCCATGCGCTAAATTCACCACGCCGCCGACGCTAAAGATCAGCGACAGGCCGAGCGCAATCAGTAGGTAGTAGCCTCCGAGTACGAGACCGTTGACCACCTGTTCCAGCAAGAACATGAATGGGATTCTCTGACCATCGGGCGCGGGCACTGGTTGTGTCGCGCCGACATTCGATCATCCGTCGACGCGCACAACCAGACGCGAGCGCCAAAAGGCGCCCGCGTCAAGCGTCCCGATTACAAGGTGCAGGGATTCTGCTCTTTCGTGGGGTTCAGGACTTCAAGCGGTTCGTTCGCATTGGGAACGGCGGCACCCAGAGCGAGGAAATCCCATTTGTCTTTTGCCTGTCCCTTCGGTCTGACCGTGAACGGGTAGGCTTCCTGGATCAGCTGATGGTCCCACTTTCGGAAATAGGCCTTGCGCGCTTTCAAGATGTCGAACGGTGCCTCACTCTCGAAGAAGTCAACCAGTTTTTCCGTGTCCGTCGATTTCGTCTCGTTGATGGCCTGCGCCACCATCTTGAGCGAGACGTATTCGATCCAGGCATGATTCTCCGGCGGCTTGCCGTTGCGTTTGATAAATCCGTCAACGAATGTTTTCGATCCCGGCAAGTCGAGCGTGTGGTACCAGACCGTCGGCCAGGTTCCGCTCAAATTGCCTTCTCCCGCGGCCCACGCATCGGCAGTGTTCAGATTGAACCCGACGATCGGGTAGGGAAGACCAAACTCGGCATATTGCTTGATCAAGTTGGTCACCTGATTGCCGGCGAGATTGGAACAGACAATGTCGGGCTTGGCCTGCCGGATCTTCAGCAAGTAAGGACTGAAGTCGGTAACATCGGTGGCGACGAGTTCGTCGCCAATCAGTTCGCCGCCGTGACCTTTAAAGAAATTTCTCGCGGCGCCCGCCAGATCGTGACCGAAAAGGTAATCCGCGGTCAGTGTGTAGAACTTCTTGCCCTTCATCATGTTATCGCGCACAAGCGCGAGACCGACGGCGTTGACCATGACCGTACTCGGAATGTCGACATGGAAGGTGTAACGATTGCAATTCTTGCCGCGCAGGGCATCCGAGCGGGCGCCGATCTGCATAAAGAAGCGTTTGTTGCGGGCAGCCACCTGCATGATGGTCAGAGCGACAGCCGAATTGATTTCACCCATCAAGAAAGCCACGCCATCCTGATCCAGCATGCGCTGAGCTTTGGTCGCGCCGGTTGCCGGATTGACCGAGTCCTCCGAAATGATCTCGATCTGGCGGCCCATCACGCCACCTGACTTGTTGATTTCGTCCTCCGCCATTCTGATTCCCAACTGCGCGTATGCGCCGAGCGCACCGAGGAATCCCGTCAACGGCGTGAGATGGCCAATCTTGATCTTGTCCGCTTGCGCGCGGACGATTGCCGGAAAACCGAGAGCAAGCGTGCCAGTCAGCGCGGCGCCGGCCTGCAATAGACTTCGTCGTGTCTTGATGGTCATCCTTCCCCTCCCATGCGCCGAGTTTGTTTTGACGCTTTGCGGTCCGGCTATTGGCGCGGGCCGGATAGGCGCCTAGCATCTCACAATGTCAGAACGGCTTTCAAGTCTTGAGATACGGGCGGTGCGGGCATAGTCTGCTTTGCCGCAGCTAAAACAATCGTGCCTGTCGGGTGACGGCGCGTTCGTCCCGCAAAGGCGGGCAGGGAGCAAGAGAATGCCGAGGATGAAGGGCGCCGAGCTCATTACCGAATATCTGATTGCCAACGATATTCCATATATTTTCGGCATTTGCGGACACGGCAATGTCGGGATGCTCGATCCGCTTTATCAGGCGCGCGACCGGATCAAACTGATTTCGCCGCGTCACGAGCAGGTCGCTGCGCATATGGCCGACGCTTATTTCCGCGTGAAACACAAGCCGGTTGCGACCCTGACCTCGTGCGGGCCGGGCTCCTGCAACATCATCATGCCGCTCGCTTGCGCGCTTGCGGATTCCTCGGCGGTGCTCGCGATCACCGCCAATGTACCGACGTCGCAGTTCAACCGCAGTCCGTTCCAGGAAATCAACAAGCATTACCAGGCCGACTTCGTGAACATCGTGCGGCCTGTGGTGAAGCGGAGCTATCAGCCGACGCGTGTTGACATGTTGCCGCTGGCGCTGCGACAGGCGACGACGACCATGTTGTCAGGCCGGCCGGGACCGGTGAATGTCGACGTGCCCTTCAATGTGTTTCAGGAAGAAGACGACGTCGAATTGCCGCCGCCGGCACCACCGCTCAACGCGCAACGCAGCGGTGCCTCACCTGATGAAATTTCCGCCGCGCTCGATATGATTCTCAAAGCGGAACGGCCGGTGATCTTCATCGGCCATGGCGTCACTTTATCCGAGGCGAGCCGCGAGCTTACCGAATTCGCCAAAAAACTCGGTATCCCCGTTATCTCTTCGCCCAACGGCATGGGCTGTTTCGACATGACGGACTCGCTGTCGCTCGGCTTCATCGGCCGCAACGGCGCGTTTCCAGCTAACGAAGCGGGACGCCGCGCCGATCTTGTTGTCGCGATCGGGGCGCGTTTCGACGACCGTTCGGCATCCTCCTGGATGCCGGGCTACTCGTGGAACTTCCCAACGACCAAGCTGATCCACGCCGACGTCGATCCAGCCGAACTCGGCCGCAATTACCCGCCTGACCTCGGCGTTCTTGCCGACGCCCGCACATTTCTCCGGCAGTTACTCGGCGAGCTCGAGCGGCGCGGCAACAAGCGCGGCAACACCAAAGCGTGGCTCGCCGATATCGCGAAATGGCGCGTGGAGTGGGACAAGTTCACGCGCCCGAATTTCGATCTGCACGCTTCGCCGATCCGCCCCGAGCGTATTGTCGCGGATTGCCAGGCGGTGTTGCCGGACGACGCCGTTCTCTCTTGCGACGTCGGCGTCAATCACAACTGGTACATGCAGTTCTGGAACGCGCGCAAGCCCCAGACCATGCTCAATTCCTGGGGCTTCTCCGGCATGGGCTTTGGAACAGCAGGTGCACTCGGCGCCAAGCTCGCGGCGCCCGATCGTCCGGTGGTGGCGATTGCCGGCGACGGTTGCTTCACCATGGTGCCGCACGTCCTCTGCACCGCGGTCGAATACAATATTCCTGTGGTTTGGGTGATCTGGAATAATTTCGGCTGGGTTTCCATCCGCGACATCCAGCTCGGCATGTTCGGCGGCCGCGAACACGGCACCATGTTTCATCAGGGCGACAACAAGAAACCGTACAATCCGGATTTCGCCGCCTGGGCCAAGGCGACAGGCGTCGAGGCGATGACGATCACCAAGTCGCAAGATTTCAAGGGTGCGCTCGAGCACGCCGTGAAGGCCAACAAGCCGTTCGTGCTCGACGTGCACGTTGACGCTGAGGTGCGGCCTCCGTCGACCGGTGCATGGGAATTGCCACCGACGCCTTACAAGGAGCCTGTGTTTGGCCAACGTTGGCTTCCCGATGCCGCTCCGGTGAAGTGAGGAAACGATGTCGAAGGATGAACGCCGGGCTTCCATCAAGAATGTGGCGGAAACGCCGTGGCGGCAGTTTCCCAATCACTTCGGTGGCGCGTTATCGAAGCCGCTGGTGATGCCGGAAACGATGAAGTCGAGGCATCTCGACTATCGCATCTCAATGTACCAGCCGATGGCTTACGTGGAAAAGCATAGCCACAAAGTGCAAGAGCAGGTCTATCACGTACTCGAAGGCGAGGGTTTGATGGAGATTGGCGACAAAACCCATGTCGTACGCAAGCATGACGTGATCTATCTGCCGCCCGGCATCGAGCATTCGATCAACAACACAGGTGTGGTCGACCTCGTCTTTATCGTCGCCACTTCGCCGGTGACCGACGATCCGAGTTGATGTTAGCGAATAAAGATGTCACGCAGGTTGGAACTGCAGGAGCAATGTTTTGAGAAGCCAAGTCAAATCGAAAACCAGCCCCGCACGAGGGCGTCCCGCCGGTGACCATGTAGCGATCGCGCGTACCGTCGAAAGGGCCTTGCCCGATATCGACGACGATGTTGAGGACCGCGCGCGCGGTGGACTGCAATCGATTGGCCGCGCCTTCGCGATTCTGGAAGAGGTGGCGCGCAACCGTGACGGGATCGGGCTGGCCGATCTCAGCAAGCGAGTTGGTTTGCACAACAGCACCACCTTTCATCTTGTGAAGACGATGGTCTCGCTGGGCTATATCCGGCAACTCAAGGAGAGCAAACGCTACCGCATTGGCCGTCCGCTTTTTGCGCTCGCCGCCAGTGCGCTCGACGAGATGGAAATGGTCAGCATGGCGACGCCCGTGCTCGACGATCTGTCGCGGGAGACCGGTGAAAGCAGCCATTTCGCCGCGCGTATGAGCGACGCCGTTGTCGTCATGGCGCGCACGCCAGGACCGGGCGCGTTTCAGCTGACCGATCGCGTCGGTGTTGTGCGGCCCGCGTACTGCACAGCGTTGGGCAAGGTCATACTTGCCTCCCTGCGGCCGGATCAACTCGACCGGTATCTTGATCGCGTCGAACTGAAATCGCTAACGTCAAAGACGATTACCAATCCGCAACGGCTACGGCGCGAGCTTCAGGAGATCCGCCGCGCCGGTATCGCTTTCGACGACGGCGAATTCGACAATGAAGTGCGCTGCGCGGCCATGCCCGTGCACGATTTCAGCGGTCAGGTTATAGGCGCAATAGGAATTTCCGGACCGGTCTGGCGGCTCTCGATTCAAGCGTTGCAGAACAAGTCGCGCGATCTTGGTGCGGCGGCCAAACGATTGTCGGAAGCTTTCGGCGCTACCCAGCCCTCCACCAGGTAGATCCATGACACATGTGATTATAGCGCGATGGCGGCCGCGCGACGGTCAAGTCGAGACGATCGAGGCTATCTTGCGCGAGCTCACTCTAAAAGTGCGCCAGGAGCCCGGTAATCTCGAGTTTGTCGTCAACCGGTCGCACGACGATCCAAATGAATTTCTGCTGTACGAGCAATATGTGGACGAGCAGGCGTACCTCGATCATCAGAAGACGGCGCATTTCAAGACGTTGGTCCTCGAGCGCGCGGTGCCACTTCTCGAACGACGAGAGCGGCACGCTTATTCGGTTTTTGCTTAGACGTTCGTACGAAGGGGGAGGTGATGGTGCTCGCAGGCAAGAAAGTCGTCGTCGTCGGAGGTTCATCCGGCATTGGTCTGGCTACCGCCGAGCTGGCCAAGAAGGAAGGCGCCGATGTCGTGATCGCCTCGCGCAATGCCGAGCGCCTGAAGGCGGCTTCGGAAAAGATAGGCGTTACCGCGATTGCCGCGGACGTCACCAGCGATGAAAGCGTCGCTGGCCTTTTTCGCAACTGCGGCCGGGTAGATCACGTGGTTGTGACGGCGGCGCAGCTGCGCACAGGTCCCTTTAAAACCGTTTCCATGGACGACGTGCGCGCGACTATGGAAAGCAAGTTCTGGGGTGCCTGGCGCGTCGCGCGCGCGGCCGAAATCCGCGCGGGCGGGACGCTGACGCTGGTGACGGGTTATTTGAGCATCCGTCCACGGCCCGGTGCTGCCATTGTCGGCGCGGTGAACGGTGCCCTGGAGTCGCTGACGCGCGGTCTGGCGCTCGAGCTCGCGCCCGTCAGGGTGAATGCCGTGTCGCCGGGAACCATTGACACACCCATACGCTCCAGCATGCCGGAGGCCGCGCGGCGCGACATGCTGGCAAAGACCGCGGCCGCACTGCCGGTTGGCCGGGTTGGCGTGGGCGAAGACATCGCGCGGCAAATCCTCACGTTTATGACTGTCGGCTTTGCGACCGGATCGGTCATTTATATCGACGGTGGGGCGCTGATGGTCTGACGCGAATTCCGCTATACTGGCGGGGCCAGGAACGCTCGGCCATCTGGACAGGAGAGAGGCAATGCCGCGGCACGCAACTTACGTACCTCAGGGCGTGATCCCGGCGGTGCTATTGCCGTTCGACAACGATCTTGCCATCGACGAGGCGAGCTTCCGCAAGCATCTGCGCGATGTGGCGGCGGTGGAGGGTCTCTCCGCTGTCACCATCAACGCTCACTCAACGGAAGTCGCATCGTGTACCTTCGATGAGCAAAGGCGTGTTCTCGATATCGCGCAGGACGAAATCGGCGCCCGTCTTCCGCTGATCAATGGCATCTGGGCCGACGGCAGCATCGAAGCCGCGCGCATTGCCCGCATGGCGGCGCAGGGCGGCGCGTCCGCGCTGCTGGTGTTTCCGCCGGCGCCGTTCACCCTCGGCCAGTCGCCGGCGATGGCGCTCGCGCATGTCAAGCGCATTGCCGATGTGAGCGACTTGCCGCTGATCCTGTTTCAGTATCCGCTGGCAACCGGGCAGGGATATCCGAAGGAGACATTGCTCAAGATGTGCGAGGAGGTGCCGACGATCCGGGCCATCAAGGACTGGATCGGCAATGTGCCGCACCATGAATGGCACATCCGCACGCTGCAAAGCCTGCCGCGGCCGGTGAACGTGCTCACCACGCACAGTTCGTGGCTGCTCTCGTCGTTGGTGCTCGGCTGTAATGGTTTGCTGTCCGGTTCGGGCAGCGTGATCGCCGATTTGCAGGCGCGATTGTTCCGCGCGGTGCAGAAGAACGACATGGCGGAAGCCAAACGCCTCAATGACCGAATCGAGCCGACCGCGCGCGTTTTCTACGCAGATCCTTTCGTCGACATGCACAACCGCATGAAGGAAGCGCTGGTGCTGCTCGGCAAATTGCCGCGGGCGGCGGTGCGTCCGCCCCTGGTCAAGATCGAGCGTAGCGAGATCGCGCGCATCCGACAGGCTCTGGTCGAGGCAGGACTGCTGGACAAGAAGGCGAGGGATGCCGCGTAGGGCGGCTCGACCGAATGCCGCGATCACATGATCGCGAACTCGGTGTTCTTCCGATCGGTTACCAGCATGCTGCCCGGATAGTGCGTAATGCAGAATTCGGGCTTCACCGTCGCGATCACCGACTGCGGCGTCACCCCACACGCCCAGAACACCGGTAGCTCGTCGTTGCGCACCTCGACGGCATCGCCGTAGTCGGGCTTGCCAATATCCTTGATGCCGATCATTTCCGGCTTGCCGATGTGCACCGGCGCGCCATGCACGGACGGAAAGCGCGTGGTGATCTGTACTGCACGGATTGCATCGCGCGGCGTCAACGGCCGCATCGACACCACCATGGGCCCGTGGAATGGACCGGCTTCCCGGGTCGCAATCGAGGTGCGGTACATCGGCACGTTGCAGCCACGTGTGATGTGACGAAGCTCCATGCCTTCCGCCATCAGCGCTTCCTCGAACGAAAAAGAGCAGCCGATCACGAAACTCACCAGATCGTCTCGCCAAAAATCGCGGATATCCTCCGGCTCGGCGACCAGCTCGCCGTTCTTCCAGACGCGGTAACGCGGCAGGTCAGTGCGGATATCAAGGTCTTCGCCCAGCGCCGGGACACGCGGGTCGCCGGGGGCGGACGTTCCGATGACCGGGCAGGGTTTGGGATTGAGTTGGCAAAAGCGCAGGAAGTCCCCGGCGAGCGTCTGCGGCAAAATAGCGAGATTGCCCTGCACGAAGCCGGGCGCCACACCAGACGTCGGTCCGCGGTGCGTTCCTGCCCGGATTGCAAGCCTTGCCGCAAGGCCGCCGCCGGTCGCGGCGTTTTCCTCTCGGCGCAGGGGGGTAACGGCCATCATCCAATCCAAAGTTGCAGTGCCTGCCTACTCCGCAGGCACTCATACGACCATGTGCGTGGCATCGCATCAATGTGAATCTAGCGGTTGAATCTTGAGGCAGGATCGCGTTTGCTAAAGGCAACGAAGAGCCCAGCAAGGGCCGGCAGGGGAGGAATTGGCGATGCGGCGTCGTGCCATCGGGCATGGGCGTGCCACTTTCACGGCAGCGCGCGTCGCTGGCCGTGCTGCCGGCGTGCGGGCAAGCCTATCCACAGCAACGTTTCCTGCTTTTGAATCAGCGCCCGCATCTAAATGCGGTTGTTGGTCAGCACGATTGTGATCCGGAGGGAGGACGCGCGATGACAGAAAAATGGAAAGACGAGGAGTGGGCGCAGGATGTCTGGTACAGCGGCAAGGTGACCCGCCGCACGCTCGTCGGTTGGGGCGGTGGCGCGATCGGTGCGATGATGCTGGTGCCAGCACCTTGGCGCGCCGCATTCGGCCAAGCCAAACCTTACAAGATCGGCGCCATCAATCCGCTGTCAGGCGCCGGCGCGGCCGGCGGCAAGACCGCCTTGGTCGGCGTGCAGATGGCCGTCGATCGGATCAACAAGAATGGCGGTGTCAATGGCCGCCCGATCGAGCTAGTCATCGCGGACGATGAATCCAAGCCGGATGTCGGACGCCGCAAGACAAGCAAGCTCGTGGACGAAGACCAGATCGACGCGCATTGCGGTGGCTTCCTCTCCAATATTTGTCTTGCCTGCATGCCGGTCTGGGAAGAAGCCAAGATCGTCAACATGATCAGTGTGTGTCTCGATACGACACTGACGACCACCAAATGCAACCGTTACAGCTTCCGGGTTCACGACTATGCGCCCGCGCAAGCCGTCGCGTTCGCTCCCTATCTGGTCAAGAACCTGGGCAAGAAGTGGCACATTGCCTATGCGGATTACTCCTGGGGCCAGTCGACGCGCGATGCCTACGCCCAGGAGATCAAGAAAGCAGGTGGCGAGGTCGTGGAGACGACCGGTATCCCCCTCGGCACCGCCGACATGACGCCATTCCTGTCAAAGGTCACCGGTCAATTCGACGGGCTGTTCGGAATCTTCTTCGGCAAGGACGGCGTGACCATCGGCAACCAGGCCTACGACCTCGGCCTCACCAAGAAATACAAATGGGCCGGTGACGGCGCTATCGCAGAGTCGACCAATCTTCCGGCGCTCGGCAACAAGATCGAGGGTTTCGTCGGTATTAATCGATACATCCCGGTGTTCCAGGGCCCGTTTGACACGCCATATCACCATCACTTCTTCGATGAGGCGCTGGTGCAGTTGAAAAAAATCGATCCATCGGGTCCGTTGCCCGACCGTTACGTGCAGTCAAACTTCGAGGCGATGAACGCCTTGAAAGTCGGCATGGAGAAGTCGAAGTTCGAGGGCCGCAAGGACACGATGAAATTGATCGAGGCGCTCGAAGGCCTGCAAATGAAATTGAGCGACGACTTCTTTACGGGCGATAAATTGCTGCGCAAGGACGATCACCAGGCATTCCCGTTGCAGGTCATCTTCGACATGAAGGACGGCAAGCACCACATTGTCGAGACCATTCCCGGCGACAAGACATTCTTCCCGCCGGCCTGCAAGTTCGCCACAACCTAAGTGGCGATGCAGTCTGCGAGTGACGCTGCCGCCCCGGCCGGCAAGGCCGGGGCTGGCGCAAAGGTCCCCGTGCTACGCACTGAGGGACTGACCCGCAGATTCGGCGGTCTGACGGCTGTCAACAATGTCGATTTCCAGGTCAATCGCGAGGAAATTCGTGCGATCATCGGGCCGAATGGTGCGGGCAAAAGCACGTTCTTCAACTGCCTGACCGGTGTGCTGCCGCCGACTGCCGGCCGTATCCTGTTCAATGATGAAGATATCACCGGTCTTTCGCCAGACAGGATTTCGCTGAAGGGAATCGCACGCTCCTATCAGATCACCAATATCCTGCCCAATGCGACAACACTGGAGAATGTTCGCATTGCCGCGCAGTCGCGCCGGCACGCATGGAGCATGTTGCGGCATTACAGCGCTTATCATGACATTATCGAAAAAGCCGAGGCGGTGCTCAAATCGGTTCAGCTCTTCGGGAAAGCTGACGAGCTTGCCGCCAATCTCTCGCACGGCGAGCAGCGTAATCTCGAAATCGGGATTGCGCTGGCCACCGAGCCGCAACTGCTGTGCCTCGACGAGCCGACCGCCGGCATGAGCTCAGCGGAAACGCGCGATACGGTGCAGCTGGTCCGCAGCATCGCGAAGAACCTGACAATCCTGATCGTGGAACACGACATGGAAGTCGTCATGGGACTTGCCGACCGTATCACTGTGCTCAACTACGGCCAGGTCCTGGCCGAAGGCACACCGACGGAAATTCAAAACAATCCAAAGGTGCTGGAGGTCTACCTCAAGACATGAGTGCCGCCGCAAACGCCCAGCCGCTGATAGCAGTCGAGGATCTGCACACCTATTACGGAAAGAGCCATATCCTGCATGGCGTGACGCTACATGTCGGGCCTGGCGAAGTGGTGGGTCTTCTCGGACGTAATGGTGTCGGCAAAAGCACGACGCTGAAAACCATCATGGGTCTGGTGCGCCCGACCGAGGGCAGCGTGCAACTTGGTGGCAGCCCGATCACAGGAATGCCGCCGCACAAGCTCGCGCGTCTTGGCATCGGTTACGTCCCCGAGGACCGCCGCATCTTCCGCCTGCTTACGGTGATGGAAAACCTGCGTACGGGTCTCGACCGGCAAGGCGTAACCGACGCGAAAAAGCAGGCACTGCTCGACAAGGTGTTCAACTACTTTCCGGTGCTCGCAGAGCGGCGCAACCAGGCCGGCGGTACGCTTTCGGGCGGCGAGCAGCAGATGCTGGCGATCGCGCGCGCAATGATGCTGGAACCGAAAATCATCCTGCTCGACGAGCCAACCGAAGGATTGATGCCGCGAATGGTCTCGCAGATCAGCAGCATTATCGACGTCCTGCACCGGGAAAACGTGGCGATTCTTCTGGTCGAACAAAACGTGCCACTAACGCTGGAAGCGAGCGAGCGCGTCTACATCATGGAAAAAGGCGTGGTGCGCCACCACGCGGCCGCCCGCGATCTCAAGGTGAATGACGCGGTTATTCATCAGTATCTCGGAGTCTAGGATGGAGCTGACTGCGATCCTCGTTGCCATTCCCTGGGATCAGATACTGATCCAGACCGTGAATGGCATTGTCACCGGGATGATCCTGGCGCTGATTGCTTCCGGGCTCACGCTGATCTTCGGCATCATGGATGTCGTCAATTTTGCGCACGGCGAATTGTTCATGCTTGGCGCCTACATTGGTGTGCTTGTGCTGGCGACGACGGGAAATTTCTGGCTCGCACTCTTGATTGCAACCTTGGTTGTCGCGCTGCTCGGCGCCGCAATACAGATAGTGACCTTGCGTCCATTGATTGGACGCGATCCGCTCACGACGATTCTCGCGACGTTCGGCGTTTCGTTGATCTTGCAGAACTATGCGCTGTGGCAGTTCGGGCCGGTCGCGCGAAAAATCCAGGAGCCGTTCACCGGCCACTTCACTTTGTTCTATCTTGAATATCCGTGGTACCGCCTGGTGATCGCTGGGCTCTCCGCGGCAATCATCGGCGGTTTCTGGCTGTTCCTCAAATACGGCAAATACGGTATCTGGATCCGCGCCACGACGCAGGATCGTGTGATGGCGCAGGCGATGGGGATTCCCGTGCCGTTGGTGTATACGGCGGCTTTCGCGATCGGCGCGGGCATGGCGGCGGCGAGCGGTGTGTTGTTTGGACCGCTGGTCGGCGTCAATCACACCATGGGTCTCGACTGGGTGCTAAAGGCCTTCATCGTGGTCGTGGTCGGCGGCATGGGCAATCTGGGCGGTTCGATTGCGGCCGCGATCTTCATCAGCCTGCTGGAATCCTATGCCTCGATCTGGGTCAGTCCCGCTCAGGCAGTGATCGTCTCTTTCGTCGTGTTGATTCTCACACTTCTGTTTCGGCCGACCGGTCTTTTTGTTCCGACACCGAAATGAAAACGCGCTCGAATACAACGTTCTGGCTTGCTTTCGCCGTGGTGATGGCGCTGCTGATTGTCGCGCCGCTGGTGCTGCCTGAATTCTGGCGCCGCTTTCTCACCGAAGTGTTGATCTGGGGACTGCTGGCAATGTCGTCCGATCTGCTGATCGGCTATACCGGCATGATCTCGTTCGGCCATTCGGCTTTTTTCGGCCTCGGGATGTATGGGGCAGCGGCGGCATTGCTCATGTTCTCGCCGCCGAATCTCTGGCTTGCGCTCGCTTTCGGACTCGTGGCCGCGGCAATTGTCGCATTGTTTGTCGCGTACTTTTCGACGCGTCTGCGCGATATCTATTTCGCGATCACGACGTTGATCTTCAGCCAGATTTTCTACGTTATCGTCTTCACGTGGACCGAAGTCACCGGCGGCGAAAACGGTCTTAACTTCCGGCGTCCGCCACTGGCGATCCCAGGGCTGTTTTCGGTGCCGTTCAACTCCGAAACCCTGCACTGGTTCGTCCTGGCGGTAGTGACGGCGTGTTATCTGATCCTGCGGCACATCACCCGTTCGCCCTTTGGCATGGTGCTGCAATCGATTCGTGAAAACGAGCCGCGTACTCGCGCCATCGGCTATCCGGTCGAGCGCTACAAAATTGTGGCGGTCATGCTCTCGGGGCTTTTTGCCGGGCTCGCCGGCGTGCTCTACGCGGTTCAGAACCGCTTCGCCGCTCCGGATTTCATCTTCTTCCTGGTGTCGGGCGAAACAGTGATCTTCAACGTCATGGGCGGCATCGGCACGCTGGTCGGCCCAATCGTCGGGGCCGGCTTTTTCCAGCTAATGCGCGAACTGCTGTCGCGATTGTTCGGCGACCAGTTCCCCTATTTAATTCCGCTCGGCGTGGTCTTCATTGTGATGATCATTTTCCTGCCGCAGGGCCTGCTTGGCTTCGCACGGCGGTGGTTGAACCGGTAAACGTTGCGCACACTCCGCTCATTCCTGTCCCCACCTGCGAGGGGACGAACGGACGGTCAAACATCAATCGCACCGCGCGACCATTCCACCGTCCACCACGATTTCGGTTCCCGTGATGAAGCGCGCCTCGTCCGAGGCAAGGAACAAAGCCGCGTTGGCGGTGTCGCGGCCATCGCCCATGAAACCGACGGGAATGCGCGCGAGCCGCGATTTCAGCAATGCCTCAACGTCGCCGCCTGTGCGCTGCTTGGCAAGCCGCGCTTCAACCATGGGCGTGTGCAGTTGCCCGGGAACGACGGTGTTCACGCGGATGCCTTTGTCCGCATATTGTACGGCGACCACACGCGACAGTTGGATGATGCCGGCCTTGGTCGCGGCATAGCCGACCTGCGCCGAGCCGGTCCAGCGCAGTCCGGAGGTCGACGCAACGTTGACGATGGCACCGCTTTTTTGCCGTTCCAGGACTGGCAGCACATACTTCAATGTAAGGAAAACACTTTTCAAATTATAGTCGACCTGCGAATCCCACACATCTTCGCTCATTTCCACGGGCCCGCCGGCCGCGGAGCCTCCGACGTTGTTCACCAGCACGTCGATGCGGCTAAAGTGATCGAGGCAGGTCTCGACCATAAGCTCAACTGAAGCCGCAACAGTAACATCGCACTGGTGAGTGACTATCTCACCGCCCGCGCGTTTCACGTGGTCGATGGTTTCCCCGACGCTGTCGAGATCGCGGTCGACCGCGAAAATCTTCGCACCTTCCTCGGCAAAACGGACGGCGGTCGCGCGGCCGTTGCCCCATCCTGGCCCGATGCAGCCAGCGCCGGTGACGATGGCGATACGGTCTTGCAGGCGGCCACTCATGCTGCTGCTCCGGTCAATTTGCGCGCCTGGGCGAAGCGGTAGAAACGCTGCGGGTTGTCCACCAGCAGGGCCTGGCGTGCCGCTTCGCTTGGCGCGATTTCGGCGAGAAGATCAACGAGCAAACCATCGTCGACCACCGGCGGCACGTGGTTGGGGTGCGGCCAGTCGGTGCCCCAGACCACGCGATCACCGAATTCTTCGACCAGCTTGCGGGCGAAGGGGATTGCATCGCTGTAAGGCGGGCCTTGCCGCGTCGCGCGGTCGGCCCCGCTCACCTTGACCCATACATTCTTGTCCTGCATCAGCGCGAGAAGTGCACGAAAAGCCGGCTGCTCCAGCCCGCGCGAGGCATCGATACGGCCGATATGATCGATCATTACCGGCACCGGCGAGCGCTTGAGCGCGGGCGCGAGTTCAGCGATACGCTCGCCCTCCATGTGGATTTGCAGATGCCACCCAATATCGGCGAGCCGTTTGCCGAAGGCGATTGCCTCCTCAATTCCCGGACCGGCTCCGAGGTGCTCCATGTAATGAAAACGCGCGCCGCAAAGGTTGGCGGCGGCGAGCCGTCTGAGTTCGACATCGGAGATCGTCACCGGCACCAGCGCTACGCCCTTGTAGGAGCCGCCGGTCGCCGCGACTGCATCGACGGTCACCGAATTGTCCGGGCCGTGGCAGGCGGGCTGCACAATCACGCAATGCTGTACGCCGAGCCGCTCATGCAGCTTGAACAACAACTCCTTCGGTGCGTCGGATGGCGTATAGCGTCGTCCCTCCGCAAAAGGATAACGTTTGCGCGGACCCCAAACGTGAACATGTGCGTCGCACGCACCAGCGGGCAATTTCAGTTTCGGCTTGCTGGGCGTGGCCATCCAGTAAGGCGGATCGGCTGGCGTGCCGTCATGCTGCATCATGTGTCCTTGGCGCGTGTGTGTTCGAAGGCCGGCTCGGACGCGGAAAATCGGCTCAACCAGTCGACCAGAATCGGGTAGGTGGGGCGCCAGTCCACTTGCTTGCGCCAGTCGAGATAACCAAGCGCGCAACTTAGGCCGATCGAAATAACATCGGTCCTATTCGGGTCTGGCGGCGATGCCTCGAATGCTGCCAGCCCGCGCCGGATCTTGTCACGCTGATGCGAGAGCCAGCGCGGCGAGTGAGGCAGGTCGGGACGAAAACGGGTCTCGTAGACGACCAGAATAGAGGCATCCATGATGCCGTCCGCAAGCCGCGACAGCGTCAGCGCACGGTAGCGATCGCGCCCGCGCAGCGGCAGCAAGCGGTCGGTACCGGCGACATCCTGCAGATACTCGATGATGATGCCACTATCGTAGATAGTGGTGCCATCGCCCAACACGAGACACGGCATCTTGCCGAGCGGATTCTGCTGGCGGAGCGTATCGGTCTCATCGAGCGGATCGGCAGGCACGACTGTGATACGTCCGCCCAATCCCAACGCTTCGATTGCCATGCGGACCTTGCGGCCGAATGGCGAGGTTGGAGTCGTGCGCAGCACGAAATTCTCGGCAGTCGACATCGCGGACATCCGCCGACTTTACTTTTCAGTATGAACGCCGGCGTCGACGATTACTTTTGCCCATTTCTTCGTTTCGCTATCGATATAGTCGCGGAAATGCTCGGGCGTATCGCCGACCAGTATCGCGCCCTGGCTCGCCAGCTTCTCGATTACAGTGGGATCCTTCATGGCCTCGACCGCGGCCTTGTTGAGCACAGCGACGATCTGCAGCGGTGTCTTTGCCGGCGCAACCATGCCGTACCAGTTCTCGGTTTGAAGATTGGCCATGCCAACTTCCACAGTTGTCGGCACATCAGGTGCGCTCGGCACCCGACGCATGGTGCCGACCGCAATCGGCTTGAGCTTGCCGGCCTTGATCTGCGGCAAGAGCACCGGCAGGTCGAGGAATACCATTTGCACCTGCTGGGCGAGCAGATCGTTCACGGCGGGAGCCGCGCCGCGGTAAGGGACGTGGACGATATTGATGCCGGCCGTGAGCCTGAGCAATTCGCCCGCGAGATGCGGCATACTACCGGGACCTGACGATGCGAAGTTGAGCTTGCCAGGTTGCGACTTGGCCAGCGTAACGAGTTCTTGCATCGTGTTGGCCGGGACGCTTGTCGCGACGACCAGCATTTCCGGCACTTTGGCAACCAACGTGATCGGTTGCAGGTCCTTGAGCGTGTCGTATGCGACTTTCTCCATGCTTGGACTGATGGCGAGTGCGCCGGCGCTCACTATGCCGATCGTATAGCCATCCGGTGCCGATTTCGCGACGACGTCGGTTCCGACCACGCCGCCCTGTCCCGAGCGATTATCAATGATGATCGGCTGTTTGAGAATTTCGGACATACGCTGGCCGACGACGCGTGCAATGATGTCGTTCGGCCCGCCGGGCGGGAACGGGACAATCAGCCTGATCGTCTTGCTGGGAAAATCCTGCGCCATAGCCAATGCAGGGCACAATAAGGCCAATCCGATCAGTACCGGTCTCAAGGTTTTCACGGCATTCCTCCGCTTACATTATTAATTAGTGCGACACGTTGTGGCTTCTCCGCGCGCCAATTTGTTCGCAGCTTACGTCATTCCCAACTGCGGAGACCAGCCGGAAGATTAAAATAACGCTCTAAAGCGCATCGACAACTCATGTCCGGGCTTGACCCGGGCATCCATGATGTGGTGCAGCACCGAGAGGCAGGACTATTCAAATTCACGGACACATGTGAGGAGCATGCGATGGAAATCGATTTGCCGGACGTCGTGGCAGAAGTGAGGACGGCATTCGAACGTTACGAAAAAGCACTCGTTTCGAATGACGTGCCGGCGCTCGATGAATTATTCCGCGACGATCCGCGCACGGTCCGTTATGGCGTGACGGAAATTCTCTATGGCTACGCCGATATCAAATCATTTCGCGCGGCCCGTTCGCCGGTCGCGCTTGGGCGCAAATTGTCGCGCACGGTGATCACGACGTTTGGCCGCGATTTCGCGGTTGCATCCACGCTCTATGAGCGCCCCACGGCGTCCGGAAAGATCGGCCGACAAACCCAGACCTGGGTGAAATTTCCGGAAGGCTGGCGCGTGGTCGTGGGTCACGTCAGTCTGATGAATAAGCCGGCCGCGTAATTTACAGTGCAGCCACCGCCTGCACCTCGACCAGCAGCGCTTCTTGCACCAGCCGGTCGACCATCAACAGTGTATTGGGCGGATAGGCGCCGTTCGAGAACAATTTTGGAAATTCGCGCAGCCGGTATTTCATAAATTTCGGAATATCCTGCGAGTGCACCAGGTATGTCGTAAACTGAACGATATTGCCCCAGCCGGCGCCGACCGATTTCAGCGCCGCCCCGACATTGGCAAAAGTCTGCACGCATTGGGCATCAAAGTCCTCCGCGCTCACGACCTTGCCGTCGCGATCGACGCCAACCTGTCCGGCGATGAAGACGAACTCCGACGCCTTCACACGGGTGAGGTGCGAATATTGCCCCAGCGGCTTGCCGAGCGCATCAGGGTTGAGAATCTTGATGTCGGCCATCCATGGCTCCTTGTTTCTTACGCGCCACAGCAAGCTTCACCGCAGCATTTGTCTTACTCGACTTGTACGCCACTCGCCTTGATAGGCGCTTCCCATTTGCTGACTTCACTCTTGACGAAATCGGCAAGCCATTGCGGGCTGCGCTCGTTTGGTGCGGCAACCGTTGCGCCAAGCTTGGCGAGACGTTCCTGCACTTCAGGCGTTGCAATGGCGCCGACGGCAGCTTCATTGAGCCTCTTTACCACGGCGGCCGGCGCGCCCTTTGGCAGAAACAATGCGCTCCAGGTGTAGGCCTGCACGTCAAGCCCCTGTTCGCCGGTCGTTGCGAGGTTCGGCAGAACCGGTGAACGGTCCTTGGTCATGATGGCAATTCCCTTCACCTTGCCACCGTCGATCTGCGGTTTGGCGGTCGCGATAATGTCGCACAGGAAGTCGATGCGCCCGCCGACCAGGTCTTGCATGGCAGGGCCAGTTCCCTTGTAGGGAACGTGAGTGATCGTTGTGCCCATCGCGCTGTTGAGCACGACGCAGGCGAGATGCGTGGCAGAGCCGGCACCGGCCGAGCCATATTGCATTTTGGCCTGATTGGCCTTGGCGTAGGCGATGAATTCCTTGAAGTCATTCACCGGCAGGTCCGGCCTGGCGATGATCGCGATCGGAGTGACTGCGAGATAAGCCACCGGCGTGAAATCGCTCACCACATTATAGAGAGGATGCTTGTAGAGCGTCTGGTTCTGGGCATGGGTACCGACGCTGCCGAGTACCATGGTATAACCGTCGGGTTTGGCGTCAGCGACGCGCTTTGAGCCGGTCATTCCGCCGGCACCACCGACATTTTCGATCACGACCGGCTGGCCGAGCAATTCGCCCATGCGCTGCGCCACGATACGGCCGATCGTGTCCTGTGGTCCGCCGGCGGCGAACGGGATGACCATCGTGACCGGGCGTGTCGGGAAATCCTGGGCCATAGCCGGTCCGGCCAACGCCAGCGCGGCAAAACCTGCGGTAAACAGAATTCTTTTCATTGTTGTGCTCTCCACCAAAGAAGCAAACCCTCGCGCAGCGCGGGCCTGCCGGTCAAGCACGTGTCGGCACTAACCCGCTTCGACGACTTCCTCGGGAAACTGATGCAGCCGGTCGCCCGGCCCATTGCCGCCGATGAGGTAGTTGTCGCACAGCCAGTTGAGATAGCCAGCGTGGATATACGTCGGATGGACGACGATATTCATGTCCTTTTCGATCATCATCGGCTCGTCATTACGGACCAGCGGGCGCTCCACCAGATCGTAGCCTTGGCCATGGCAATAAAGCCGCGCCTCTAGCGGCCGCCCATTTTTGCGCATGAAATCGTTGAAGGCGTTCCAGATATCCTTGCAGGGCGTGCCAGGTTTGAGGAGATCAAGCGTGAGCTTGCGCGAGGCCTTGCAGAATTCAAGCTCGTCCTTCATCGCCTGCGGCACTTTGACACCGACCACGCAAGAACGCCCGAGTTCGGTGTACATGCCGCCCGGGCCGTTATCCTCGACGAGCAACGCGATCTGATCGCCTTTCTGGATGACGCGGTTTTGCAGGTGCCGGTTAGCGAACTTTGACGGCTTGCCGAGTGGCATCGAGGCGCAGAGGTAGATGCCGTTCTCGCTGCCGTGGCACTGGCTGTACTGCTGCGCGATTGCGGCAACCTCGGTATCGCGCATCCCGGGCTTCGCGGCCGCGAAGGCCGCGCGCATGGCGCCGTCCTGCATCGTTGCAGCGCGTTTCACCAGTTCCATCTCTTCTGCGCTTTTTATGACCTTGATCTTGTCGACCATCTCGGAGGCATCAACAAAGCGCGCCTGCGGAAACGCGCGTTTGATGTAATCAAGCAACGCATAGGACATCTGATATGTGCCGACATAGCCGATGGTCGCCTGAGCGAAAGGCCTGAGCGCGGTCGCAGCGAGTTCGGGGTCGTAATCCTTGGTGTAGTGAGCGGAGGCATAGCTCGGCGTGGTGAGAAGACGCTTGACGCCGCGCCAGTTCTGATCGCCTTGCGCGGTGGCTTCGCTGCCGCCAAACGGCCCCTGGCACACCACCGTCATTTCATCGTCGCGCGGAAACACCACCGTGTTGGGATAGCCGTTGGTCGCCGGCATATCGGTGAAGTAGCGCACGTAGCCGCCCATGTGATCATTGTTGTTCTGCATCAGCAGAACATCAATTTTCTCTTTTGCCATGGCGGCGCGCACAGCTCGCCAGCGGCGTTCCAGCTCGGCGTTGGAGATCGGTGTGTTCAAGCGTTCGGACAAAGCCATGGGTCAGTCGCTCCAGGACGCGGGCTTGCGCACAATATTGATCATAGATTTGGCGTTGCCGGCCAGAAACTTTGCCATGTTGCCGGCGATCGTCGGCATGGCGCGGTCTTCATAGCCCTGCGAATAACCGCCGAGATGCGAGAAAATCGTCACATTCTTCGTCTTCCATAGCTGACTGGTGGCCGGCAACGGCTCCTGCGCAAAAACATCGAGCGCGGCGCCGGCAATTCGGTCGCTTTCCAGCGCTGCGACCAGCGCAGGCTCATCGACGACGCCGCCACGGGCGACGTTGACGAGATAGGCCGTGGGCTTCATCGCGGCAAAGACTTTTGCGCCGACGATACCACGCGTCTCCGGTGTGAGCGGGGTGAGCGTGACAAGGAAATCGAGCTCGGCCGCGATCTTCACCAGGTCGTCGCGATGAACCATCCGGTCGAAGTCCTTGGCTGCACGCGGGCTGCCGCTGATGCCGACCGTGATCATCTGAAATGTCTTGCAGATCGGTGCCAGATATTCCGCAATCAGGCCGACGCCGAGAATGCCGACGGTTTTGCCGGCGAGCAGCGCCGCTGGCCATCGCTCCCATTGGCCTTTGTCCTGCGCGCGGCTGGCGCGGGGCAGGTCGCGTGCAAGCGACAGCATATAGGCAATGGTTGCTTCAGATACCGGCGCGCCATGGATGCCGCGGACATTGGTCACCACCACTTCTTTGCCGAGCGATGGCAGGTCGATGATGTTATCGACACCGGTTCCGAGCGCCTGGATCCATTTCAGCTTCGGTGCATCGCGCACGACGTGGTCCGCCATCGGTGGCGAGAAACACAATAGGATGTCTATGTTCGCGATGTAGGGGCCGACATCGTTGTGATGGCCGACCACATTGATGGTCAATTGCGGAAATTGCTCGAGCAGCATCGCCTTGTAACGGGCGCGCATGGCTTCCTGGACTTCGGTGAGGATGAGGACATTCGGCATGGCGGGCGCAGGTATAGCGCGTGACCCGGAAAAGTTGGAACCTGTTTTTCAGGGGAAATTCCGTTGCAGCATTTTTGCGTGCGGGGGTGACCCGCATTGCGGGTCTGCGCTAAGCTTGCAGCCGGATAGTGGGGATGTCCGATGCCGATCGATCTTGCTCAAGTGGACTGGCTCTATGTCATCGTTTTGGCGGTGTTGGTCTATCTGGCGGCCGTCGTCGGCAACCTGCTGTCGTTCGGCAACCGCTGGACGGCGGCCACGCTGTCAACGTTAGTCTTTGTGGTCCTCTTTGTGCTCTGGACCTACTATCCGCACCGCGTGCCGCTGCCACGAACGGTGACGCTGCCCAATTCGCCGGCCACTACGGCTGCGCCGCCACCGGCTGCGCCCGCTGCTCCCGCAGCACCGCAGAAACCGCGCAATCCGGTCACGGATATCACGCCTCCGCGCAATCCGGTTACCGACGTGACCCCACCGGCGGCCCCGGCTGCTCCGCCCGCAAACCCGGCGCGCTAGGCTTGCGTGCAACGGCCAGAATGATGTTTTCTCATGATGTTGGACGCATAGCCGGAGAGAAGGCAGAAGACGCGCATGAAGAAAGTGTATCCCGACGCAAAAACCGCGCTGGCCGGCGTGATCAAGGACGGCATGCTGATCTGTGCCGGCGGCTTTGGCCTCTGCGGCATTCCTGAAGAGCTTATCAAGGCGGTCCGCGATTCCGGCGTAAAGAACCTCACCTTTGTGTCGAACAACGCGGGCGTCGACGGCGCCGGTCTCGGCCTGCTGCTGGAGACACGGCAGGTCAAGAAAATGATCTCGTCCTATGTCGGCGAGAACAAATTGTTCGCGCAGCAATATCTCGCCGGCGAGCTGGAGATCGAATTCAATCCGCAAGGCACGCTCGCGGAACGCATCCGCGCGGGCGGCGCCGGCATCCCGGCCTTCTTTACGCGCACCGGCGCCGGCACCGATATCGCCAAAGGCAAGGAAGAGCGCGAGTTCGACGGCGGCCGCTACATCATGGAGCGAGGCATCGTCGCAGATTTATCGATCGTGCATGCGTGGATGGGCGACACTGAAGGCAATCTCGTCTACCGCAAGACCGCGCGCAACTTCAATCCGATGATGGCGACCGCGGGCAAGATCACTGTGGCCGAAGTCGAGCATCTGGTGCAGCCGGGAGAACTCAATCCCGACCACATCATCACGCCGGGCGTTTACGTCCAGCGCATCGTGCACGTGCCGAATGCAGTGAAACATATTGAGCAGCGCACCGTGCGCAAGCGCGTGCCTGCCGCAGGAACCGGGGGAGAAATCTGATGGCCTGGACCCGTGACCAGATGGCCGAACGCGCGGCCAAGGAATTGCGCGATGGCTTTTACGTCAATCTCGGCATCGGCATTCCCACGTTGGTGTCGAATTACATTCCCGACGGCATGACCGTGCAGCTGCAAAGCGAGAACGGCATGCTCGGCTTCGGGCCTTTCCCCTACGAGGGCGAGGAAGACCCCGACTTGATTAATGCCGGCAAGCAGACGGTGACGGAGCTGCCGACCACGAGCTTTTTCTCCTCGGCGGATTCGTTCGCCATGATCCGCGGCGGCCATATCGACCTTGCGCTGCTCGGCGCGATGCAGGTGGCCGAAAACGGCGATCTCGCCAACTGGATGATCCCCGGAAAGATGGTGAAGGGGATGGGCGGTGCCATGGACCTTGTCGCGGGGGTTAAGAAAGTCGTGGTCATTATGGAGCACACCGCCAAGGACGAGCCCAAGCTTCTGCACAAGTGCAATCTGCCGCTGACCGGCGCCGGCGTCGTTGACATGGTGATCACCGATCTCGGTGTCTTCGATATCGACCGCAAGAAGGGCGGCATGACCCTGATCGAGCTTGCGCCCGGCGTGACGGTTGACGAGATCACCAAGAAGACCCAAGCGAGCTTCAAGGTCAGTCCGAAGCTCAAGCACTGACGCCATTACGCCGTCCACTTCATTCCGTAGTCCAGCCGGGACCCACTCATGCTGTCCGATGCCGAGCGAAAAAAGGCCGCCGATATCCTGATGGCGGCGCAAAAGGAGCGCAAACAAGCGACCCAACTGCACGTCACGTTTCCAAGTATCACTATCGAGGACTCATACGCGATCTCGACCGAGGTGGCGCAGCGCAAGATCAAGGCCGGCGCCCGTCTGATCGGGCACAAAGTCGGGCTGACCTCGAAAGCCATGCAGCGCTCGTCGATGATCGACGAGCCGGATTACGGATACATCCTCGATGACCAGTTGATTGCCGATGGCGCCAAAGTGAAGCACGCCGATTATTGCAAGCCGCGGGTCGAGGTCGAACTCGCCTTCATCATGGGGAAAAAATTGCAGGGGCCGGGCGTCGGTCTCGCAGAGGTGCTGCGTGCGACCGAATACGTCATTCCGGCGATTGAAATCGTGGACGCGCGCATCCAGGATCAGCGCAAGATCGTCGATACCGTCGCGGACAACGGCGCTGCCGCGGGCATTGCGATGGGGGGACGGCCGGTCGGGCCGATGGATGTCGACCTGCGCTGGGTCGGCGGCATCATGTACCGTAACGCCGAAATCGAAGAGACGGGGCTCGCCGCCGGCGTGCTCGGTCACCCGGCGCTCGGCGTCGCCTGGCTCGCCAACAAGATTGGCCCGCATGGGCACGCGCTCGAGCTGGGGCACATCGTGCTTGCCGGCTCGTTCACGCGCGTCGTCTTTGCGCAAAAAGGAGACACGCTTCACGCCGATTTCGGACCGCTCGGCGGCATCGCCATACAATTTGTGTGAGAAAAAAGTATGCCCGAAATGCAACGCAACGCCTTTAAGCAAGCACTCGCCTCAGGAAAATTGCAGATAGGCCTTTGGTCGAGCCTTTGCAGCAATATTGCGGCTGAAATCATCTCCGACAGCGGCTTCGACTGGATCCTGCTGGACACCGAGCATTCGCCGAACGAAATTCCGGATCTGGTCACGCAATTGCAGGCGGTACAGCGCGGCACTGCGACGCCGATTATCCGTCCGGCGTGGAACGATGCGGTGCTCGCCAAGCGGGCGCTCGACATTGGCGTGCAGACTTTGCTTTTCCCTTACGTGCAAAACGTCGAGGAGGCGAAACGCGCGGTTGCTTCCACGCGTTATCCGCCGCAAGGCATTCGCGGCGTTTCGGTTGCTGCGCGCGCCAGCCGCTATGGGCGCGTGCCGGGTTATTTGACCAAGGCGAACGACGAGATTTGCGTGCTGGTGCAGGTCGAGACCCGCACGGCGCTCGATCAACTTGAGGCGATCGCCAAGGTTGACGGCATCGACGGGGTGTTTATCGGCCCGTCCGATCTCGCGGCCTCGCTCGGTCATCTCGGCAATCCGCAGCATGCCGATGTGCAGAAGGCCATGCAGGATGCGGTCAAGCGCCTCAAAGCGCTCGGCAAGCCGGCGGGTATCCTCACCGGCAATGAAGAGGAGGCGCGCCGCTATATCGACTGGGGCTATCTCTTTGTCGCGGTGGGCGCCGATGTGGGGCTGCTCGCCCGCAATGCCGATGCACTGGCAAAGAAATTCAAGGGCGGCTGAGCGCGGGTCAATCCGGACACCTTCAATACAATCAGCCACTTAGCCGCAGGGGCGAACCTTTAGTAGGCCTTGGCCGTTTGCCGCAAACCTGCCAAAACTAAAGCGACGAGGGGTCGTCGCGAATGAGCGAAGAGTTGATCCTTGCAACCGAGGATCTCACCAAGGAGTTTGCCGGCTTTACTGCCGTGAACGGCGTAAGCCTGCGCGTGCGGCGCGGGACGATCCACGCCTTGATCGGACCCAACGGTGCCGGCAAGACCACCTGCTTCAATCTACTCACGAAATTTTTGAGCCCGACGCGCGGCCGTATTCTGTTCAAGGGCCATGATATCACCGCGATGCAGCCGGCGGACGTTGCGCGGCTCGGCCTGGTGCGCTCGTTCCAGATTTCCGCGGTGTTCCCGCACATGACGGTTCTGGAAAACGTGCGTATCGCGTTGCAGCGCCGGCGCGGCGGCTCATTCGATTTCTGGCGGCCGACCTCGGTGCTCAATGGTCTCAACGAGCGCGCGATGGAGTTGATCGCCGACGTCGGGCTCTCCTCCGTCGCCGACTGGACGGCGGTCGAGCTTCCATACGGGCGCAAGCGCGCGCTGGAGATTGCCACGACACTGGCGCTCGATCCGGAGATGCTGCTGCTCGACGAGCCGACCGCCGGCATGGGTCACGAGGACATCGACCGCGTCGCGCAACTGATCAAGCGGGTGTCGGCCGATCGCACCGTGCTGATGGTCGAACACAATCTTTCGGTTGTCGCCGATCTGTCCGACCACATCACTGTGCTCACGCGCGGACGCGTACTGGCGGAAGGCGACTACAACGCGGTGTCAGCGAATTCGGAAGTGCGCGAGGCTTACATGGGAGTGGGGCATGCTTGACGCACGTACGCCGCTCCTCGCTATCAGGGATCTACAGGCCTGGTACGGTGAATCGCACATCCTCCATGGCGTGACGTTCGACGTGCGCGAGGGCGAGGTTGTTACGCTGCTCGGGCGCAACGGGGCCGGCAAGACCACCACGCTCAAGTCGATCATGGGCATCGTCGGCCACCGCACCGGCTCGGTGCTGTTTCAGGGCCAGGAGCTCATCGGCCGTAACTCCGACAAGATCGCGCGCGCCGGTATTGCCCTCTGTCCCGAGGAGCGCGGGGTATTTTCCAGCCTCAACGTCGAGGAAAACCTGCTGCTGCCGCCCGTGGTCAAACCGGGTGGCCTCGCGCTCGACCGCATTTTCGACCTGTTCCCCAATCTCAAGGAGCGGCTCGGTTCCAGCCAGGGCACCAAACTCTCCGGCGGCGAACAGCAGATGCTCGCGATCGGCCGGATTTTGCGTACCGGCGCGCGCCTGTTGCTGCTCGACGAGCCGACGGAAGGGCTTGCCCCGGTGATTATTCAGCAGATCGGCAAGACCATCCGCGCGCTTAAGGAACAGGGCTTCACCATCCTGCTGGTCGAGCAGAATTTCCGTTTCGCCTCGACCGTTGCGGATCGCTATTACGTCATGGAACATGGACGTATCATCGACCAGTTCGCCAATTCCGAGCTCGACGCCAATGTCGAGAAGCTCCACGACTACCTCGGTGTCTGACACAACAAACGCTTGGGCAGGAAAGCAGGGAGGCTACGACATGAAAAGAATGATCGGTTTGGCGGCTCTCGCCGTCGTATTGGCCTGCGGGACCGCTAGCGCCCAGCAGTTAAACGTGAAGATCGGCGTGCTCACGGATATGTCGAGCCTTTATGCCGATGCCACTGGTATTGGCTCGGTTATTGCGGCCAGGCTCGCCGCGGCCGACTTCATGAAAGATCATCCTAATGTGAAGGTTGAAGTGGTCAGCGGAGACCACCAGAACAAGCCGGATATTGGCACCCAACTCGCCAACCAGTGGTACGACGTCGAGAAAGTGGACATGATCGTCGACGTGCCAAATTCGGGGGTGGCGCTCGCCATTAGCCAAGTCACCCGCGACAAAAACAAAGTCTTCGTCGGCTCTGGTCCAGCTTCGTCCGACCTCACCGGCCCGAAGTGCAGCCCCAATACGGTGCACTGGACTTACGACACCTGGATGCTGGCGAACGGCACCGGCAAGGCGGTGGTCAAGACTGGCGGCGACACCTGGTTCTTCCTCACCTCGGACTATGCGTTCGGTCATGCGCTTGAGCGCGACACCATGGCGGTGGTCGAGAAGAACGGCGGCAAGGTGCTTGGCAAGGTTCGCCATCCGCTCAACACCAACGACTTCTCGTCGTTCCTGTTGCAGGCGCAGTCCTCGAAGGCGAAGGTCATCGGTCTCGCCAATGCCGGCGGCGACACCATCAACTCGATCAAGCAGGGCGCCGAGTTCGGCATCGTCAAAGGCGGGCAGAAATTCGCCGGCCTTCTCGTGTTTGCCACCGACGTCGCGGCGCTTGGCCTGCCGACCGCGCAGGGCCTGGTCCTCACCGAAACCTTTTATTGGGACCTGAACGATGCAACCCGCGCCTGGACCAAGCGCTGGCACGCCGAACGCAATGCATCGGGCAAGTTTCCGGCGATGAATCAGGCCGGCGTCTATGCTGGTACACTACACTACCTCAAGGCGGTCACTGCGTTGAAGGGCGCCGCTGACGGCAAGGCCGTCGTCGCCAAAATGAAAGAGATGCCGACGGACGATCCGCTGTTCGGCAAAGGCACCATCCGAGCCGACGGCCGCAAGCTGCATCCGGCCTATCTCTTCGAGGTCAAGACGCCCGAGGAGTCAAAATATCCTGGCGATTTCTACAAGTTGCGTGCGACCATTCCCGCCAACGAAGCCTTTCGTCCACTTAACGAAGGCAATTGTCCGCTCGTGAGCGGCTGAAGTTTCATTCATCGCAAAACAACAAGGAGGATGCACTGATGACAAAAACACTGGGACTGGCGGCACTCGCTGCCATTCTCGCCTGCGGCGGGGCAAACGCCCAGCAGGTGAACGTTAAGATCGGCGTGCTCAGCGACATGTCGAGCCTTTACGCCGATATCGGCGGCCCCGGCTCAGTTGCCGCCGCCAAAATGGCAATCGCCGATTTCACCAAGGATCATCCCAACGTGAAAGTTGAGATGATCAGCGGCGATCATCAGAACAAGCCGGATATCGGCACCCAGATCGCCAACCAGTGGTTCGACGTCGACAAGGTCGACATGATCATCGACGTGCCGAACTCCGGCGTGGCGCTGGCGGTAAGCCAGGTCGCCAACAACAAGAACAAGGTATTCATCGTGTCCGGCGCTGCAGCTTCCGACCTGACCGGTCCAAAGTGCAACGCCAACACCGTGCACTGGACCTATGACACCTGGATGCTGGCGAACGGCACCGGCACGGCCATGGTGAAAACCGGTGGCGACACCTGGTTCTTCCTGACATCGGACTATGCCTTCGGTCACGCCCTCGAGCGCGACACCGCAGCCGCGGTCGAAAAGGCGGGCGGTAAAGTCCTCGGCAAGGTCCGTCATCCGCTGAACACGAATGATTTCTCGTCATTCCTGCTGCAGGCGCAGTCCTCGAAGGCCAAGGTTGTGGGTCTCGCCAACGCCGGCGGTGATACCATCAACTCGATCAAGCAGGCGGCCGAATTCGGCATCGTCAAGGGTGGACAGAAGCTGGCCGGATTGCTGGTGTTCGCGAGCGATGTTAACGCGCTCGGTCTGCAGACGGCGCAGGGCCTGACCCTGACCGAAACCTGGTACTGGGACGCAAACGACACCAACCGTGCCTGGACCAAGCGCTGGCATGAGGCGGGCGCGGCGGCAAACAAGTTCCCAACCATGATCCATGCCGGTGTCTACGCCGGTATCACGCACTATCTGAAAGCACGTTTGGCTATGGGTGGCGATCCTGACGGCAAGGCGGTGGTCGCCAAGATGAAGTCGATGCCGACCGACGATCCCTTGTTCGGCAAAGGGGTGATCGACGCCACCGGTCGCAAGCGACATGACGCCTACCTCTTTGAGGTCAAGACGCCGGCTGAATCGAAATATGCCGGTGACTTCTACAAGCTGAAAGCCACCATTCCGGCCAAGGATGCATTCCGCGATCCGAAGGACAGCGCCTGCCCGCTGGTCGGGAGCTGATAAGCCGTGTTTCGGAAGCGGTGCGGCATGACATGACGCACCGCTGATCCGGGCCGCGAGTTGCAAGAGGCCCGGGTCGCGGCGCATCGCAATACGTCGAATACGTTGACGACGATGCGCCGACACCCGGGACACTGCACAGAAGAAGAACCGCGACTATGTTCGAAATCTTCGGCATTCCCTCGCAGGCGCTGTTCGGGCAACTGTTGATCGGCCTGATCAACGGTTCGTTCTATGCATTGCTCAGCCTGGGGCTCGCCGTCATTTTCGGCATGCTCAACATCATAAATTTCAGCCACGGCGCCCAGTACATGATGGGTGCTTTCGCCGCCTATCTCATCTTGCAATATTCCGGCCTCGGCTACTGGCCGGCGCTGATCATCGCCCCAATTTTGGTCGGCATTACCGGCATCATTATCGAACGCCTGTTCCTACAATGGCTGTACAAGCTTGATCATCTTTACGGGCTGCTGCTCACCTTCGGGCTGGCGCTCATCTTTGAAGGCGTTGCGCGCAACTATTTCGGTTCTGCTGGTCTTCCATATACCGTTCCCGAATCGCTTCAAGGTGGCCGCAATCTCGGCTTCATGTTCTTGCCCAACTACCGGGCGTGGGTGATCGTCGCCTCGCTCACGGTATGCTTCGGCACTTGGTTCGTCATCGAGCGGACGCGGCTCGGCGCCTATCTGCGCGCTGCCACCGAAAATCCGACGCTGGTGCGTGCATTCGGCATTAATGTGCCGCGCATGATCACGCTCACCTACGGCTTTGGCGTGGCGCTTGCCGCCTTTGCCGGCGTAATGGCGGCGCCGATCTATAACGTATCGCCACAGATGGGCTCGGAGCTGATTATCGTCGTCTTCGCGGTGGTTGTGATCGGCGGCATGGGCTCAATACTGGGCGCGATCATCACCGGCTTTGGTTTGGGCGTGATCGAGGGCCTCACCAAGGTGTTTTTCCCGGAAGCTTCCAATACGGTGATTTTCGTCATTATGGCGATCGTCCTGCTGGTGCGGCCGGCCGGTTTGTTCGGGCGGAGAGGGTGATGGAACGCGTCGTTGATCCGCTCGCCACGAAACCGTCCGTACTGCGCACGCAGAGCGAGACCATCGCCTTTGCCGTCATGGTCGCGGCATTGGTGATCGCGCCGTTTCTCACCTATCCGCTGTTCCTGATGCAGGCGATGTGCTTTGCGCTGTTTGGCTGCGCCTTCAATCTGCTGATCGGATATGTCGGGTTACTCTCGTTTGGTCATGCCCTTTATTTTGGCTGGGCGAGCTATTTGTCTGCACACGCCGCCAAGGTCTGGGGCTTCACGCCCGAGCTCGCAATTCTGACCGGCACCGCCACGGCCGCCATTTGCGGCCTTGTCGCCGGTTCGCTGGCAATCCGGCGCCAGGGCATTTACTTCAGCATGATCACGCTGGCGCTTGCGCAGATGATGTATTTCTTCGCGCTGCAGGCGAAGTTCACCGGCGGCGAGGATGGAATCCAGGCGGTGCCTCGCGGCGATCTGTTCGGGCTGATCGATCTGCGAAACGAGATGACAATGTATGCCGTCGTTCTGATCATTTTCCTCGCCGGCTTCACTTTCATCCACCGGATTATCCATTCGCCCTTCGGCGAGGTGCTCAAAGCGATCCGCGAGAACGAAGCGCGGGCAACCTCGCTTGGCTACAAGACCGATCGCTACAAGCTGGTCGCCTTTGTGCTGTCGGCAACGCTCGCCGGCGTTGCCGGCGCCACCAAAGCGATCGTCCTGCAACTGGCTTCGCTCACCGACGTGAATTGGCCGATGTCGGGCGAGGTCGTGCTGATGACGCTTGTTGGAGGCCTCGGCACCATCTTCGGCCCTATGGTCGGTGCCTTTGTGATCCTCGTGATGCAGTTCAAGCTTGCGCCGATCGGCGAATGGGTGCTGGTCATTCAGGGCGCGATCTTTGTCGCCTGCGTGCTCTTGTTCCGCCGCGGCATCGTCGGCGAGATTGCCAACTTGCTGCGCATCCGCCTCTAGTCTCTTTGAAACCTTCGCGAATCGGAGTACATGGCGCTATTCATGTGTATGCCGTTGTTTTTGTGCGTTTTCCGGCGGTCGCCGATGTGTGCCGCGTCGCTCGATTGCTGGTTTGACGCGTGCCGGGGGGCACTCAATGGCGGCCGTGCAAAGCGAGGTCCGCTTCGACAAGATCGCGGAAAAATGGCTTGTGCTGGCGCGCCGGCGGCTGGCCCATATTTCCGAACTCCAGCGCAACGGCCGATGGGACCGCTATTACACGGAAGAGCAACTCGCCTCGAGCCTGCGCGAGGCCGAACACGCGACAATTCTCTGGGCCACGCTCGCCAGTCAGCGGGTCACGCTTGGCAAGGTTTGATTCAGGTTTGACGCCAGCCATGCCGTTGCATATCTGAAGTCCGTCAGCGGCGCCGGACGTGGCGCTTTCCAGCCAGAGTTGAATCACCTCATGTCCAGTACCTTGTTCACGCCCTTTCGCATGGCGGGCCTCGAGCTTGCCAACCGAATCGTGGTTTCGCCGATGTGCCAGTACTCGGCCGATGACGGCTGCGCCAACGACTGGCACCTGATGCATCTCGGGATGCTGGCGCATTCGGGCGCAGCCCTCGTGATCGTGGAAGCGACCCATGTGGAAAGGCACGGCCGCATCACTCATGGCTGCATGGGCCTGTATTCGGACGATAATGAATCCGCTCTGGCGCGGGTGGTCGCGCAGGCTCGGCGCATGGGCAGCGCAAGGTTCGGCATCCAGATCGCGCATTCCGGCCGCAAGGGTTCGGCCCAGCGTCCCTGGGAGGGTGCTGCCGCGCTCAAGCCGGAGGCGGACCCGTGGCCAACGATTGCGGCCTCGCCCATTCCGTTTGGCGAGGGTTGGCATACGCCGCGCGAAGTGACCGAAACCGACATGGAACGGGTGCGGGCGGCCTTCGTCTCGTCCGCCCGGCGCGCGCTCCGCATCGGTTTCGACGAGATCGAATTGCACATGGCGCACGGTTATCTAGCGCATGGCTTCATGTCGCCGATTTCCAACAAGCGCACCGATCAATATGGCGGCTCGCTCGAAAACAGGTTGCGCTTTCCCCTGTCGATTGCGCGCGCGGTGCGCGCCGTGGTGCCAAGGACAATTCCTCTCGGTGCGCGCATCACGGGCAGCGACTGGCGTGAGGGCGGGTTGACGCCGGACGATGCGGTCGCGATCTCGCGTGCGCTGAAGGGCGAGGGGATCGATTTTATTTGCATCTCTTCCGGCGGCGTCGCCGCCGATATCCGCAACCCCACCGAGCCGGGCTACAACGTGCCGATCGCCGCACGGGTGCGAAAAGAAGCGGGCATCCCGACAAGAACCGTCGGCCTGATCGTCAAGCCGGAACACGCGGAAGAGATCGTTGCGAAAGGCCAGGCCGACATGGTCTCGATGGCGCGCTGCTTCCTCGACGATCCGCATTGGGGCTGGCATGCGGCCAAGGTGCTCGGCGCCGATGTGGCGCGGCCGCCGCAATACCAGCGCGCCGGGCCGAAGCTGTGGGCTCCCGCGGCCGCGAAGACGTAAGGCCAGAGCGCGCTAGATGACCGTGTTGTTCGCCGGGTCGATCAGGTGCATGTGGTCGATGTTGGCGTAAAGCCCCATGGCAGCGCCGGCGTCGCCTGCGCTGCTGGGCTCGACCCGGCCGCAGATTTCGCTGCCGTTGACGGTGAAATAGACCATGGTTTCCATGCCCATAGGCTCGACGACATCGAGGCTCACCGTGAAATCGCGGCCGTCATCGCGCCCGTTGTGGCGCGGCTCGGTGATGTGTTCGGGTCGCAGTCCCAGCACGAGGTCCTTGCCGACGACCGGTCGATAACGGCCTTCGTTGGTCGCAGGCACAGGAAAAGCGATCGCATCGGAAATCCGCACGCGCATGCCGGCGCCGTTTTGTTCAAGCCGGCACGGAATGAAATTCATCGCGGGTGAGCCGATAAAACCCGCCACGAAACGCGTACGCGGTTGGTGATAAAGTTCCTGCGGCGTACCGATCTGTTCGATCCGGCCATTATTCATGACCACCACGCGGTCTGCGAGCGTCATCGCCTCGACCTGGTCGTGCGTGACGTAGACCGTTGTCGTCTTGACTTTCTGATGCACCCGCTTGATCTCGGTACGCATCTGCACGCGCAACTTGGCGTCCAGGTTCGAGAGCGGTTCGTCGAACAGGAATACCTTGGGGTTGCGCACGATGGCGCGGCCCATTGCGACGCGCTGGCGTTGTCCGCCCGATAGCGCCTTTGGGCGACGGTCCAGCAGCTCGGTGATATCGAGGATACGGGCGGCATGTTCAACCCGCTGACGGATTTCGGCCTTCGGGAGTTTGCGCAGCTTCAGTCCGAACGACATGTTTTCGAAGGCCGTCATGTGCGGATAGAGCGCATAGTTCTGAAACACCATCGCGATGTCGCGGTCCTTCGGCGGCAGATCGTTGACCACTTCGCCGCCGATCGAAATATTGCCCGAGGTGACTTCCTCCAGGCCCGCGATCATCCGCAATGTCGTGCTCTTGCCGCAGCCCGACGGCCCCACCAGAACCACGAATTCGTTGTCCGGGATGTCGAGATCGATTGCGCGCACGGCTTCGACCTCTCCGTACTTCTTGACGACTTGATGCAACGCGACTTCGGCCATTGTGCTTTAGCCCTTGGTGGCGCCGGCGGTAAGGCCGGCGATGTAATAGTCCATGAGGAAGGCGTAGATGACGAGCGGGGGTGCGGCGGCAACCAGGGCGCCGGCCATCAGCATGCCCCACTTGTAGACATCGGCGCGGATGAGGCTGGTCACCGTGCCGACGGTGAGCACCTGCTGGTCTGCCGAATAAAGGAAAGCCATCGGATAAACGAAGGCTGCCCAAGACACGGTGAACGCGAAGATCGTTGCCGCAATGATGCCGGGCAGGGCGACCGGAATGAAAATCTTCAGCAGCATCTGCATGTGGCCGGCGCCGTCGATGAGAGCCGCCTCATCGAGCTCCTTTGGAATCGACTGAAAGTAGCCGATCATGATCCAGGTGCAGAATGGGACCGTCAGCGTCGGATAGACCAGCACCATGCCCCAATAGGAATTGAGCAGACCGACCGCCTTCACGATCTGGAACAGCGGAATGAACAACAGCGTGTCGGGAACGAGGTAGGTGAGAAAAATCCCCGTCGCCAGAATGCTCGACCCCCAGAAGCGCATGCGGCCGAGCGCGAACGCGGCAAGCACGCTCACCACCATCGTGATGACGACAACCGACGTCGTGACGATCGCGGTGTTCTTGAAGAAGATCAGGAAGTCGGTCTGCGTGAACAGGATCTTGAACTGGTCGAACGTGATGCCGTTGGCGATGATCCAGGGATTGGTCGCCATGTGCGCGACCTCGGCGTCGCTCTTGAGTGCCGTGACCACCATGTAATAAGGCGGCACCAGAAAGAAGATCGCAAATATGACAAGGAATACGTACGACGTTATCAGCGCCCAGCGGCGATCGCGTTTGAGGCTGCGGCTTCGGCGCGCGCCGGCCGCCGCCGGCATGGCCATGGTGGTGGAGCTCATCCGATCTCCCTCCCGCGCTTGCGCACGCCGCGCAGGATGAACACCGCCGCAATCGCCAGGATCGGGAACATGAACAGCGACGTCGCCGCGCCCAGCGGCAGATCGCCGGACCGGATGCCGAGCAGGAAGGCATAGGTCGCGAACACGTGGGTCATGTTACGCGGGCCGCCCGCGGTCATGATCTGCACGATGTCGAAATTCGCGAAAGTGACGATCAGCGAAAACAGCACGGTGATCGCGATGATGTTGCGCATCATCGGCAGGGTGATGTGTACGAACTTCTGCCAGGCATTGGCCCCGTCGATCGCCGCCGCTTCGTAGAGCTGCTCCGGCACCGACTTGAGCGCGGCCAGGTACATGATGAGGAAGAACGGCGCGCCGTACCACACGTTCACCAGGATGACCGAAAAGCGCGCCCAATACGGGTCGCTCAGCCACGGGATTTCGCCAAAGCCGAGGCCCGTCAGGATCCAGTTGAACGCGGAATGCGTGGGATCGAACAGCCACCACCAGCCGAGCGATGACAGCGCCAGCGGGATGACCCACGGCACCAGCAGCATCCCGCGCCATTTGCGCTGACCTTTGGCCGGCAAGTTGTTGATCAGGTGCGCAGTGACCAGTCCGATCAGCGCTTTAAAGAAGACAGCCGACAACGCGAAAATTGCCGATTGCCGAACCACCATCCAGAAGACGTCGCGCGACAGCAGGTAGCTGAAATTGCCGAGGCCGATAAAGCGTGTCTGCGCCTTGTTCAGCATCGACAGGTAGATCGAATAGAAGGCCGGATAGATGACCAGGCAGGTGATGATCGTGATCAGCGGCAGACAAAACAGGAAGGCGATAGTCGAGCGTTGACGGAGGAATTTGCCAAATCCGCTGCGCGCGGCGGGGCGTACGCCTGCCTCGTGCAGGCTGGGGACCCAGGTCTGGACGGTGTCTGCCATGCGGCTCTCTTCGACCTGCTGATGGTCGCCCCTCGCCGGTGGTTTCACTTCGCGTATGCCGGCCAACACGGCCGGCATACGAACTGTCATGACAATTTCCCGAGATCAGGCACGCAGCGTGCCTTCGAGCTCCTTCTCCGCCCATTTGATGACGTCGTCGATCTTCTCGTTGCCCTGAGTGAGCTTCGCCACCATCACGGTGTTGATGGCCTGGTTGTACATCTGGGCACCGACCTCCGACCGGGCGGGTGCGCCGAACATCGAGGTTTGCTCGTCGCCGCGCGGCGGGTAGCTGTACACGACGCCCTTCGGCGGCTCGACCGTCTTCCAGGTGTCAAGGTCGTACATGCTCCTGAACGACGGAAGGTCGTAGCCGATGGAAGCCGCGACCAATTGGGCGATCGATTCCTTTTGCGACATGTGCAGCAGCAGGTCTTTGCCCGCTGACTTGTTCTTGGAGAAGCTCCACAGTCCATAGAACTGCGGAAGCTGGCCGACGAAGCGGCCCTTGGGGCCTTTCGGCATGGCATGCAGCCAGATGTTTTCGGCGACCTTCGGGTTGTCGCGCTTGGCGACCGCCCATGAGCTCGGCGGATTCATGATGCCCGAGCCCTTGCCGGAAATGATCCAGCGATTGTTGCCGGCGTCATCCCAGGCGTAGACCTCCGGCGGATTGAGCGCCATGAGCTTCTTGAGGTATTCGAGCGCGGCGCGGGTCTCGTCCGAGTTGACCTTGATGTTGTCCTTTTCGTCGATCATGACGACGCCGTAGGACTTGAACAATGCGCCGACCCAGTCCACCGCGTCGCTGGTCTGGCCCATTGGCAGGCCGACCGGATATCCCGCCTTGTAAAGCTTTTGTGCGCTGTCGAGATAGAGATCCCACGTCCACTGGTCGGTCTTGGCCTTGTCGTACTTCGACTCGTCCGCCGGGAACATGTCGACGAGATCGATGCCGCAATGTTGCTTGTAGAGGTCGAAGCGCGACTGGCAGGGCTTCACCTGGCTGCCGATCGCGGTCGGAATGCCGCGCCATGTCCCTTTGATCTTGGCGAGATACTCGGCGACCGGACTGATCGGCCCGTATTGTTTGATAAGTTGCGCGACCACGTCGTCGAGCGGCTCCAGCAGTCGCTGATGGATCTGAATGTTCCAGTCGCGATGCGACATGATGTCGTGGCCGGTACCGGCTTGCGCTTCGGCGGCGGCGGTCAGCTTGTCCTTTTCCCCCTGCGAAGTAATGTAATCGATGTGAACGTCGACATTATTTTTGTCACCCCATTCCTTGCAGATCTTGTCGAGCGCCTTGTTGGCGCCGGGGACCCAGTGGTCCCAGCAGCCTAACGTGAGCGTACCGGCGGCATGGACGCCGCTGACATAAGGCGCGGTAATTGCCGCCGCCGAACCGAGGGCAGCGGTCTTGAGAACGGCACGGCGTGACAGGCGCGAACTTCCCATGGTCTCCTCCTTGATGGTTTTTTTCGCTTTGTGAAACGATACTCTCGCCCCAGGTGGGCGGCTAGTCACTAAAGGATTGTGCGGTTATTAATTTTTGCGGTTCCTTTTGCGCTGCAACGGATGCACTACTAAAGTCGATCTGCATGCCGCCGCGCACCGGACTCGTCCCACAAAAATACACTCGGCAAGATTCGGTCGATTGCGGGACCGGCTGCCGTAATAGACTTTGCTGATGGAAAACGTCGTTTTCCTCGCGGTTTTGTTTGCCGCCGCCTGCCACGCCGGCTGGAACGCGCTGATCAAGGTGGGCCTCGACCCGCTATCGACCACGACCCTGATTTCAATCGGTTCCGGCATCGTCGCTCTCGTGCTCGTGCCGTTCACGGGCGTGCCGGCGTGGGCAGCCTTGCCCTGGCTCGTCGCGTCAATTGTCGTTCATCTCGTCTATTTCGCCGCGCTGATCGAGAGTTATCGCACGGGCGATCTCGGGCAAGTCTACCCGATCGCGCGTGGCTCGGCGCCCTTGATGACGGCGACGGTTGCGACGATCTTCGTTGGTGAAAAACTGAGCACCGTCGGGTGGAGCGGAATTCTTGCAATTGTTGCGGGCGTGCTGCTTTTGTCGGCGCGGGGCGGCCGTGACCTCGCCGAGATTGATCGCCGCGCGATCGGCTTTGCGCTCTTCACCGCGCTGACAATTTGTGCCTATTCGGTCGTCGACGGCATCGGCGCGCGTCTTTCCGGCAATCCGAATGCCTATTCGCTCTGGCTTTTTATCGGTATTGCCGTGGTCATGGTGCCTTACGCGCTCTATCGCGACGGCCCGGATGTCCTGCCGGCAATGCGGCGTTTTTGGCGGCGTGGTTTTGCCGGCGGCGCCTTGCAGGTCCTGTCTTATGGAATTGCGATCTGGGCGATGACCGTGGCGCCAATTGCAGTCGTTGCGACCTTGCGGGAGACCAGCGTGCTGTTCGGCGCGGCGCTCGCCGTGGTGGTGCTCAAGGAGCCGCTGCGGGCCGTGCGGATCATCGCCGCCTGCCTGATCGTCGGTGGCCTGATCCTGATCCGGTTGCAGTAGCGCTTTTTAATGCCGCGCCGCAACCGTCAGAGCCACAAGCAAGCGGCTTCCGGCACGCAAAAGATCGTCATGGGTTAGACGCCGTCGTTTGCCGGGCCGGCGTATGGTGCGCGCAACAGGGGGCACGTGGATGAAAGCGGCGGCGCGCGGCCCGTTCCCCGCCGTCGCTTCGGCGGCGCGCCAGCAGAGATAGTTGCACAGATAGCGCCCGGCGTCGCGCGACAACACGACAGGAATACGCGTGTCGCGGACGCTGCCAAGCAAATGCCGCGAGCGAGCCGGAAGCGGCAAGGCCGACGGTCCACCACCAACGATCAAACGTCGACGCAGTGTCTGGCCGGACACATCGCGCAGGTGCGTCGCCGCATTGCGTGCGCGCGTTTCGATGCGCAACGTCTTTGCGCGCGGCGCAAGCCCGAACATCAGCAAGGCATCCGGTTTGTGCCTGTCGAGGAGGTCCGGCAGTTCGCGGTCCACCGCTGCGTAGCTCGTTTCGAAGACATGCGGGACAATTCTGACGTCGGCGAGCGCGGGCCGGCGCAGCCGCGCAAGCCGCTCGACCAGCGGGCCTGTGGGGTTGAATGGCGCGCCGGGGAACGGCCCGAAACCGGTGACGAGAATGGTCGTGGCCATCTAGACGCCAAGCAGCCGCGCGATTTCCTCAACCGCGAGCGTCGGCGCGAGCTTGCCGGCGGCGACCTGCGCCTCGGCCTGCCGCAACTTCGCGCGCACCGATGCATCGCTGCGCAGCCGCGCCGTGAGCCGTTCTTCCAGCATCGTCCACATCCATTTCACCTGCTGCTCGCGGCGGCGTGACTCCAGTTCACCCGAACCGGTCATTTTCTTTTTGTGCGCAAGAACCTGCGCCCACAACTCGGCGATGCCATCCCGGGTAAGCGCCGAATAGGTGATGACCGGTGGCGACCAGGTCGCGGATTGTGGGGTGAGGATATTGAGCGCCGCGCGATAATCCGCCGCCGCCAATTTGGCGCGTGCAATGTTGTCGCCATCGGCCTTATTGACCGCGATCATATCGGCCAGTTCGACGATGCCTTTCTTCAGGCCCTGCAATTCGTCACCCGCGCCGGGAAGCATCAACACCAGGAAAAAGTCGGTCATATCGGCGACCGCGGTTTCCGACTGGCCGATGCCGACCGTCTCCACCATCACGACATCGTAACCTGCGGCCTCGCAGACCAGCATCGTCTCGCGTGTCTTGGCGGCGACGCCGCCGAGCGTTCCGGACGAGGGGGAAGGGCGGACAAATGCGTTCGGATCGGACGACAGCTGCGTCATGCGCGTCTTGTCGCCGAGTATCGAGCCGCCGGTGCGTGTCGACGACGGGTCGACCGCAAGCACGGCCACCTTGTGGCCTTTGCCCGTGAGGTAAGTCCCGAGCACATCGATCGTGGTGGATTTGCCGGCGCCCGGCGCGCCCGTGATGCCGAGACGCACCGCCTTGCCGGTGAACGGCAAAAGCTCCTGCACCAGATGATGCGCGGTTCTGCGATGATCGGCGCGCTTGCTCTCGATCAGCGTGATCGCGCGCGCCAGCGTCGCACGGTCGCCGGCGTGGATGCCGCGAACGAGATCGGACGGTTTGAGATTGCGCGAGGCCATTGACGTCCCTAGCGCGCGGGTTCCGGGCCGTTTGCAAGGCGAAGCACCAGGCCGCCTTCGCCCTTTTGCTTTGCGTCAGTGGCGCGCGCGAAGGCAACCAATTGTTTTTTCGTCGTGATCCGGCAATAGGAATCGTCCACCCGCTGACAATTGCGTACGCGCGTGGTGCCGTCGGCGTCGTTCTCGTCGATCGCCGTAAGCTGGTAGACGCCGCCGGCGAGCTCGTGCGCGACCGCGTATTCGACGATATTCGGGCGCTTGGCCGCCGCGCTCTGGATGATAAAGGTACGGCCCTCGAGCCGGTGCGCGGTAAAGGCGGTGACGTCGTTCATGCCGCCGCCGTCATGAATGTACCGCTCCCCGTCCCATTTGTATGTCGCCTGTTCCGGCTCATCCGCGAAGCCCTTGCGGAGCGTGTAGAACTGAAGCCGCAGATCTTTGCCGAACACAGGTTGCGCGTCCGGCAAGATCGGGCCGGCGGAATCAACGCATCCGGATAACGACAGCGCCCAGACTGCGGCGGCGCTGACAAGTGCTCGGCTCACTCGGCGGCCTCTTTGCCGTGCCCGAGGCGTTTGTTGAGCGTCTTGAGAAGTTTCTCGGCGGCTTCCGCAATCACCGTGCCCGGCGGGAAAATCGCCTCGGCGCCGGCCTGCATCAGCGCATCGTAGTCCTGCGGCGGCACCACGCCACCGACGACGATCATGATGTCATCGCGGCCCTGCCTGGCGAGTTCGGCCTTGAGTTCGGGCACCAGCGTGAGATGGGCGGCGGCAAGCGACGAGACACCAAGGATATGCACATCGTTTTCGACGGCCTGTCGCGCTGCCTCCGCGGGTGTCGCGAACAGGGGACCGATGTCAACGTCGAAACCGAGATCGGCAAAGGCTGAGGCGATTACCTTCTGGCCGCGGTCATGGCCGTCCTGCCCAATCTTGGCGACCAGCAGGCGCGGGCGGCGGCCTTCCGCGGCCTCGAATGCCTCGACGGCGGTGCGCACACGTTCGACGGCGCCGGTCATGCCGACCTCCCGCTTGTAGACCCCGGTGATCGCTTTGATCTCGGCGCGATGGCGGCCAAAAATCTTTTCGAGCGCCGACGAGATTTCCCCGACGGTTGCTTTTGCCCGTGCGGCGTCGATGGCAAGCGCCAGGAGATTTCCGTTGCCGCGGTCGGCGGCGCGCGTCAGGGCGTCGAGCGCCTCCTGCAAGGCGGCTGGATCGCGCTCATTTTTCAGGCGCTCAAGCTTCTCGATCTGGCGGGCGCGCACCGCGGAATTGTCGATTTTGAGGACTTCGATCGGCGCTTCGTCAGTTGGCGGATACTTGTTCACGCCGATCACCGATTGCGCGCCGGCGTCGATGCGGGCCTGTGTCTTGGCGGCGGCTTCCTCGATGCGCAGCTTGGGAATGCCGGCCTCGATGGCCTTGGTCATGCCGCCGAGCGCTTCAACCTCTTCGATATGGCCCCAGGCTTTGCGGGCGAGTTCGTAGGTCAGGCGTTCAACGTAATATGAGCCGCCCCAGGGATCGACGATACGGGTGGCGCCCGCCTCTTGCTGAAGGACGATCTGGGTATTGCGCGCGATGCGCGCGGAAAAATCGGTCGGCAGCGCGAGGGCTTCGTCGAGCGCATTGGTGTGCAACGATTGGGTCTGGCCCTGTGTCGCCGCCATCGCTTCGATCATGGTGCGGGAGACGTTGTTGAACACGTCCTGCGCCGCAAGCGACCAGCCCGACGTTTGGCAATGCGTGCGCAACGACAATGAGCGGGCGTCTTCGGGGTTGAACGGCTTCATCAGCTTCGCCCACAGCATGCGGGCTGCGCGCAACTTGGCGATCTCCATGAAATAGTTCATGCCGATCGCCCAGAAGAACGAGACACGCGGTGCGAATTGATCGACGGTAAGGCCGGCTTTCAATCCGGCGCGCACATATTCGACGCCGTCGGCAAGCGTATAGGCGAGTTCGAGATCCTGCGTCGCGCCTGCCTCCTGCATGTGATAGCCGCTCACCGAAATCGAATTGAATTTCGGCATCTCGGCCGATGTGTAGGCGAAAATGTCGGAGATGATGCGCAGGCTGGGGCCAGGCGGGTAAATGTAGGTATTGCGCACCATGAATTCCTTGAGGATGTCATTCTGGATCGTGCCCGACAACTTCGCGTGCGGCACGCGCTGTTCTTCAGCCGCGACGATGTACAGCGCGAGCACCGGCAGCACCGCGCCGTTCATGGTCATCGACACGCTCATCTGGTCGAGCGGGATGCCGGAGAACAGCGTGCGCATGTCGTAGATGGAATCGATCGCGACGCCAGCCATGCCGACATCTCCGGACACGCGGGGATGGTCGCTGTCATAGCCGCGGTGGGTCGCGAGGTCGAAGGCAATCGAGAGGCCTTTTTGCCCGGCGGCAAGATTACGGCGATAGAAGGCGTTCGAGTCTTCGGCGGTCGAGAATCCGGCGTATTGCCGGATCGTCCACGGCTGCGCGGCATACATCGCGGGGTAGGGGCCGCGCAGGAACGGTGCCTTGCCCGGATAAGTGTCAAGGAAATCGAGCCCGGCAAGGTCCTGTTCATTATAGCGCGGCTTCACCGCGATGCCTTCCGGTGTCGCCCAGGATGCGGACATGCCCTTGCCGGCCGGCGCGACAGTGTCGGCGAAGTTGATCTTGGAGAAGTTGGGGACCTGACTCATTTGACGTTCAGAATATCATGCGCGGCCTGTAAGGTCGAAAGCACATCGCAGCCCGTATAAATAAAGCTTTTCATGCCAGCCTGCCGCCACGCGGCTTCTCGTTCGCCGGGCCTGCCGGCAAGGTGGACAATTGCACCCGCAGCGACGAGCGCCTGCGCGGCGGCCGCCGCCTCTTTTTCATAGATTTTGTCCGATGAGCACAGGCAGGCGAACCTGGCGTGCGAGGCCTTGAAAGCGTCGACCATCGCCGCCTGGTCCTTGAAACCATCGTTCGTGACCGCCGCGATGCCTCCGGCTTCGTAAAAACTTTTGGCGAATGTCGCGCGCGCTGTGAAGTCGGACGCCGTTCCGAGATTCGCCAGAAATACCTTTGGGCGGCTTCCTGTCTTTTCCAGTATGCGGTCGGAGGCGTCGCGCAGGCGTTCGAAAGGTTCGGCAAGGCGAATCCGTGGCAGGGCCTGAGCGGAGATTGCGGTGGCTGTTTCATTTGGCGGGGTCACCACGGATATATTGAGCGTGGTCGCCGGCGCTTCACCCAGGTCCGGGTAGTCGCTCGTGCCGGTAATCGCGTCCTTGCGGCGGGCGACCGCCTGCTGGCGTTCGCTGCGGACGCTTGCAACCTCGGTCTGGATCAGGCCGCTTTCGATCGCCGCCCAGGCGCCGCCTGCGGCTTCAATGTCCTGGAACAGCGCCCAGGCGGCGGCGCAGAGCTTGCCGGTAATATCCTCGATCGCGCCAGATCCCGCGGCAGGATCGGCAACTTTTTCAAGATTCGATTCCTCGAGCAGGACAAGCTGCGTGTTGCGGGCGATCCGACGGGCGAAGGCGTCCGGCAATCCGAGCGCGATCGTGTGAGGCAGGGCCGTAATGCTATTTGCGCCACCAAGCCCTGCCGCGGCAATGGCGATGGTGGTGCGCAGCATGTTCACGTACGGATCGCGCCTGGTCATCATTCGCCACGCCGTCTCCGCTGCTAAGTAGGCGGGCTTCGGCGTCAGCTCGCAGGCCTCTTCGATGCGGGCCCACAGCTTCCGCAAGGCGCGAAATTTGGCGATGGTGAGAAACTCATCGGCATCGGCCGATAGCCGGAAATAGATCATGCCGCGCCCGTCATCCGGCGCAATTCCACTTTGTTCAAGCGCGCGCAGATATTCAACCGCGCATGCAATAGCGAACGAAAGCTCCTGCGCTTCCGAGCCGCCGGCATTGTGAACGATGCGCCCGTCGGCGACAGCAAACGGCCCGCGAAAGCCTTGTGACGCCAGGTCCGCGACCATGGCGGCGAAGTCTTTCGACAGGGCGCTCCAGGCCTGCGGGCTCGAGCCGGAAGCGGCAAATCCACCGATCGGGTTGATACTGGCGCGCATGTCGACGGATGCCGGCGTGAGCCCGCGGTTTTTCACCAGCGTGGCGAAATGCCGGACCACGCTGCGCGTTGCGGGACTTAGATTGAAATCGACGGTGATGCCGGCGTCGAGCTGTACGCCCTCGAGCATACGCGCAAGTGTCGCCGCCGACGCATCAAGACCGTAGCCATTGGCGTTGACCGAGCCAGCCATAATCAATGTGAGGCCGGTGGCCCCGTTTTCCAGGTCTTGCAGCGCTTGCAAGTTCGCCGCCGCCGGATCGGGGTGATCGACGCGCTGCATCACGCTCCAGGCTGCACCCGGGGTTCGTCCGGTGATGACCTTGGCCCCCGCCGCACGTGCATAAAGCGGCTCGATGCGTAAGTCATCATAAGTACGACTGACCAGCCGCTTGTCGAAGTCGGCGCCCTTCAGCGCGGCGTCGACCAGCTTGCGCCATTCCGCCTCGGTCGCGGGTGCAAATTCGTTCGCCAGTGAAAGTTCGTCAGTCATGCCGGCAAAATGCCACAGTACCCGGTATCGGACCATTGCATTGAAGCAAATTGCGTGCCCGGTACGCCAATGCCGTTAGGGCAGGCGGTAAATTCCGCCGGCATCGACAGCACCCGCCGTCTCATCCACTCGCCGCCCGGCGATGACCCGGTCTCCGGCGATTTCGGCCAGCGGCAGCAATACAAAAGGGCGTTCGAACCAGTGCGGGTGCGGCAGCGTCAAATTGGCTTCGTTCAACGTCACATCATCGTAGGCGATGATATCGATATCGGCGGTGCGCGGCCCGTTGCGCATTTCATGGGCGCGATCGCGGCCGAGCCGCAGTTCCACCGCTTGCGCCCGCGCCAGCAGTTCTTGCGGGCTCAATGTCGTCTCGACCGCGATGGCAAGGTTGACGAAGTGCGGTTGATATTTGAAGCCCCAGGGCGGCGTTCGATAATCGGATGAACGCGCGATCAATCGCACTGTCTTGCCGTCGCAAAACAAGTTTATGGCCCGGTCGAGAATCGCGCGGCTGTTTCCGACGTTCCCGCCGAGCGCGAGAAGTGCTTCTTCAGCCATGACGGCTCCGCACCAGCGTCACGCCGACGTCGTCGAAGGTGGCGGCTATTGGAGCGTGCGGCTTGTGGATCGTGACCCGCACCGAACGCACGCGCGGAAATGCAGCGAGGATGGCGTCGGCAACCCGGCCGGCCGCGGCCTCGATCAACCGGTAACGATGCGCGCAAAATGCCTCGGTGGCGCAATCAACGACCTTGTCATACGAGACGGTATCCACGACCTTGTCCGAGCGGGCCGCGGCGGAAAGATCGATTTCGAGATCAAGGTCAAGATTGAACGTCTGTCCGACCTTGGCTTCGTGCGCCATCACTCCGTGATTGGCATGCAGCGCGAGTCCTTTCACAAAGATGCGATCGCTCATGGTGCGTTCTCGATCGCGGCAGCCACGCGCAGCGCCTGCACCGTCTCGGCCACGTCATGGGCGCGTACAATCGCCGCCCCCTTTTGCGCCGCCAGCAAGTGGGCGGCAATCGATCCGCCGATACGCTCGTGCGGCGCCGAGGGCGTCACCGTGTTGATGAAGCGTTTGCGCGAAGCGCCGACCAGAAGCGGCAGTCCGAAGCGCCGCAATTCCGCAAGGCGCGCGAGGCAGGTCAAGCTCTGCTCGGGCGTCTTGCCGAAGCCAATACCGGGATCGAGTACGATATTCTCGCGGGCAATGCCGGCCCGCGCTGCGATTTCCAGCGAGCGGGAAAAAAATGCAGTCACATCGGCGACAATGTCGATCGTGGTATCGGCCGCCTCGCGATTGTGCATTACGATCACTGGCACGCCGTGTTTGGCAACCAGCGGCGCCATGCCCGGATCGCGTTGAAGTCCCCAGACATCATTGACGATCGCCGCGCCCTGATCGAGCGCCCAGGCTGCAATTGAAGCCTTGATGGTATCGATCGACACCGGCAGACCAAGCTTGATGACGGCCGGCAGCACCGGCGCAAGCCGCGCCATTTCGTCGTCTGCCGACACAGGAGCCGCACCGCCATAGGGGCGCGTCGACTCCGCGCCGACATCCAGAATATCGGCGCCCTGGCGGGCCATTTCGCCGGCATGGACGACGGCGGCCGCGGGGTCGAGGAACTGGCCACCGTCGGAGAAGGAGTCCGGCGTGACATTCAGGATTCCCATGACCAGCGGCCGGCCGGCCGAAAGCAGCGCCGAAAGCGGCTTTGATGCGGATTTTGCCGCGGTTCCGGTGGTTTTTTCGAGGGTCCGCAGGGTTCCCATACCGGTCGCTTTGCGCGGTCGGCGCGGGGCTGTCAAGCAGCCGTCAGCCGGTCGTTACGCGTTTGAACTCAGTATGTGATTTTCAGTTGCAAAAGTCTGGCGTTCTCGATCCAGCGCTTGACGACTTTCTCCGACGGCAGCAGGCGGACCAGCCTGCGTTTCTTATTTGCATCGGCCATCGCCTTCGCGAGATTGGACGGATTCCGGTATTTGAGCTCCTTCACGGTATCGACGCCGGCGGCCTGCAGCAGTTCCGAATATTCCTTGCGAACACCTTTGATGCGCATGCGATCGGCAACGTTCGCCCAATACAATAATTGCTTTTCGTCGAAGCCGGTTTTCTCGGCGAGGGTCTTGCGCCCTTTCACCGTGCGAGCTGCTTCAAGCAGGCGATTGGTCGACCTGATTCCCACCGACTTGAGGACCGCGGCGACGGTGCCGTCGATCCCGTCGATATCCGTGATGGGATAGGACATTCGTGTCCCCTCAGCCTTTTCTGAAGTTTGTCCGCGTCATCAAACGGTTCAAACGAACTGGCTTAATCCAGGAATTGCGCCGACGATCTCCCCTACAGCATCGTCGCCGAGTTTTTGGCGCGCGTAAGCAATGGTTTCGCGTGTGACGCCTTGCACCTGACTCATGCTCAGCCCCGCCGACATCATCTTGGTACCGGCGCCCATAATGCCACCCATGGAGAACATGCCGCCCCCGCCTTCCGATTGTTTCGCAAGTAGCGCTTCCGCCCCCGGAAGCAAATTGATAAGTGCCTGCACTTTATCGGCGGGCCCTTCCTTGCGCAGGAAGTCGAGGATGATGGCAACCGCCTTCTCAGCGGTACTTCTGTCGACGCCAACCTTGTCGACCAGATGCCCGATCAACTCATCCATAATCCCCTCGCGCGTCCCGCACTTATGGCGGAATTGCGGCCATATTGACCGCCGTTTTCGCCGGTGACAAGCGTGCTGCCATCTCATTTCCGTCTGGTGATGCTGCGGTGCATCTGTCACCAGAGCCACAGTCAAGCGAAATAAGTTGCAGTTGCCGCGGTTCCGCTGCGGCAGTGTTGCACATATCGGAGTATTGCTCGGCGACGCGTCAGTGATTAGGACATGCTTGTGGCGACGATCATGCGCTCACCAGGCAAATGCTCTGATTGGTATCCGTAGTTTCACCATCAGTAATCTGCCGGTTTGGGCGCGTCACCGGGCCGTGTATGCTTAAAATATCCTGAAAGAAGAAGGATATACCGGCTGGTCCGCCTGACCCGTGAGGTCGTTGTGCGGGCCCACCGGAAGCAGGGGACGCGTGAGTTGCACAGGGTGGCGTCGATGAAATCGATCAGATTTTCGCGCATCGTTGTCGTCGCCGACAGCGGCTATGATCATATTTTAGCTGCGCGCCTCCGGCGAATGGAGGTGGCAAAGGTTACGGTCGTCACCGACATCGAGGAAGCGCGGCGGCTATGTCAGTCGGGAGCTGCTGACGCCTGCCTTGTGGCAATCGACAGTCCCATACCCGATGGCGTGCCGGCGGCAGAAAGTGATGCGCCAGGACGGCTTTGCGGCATCCCCACGCTGATGGTTGCCACCGCAGTCACGCCTTATGTGCGTCGCGTGGCTCGCCGCTGCGGCTATCTTGCCGCGCTTTCTGCGACCATACCCTCGCGCATGCTGTACCGCCGGATCAGCGCCGCCTTGCAAGGCCGCCGCACCGGGCGCGACAGGCCGCGGCGTTCATCCCGGCGGGCGCTGCTGATCCAGCTGTCAAGTTTGGCCGATTTGGACAAGCCGACCCTGCACTAACGCTCCTTTTCAGCCTGGGGCAGCGTTGCTAGTTTCAGCATCCCCGAAAGGAGCCCCCCATGACGACTCTCGACGCGGTTCTGAGCCGCATCGACCAGGACATTGATCGCAGCGTCGAGCGGTTGTTCGCCCTGTTGCGCATCGCATCGGTATCGACCGACCCGGCGTTCAAGAACCAGTGCCGCGTTGCTGCCGAACATGTCGCGGCCGATCTCAAGTCGATCGGCTTTGAGGCGACCGTCCGGCCCACCGCTGGTCATCCCGTGGTGGTCGGCAAGTCGAACGGCGTGGCGGGCCCGCGCGTCCTGTTCTACGGACACTACGACGTCCAGCCGGTCGATCCCCTGAGTCTGTGGAAGACGCCACCATTCGAGCCGCGCATCGAGACTTTGCCGGACGGCCGCAGGATCATCGTCGCGCGGGGCGCCTGTGACGATAAAGGCCAGGCAATGACCTTCATCGAGGCCTGCCGCGCGTTCAAGGCTGTCACCGGCAAGCTGCCGCTGCCGATCACCATGATGATCGAGGGCGAAGAAGAATGCGGTTCCAAAAATCTGTTCGGCTTCGTGCGCGACAATGCCGCCGAATTCAAACTGGACCTGGCTCTCGTCTGCGATACCGCCATGTGGGATCAAAAGACGCCGGCGGTGACAACATCGCTGCGCGGGCTGGTTTACGAGGACGTCAAGATCACCTGTGCCGACCGGGACCTGCATTCCGGCGTGTTCGGCGGTGCGGCGCAGAACCCGCTGAGGTTGCTGTCGCAAATCCTGGGAGAAATGTGGGACGACAAGGGTCGCGTCACTATTCCCGGCTTCTATGATGGCGTCAGCGACCTGCCGCCTGATATCAAGGCCGACCTGAAAGGGCTCGGCCTGACGGCCGAAAAGTTCCTCGGCCCCATAGGCCTGAAAAAGCCGGCCGGCGAACAGGACCGCATGCTGATCGAGCAGATCACCACCCGGCCGACCGCGGAGATCAACGGCATCATCGGCGGCTATACGGGCGAGGGGGCCAAGACCGTCATCCCGGGCGAGGCCAGCGCCAAGGTTTCTTTTCGCCTTGTCGGCGAGCAGAACCCCGAGAAAGTCCGCGACGCCTTCCGTGCTTTCGTGCGCGAGCGGCTGCCGGCGGACTGCAAGGTCGAGTTCGGCAATTTCGGCCTGGCGCCGCCCATTCAGCTTTCATTCGACAACCCGGCGCTCAACAAGGCGCGCACCGTGCTCGCCGAGGAATGGGGTCATAAAGCCGTTGCGGTCGGGGCGGGGGGGTCGATCCCCATCGTGGCCGATTTCAAGAACGTGCTCGGCATGGATTCGCTCCTCGTCGGCTTTGCGCTCGACGACGACCGCGTGCATTCTCCAAACGAGAAGTTCGATCTGACTTGCTACCACAAGGGCATCAGGAGCTGGGCCCGCATCCTCGACGCATTGTCGGCGAAGTAGGCCTTAGAAGTAGACCCTTACTTGAGTTGGTCGGCGATCTTGTCGATGCCCGCTTGAGAGCAAATGTCGTCCTTGCCGGGCGAGCCGGACACGCCGACGGCGCCGATCACCTCGTTGCCGACCTTTATCGGAAGCCCGCCCGCCAGCGCCAGCACCCGGGTGTATTGCATCGCCGGAGCGTAACTCGGCTCCGTCTGCACACGCTTGGCGAAATCGGCTGACGGTGAGCCATAGGTTCGAGCCGTGTACGCCTTGCGGTCGGCGCCTTCGGGCGTATGAAGTCCGGCACCGTCGCCGCGCAGCACAACGATGGGCAGGCCGGCGCGGTCTACGACCGTCACCGAAACCTTGAACCCCATGCTTTGGCACTGCGCCAGCGCGGCATTGGCGACCGCCTGCGCGAGATCGAGCGACAAGTTCTTTTGCGTGACAACACCTTGGGCAATGGCGCTTGACGACAGCGCGGCCGTCGCGACAAAGGCTGTAAAAGTTTTCGATTTCGGCGACATGAGCGTGCTTTCCTGCAGTTTGCTTCTTGTGTCCAAAGGGACCGCAAGAACACTACCCCAACGCCGGCCGCTTATTTCAATGGCACGGAAACGTGACCGGTTATTTTTTCAGCTTGTAGCCGGTTCTGAACATCCACCAGACCGTGGCCAGACAGGCGAAGAGGAACAACAACGTCATGCCAACGCTGACACTGTGGCTCACATCGGCGATCTCAAAGAAGCTCCAGCGGAACCCGCTGATCAGGTAAACGACCGGATTGAACAATGCGATCGTCTGCCAGACCGGCGGCAACACGCTGGTCGAATAAAAAGTTCCACCGAGGAAGGTGAGCGGCGTGATGATCAGCAGCGGCACGATCTGAAGTTTCTCGAACCCCTCCGCCCAGATGCCGATGATGAAGCCAAGCAGGCTGAAGGTGGCCGCCGTGAGCACGAGAAATGCCACCATCCAGAACGGATGCAGGATGTGCAACGGCACGAACAGCCAGGACGTCGCCAGGATGATCAGGCCGAGAATGATCGACTTGGTCGCGGCCGCGCCGACATAACCAAGCACGATCTCGAATGGCGAGACCGGCGCCGACAGTATTTCATAAATTGTGCCGGTGAAGCGTGGAAAGTAGATCCCGAAGGATGCGTTCATTGTACTTTGCGTAAGCAGCGTCAGCATGATGAGACCCGGCACGATGAACGCGCCATACGAAACTCCCTCGATCTCGGTGATGCGCGAGCCGATGGCGGCCCCGAACACCACGAAATAAAGCGAGGTCGAAAGCACCGGCGACACAATGCTCTGCCAAATGGTGCGCCCGGTGCGCGCCATTTCGAACGTGTAGATCGCGTTCACCGCTCTCAGGTTCACTGTCTGTCGCTCACCAATCCGACGAAAATGTCTTCCAGCGAGCTTTGCGTCGTCTGCAAATCGCGGATGCGCAAACCCGCGCGCGACAGCTCGCCGAGGAGCGTCGCGACGCCGGTGCGCTCTGCCTTGGTATCGTAGTCATAGATAAGCGTGCTTCCGTCTTCGCCGATCGAAAGCTTGAACGCGGAAAGTTCGGTCGGGATCACGGACAGTTTCTGCTGCAGTTGCAATGTCAGCTGTTTCTTGCCGAGTTTGCGCATCAATTCGCTCTTGTCCTCGACAAGGATGAGCTCGCCTTTGTTGATCACGCCGATTCGGTCAGCCATATCCTCCGCTTCTTCGATATAGTGCGTCGTGAGGATGATGGTGACGCCGGAATCCCGCAGGTCGCGCACGACCTGCCACATGTCCTTGCGCAGTTCGACATCGACGCCGGCGGTCGGCTCGTCCAGAAAAAGGATTTGCGGCTCGTGCGACAGGGCCTTGGCGATCAGCACGCGGCGCTTCATGCCACCGGACAGCGTCATGATCTTGTTGTCCTTCTTGTCCCACAAGGACAACGCGCGAAGGACCTTCTCGATATAGGCGGGATTTTTCGGCTTGTTGAACAGACCACGGCTGAACGAAACGGTGGCCCAGACGCTCTCGAAAGCGTCGGTGTGCAATTCCTGCGGAACAAGGCCAATCAAGGAACGTGCGGCGCGGTAGTCGCTGGCGATGTCGTGGCCGTCGACCGTGACCTTGCCGTGGCTCGGGACCAGAATGCCGCAGATGATGCCGATCAGCGTGGTTTTGCCGGCACCGTTGGGTCCGAGCAAAGCGAAAATCTCGCCCCGGCGAATGTCGAGATTGATTCCGTTGAGCGCCTTGAAACCGGACGCGTAGCTCTTCGACAGGTCTTTGACGGAAATGATCGACGGCATGGGGGTGGCGGTTGAGGAGGGACGCAGCCGCCATATAGGCCGTGGGATACGATCGCGCCAGCCCGCTATTACGACGAAAGTGTTAGGCGACCTGCGCCAGTGCGCCGAGATCGCTCAAGACCTGCGCCGGCGGAAAATCCCGATATTCATCCGGCATATTGATGCGGTTGACCCAAATGCTGCGGAACCCGACGCGAGCGCCCGCCATCACATCCCAGCGGTTCGATGAGATGAAGGTCACATCGCCGGGCCGGCACTTGAAGCGATCGGTGACCAGCGCGTAGACCTCCGGACGCGGCTTGAACATTTTAAGCGTGTCGACCGACAGCACCGCATCGAGATCGCCACCAATGGCAGCCGCGCCCACCGCGCTATCGAGCATGGCGGGCGAGCCGTTCGATAGAATCCCGGTCTTGTGGCCCTTCGCTTTCAACGCCTTGAGCGCGGCGCGTGCATCGGGAAAGGCGTCAAGCTTGAAGTACGAGTCCAATAGCGCCGGCTTGAGCGATTTGTCGACGCTCGGCACGAGCGCCAACGCATAGTCAAGGGCGCGCTCGGTGAGAACCCAGAATTCCGTGTAGTGCCCGGCAAGCGTCAACGTCCAGGTGTATTCGAGCTGCTTGGTCCGCCAGACCGTCGAGATACGTTCGGCCTCGGGGCCGACTTTCGCCCGGTGACGCGCGATCGCCGCATGCACGTCGAAGAGCGTGCCATAGGCATCGAATATGAAGATTGACATCACTGTCTCCTGCCGAGGACTGCATGGTCTTTTCCGCCGATGATGGCATAAGATCATGCCACTAACTCGTCATCGCCGAGTCAAGCCGGTGCATGACAGGTGATGGAGCACCGTGGATGCCGGGACAAGACTGGTCGAAAACCTGGACCTTTTACGAAGGGGATTGGCACGAGGGCAACGTGCCGATCATGGGCGTGCGCGAACACGCCGCCTGGCTATGCTCGTCCGTGTTCGACGGCGCTCGCACGTTCGAGGGCGTCTCGCCCGATCTCGATCTGCATTGTGCGCGGGTCAATGCCTCGGCCGAGACCATGCACCTCAAGCCGGTTGTTTCAGAAGAAACCTGGATGGGTCTCACCCGCGACGGCATCAAGCGATTCGACAAGGATGCGGCGCTCTATATCCGGCCGATGTATTGGGCCGAGCGTAGCGGCACGCTGCTGGTTGCGCCCGACCCGGAATCGACGAAGTGGTGCCTTAGCGTCTACGAGGCGCCCATGCGCAAGCCGGAGGGCTTCTCGGTCACGCTGTCGCCCTATCGCAAACCGAGCCTTGAGTGCATGCCGGTCAATGCCAAGGCCGGCTGCCTCTATCCCAATAATGCACGCGCGCTCATCGAGGCGAATTCGCGCGGCTTTGGAAATTGCGTCGTGCTCGATCTGCTTGGCAATGTGGCGGAGCTTGCCACCGCCAATATCTTCATCGGCAAGGATGGCGTCGTGTTGACGCCGGCGCCGAACGGAACGTTTCTCAACGGTATCACCCGCCAGCGCGTGATCAAGCTGCTGCGCGATGCCGGAGTGGAGGTCATTGAAACCGTATTGAGCTACAGCGATGTCGAGAAGGCCGACGAGATCTTCTCCTCGGGTAATTACTCAAAGGTGATGCCGGTCAACCGCATCGGCGAGCGGTCGTTGCAGCCGGGGCCGCTTTATCGCAAGGCGCGCGAGCTTTACTGGGACTATGCGCATGCTTAGCCGCGTTGGCCGCTGGCGATGAGCATGCCTGTTGCCATCATCGGTCTCGGGCTGATGGGCGAGGTCTATGCGCAGCGCCTGATCGACGCAAAAATTCCAGTCACTGGTTTCGACGTCGATACTGAGCGCCGCATGCGGCTCGCCGAGATCGGCGGCCGGCCCGCATTATCGATCGAAGAACTCGCCAAGCACGCGCGATGTATCATCATTGCAGTCTTCAATACCGAGCAGGTCGAGGACGTCGTCGAAAAACATCTGTTGCCCGCGCTCGGCGAGGGTTCAGGCAGGATCGTCCTGTGCATGAGCACTTGCGATCCGGATCGCGTGGCGGCGCTCGCCGAGCGCGTAACGCCGCGCGGCATCCGCTATCTGGATGTGCCGGTGTCGGGGACCAGCGATCAGGTGCGCCGCGGCGATGGCGTCGCGCTGATCGGCGGCGATAGCGCCATCGCCGGACAGGTCGAAGATGTGCTGGACGCGCTGTTTGCGCGCCGTTTCCATGTCGGGAAAGTTGGCGATGGCGGGCGCGCCAAGCTGGCGGTCAATCTGATCCTCGGCCTCAATCGCCTGGCTTTGGCCGAGGGTCTCGTTTTCGCCGAACGGCTGGGTCTCGATCCCGGCGCGTTTCTGGAGGTCGCGCGCGGCTCAGCCTCTTATTCGCAGGTCATGGAGACCAAGGGACCGAAAATGGTGCGCGGCGATTTTTCGGCGGAGGGTCGCGTCAAGCAGACATTGAAAGATGTCCACCTCATGCTCGACCAGGCGGCCGCCGTCGGGCAAAAACTATCCATGCTCGATGTGCATGCCGATGTGCTGGAGGCCTGTGTGCGCGCCGGCGAAGCCGACCTCGACAACAGTGCGATCATCAAGGAAGTGCGCCGCCGTAAGAAATAAACGCTTGGGAGGAAGGGAATGAAAAAAAGGATCGCCTTGCTCGCCGCGGCTGTCCTGCTCGCGGGGGGAGCCGCGTTGCCGGGTTTTGCCCAGGACTGGCCGCAGCGGCCCATCCGCATCATCGTGTCGTTTGGGCCCGGCGGCGGCGCCGATATCGTCGGCCGTATCCTGGCGGATTCGATGCAAGCCAAGCTGGGCAAGCCGGTCGTTATTGAAAACAAGCCCGGTGCCGGCGGCATTATCGGCAATGAAGCGGTCGCGAATGCCGAGGCCGACGGCTACACGCTGGGCATCATGACCGCGGGCCAGATCATCGCGGCCGTGACCAGAAAAAACATGCGCTATGACACTCTGACCGCCTTTGCGCCGGTCGGCCAGATCGCCACAGCGAGCCTGCTGATCGTCACGCGCCCCGATTTCCCGGCCAACAACGTGGCGGAGCTGGTTGCCGCGGCAAAAGCCGATCCGGGAAAGATCGTTTTTGCCAGTCCGGGCTTTGCCGCCACCCAGCATTTTGCCGGCGAAATGTTCAAGCAGACCGCAAAAGTGAATTTGCTGCATGTCCCGTTCAAAACGTCGCCGGAAGCGATCAACGCGACTCTCGGCAAGCATGCGGATGTGCTGTTTGACACGGTGTCCGCCCTGATCGGGCATGTGCAGTCCGGCCAACTCAAGGCGCTCGCGGTGACCGGCAAGGATCGCTTCCCGGCTGTGCCGGATGTTCCGGCCGCGAGCGAATCCGGGGTGCTCCCCGGCTACGACGTGACCACCTGGTACGGCCTGTTCGCGCCGCGGGGCACGCCGGAAGCGGTGATTGCCAAATTGAACAAGACCATCAACGAGAGCCTCGCGGATGAAACCGTGCGTCAGCGCATGGCGGCCGCGGGTGTGGTGGTCAAGACATCGACGCCGCAAGCGTTCGGCGAGTTCATGGCTGCCGAATTCAAGCGGTGGGACGCCGTGCGAGAGGCCGCGGGAATTCCGCAACAGTAGCGTTCTAAGTTACTGCGATCGGCTTGCCGTCGGCGATCGAGCGGATGACCGCCTCGAACGCGCCGACGACGTCAAGCATATCGGCTGTCGAGACCGGGAAGGGCTTGCCGGTTTCGATGGTCTCGGCAAAGGCCTCCAGCAGCACGCCGAGCGAATCCGCTGGTGGATAGATGTCCGTTTTCGGCTGTCCTCCCATCAGCGCGACGGTGAGCGAAGTCTCCTCGCGCGCTTCTGCCGAGCCTTTGCTGCCGAAGACCATGATCCGCCAGTACATCGGCGCGGCGCGCACGGTCGCGAGCAGGCCGGTGGCGCCGCTGTTGAACTCAACCATTGCAACCGCTGCATCGCGCGGGTCGGGCGGCGGTTTTTGCGAAAACACGCGCGCAGCCACCTTGGCGATCGGCCCGGCGAGATTGACGAATGCATCGAGCACATGCAGGCCGGCGCCGGTCATGCCGCCGCCTGGAGATTCGCGCGGATCGTCGCGCCAGCCGCCTTTGACGCGGGTCGAATGCTCGTTGCTGAAATTGCCCTCGATATGCAGGATATCGCCGAGCGTACCGTCGGCAACGACGCGCTTGAGCTCGCGCATGCACGGAAAGCAGCGTTTGTTATTGCCGAGCGCGAACGGCACGCCTGCTTTCCGCGTGGCGGCAATCGCGCGTTCGGCCTCCGCGCGCGTCAGGGCCAGCGGTTTCTCGCACCAAACGGGCTTGCCGGCCGCAGCCACGGCGGAAATCTGCCCGACATGGAGGGAATGCGGGGTTGCGAGGAAGACCGCCTTGACGCGCGGATCGGCCACCGCCTCCTCGAACCCGGTCGACAGTTCGAAGCCCTTGGCCGCCGCAAAGTCGCGCACCAGCTCGGGCTCCTTGCTGACCCCGCGGACGATGCGCAGGCGCTTGCTTTTGCCCTGTACCGCATCGACGATATTTTTTCCCCATCGGCCGAGGCCGATCACGGCGGCATCGATCATGGACATGCGGGTGGGTGGGCGGGAGGAAATTTCATGAGCGGCGCATACTAGACAAGCCGGCGCGACGACGGCAATTGGTTGGAAGGTGACAGAAGGAAACGGGTCATGGATGACAAGGAGCTCTACGAGCGTGGGCTGAAGCTGCGTATCGACATGTTCGGCCGCGAAGCGGTGGACAAGCGGATGACCGCGTTCGGCGATTTCGGCAAGCCGTTGCAACACATCATCAACGCCTATGCCTATGGCGATGTGTGGCAGCGTTCGGCTTTGCCGCCGGGGGTGAAATCGCTGGCGATGGTGGCAATGATGGCGGCAGCCGGCCACCCCAACGAATTGCGCGTGCACCTCAAAGGTGCGTTGAAGAACGGCTGCACGCCCGAGCAGATCCAGGAAGTGCTGCTGCTGCTGGCCCTGTATTGCGGCATTCCGGCCGCCAACGAAGCGCACCGCATCGCCGTCGATGTGCTGCGAGAGGAGCAGCGCTAACGCTCAAGGTGGCGGCTCCGTCGTGAGTTTCGGCACCGGTCGCCCGCGGATATCGTAGACGCGTGCATAATCGATGCCCTCGCGGTTGATTTCCACCAGCACGCGCGCGGTCAGGTCGCGGCAATAATATGTGCCGAGCATCATCGCGAAGTCTGCCCGCTTGCGGTCCCAGGTGGTTTCGAAATCCGGTCCCAGCGCCACTTCCGCCGGCCGTTGCGGTCCGCAGATCTCTACGGTCCAGCGTCGCCCGCGCGGCGGCTTGAGGTGCATCTCGTCGAGCTTGGCCCGCAATGCTTCGCCGGCCTGTTTGAAGGCGAGCCCCCAATAGTCGAGCATGTAATTATCGCGCGCCATCAGCACGCCGCCGGAGGCCCAGTTGAATGCGGTGTATTGATAAGGATGCAGCCGCACAATATCGCTCACCGGCAATGCCAGCGCGCCAATAAACACGGCAACAAGTGCACCCGCCGCGGCGTAGCTGAACGTGCGCGCGCGCTCGAAAAGCCAGGCACCGGCAAGGCCGCCGAGCACGGCAAAAGGCGGTACCACAAACACAAAATGGCGCAGGCCGTTATAGAAGGCCGGATGTGCGACAATCGCCACCAGAACCGGCAGAATGGCGGCGAGGGCGACCAGAACATAATTGGCGCGTTGGTTGATCGGCAGGTCGCGCCTCGTCGCCGCGGCGAAGGCGCCGACGGTGCCGGCGAGCCCGAGCGCCAGCACGATCTCCGGCAGCTTGAGCGCGAACAGGCGCGGCAAATAGTCCGCAGGCATGGCGGTCACCGCATAGAGTTTGCCCGCATATATTTCCCGCCACGGTTTCTCGAAAAAGCTGTCGAAGTATTCGGCCGCCCGCATCGGATTGAGCGGCGCAAGGATCGACCAGGGCCACAGAAGCCCCATGATCAGATAGCCAAGGACCAGCGCGGGCACGAGGCACCAGATGAATTCACCGGCGCGCGCCGCGCTTTTGCGCCAGCCGGCAGTTCGTGTTTCGCCGATGACGACGACACATAACGCGGCAAGCGCGTAAGGCGCCACGATGCCGGCAAGAATACGCGAGCCGAAGACAAGCCCTAGACCAATCCCGACGAGTGCGAGGGTCCGCGCATCCGGTCGCGGATATTCTTCGAACGCGCGTACGAGGCCGAGCAGCAGCACCGCCATCGCGGCGGCGAAAGGCGCGTCCTTGGCGTTGATGAACATGTGGCCGTAATAGAGCGGACAGGTCGCGAGCAAGACGAGCGCAACCAGTCCGGCCGTTGGTCCGCCGAGACGGCGGCCAATGCGCCATGTTGCAATCAACCCGACGATGCCGACGGCGGCGCCAACAAGCCGCCGCGTCTCGAACAGACCGAACGGCAGCACCTTGGCGGCAAGCGCAGCCAGCATGTCGAAGCCGCCACCGTATTTGTAGAGGTTGACGAAGGAGAGCGCGCGCTGGTCGGCAAAGCCCGAGCCGTAGAGCTTGAGCAGCAGCTCGCCGTATTGCGAATGGGTGTAGTCGTCCCAGCCGAGGCCGAAATCGCGGAAGGTCGTCACCGCGATCGCGGCCACGACGACGAGCACGCCAATGGCAAGACGGTCGGCAGTCAAAAAAAATGCCGACCGGGTGCCGGAAAGGCGAGCCGTCAGGGTTGAGGTGGTGTCGATCTATTTGCTCGCGGCGACAAGCATCTCTTCCACGTGATCCCAGTTCACCAGGTGGTCAAGAAATGCCTTGAGATAGTCGGGCCGCCGATTGCGGTAGTCGATGTAATAAGAATGTTCCCAGACATCGCAGCCAAGTATCGGCATTGCGCCATGCACGAGAGGGCTTTCCCCGTTGGGCGTCTTGCTGACGATCAATTTTCCATCCTTGACCGCCAGCCAGGCCCAGCCCGATCCAAACTGGGTTACCCCGGCCTGGGTAAAGTCTTCCTTCATTTTTGCGACGCCGCCGAGATCGCTGTCGATCTTGGCTTTCAACTTGCCCGGGATTTTGTCGCCGCCGCCATTGGGTTTCATCCACCGCCAAAAGTGCGTGTGGTTGTAGTGTTGGCCGGCGTTGTTGAAGAGCCCGGCGTTCTTGCCGAACGATCCCTTCACGATCTCCTCGAGCGATTTGTTTTCCAGCCCGCTGCCTTCCAGAAGCTTGTTGCCGTTATCCACATAGGCCTTGTGGTGCTTGTCGTGGTGATATTCGAGCGTCTCGCGCGACATATACGGCGCGAGCGCGTCGTGCGCATAGGGCAGGTCGGGCAGTTTGAACGACATTATATCCTCCTCGATCCACAAACGATGAATTCAGAATAATCCGGCTTTGGATGAAACCGGCTCCGGCCGAACGAGTTCCTCGGTCATGTTAATTAGGCGGTGGCGGCGCTGGGGGCAACGGCTGATACCAGGGGCAAGCGCCGCACGTTTTTGAGTTGTCCGGGGTTGGTTTACTTAGATGTTGCCGACGGCGAGCAAAACGGTGAGAATTTACCATTGCCAGAGAACGTTGGCCGGTCAAGCGGCGAAAGTGACTGGTAGGAGAGGATAAAAGGCGTATGCCAACTATATTGCTTGGGATCGGTGCGTTTGCCCTTTTCGCCGGGCTCGTGATGGTCGGATTTGGCATACCGATCAACGAATTCAGCTTCGGAAACACCCTGATAAGCGCCGGCACGACCGCCGCCGTGGGTGGTTTGATCATTATTGGGCTTGGCATTGTGGCCGGTCAGGTGCGACGGGTCGCCGAGCTGCTGGCAATGCAGCCGCCGGGTCGTCCCGCATTGCCCGCAGAGCCTTTCGAAAATGCAGCTCCCGCGCGTTCAAACCCGCCGCAAGGGCACGCGCCGTTTCAAGCCAAGCCCAGATCCGACACCAGATCGGATGTCAGGCCGGAGACCAGGGCCGATACACACATTGGCGAGCCGATTCCCATGTCTCCCCCGCCTAGGGCCGCGACGGACGACGAGAGGTCGCTCGAGTCCTATGCGCCCACGTTGCGCAACCCGGACCAGTCATCCGCGGCCCTTGAGGACGACATTTCGCTATCGCCGCATCATCCGGCGCCAGCCGCTCAGCCCGCTGCCGAAAAGGGCCGCGACAGCAATTGGCGAACGCCTGTCCCGCCTGCGCCCCCCGCGGGGGCGCCGCCGGTGCGACCAATTCAGAATGCGAATTTCGACGCCATGTGGCCTGCCGAAGCGAGAGGTTCGAAGAGCGCCACGGCCGGCGAGCCTTTCGCGGACGCACGGCCCGCCACGCCGCCGCGGGAGCTGGCAACGCCGCCCAAACGCAGCGAACCGGAAAAACCGCGCACGGCGGCGATCCTGAAATCAGGCATCGTCGACGGGATGGGCTACACGCTTTATGTCGACGGTTCGATCGAGGCGGAGCTGCCGCAAGGAACGCTGCGTTTTGCCTCGATCAATGAGTTGCGCAGCCACCTCGCAAAGAACTCGTAGGGCACGAAACCAATAAAACCTGCTTTTCAGCTGGTATTATTTTAGTTTTTATTGTTTTGGTCGTAATTGACCAATATTTGTCGTCTTTTGCCACTACCTTTTTCTTGCGGCGCCTGAATTCGGATAGTATTTTTAAATATTGAAGGCCTCGATACTCAACGCATTTTGAATCAATTCAGATTGAGTTCATTCGCCGCGGCCGTTGCTAAAAGAGCGGGACAACCAAATGAGTGACACCACAGCCAATGGGAATTTCATTGAACTGACCGCGGAGATCGTGTCCGCCTATGTGAGCAACAACACGGTCCCGGCTGGCGAAATACCAGGTCTAATCAACCAGGTGCATGCTGCGCTGAGCAGGGTGTCGGGCAAATCCGCCGATGGGCCTGCTGAGCCGCTCAAGCCGGCCATCGCAGTGAAAAAATCGATTACACCGGAATTCATCGTCTGTCTGGAGGATGGAAAGAAGTTCAAGTCGCTCAAGCGGCATCTGCGGACGCAATACAATATGACGCCCGAGCAGTACCGCGAGAAGTGGGGCCTCAACACTGATTACCCGATGGTGGCGCCAAATTACGCGGCCGCCCGATCGCAACTCGCCAAGCAGATGGGTCTGGGACAACAGCGCCGGCGCCGCGCAAAATAATTCGCGCCGCGCTCGCATCGCGAAGCGCACATTCCTGAAAGTTGTGGATATCTTCCGCTGCTATTTTGGCGGGACTTTTCTTTTTGTCTCCCCTGTAGGTAAATAATCCTAACAGAAGGAGACTGCTCATGACCTTTGTCGCGCCGACGCCAGCTGTTCGCCGTCGCCGGCCAAAACGCGGCAGGCGAAAATCGCGCCGCGGGCCGCAACTTCCGCCGCCGCTTGTCGATCGCTTCCGCGCCCAGCATCTGGCTTTGGCGCCGCGGCAGATCACCACGGAGCTTGGCCGCACCAGCGTCACCGTCGATGAAACCGAAAGTCCGCTGGTGTGGCTCGCGCGGCGGCACGGGCGCAACGGTCGTGCCTTGATCGAGACGCATCAGCTCCAGGCCGGCGAAAGACTGCGTGCCGATTTCACGCACGCGCATCTGATGCCGCGCACGACGTCCAACTGGTCGAGCCCTTTGGCGTCAGGCCGCCAGGGCGGCAAAAGCGAAGCGGTATTCACCGACACAATGATCGCGGCGCGTCAGCGCGTGCACCACGCGCTTGATGCCGTCGGTCCGGAATTCGCAGGTTTGCTGCTCGACGTCTGCTGCTTCCTCAAAGGCCTTGCGGATATAGAGCGAGAACGCGCATGGCCGGCGCGTTCGGGCAAGGTCGTACTGCAACTCGCGCTCGATCGCCTCGCCCGCCATTACGGCTATGCGGCGCTGGCGCGCGGTCCTTCACGCACGCGCGTGAAAACCTGGCTCGCCGATGATGCCGCTTTCAGCGTGGAAAGTGTGTGACTACGCGACGGTGGCCAGGGCCGCCTTGGCCTCGGCGCGGATCCGCTCCACCATTGAGCGCAAGCCGTTCGAACGCTGCGGCGTGAGATTCTCCCGCAGGCCAAGGCGGTCAAACAGCGAGAGCGCGTCGACGGCCAGAATTTCGCGCGCACTTTTGCCGGAATAGACCGCAAACAGGATCGCGATCAGCCCGCGCACGATGTGGGCGTCGCTATCGCCTTCGAATTTCAGGATTGGCCCGGCAGATCCGTCCGGCTTCACATGCGTGACAAGCCACACCTGGCTGGCGCAGCCGCGGACCTTGTTGGCATCGATATGGGCGCTCGCGGCCAGAGGCGGCAGCGTGCGGCCAAGCTCGATGACATAGCGATAGCGGTCGTCCCACTCATCGAGCAGCGCGAAGTTCTCAACGATCTGATCAAGGGCCGTCATGGCGCATTATATATAGGCCCGCGCCGGGGCCATGGCCAATCGCCGATATTCTGTGGGCTTGCTGCTGTGATGGCGTTTAGGCCGCCGGCCGGCCGTCGCGCGCTTCCCGGCGTGGCGGCAACGGCACCGGCGCGTGCCAGGCGGGCGCCATATCGGTCGAGGTCAAGGTGCCTTCCGAACCGGGCTTGCCGGGTTTTTCGCTCGACGCCGACTTCGCGCGCAGCTTGCTGATGAATTCGTAGATCGTGCGCGCGCCGGCCTCTGCCTTGTGACCCAGCGCAACCGCGACCTTGCCGCCGGTGACGCAGGCATCGGGCTGCCGCGCGCAGAATCCGCGCACGTCGGAGACGGCGGCGCCGGCCAGCGTCACGGCTTCCGAGGCCTCGATCTGTGCCTCCGGTGGCGTCGATTTGCCGCCGCTTGGCAGCAGCACGCACACAACGCCCAGCCAAAACGCCATCCGCAAAAGAAAGAACATGACCCTACCCGTAACATCCCCGGCGGGCTAATCGCCGCCTTTAAATCAAACCCTAGCAGACAGGGTTGAAGCTGTTATTCGAAATGCCGCGAGATTTTAGAACAAAGTAAAATCGAATTTGACGAAAATTTTAATCATCCGCGGTTTTCGGGCTCTTACAAAAAAGGATGCTCGATCCTCGCTTTCGCTCAAGATGACCGATGAGCGCATTCTTTGCGCGTGAATGATCTGGCGGAGAGCACTCTGCCCGGCACGAGCTTCCGCGCGTCCCCTCATGGTTACCGCATCGGTAATAAATCGCCGCAGACGCGACAGCGCGCGCCCGCGGCAACCGAAATTTCACCATGCTCCGCGAATACCGGCGAGAACCTGCCCAGACCGACGCGTCGGCATCCGATTGGGCCTCGCGGATCGTCAGCCTTAGCGTTCGCTTAATCGGCCGTGCCATAAATTCGGTCGTGAACTAGGGGCGCGTCTGTTTCGGCGAGACGTGTACAGGGACCGTGAGCTTTCTCACGCCAGCATGGAATTATGTCGACGCGCTGGTGCATCCGGCGGCACAGCGGGATGCGCTGACGGCAGCCCGCCATCGCGTCTTCATCGCGCCGCGCCTGTTCGGCAGCCTTGCCGCGCTTGCCAGCCTGCCCGTCTACATCGCCATTCGCGGCGTACCGAGTGCGCTTGAGGTCGGCGTGTTCTCGTGGCTCGCTGTTCCGATCGTCATTGTCTATTACCTGTCGCGCACCGGTCGCTATGACGCGGCGCATGTGCTCTCCGCCCTGTCACTGACCGTGCTCGCATCGCTTGTCGCTTTCTGCACCGGCGGAATCGGCTCGTTTGCGGCGATCTGGCTGGTGGTTGTCCCGCTGGAAGCGGCATTGTCCGCCTCGCGCCGGGTCGTGACGATTGCCGCGCTGGTCGCGCTGGCTGCCGCCGGCCTGTTGCTTGCGCTCGGAGCTGCCGGGTTGCTTCCCAGACCGGTGACCACACCGGAGCAACATGGTGCACTCGCCGCGCTCGGCATCGTCTCGGCCACGCTCTATGCCACCGGCCTTGCGCTCGCCGCCGGGATCCTCATCCAGAGCGCTTATTCCCTGCTGCACACCGAGGAAAATCGGCACCGGCTGCTGGCGCGCGCGATGACCGATGCCGTTGTCTGCCATGGCCGTCACGGCGCGGTGCTTTCAATTTCGCCGGCGGCCGAGCCAATGATCGGCGTACGGGCGAACGAATTGATGGGCCACGGCCTGTTTGATCGGGTGCACGTCGTCGACCGCCCCGCTTATCTTTCAGCGATCGCCGACGCGGCGGCTCTTGCCGAGGAACGGCTGGTCGAGCTCCGCATCCGGCGGGCCAACGGACAGTTTGTATGGGTCGAGATGCGCTGCCGGTTGCGCGACCTTGGCGTCGGCGAAGTCGTTACCGTGCTCCGCGACATCAGCGACCGTAAAATGCAGGATCGCGCGCTTGAACTGGCGCGAGCGGAATCACAGCGCGCCGGCACGGCGAAAAGCACCTTCATCGCCACCATGAGCCATGAATTGCGCACGCCGTTGAACGCGATCATCGGCTTCTCCGACATGCTGACCAATGAATCGCTCGAGCTCGATGCCCCGCGCCGGTCCGACTATGCCAGGCTGATCAACGAATCCGGCCGTCATTTGCTGTCGGTCGTGAACGGCATTCTTGACGTCTCGAAGATGGAAACCGGCAATTTCCGCATCATGCCCGAGCCGTTCTCGCCAGCGCCAGTCATCGCCAGCTGCGCCGATCTGCTGGCGCTGAAGGCCCGCGAGTCCGGCGTCGAACTCGCGCTGCGGCTTGCGGCGGACCTGCCGGAGGTCGCGGCGGACCGGCGCGCCTTCAACCAGATCCTGATCAACCTGATCGCCAACGCCGTCAAGTTCACGCCGCGCGACGGCCGTGTGACGGTGAGCGCATTGCGCGACGGACCGCATCTCGCCGTCACTGTTGAGGACACCGGCATCGGTATCGGGGAAGCGGATATGCCGCGCCTGGGTGAAGCCTTTTTCCAGGCGCGCACCTCTTACGATCGCGGCCACGACGGCACCGGTCTCGGCCTCTCGATCGTCAAAGGCCTGGTGCATCTGCATGGCGGTGAGGTCGACATCAAAAGCCGCCTCGGGGAAGGAACACGCATCACCGTGAAGTTGCCGCTCGAAATCGCAAACGATCCGGTCAGGCTTGTCGTCACCGACCGCAACCGGGGTCCTGTCATATCCGCCAACGACAAGGTGAAGAAAAGTGCCTAGACGATCCTCGCGCAGAGACAGTATGGCCATCGAAGGCGCCGGCCGGCTTGCAGCGGCGATCAGCGAGCATCCGCGCGAATTCGTCGCGCTGCTGATGGCGACGGCCGCGATTTCCACAATCGTCGTCAATGCGCTGTTTTTGCAGAAGGGCCCGCATCCGGCGCCGATATTTGCGGCGCGTCCGCTGCTGCCGCAGGAGGCGACGCTCGCGCCGCGCCTGCCGAGCGCACAGCCGGCGCCGGCGCCCGAGACGAACAGTGCGGCGCGGCTCCAGCTCATCGTCAATATCCAGCGGGAACTCACACGCAAGGGTTTCTACGATGGAACCGCCGACGGCATCTGGGGCGCCAAGACCGATTCGGCCGTGCGCGATTTCATCCAGACCGCCGGCCTGAAGACCAACGCCGAAGCAAGCGACGGCCTGCTGCGCGCCATTGTCGCATCGACCATCAAGCCGGCGAGCACCACCGGCGCAGCGCCTGCGTCCGATCCGATCGCCAAGTTGATTGCGCCCGCGCCGTCCAAGCGGGTGACGGCCGTGCAGCGCGCGCTCGCCGATTTTGGCTATGGGCAGATCAAGCCGACCGGCTTTGTCGATGCGGATACGAAGGCCGCGGTCGAAAAATTCGAACGCGACCGCCGGCTGCCGATCGACGGGCAGATTACCGACCGTTTCGTGCGTGACCTTGCCGCAATGACCGGCCGCCCGCTGGAGTAATGGCGGCGTCTACTTCGCGCGCGGCGCAGCGCGTCGGCGGTGCGCCGTGATTGGCGCCGCGGCAATCGCCCGTGCTAGCAAAAGCGTATGCGATTGAAATCCGGCATATGGGTTTCGGCCTATCTGCGCCGTTGCAGCACCGAAGGCGTCTTCGCGGCCGTGCGGCGGCGCGGATCGGAAGAGGCGGGCGCCATCTTCATCAAGGTCAACCGGCTCGACGGCACGGGCACGCTCTATGGTCCGGCGCCGCAGGCCGTCTTTGACGAGGCGCGCCCCGCCGAACGCGTGTTCTCGGCCATCGTTGGGCGCGAGCCGCCCGCGGCGGAGGCGGAGCTCGAGGCACGCCTTGTGAAGGAAACGCGGTTCGATCCAGATTTATGGATCGTTGAAATCGAGGATCGTGCCGGCCGCAATTTTCTCGACGGCGCCGTGCACGACTCGGCCTAGCGGCTAATTGCTCTTCCACTTTGCGGAAGGGCGCTCGTTGCCGGCCCGCTGCTTCCCCGGTTTCGCCGGGGTGGGACGGGCGCCCGCCCGCTCGTCGTTCCAGTAGACCGGTGTGTAGACCGGTTGCCGCGGCGCGGTCGTTCGCCAGATCGCCACCATGCGGTCGGCGGCGGCCGCATCGAGCTCGTCAAATAGCCGCGAGAGTTCGTAGATGCGCTGGGCCGAATGTCCGATGACCGGGTTGAGGAAAAGCAGAATGCGTTGCAAGGCATCCGCCTTGATGCCGAGTGTCTTGGCCGCAACGACAATCGGTTCGCCGGAATTATCACGCGTGATCCTGTCGGCGAGCTCGCGGCTCACCTTGAGCGCACGCTCCAGCACGCGGATGAATTCGCCCTGATCGTGCTTGAGCGCGGCACTTTCCAGGCGGCGGACCAGTTCGCCGGCAATCGGCGCCGGCCGGCGCGCCGAGGCTTCGGATGTCACGTCGAGATTGGCAAGGATCAACCCTCGCTCGTCCGGGCTTGCGGAGAAGAACAGCTCGATCAGGTCATTGCGCGCCGGCTCGCCGCGCGCGCGCAATCCGGCCGCGGGCACGCCGGCAAGCTTTTCGAGGACCGCCGCGGGCGCCGCCGGGTAGGCCGACAGGCTGGCCGTCACAGCGGCGTGTGTTTGCGCATCGACAGTGTCGATCAACCCGAGTGCCAGCGCGACGAACTGGGTTTCCTCTTCAAGGCTATGGATGGGCTTCTGGACATAGAGATCGGTGAGCACGCGAAGCAGGGTCGGGCGGATGTCGACGCCGTCCCGGCATGCCAGGTCGACCAGGCTGTCCAGTGAATTGGACGCGGAAAGCTTCGTCATACCAGCTAACGCTACGCAAACTCCGGGATGGCCCAGATTAGTGAGGCGGCGTTAGCGGAGCGTTAACCTTGCAAGTCCTTTAATTGGGGGAAAGGCGCCGAACCGGTTGCCTCCAAGAGGCATGAACCCGGGCGGAAGGGGGAATGCAATGGGTGAGATTATTCGGTTTCCCGACGAGGCCAGTCCTCGCGGTGGCAAGTACATCGATGCCAATACCGAACCTGCGACTGTCATCATACTACCGGTGATCCGCATCGAGCGTGGTCCGGATGGATCGAATGGTTTTGAACCTGACACCGGTAACAGCACGGGACGCCGCCGCCGTCGCCGGGCGCTGCGCTAAACACAAACCACCAATCGACGTCTATGAATATTCCGCCGCGGCCGCTGACACGATTCCGCATGTGGCGGCGGGGCTGTCTGATCGCGGCGTTTGGGTTGCTCACCGGTTGCGCCAACAGCGATTTCGGCGAAGTCAACGATGTCCTGGTGACCAACGGCATCCATGATTGGGTCGGCCGGCCGGCAAAGGGTATCCCGTCGAAGTTCGAATATACCGACGACGAGCGCGCGCTGCGCGACAATGCCTTTCCGCTGATCGAGCCGCCGTTCGACCGGCAGACCTGGTACCAGGTTGCCGGCGAGTACGGCTTGCTCAAATACAACCTGTCGGACTTCGTCAAATATTTTGAGCGCCTGCAGGCCGAGTGCCACAACTCGACGGCGGCGCTTTACGCGCGGCTCACCGACGATATCCGCAACGACACGACGCGGCTTGCGCAATTCTTCGAGACCGCCGGCCGCGTCGTCGACATCGACCAGAAGCGGATGAAAAGCCTCGCCTATATTCCGGTGCTCGGCAAAGGCGAAGAGGTCAATGCCGTGCGCCGCATCCACGAGAACGAGCATGTCATCGCCATCGTGCGTATCAGCCTGGCGAACCGGGTTGCTTCGTATCGCTTCGCGCTCGAGCGCCTCGTGATCACGACGCCGATGACGCAGGCCGTCGAGGTCGAGCGACTGATCAATCAGTTGCAGAGCGTGATCGAGCGCTACAAGGTCCTTCCGCCGACCTGGAAGCGCGAGCCGAGCCTCGCTTCGTCGAATTAGCCGTTAGAGAAAAAGCTGGATCCCCGCTTCCCGCGGGGATGACCGGAGAGGTTCGCGAGGACTACCGCCTCGGCCGCGGCTGCGGTTGCGGCGTGGGCGGCGGTTCGGGCTGCGCGGTGCCGCAGCGCGAGCCGCTGATGGCGGCCTGCGCCGCCCGCATCAATCCCGGTTCCGGCGCCAGCGCGCGGATCGCGATCAGCCCGGTCGTCGTCGGCGATTCCACGATCAACCGGTCGGCCGCGGTGATTTCTTCGTCTTCCGGGACCTGATCGTGCTGCGCGGTCGTCATCAGATCGAGCTCGATCACGCGCCGGCCCGCGGCGTGATCGTTGATGGCGTAATAGGCGACATCATTGCGCGTGTAGAACGAGACCGACGTATAGGCCGGGCTCACCGGCACGCTCAATTTCAGCGGTCCCTGCGACAGGTCGTAGCGGCAGATCGCGCTGGCGAAAGCCGGATCCATGAACGGCATGATCGCCTTGTCGGGCGTCGGCGCGGGCAGGGCAACGACGGTGTTCACGGGCGCGACCGGCGTGAGGCGTGCATAGGCATCCTGCGTCGCAGTGCGCGGCAGCAAAATGACGGTGGCAAGATGCACGATGCCGCCGAGCAGCGCGCCGCCAAGGATCAGGAGCAGCCATCGGATCATGGGCAGGCCCTGGTGGTGACATCCGGCATCGGGACCTCGCGGCCGGCTTTTGTCGAGACGCCGACCGCGGTGTCGTAAAGGCGCAGGATCAGTTCGTAACGCTCGACGCCGCCGGTCGGCAGCCAGTTCCCCGCGGTGGCGCGCGGCGCCACGACGATATCGAAACTGCCGTCGGAGCGGCGGACGATTTCCTGGCTGGTGAAGCCGTAGCGGTTGGTCGAATTGGCGACCAGCGCGCCATCGGGATTGTAGAGCGTGAGCGTCCAGAAGCGCGCCACCGGCGTGATCCCGGAGATCACGACCTCGCAGCGTCCGTCGAGATGCTTGCCCTCGTCGTCGGATCGAAGCGTGAACGACACGCCGTCGCCCATCGCCGTGGGCAGGCGGCCGCTGCGCGCAATCGATGCGCGCGCATAAGGATCGGCGTCCGTCGTTCCGCTTTTGGGCCAGGCGGTCCAGCTCTCGATCGAGAGCCCGCCGAAGGCAGTGCCGCGCGCGAGCGACAGATACGTCAGGCCGAGCCCGACCACGGCGGCGACGGCGAGACCAAAGAGCGTTCCGAGAAGCAGCCGCACGGGTTTATCCGGGAATGGCGAGGTTTGTGGGTCGGGAGAATACGCCGGCGCCGGCGTTCGGGCCAATCAGTTGCGGTTGTCGAAGGTGCGTCCTTCCAGCGAGGAAGCCAGCGCGTCGCTGTCCCGCGGCGTCCTGGCCTGCTTTTCCTTGCCTGTTGAAACTGTCGGCCGCACCGGCCCGAGCGCGCGGTTGGCGTCATCCATCAGCCGCTCGACCCGCACCAGCGCGTCGGCCCCGCGCCTGGTGAGCAATGCCGGGCGGGGCGGGGGCGCCGGCTCGTTCTTCGGCTTGATCTCGGCGACGAGCGGCTGCTGGCGGACCTGCGGCACGGGAACGCCGGGGAGCTGCTTGAGCTCGATGCCGTCATGCGCGTAGACCATGATCTTGTGCCACGTCATCGCCGGCAGCGAGCCGCCGGTCATGCGGTTGGTCACCTGATAATCGTCATTGCCGAACCACACGCCGCACACGAAGTTGCCGGTGTAGCCCATGAACCAGGCGTCGCGATAAGCGTTCGTCGTGCCGGTCTTGCCGGCGGCGGCAACGCCGTCCAAACGCGCGCGTTTGCCGGTGCCGTTCTCCACCACGGAGTTCATCATTTTGATCATGTCGGCGGCGACACCCGGCGGCATCACCTGCCGGGGCTTGGGCCCGTCGCGGTCGAAGCGCCACACCAGATCGCCGGGGCCGGTGCGCACCTCGAGGATCGCATGCGGCGCCACCGCCTTGCCCAGGTTGGGGAAGGTGGCATAGGCGCCGGTGTGATCGACCACGGTGACCTCGTCGGCGCCGATCGGCAGCGACGGCGTATCCGGCAGCGGCGTGCGGATGCCCATGTCGTGCGCGAGCTTGACGATCTTGGCGCGGCCGACCTTGGCATTGCCGTTGCCGACCGCGATCGACAGCTTCACCGCGATGGTGTTGACCGAATGCGTGAGCGCCTGGATCAGCGTCATCGAGCCGGAATAGCCGTTGCCGTAGTTGTGCGGGCACCAGTTGCCGATGCACACCGGCCCGTCGACCACCACCGAGGAGGGCTTGAAGCCGTTCATCAGCGCGGTGGCATAGACATAGGGCTTGAACGATGAGCCGGGCTGGCGCATCGCATCGGTCGCGCGATTGAACTGGCTGGCGCCATAGTCGCGGCCGCCGACCATGGCGCGCACGGCGCCGTCGACATCCATCAGGACGGCTGCGGCCTGCTTGGCGTGATATTCCTGGCCATACTGCCGCAGCGACGACTCGATGGCGATATCGGCATTGTTCTGCAGATTCGTGTCGAGCGCGGTGCGCACCACGAAGACGCGTTCGCTCATCGATTTCGGGAAGGTATCGACCAGCTTCTTCATCTCGTCGAAGGCCCAGTCGAGATAATAGTTCGGCGCGCGGTCGTCGCGCCGGTCGACCGGCGTTGCCGGGTTGCGGCGGGCGCCGAACACCTGGCCTTCGGTCATCATGTTGGCTTCGACCAGGTTGTCGAGCACGACGTTGGCGCGGGCGCGCGCCGCCGGCAGGTTGATGTGCGGGGCAAAGCGCGTGGGCGCCTTGAACAGGCCGGCGAGCATCGCGGCTTCCGACAGGTTCACGTCGCGCGCCGACTTGTTGAAGTAATACTGCGCCGCCGCGTCCACCCCGTAGGTGCCGCCGCCCATGTAGGCGCGGTCGAGATAAAGCTTGAGGATCTCGTTCTTGGTCAGGCGCGATTCCAGCCACAGGGCGAGGAAGGCTTCCTTCACCTTGCGCTCGATCGTGCGCTCGTTGTTGAGGAACAGGTTCTTGGCGAGCTGCTGGGTGATCGAGGAGCCGCCCTGCACCACGCCGCCGGCCCGCGTGTTGGCGACCAGCGCGCGCGCGGTGCCGGCGAGATCGATGCCGAAGTGTTCGTAGAAGCGCCGGTCTTCGGTGGAGAGCACCGCCTTGATCAGGTGATCGGGAAACTGGTCGAGCGGGATCGCGTCATTATGCTTGATGCCGCGCGAGCCCACCTCGTTGCCGTAGCGATCGAGGAAGGTCACCGCGAGCTCCGATTTTTTCAGCCAGTCGTCGTCGGAGGTTTCGCGGAAGGCGGGGACAGCCAGCGCCAGCATGACCACCAGGCCGGCGGTGCCGAGCGTGGCGCCTTCCGAGACGAGCTCATTGAGCCAGCGCCGCCAGCCGGAGACATGGAAGCGGTCCATGAAGGTGGAGAAGCGCTCGTAGGTTTCGCGCAGGCCGGAGAAGCTGCGGAACACGCTGAAATCGACCCAGGAGTCGATCCCGAGCAGGAACCGCTTGATGTTGGGCTTCCAGTCCTCGGGAATAAGGTCGCGCAAAGCTCAGACGCTCATGAATGAAAGGCGGGCGGCCAGCCCGCATAACCGAATTTTACCCGATTGGCCAACCCGCGGCCAATGCCGTGGTTCCGGCCTTGTGGAAGCAGGGTGAACGAAAATTGCGGTGAAAAGAGGCCATTCGCGGCAGTTTTCCGGCGGCTTTTCCGCGGCTTGCCGGGCGAAACCGCCCTTACCATGGAGGTTGAAGCATCTCTTCCTCTGGATGAGGTTGAAGAACGAAGCCCAACCAATGACGAAGCCAGCGCCACCGGCTACAAGGTTCCGCCAAGGATTCTCGAACATGCCCGAGCCGCAAGCCCCGTTCTGGCGCCGCAAGGCGATGTCCGAGATGACGCGCGCCGAGTGGGAGAGCCTGTGCGACGGCTGCGGCCGCTGCTGCCTGAACAAGCTGATCGACGAAGACACCGACGCAACGATCTTCACCAGCGTCAGCTGCAAGCTGCTCGATTGCCAGAAATGCCGCTGCAGCGACTATGCCCATCGTCAGGCGAAGGTGAAGGATTGCGTGCGGCTCACCCCGCGCAACGTGCGGCGGCTCAAATGGCTGCCGCCGACCTGCGGCTATCGGCTGGTGGCGGAGGGCAAGGATCTCGCCTGGTGGCACCCGCTTGTCTCGGGCGATCCCGAGACCGTGCACAAGGCCGGCGTCTCGGTTCGCGGGCGCGTGGCGGCGAGCGAAACCGATGTGCCGGACGATAAGCTCGAGGACTATATTGTGAGCTGGCCGGGGAAATGGCCGAAGGGGGCGAAATTGTCGTCGAGACGAAGAGGGAAAACCTAGTTCGCGCGTATTGCGCTAGACATTTTATTCGTCGTTTACTTATTCTTCTCGTGGGCGACTAAGTGTGGGGGAGTATCCATGAGCAATGAATTTTTACACCGCTTGCAATCGAGCGAGCCTCTCTAACGACTCCGGCCGTTGCGGTGCGACCGGTGATTAGCAATAGCGAACCTTTTTAGTTCGTTCCTTCAATATAAAGCACACCGATCTACTGCTGCCTGAGTGGTATCTTGAAGATGCCACAAGATAGAATTCGCGACGACATTCTAAGTTACCGTGAAATGTGCGATGCGGAAGAGATTCAGACTCTTCAAAGGGGTATGAATTTCCGGATGCGGCCAACGTATTCGGTAATTCTCATGTCGCAGCGAAGCAACGCCCCTTATCACGATCGCGTTTATGACGATGGCATTACCATTGAATATGAAGGTCATGATGTTCCAAAGCGCTCTCACGACCACAATCCCAAAAGGGAAGATCAACTCGACAAACTACCCAGCGGAAGGCTTACACAAAACGGATTGTTTGCGTCAGCTATAGACAGGTACAAAAAAGGCGCATCGCCGCCGGAACTCGTGAAGGTATATGAAAAGATTCTCCCGGGCGCGTGGTCATTGAAAGGCTATTTCGATCTAATTGACTGCAAAATAGTCGATGACGGAAATCGAAAAGTTTTTCGATTCATTCTAAGACTTTCCGATCGAATCGACCTTAAAAGTTCGGGCTCTGAGACAAAGTCCCAAATTCACACACGCCTGATCCCGTCAGAAGTGAAAAAAGAGGTTTGGAAACGGGATGCTGGACGATGCGTGATTTGCGGCAACACGAAGAACCTACATTTTGATCATGACCTTCCGTTTTCTAAAGGTGGCACAAGCATCTCAGCAAGGAATGTTAGATTGCTCTGCATGAAACATAATTTGCAGAAGTCGGGAAATATTGAATAAGAAGTTCCTTCTCGTGTGAAAGCCAATTGCGCATGAATGAGTCTCATGCGACCTTTTCAAGTGGGGGCGCTTCCTTGGTTGAGGCACAAACGGGCAAATTTGAGCGGGGGCTTTTCAGTTGATCCGCTTATGGATTGCTAACACAGATCATGATTGGTTTGATTTTCTTGCTTCGCAACCAAGTTTAGACGAAGTTAACTTTTGGCAGCCTAGCGGTGGGACCAACTTTGGTGCCATCCAATCAGGCGAGCTTTTTGTTTTTCGATTGAAGGCTCCGCGCAACGCCATTGGTGGCTATGGCATTCTCAGCCACTCATCAAATCTTCCAGTCTCTCTCGCGTGGGAGGCATTTGGCATAAAAAATGGGGCGAGCAGTTTAGAAGAAATGCGATCGCGTATCGGGAAATATCGCGCCTCTCAGACCCTTGAAGACTACGTTATTGGCTGTCGGATTGTCGTTCAGCCAATATTTTTGCCCGAACATTCATGGATTCCTCAGCCAGAATCTTGGGCGCCTTCGATTGTAGTTGGTAAGACCTACACCACTGAGGATGAAGAAGGGCTGTCACTTTGGAGACGCCTGATGGACGTCGGTACAGTTCAGAATCAACTTTCAGGTGTTACAGAACCACAATTTAGATACGGCGAGCCCACTCTTGTAAAACCTCGATTGGGTCAGGGGGCATTTCGTGTCGCTGTTACAGACGCATACGATCGAACTTGTGCTGTCTCCGGCGGTAAAGTACTCCCGGCTTTAGACGCGGCACATATTCGACCGTATGCACTCGGCGGTACCCACGAGCTCTCCAACGGTATTCTTTTTCGAAGAGACATACACAGCGTTTTCGACGCAGGCTATGTAACCATTGATGAACAGTATAGATTCGTGGTCAGTGAGAAAGTGAAAACAGATTTTAATAATGGGAACGAATATCGGCGTTTGCACGGAGCGCAATTGTCGCTACCCGTCGCTCCTCGGGATCGGCCCGATCGCGAAGCGTTACGATGGCACAACGAAAACATATTTCGTGGTAGCTAAGTTGCCTGTGTCATCACCGCCTCGGCGCCCAATCGCGAAATCATGCAGAAGCCATGCCGGCGAGTTGCCGCCTTGCCGAGGCTCATCTGCGTCGTGAGGTTCGCCGCGTCGGCAATTTGAGCAATTCGACGGGCTCGACCCCAAGCGTCTTGGCGAGCTTTCCCACAATCTTAAGGCTGGCGTAAAACGCGCCTTTCTCGATCTGGCTCAGATAGCTGCGGCTGATTTCGGCCTCATAGGCGAGATCGTCCTGGGACAGCCCTTTGGCATGCCGCAGGCGACGTAGGTTTGCCGCAAACGCGTCCCGGAGATCCATCCGGGAAGGGGATTCCTATTGCTCGAAATATGCACCTCGATATATTGAACAAAAGAACCGGGTGCCAATATAAATGGCTGGATACAAGGAAATCTTGACTTGGGCCGCGGTTGGCGTGGGCGCAGCGCCGATCTGGGGCGCGGGGCTATGGGTCATGTGGCGAGGTGTCGTCCGGCCGTATCTGGTCCCGCGCGGCGAAATTGAGGAACTGGCAGCCGTGCTGATCGAGCGCTACGGCGAAGATGCAGAGGAGGTTGCCTACGCCAACGAATACGGGGCGTGGCGCAATTCCGATAACTTCGCGCAGGGCAAATGGAGGCGGGTGCGACGGTCGATTAGAACCCGTCAGCGGAATGCTCACCGCCCCTGCGGCGGAATCGCCAACTCGAGAGGATAAAGGCGAGTTCTAATTACTGCGAGTTGGCAGGGCTTGCTCTCACGCAAAGGTTGTACGATGATGCCATCGGCTGTTGGGGGGTATCATGCGTACCGTGTTGGGAGTTGCGCTCCTTTGCGCAGCAGCTGTCGCTGGCTGCGTGACCACTGAAACGGTCGAATTCAAGCCGCGGAACGATCAGCAAGCGATAACGCGCGACGGTGTGCCGGCGCTTGTCTCTACGAAAAAGAATTCAATTATCATCGCTCGCCCTGCGGCTCGCCAATTCCAAATCGGAGGGCGGCCAGTCTTTGTACTTGCAATTTATAATCGCAGCGGCGTGCCCGAGGATTTCCGTGTTTCGAACGTCATGGTGACGCAGAACCTGAACGGCAACGACGCCCAGCTCAAAGTCATCACCTACGAAGAACTCGTGAGCGAAGAGAAGACGCGCCAGACACTCGCCGCGATAGGCGTAGGGCTTGCCGCTGCAGGAAACTCAATGGCCGCCGCTCAAGCTGGATACTACCACTCTAACTCCACGGTCTTTACTCCTCGCGGCACATATCAAGTTCAGACGACCGGCTACAGTCCGGCGGCAGCAACGATCGCACAGTCGAATGCAACCGCTCAAAATGCTGAGCTGATTTCTGCAACAATCGAGCGTGGCCAGGCGAATATGGCCACCCTCGAGCGTGCCGTAATCAAAGACAATACGTTGATGCCTGGCGAATGGTACGGCGGACAGCTCCACATTGCGCCGCTGGCTTCGCAAGATGGACCGAAGATCTACACTATCTCTGTGTCGGTTGGGCCGGACCGCCATGAGATCCAAATTGCGCAGGGAGCAGCCAGTTCGTGATCATTCACGGTAGATCCGGCGGCGCTCACCGCCCCCTCGGCGGAATCGCAAAATCATAGGCGCGCGGCTCGGCGACGCTGAACGAATAGTGCCACCATTCGCGGAAATAGTTCGAGAAGCCGTGCCGGCGCATCGCGGTGTTGAGCACATTGCGCCAGCGCCGCTGCTCGGGGGCGATCGCGCTGCTCGCGAGATAGCTTTTGGTATCGAAGCAGTCGAAGGCGGTGCCCATGTCGATGCTGTTGTCGGGCGCGCGTTTGGCCGCGGGGCCGATGCAGGCTCCATAGCGCGCCGCCGGATCGAAACGCGCCGCGGGCGCCGCCGGCAGTTTGATGATCGTGAGATCGATCGCCGTGCCAGTCGAATGGCGCGATTGCGACGCGATGTAGCCGAGCGAGAACAGATTGCGCTTGTGCAGCGAGGGATAGAAGCGGCGGGTCGCCTCGCTGTCGTTGCCGTCGTGCGCCCAGTCTTCCATGGCGCGCACCGCGCGCGTCGGGCGATAGCAGTCGTACACCTTGAGGCCGAGGTTATCTTTCGCCAGATCGGCCTGCACGCGCTTGAGCGCCTCGGCCGCCTCGCGGCGCAGCACGCATTCGGGCGCGTTGTAGCCGGGCAGGGGGCGGCCGGTGAAATTATCGGCGGTCGCGTAGCGCATGTCCTGCGCGATGGTCGGGTCGATATCGCGCAGGTAGACGAAGCCGGGCGGGAGCATGTCGCGGGCATGCGCGGGGGCGGCGGGGAGCAGCGCAAGGAGGAGGAGGAGGGCGAAGAATGAATAGTGAAATCGACGCATCATGTTTTTTTCGTTGTCCTTGTTTGCAACCGCATTTTGCTATACATGTATAGCAAATAGGAGCTCGCCAAATGCTTGCCCTTCGTCTGCCGCCGGCCATCGAGAAGCGCCTTGGCGCGCTCGCCAGGAAAACCGGGCGAACCAAGAGCTTTTATGCCCGCGAGGCAATCTTAAGGCAGATCGAGGATATCGAGGACTATTATCTCGCCCGCCGCCGGCTGGCGCGCGGTGGTCCGCGCGTCACGCTCGAGAGCCTTGAACGGCCGCGAAAGAAACGTGCCCGCGCGAGGTGACGACGGTGCCGGCCTGGCGGGTCGAGTTCGACCGCGCGGCGGTTCGGGACCTGCGCAAGCTGGGCGCGGAAGGTGAGCGGCTCATCTTGAGATATTTGCGCGAACGCATTGCCGGATCGGACGATCCGCGCCGTTTCGGCCACGCGCTCACCGGAGACCACAAGGGGCTCTGGCGCTACCGGGTCGGAGATTATCGCATTGTTGCTTCGATCGAGGATGATCGATTTGTGGTGCTGGTGGTGACAATCGGGCACCGGCGTGAGGTTTATCGTTGAGAGCAAGGCCCGCATCTGGAACGGCCCCGGATCAGCGATGCAGCACTCCGCCATAGCGCGTTGAAGACGCGCGTAAACGCGCTTATCGCTCCGTGCTGCATCGCATCCGGGGCAGGTGGGTGCGATCCTGTGTCCCGGGCGCAGCGCAGCGTGAGCAAAGCGAACGATGCGCTGCAGACCCGTTGAGCATGCTGCCACTGGCTGCCTTGACTACCTCGGCTGCCCTGGGGGGCCTGCGGCATACCACCCCCGCATCATGGCGTCTTGCTTTGCCGGAACCGGCAGGGCATTGAGCGGGTTGCCGGCCATTGAGATTCCTGCAGTTAAAGTAGAACTTTCGCTCAAGCTTCACTTCAGCTCCCCCTGATGACCTCAGCAAAACCAAAGTCAAAACCTCACCCCGAACAGCCGCAGCCGGGAGCGAAACCGCAATCCGCCAGGCTCGAGGCGCAGACGAAATCCGAGCTCAAATCGGACAGCAAGGCGGGCGCCAAAGCGGAGTCCAAGGCCGGGCCCAGGGCCGAAGCGAAGACCGAAGCGAAGCCGAAAGCGGCCGCGAAGCCGGAAACCAAGACGGAAACCAAGCCGCCGGCCAAAGGCGAAGCCAGGCCGCCGCGCCCGGCGAAACCCGAAGCGCTGCCCGAGCCGCGCGCGCTCACGCATCCGGAAATCAGGGCCATCGTGCTCGGCATCATGCTGGCGATGTTCCTCGGTGCGCTCGACCAGACGATCGTTGCCACCGCGCTGCCGACCATCGGCCGGCACTTCGGCAATATCAACGACCTGTCATGGGTGGTGACGGCCTATCTGCTCACCGGCACGGCGGTGACGCCGCTCTACGGCAAGCTCGCCGATATCCATGGCCGCCGCGTGCTGATGCTTACGGCGGTCGGCATTTTCGTCATCGGATCGGTCGCCTGCGCGCTGGCGCCGAGCATGACCGCGCTGGTGCTCGCGCGCGGCTTCCAGGGCCTCGGCGGCGGCGGGCTGATGGCGCTGGCGCAAACCATCATCGCCGACATCGTTTCCCCGCGCGAGCGCGGCCGCTACCAGGGTTATATCGGCGCGGTGTTCGCGGTGTCGTCGGTGGGCGGGCCGGTTCTCGGCGGCTTCCTCACCGAGCACATCGACTGGTCGCTCATTTTCTGGATCAACCTGCCGCTCGGCCTCATCGCGTTGGGCATGACCTCGAGCGTGCTCCGCCGCGTGCCGTTTCATCCGCGCAAGCACCGGCTCGATGTGACCGGCGCGCTGCTGATGATGGCGGCGGCGGTGGTGCTGCTGCTGTCGCTGTCGTGGGGCGGCAAGCGCTTCGAATGGATCTCGCCGCAGATCGGCGCGCTGCTGCTCACCTCGGCGATTTTATGGGGCCTGTTCGCGTGGCGGCTGATGTCGACGCGCGAGCCGTTCCTGCCGCTTGCCGTGCTCGCCAACCCGGTGGTGCGCTGCGCCGCGCTCGCCGGCGCCTGCAACATGGGCACGCTGGTCGGGATGACCATCATGGTGCCGCTCTATTTCGAGACGGTGCTGCATTTGTCCGCGAGCCAGTCGGGCATGGCGCTGATCCCGCTGATGGCCGCGACCGTCACGTTTTCCACCATCACCGGCCGGCTGATGACGCACGTGATGCACTACAAGCGCATGTCGCTCGCCGGGCTTTCCATCTCGATCCTGTCGCTCGTGCCGCTGGCGATCTGGCCAGGCTCGATGCCGACCGTGCTGGTGCTGCTGCTGTTGCTGATCATCGGCGCCGGGCTCGGCACCGTGTTTCCCGTCTCCACCGTGTGCATGCAGAACGCGGTGGCGCGTTCTCAGATGGGCGTCGCCACCGGCGCCGCCAATTTCTTCCGCGCGCTGTTCTCGGCGCTGGTCGTTGCGGTGCTCGGGGCCATCGTGCTTGGCGGGCTCGGCGGCGTTGCCGGGATGTCGGTTGAAATGCTGGCGCGCACCGCGTCCGCTCCCGAGCTCGCCTATGCCTTCCGCTTTGTCTTCCTCACCTGCGCGCTGGTGCTGTCGTTCGGCATGGCCTTCCTGATCTCGATGGAAGAGCGGCCGCTCAGGGGGCCGTCGGCGCCATCGCAGGCCGCGACGGCGCCCACCGCGCCGGCAACGCCGATCCCGGCGGAGTGACCGCGATCAGTCGATGCGGGCGTCGAGCATGTAGCGCAGGCTGCGCCCCGTCAGCCAGATGACGAGGGCGATTACCAGCGGGAAAACCGGAATCCACGGATCGCCTTCGCTCGCCTTGTACACAAGGTTTCCCAGCGCGAGCAGCACAAAAAATACGGCAAGCATCACGCTCGCGCGATAGAAAATCTCGCCCCACACGGAGTGCGCCACGGGTGTCGTTCCTGGTTGCGTTCCTGGTTGGGTGACAGTTTGGGTCATGTCATGCGCCATTGATAATGTTCCTGAAGCGGAGGCTTGTACGGTCCCGGGTCTGCAGCGCACTACTTCGTATTGCGCTGCGCCCGGGACACAGAGAGGTCCATCGCGTCCGGGATGCGGTCTTTCGTGTCCCGGGCGCGGTGCGGCGTGAAACGCCGCGCTGCAGACCCGGGACCGCACGAGTCTCCATGCCCTCATTCGGGGCACGTGGAAAAAACCCCGGCCACCGGCCGGGGTTTTCAAACGCTACGTGATCACTGATCCCAGTGCGTGGGATTCTGCAGCGGCTGCCGGTTGTAACGGCGGTACGCCGGCCGCTCGTAGGCATAAGCGTGCCCGTAAGCCGTGCCAACGTCAGCGCCGGCATAGGGGCCGCCGAACCGCTCGCCGCTATACGGCGACGTCACGAAGCCACCGCTTGAACCCGGAACGATGTTCCCGGATCCCCACTCGGGCTGGTACGACTGCGCCATTGCCGAAGAGGCAACGAGCGCCGCGAAGACCGCACCCATCGTGATTTTTTTCAACATTGAGACCTCCGTTATTGTCGCCGGGGGAGAAACGCACGGCGCATTGCGTGGTTCGGTAAGGAACCGTGGCGATGCACTCATGTTGGGTGCCATCCTGTGGGTTTTGCAGGGCAATTCACGCGGATGTGTGCAGCGCAGCAAATGTGCGCAGCAGCTATGTGCGCTGCGTCGCCGCTACGAAATTACCGCTCATTTTTTTGGGCGGGGCGCCGGAGGTCCGTTTGCGCGGGCCGTGAATTTCGTTTCGCGGCGGCGTGGATGAATGGAGTTCCGATCGTGCGACGAAAGTGGCGGGATGCTGGCTGACGCCGCATCCGGGGCACATGCGTGGCGTTTTCGTGTCCCGGGCGCAGCGCAGTACGGAGTAGTGCGCTGCAGACCCGGGACCGTACGAGTGTTTATTCTCTATGCCCTCATCCGTAACGGCCCCGGATCTGCGTCGCACCGCTGCGCCACGGCGCGAAGACGCGCCATGGCTTGCGCTGCGCCGCGTCCGGGGCACGTGAGTGGAATTCGTGTCCCGGGCCCAACGCATTGCGCGCGCGGGTTTTTGGTGTCCCGGGCGCAGTGCAGTACGAAGTAGTGCGCTGCAGACCCGGGACCGTACGTGTCGATGCGCCCTCATCCGTAACGGCCCCGGATCTGCGTCGCACCGCTGCGCCACGGCGCGAGAAGACGCGTCATGGCTTGCGCTGCGCCGCGTCCGGGGCACGTGAGTGGAATTCGTGTCCCGGGCGCACAGCTGACATTGCGCGCGCGGTTTTTAACCTCTTTGTGTCCCGGGCGCAGCGTCCGGGGCACAGCCCCCCGCAAAAACCCGCCTCGCCATAGTTCCGCGAATCACCGAGAATCCGTCGGCCCGAGTCGGGGCGGGCGCTTTTCAATAACGAAGACGCATTGAATGTCGGGCCAACCGTCGAAGCTAGCGCTGGCACTCAACCGCGCCATCGCGACCTACCAGGCCGGCCAGCCCGGCGAAGCCGAGCAGATCTGCCAGAAGATCATCGCGAAGAAATCGAACTTCTTCGACGCCCATCACGTGCTCGGCATCATCCAGGCCGCGCAGGGCAAAAACGAGCAGGCGCTGACCAGCTACAACCGCGCGCTCGCGGTGCAGCCCAATCACGCCGACACGCTGAGCAATTGCGGCAATGTGCTCACCGCATTGCGGCGCTTCGAGGAGGCGCTGGCGAGCTACAATCGCGCGCTCGCCGCCAGGCCGAACCACACCGGCGCGCTCAACAATCGCGGCGTCGCCTTGCAGGAGATGGGCCGGCACGGCGAGGCTCTCGCGAGCTTCGCGCAGGCAATCGCCCTGCAGGCGGATTATGCCGATGCGCTGTGCAACCGCGGCAACAGCCTGCACGCGCTCGGCCGCTTTGACGAAGCGCTGGCGAGCTACGATTGCGCCATCGCCCTGCGGCCGGCCCTGCTGCAGGCGCATTGCAACCGCGGCAATACGTTGCGGGAGCTGCAACGCTACGACGAAGCGCTGGCAAGCTATGACCGCGCGCTGGCGCTCCAGCCGAATCTCGTCGAAGCCATCGCCAATCGCGGCATCACGCTCGCCGAGCTCAAACGCCACGATGAGGCGCTGGACAGCTTCGCGCGCGCGCTCGCCCTGCGGCCGGACGATGCGGAGCTGTTCAACAAACGCGGCGTGATCCTCGATGCCGTGAAGCGGCACGGCGAAGCCCTGGCCGACTATGATCGCGCGCTGGCGTTGCGGCCCGACTATACCGACGCGCTCTATAATCGCGGCAATGCCCTGCATGAGCTCAAACGCTTCGACGAGGCGCTCGCCTGTTACGATCGGCTACTGCCGCTGCGGCCGAACGACGGCAATACGTTCACCAATCGCGGCAAGATCCTGAAGGAACTCGACCGCTATGACGAGGCCCTTGCGTGCTCGGCGCGCGCGCTTGAATTGCTGCCGGACAATATCATCGCGCATTGCAACGAGGCCTCGATGCGGCTTCTCACCGGCGACTTCGCCCGGGGTTTTGCCGAATACGAGTGGCGCTGGAAGAAGGCGGACATGGCGCCGGCGCGGCGCGATTTTCCGCAACCGATGTGGCGCGGCGAAGACATCGCGGGCAAGACGATCCTGCTGCACGGCGAGCAGGGCTTCGGCGATGCGATCCACTTCTGCCGCTATGCGCCGCTCGTCGCCGCGCGCGGTGCCCACGTGATCCTCGAGGTGCGCAAGCCGCTTGCGCGCCTCATGGACAGTCTCATGCACACTCTTGCCGGTCCGTCCGCGATTGTCGCGAGCGGCGAGGCCCTGCCGGCGTTCGATCTGCATTGCCCCTTGCTCAGCCTGCCGCTGGCAATGGGCACGCGCCTCGACACGATTCCGGCGCAGGTGCCTTATCTCGGCGTGCCGGCGGAAAAAGCGGCGGAGTGGAGTGCGCGGCTTGAATCGCGGCTTGGTACGAAACCGCGGCCAAGGATCGGGCTCGCCTGGTCGGGCAGCGTGCATCATGAACTCGACAAGCAGCGGTCGATCGGCCTGCGCAATTTCGCGCGGCTGCTGGAGATCGACGCCACATTCATAAGCCTGCACAAGGAAGCCGCCGCCGACGATGCGCGTGTGCTCGCCGAGCGGAGCGAGATTGTCCACTTCGGCGAGGCACTCGACGACTACACCGATACGGCGGCGCTGATATCGCAGCTCGATCTGGTCGTGTCGGTGGATACCAGCGTCGTGCATCTTGCCGGCGCGCTGGCCAAGCCGGTGTGGGTGCTGGTGACCTACGTGCCCGACTGGCGCTGGCTGCTCGGACGCGAGGACAGCCCCTGGTATCCGACCGCGCGGGTGTTCCGGCAGAGCGCCGCGCGCGAATGGGACAGCGTGATCACCCGCGTGCACGGGGAACTGGGGGAGTTTGTTAAGGGGGCATGAGCCGTGTCCCGGGCGCAGCGCAGTACATGGGCACATCCTGCGTGTCCCGGGCGCAGCGCGGCGTGAAACGCTGCGCTGCAGACCCGGGACCGTACCGGTCTCCATGCTCACATCCGGAAGTCTTAATGCCGTCATCCGGAACGGCCCCGGATCAGCGTCGCACCGCTGCACCATAGCGCGAGAAGAACGCGCTATGGTTTGCGCTGCGACGCATCCGGGGCACTCAATCGCCAATCCGGAGCACGTAAGTGGCCCGGGCGCAGGCAACCCGCTTCGCGCCCCGGTCCCAGGGCGTTTTCCGCCCCATTTACCTCCGTCAGAATTTCGCCGTGGAGTTATGTGAAATGGGGCTCACGGTTGCCTTTGGCCTTTGCGGCCGACACGAGGTGTTGCCATGTCCACGACGATGTCCACGACGATAAAGTCCAAGTCGATGAAGAGACTCACGCTGGCGGCCGCGGTCGCCATTGCCGTTCCGTTCACCGCCGGCCTCGCGTCCGCCGCTCCGCTCGGCGGCGCGGCCGCGATCAGCAAAGCGGCGCCCGGCGCCATCCAGCCCGTGTATTACGGGTGGCGCGGCGGCTGGCGCGGCGGCGGATGGGGATGGCGTGGCGGCGGATGGGGATGGGGCGTCGGCGCCGGAGTGGCTGCCGGTGCGCTCATCGGCGGCGCGCTCGCCGCTCCTTATTACTACGGCGGCTACTATCCGCAGCCGTACTACGCGCCGGGCCCGGGCTATTATGCCGCGCCATACGGCGGTGATGTCGGCGATGACGGTGTGGCCTACTGCATGCAGCGGTACCGCTCGTACAATCCGAACACGGGCACCTTCATGGGCAATGACGGCCGGCCGCATCCGTGCCCGTGAGGTCATCTGAACGCGACGTGTCCCGGACGCGGTGCAGCGCGAAGCGGTGCACCGCAGATCCGGGACCGTAACGGTCGCCAAGCTTTCATCCGTGACGGCCCCTGATCAGCGCCGCACCGCTGCGCCATAGCGCGAGAAGACGCGCCATGGGCTGCGCTGCGCCGCATCCGGGGCGCGTATGAGATCGATCGCGTGTCCCGGATGCGGTGCGGCCTGAAATGACGCACCGCTGATCCGGGACCGTTCCACATAAGGGCTTGGCGATCGTTTGAGGGCTTAGTGATCGTTACGGTCCCGGGTCTGCAGCGCACTACTTCGTACTGCGCTGCGCCCGGGACACGATGTGCTTGGTGCGACCTCGCACCGCGCCCGCGACACAGGTTGCTTGGCGCGACTCGGGTCAGGTTCAAGGCGCGAAGGGCCATCGACACGGAGCATTTTTCTCGGGAGCGTTTACAATGGGAACCGCAATGCCGGTTCTCCCGTGAAAAAATTCTACGTCTATATTTTAGCCAATCGCCGTTATGGCGTTTTATATGTCGGCGTAACGAACAGCCTGACGAACCGGCTCTCTCAGCATCAACAGCGGCTGCTGCCGGGTTTCACCAGTTCCTATGGCGTAACCCGTCTTGTCCATTTTGAGGAATTTTCGTCTGTCATCGAAGCCCGCGCGCGCGAGCGCAGCTTGAAGCGCTGGCGGCGGGCCTGGAAACTTGATCTTGTCGACCAATTGAATCCGGAATGGCGCGACCTCGCGAAAGAGATCACGGGATAGAACTGCGTGTCCCAGATGTGGTGCGCATATCTCGACTGGAGCCGCAATGAGTGTCCCGGCGCGGTGCCTGCAGTTTTTTGCAACGTCTCTGTGTCCCGGGCGCAGCGCAGTACGCAGTAGTGCGCTGCAGACCCGGGACCGTACAGATCTCTAGGCCGTCATGTGGAACGGCCCCGGATCAGCGCCGCACCGCTGCGCCATAGCGCGAGAAGACGCGCCATGGCTTGCGCTGCATCGCATTTGGGGCACGTATGAGATCACCGGATAGATTGCGTGTCCCGGGTCTGCGGTGCATCACCATAGCGCGTCAAAGACGCGCGTAAGCGCGCTTATGGTGCTGCACCGCGCCCGGGACACAAATATGCTTGGCGCGACCTTGCGCTGCAACGCATCCGGGGCACGTAGAACGCAAATCGTACTCAAACGCTCACTCGCAGAATTTGCACGGCGGGAAATCGCGGCTGTACACCGGCTGGCCGAGGAACTTGTCTTTCCCGTAAGTCCAGAACTGGCTGACATTCGGGTAAGTCTTGATCACCGTGTTCCAGAGCTCCGGCTTGTCGTAGCCGAACATCTGCTTCTTCTCGACCTTCTTGATGTAGATGTTCTGCACCGGGTTGCGCATCTCGTCGAACGACACCGGCCCGCGCGGCGCATCGACCTTCAGCGTGCCCATGATCTTGATGAACTGCTCGGGCCCCGGCCACTTGCCGCCGGCCTGCTTGATCGCCTCGTCGATCAGCTTCGCGGTGGTGTAGTTGCTCTCCGAGAAATAGGACGGCACCTTGCCGTACTTGGCGCGGTAGGCCTTGACGAAGGCCTCGTTCGCCGGCGTCGTCAGCGCGGCGCTGTACTGCAGCGCCGAGACGTCGCCGATCACTTCGTCGCCCATGAAGGGCAGGGCGAATTCGTCATAGCTGGTGCCGCCGCCGACGATCGGCTTCTTGTAGCCGGCCGCGCGCAACTGCTTGGGAAACTGCAGCGCCATCGGACCCACCATCATGGAGAAGACCGCGTCGGCATCCTCCTTGATGGTCGGGATGAACGGCCCGAAATCCTTGGTGCCGAGCGGCGGCCAGATCTTCTGGATGATCTTGCCGCCGCAATCCTCGAAGGTCTTCTGGAAGCCGCCGACCTGCTCGTAGCCAAAGGCGTAGTCGGCGGCCACCGCTGCGATCTTCTTGTAACCCTGGTCGCAGGCCCACTGCCCGAGCGGATGGTTCGGCTGCGACGACGACCAGCCGGTGCGGAAGAGATAAGGATATTTGTCGAGCTGCCGCTGGGTGAGATCGTCGGCCGCGGGGATGGAAGGAATGTAGACGGTCTTTTCCGCCGTGGAGACCGGCGCCAGCGCATAACCGGTCGAGGCGAGCACGCCGCCGATGAACATCTGCACCTGGTCGTTGAGCACCAGCTTCTTCGCCTTGGTGACGGCCGCGTCGGGCTTGGCCTGGTTGTCCTCGACGATGAACTTGACGTCCATGCCGCCGAGCTTGTTGCCGTGCTCGTCCAGATACATCTGGAAGCCGTCGACCATATCCTTGCCGACCTGGGCGAAGATGCCGGTCATCGGCGCGATGAATCCGATGCGCAGTTCTTCCGCCTTTGCCGGAGAAAAACCGGCGCCGAGCAAAAGCGCTCCGCCCAATAACGTGATGGTTCGCGATAGGCTCATGAATTGTCCTCCCGTCGGCCGTTCCGCTGTCCGTTCTTGATGCGGACAGGCGAATGGCAGTTGCAGCATGTTCCCGGAATGCAAACGGTATCACCACCGCCGCCGTGGGCGGAAGCCCACATTATGGGCGGAAATGCACAGTGGCGATCATGCGCCATAGGGACGCGGCAAACGCGTGCCCCGGACGCGGTGCGGCATGAAATGGCGCACCGCAGATCCGGGGCCGTTCCATATGAGGGCCTGGTGACTTGTACGTTCCCGGGTCTGCAGCGCACTACTTCGTACTGCGCTGCGCCCGGGACAAGGGGGGTACGGCCGACAAATTTTTCGCTGCTACCGGATGAAAGTTCCGCCGCGCAGGTCGGACACGGCCTGCTGCAATTCGGCCTGCGTGTTCATGACGATCGGCCCGTACCAGGCGACCGGCTCCTGGATCGGCTTGCCCGACACCAGCAGGAAGCGGATGCCCTTCTCGCCGGCCTGGACCGTGATCTCGTCGCCGCGGTCGAACAGCACCAGCGAACGATCGCCGACCTTCTCGCGCATCAGGATCTCGTTGCCGTTGACCTGCTTTTCCTGGAGCACGCCGATCGGCTGCGAGGCGGCGCGGAAGGTGCCGTCGCCTTCGAACACATAAGCAAAGGCGTGACGCTCGACCTCGACCTTGAGGGTCTTCGATTTGCCGGGCGGCACCGTCACGTCGAAATAGCGCGGATCGGCGGCGACGCCGTCGACGGGACCCTTCTTGCCCCAGAACTCGCCGCACACGACGCGCACGCTGGTGCCGTCGTTATCGATCACTTCCGGAATCTCGGCCGCCTTGATGTCCTGATAGCGCGGCGCCGTCATCTTGAGAGACGACGGCAAGTTCGCCCACAGCTGGAACCCGTGCATGCGTCCCGCCGCGTCGCCTTGCGGCATCTCCTGATGCATGATGCCGCGCCCCGCGGTCATCCATTGCACGTCGCCGGAACCGAGTGTTCCGCTGTTTCCCAGGCTGTCGCCGTGCTGCACGGTTCCGGACAATACATATGTAATTGTTTCGATGCCGCGATGCGGATGCCACGGAAACCCGGCGAGATAATCGGCCGGCCGGTCGTTGCGGAAATCGTCGAGCAGCAGGAACGGATCGGTCTCCGCGGTGTCGCCGAAACCGAATGCGCGACGCAGTCTCACGCCGGCGCCTTCGATGGTCGGCTTCGATTGCAGGACGCGTTTGATAGGACGGATAGACATGGACCCAGATGCCTTTCGTCTGGCGCAAATATGCCAGCCAGAGTGCCATTCATATATGGATGTTCATATAGGGCTTTCGTCCATAGAAAAAAGGGCAATCAGCGCAACCGACATCCTCCAAACGCATATCGTCTATTCGCATTTATATCCACTGTTCGAAGGGCAGACGTTCGAAGGATTTAATGTGCTTACAACGACACATGATTGTCTTTGTGCGCGATGACTCCGCCAATCGGATGATGCCACGACAAGGATGCCTTCATGTACGCTCTGACTGAATCGTGTTCAGTCGGAGTTCACGTGCAATCCCCCAGGTTGCGAACTGCAAGGTCTAGCAACAACTGGGAATCGAACTATGAAATCCGTGAAACGCTTCGCCGTGGCGGCGGGATTGGTCGCCGCACTCATGTCCGGCCTGAGCCTCATAACGACAGCCGACCAGGCCATGGCCGCCGGCGCCTCCAGCCTCAACCCTTATTCGCTCGGCGGGACGGTCGGTACATCGACGGGCACGCAGCCCGGTACGAGCGCGTCGGGCACCTCCAGGCACGGCGACCCGGCAGCCCCATCGAAGCCATCATTCCCGGGCACCCCGAAAGCATCGACGACGCCGGCGCCTTCCACAGCTTCGGTCCCCGCGACATCGCCGGGCACGTCGAAGGCGTCCTCGCGCACTGTGACAATTGACCGGGATCACCGTCCGGGAGGCAACGCCGATCCTTGCCTGCAACCGAAGAACACGTGCAGCCCCAGCGAGCGCTACGCCAGCGCCGCCGAGTTGCACAAGCGGCGTCCGGATATCATGGGCCTCGACGGCGACCCATGCATGAGAACGGACATCTGCAGCCGCACTCAACACATCGAGAGCGAGATCGCGCGCTACGAGCATAATTACCAGAAGGGTTTTTGCGACTCGCGGATCACAGGGCAGGGCTGTGCCCAGCAATTCGGGCTTCCCAACGGGAGCGGCGGCGAGACGATGCTTGTCTTGCATTTTCAGCGCAATGGCGGGCCACTGACCCCCGCGGACCGGCAGCGTGTCCTGGATTTTCTGCACCAGGCCTACAATCAGTCGCTGGGCGGCGGCGGTGGCGAGGCACCGGCGCGAGGCACCGCGCTCAAGCAGCAATAGAGCGATCGCGACCAAGACTTGATCCTCGCGAAGAGCGAACGAGAGAGGCCGCCGGACGTTCCGGCGGCTTTTTTTGCGCGCGAGCGCTCGCGGCGTGGAGCGCGATCGGCTATGATTTACCCAATGCGCAAGGGCATCGTCATCGCGATCTGTTTCGTCTTGCTCGGGTTGAGCCTTGGCGGCTGCACGCATTGCGGCTGGCTATGGGAGCAGGGCCCGCGCAGCTGCCGGTCCGATTCGCCGCGCACATGAGCTTCCGGCAAGCGTCACGTCCTCACCCGTAACGGCCCCGGATCAGCGGTGCACCGCGTTTACGCGCTGCACCGCGTCCGGGGCACGTGTCCCGGGCGCTGCGCAGCACGGAGCCATAGCGAGCGTCTTCGGCGCGCTATGGCGCAGTGGTGCGCTGCGGACCCGGGACCGCATCAACCCCGGAAGTTCGCGCCACCCCTTATTGCGAGCGCAGGAAATTCAGCAGGGCGCCGATGAGGCCGAGCAAAAGCCCGATGAGCAATACATATTGCAGGATCGTCACGGCGCGGCTGGGCGCCTCGGTCGTTGTCGCCATGTCATAGATCTGCCAGGCGGCAACCGCCGCGAACGCGACGATCATCACGCCCGAATTCTTGGTCCGCTTTTCGTCCACGCGAGGTCCCCAGTGCCCGGCGCACACGCTATTGGATTTCCCGCAAAGATTCCATGCACCGCGCATTGCTCATAATTGTGCATATTTGTTTATGGCTGTAAAAATTCCTAGGAAAATAGTCTTGACAGCGTCACGCTCCTCGGGTAGAGATTGCGCACACTCCAAATCTGCATCTGTTGTTCGACGAAGCGCGGAACAGCCCCCGGCGGCCGCGCGTTGATTTGACGGCTGGCGCACCCGCGCCGCCGGCGAAAGGACAAACAATGCCGCATGTCGAAAACGGCCGCGTCGTGAAACACACCGACGAGGCGCGGGCCGCCGTCACCGGCCACAATGTCCGCTATGTGCTGCTGGTCAGCATGCTGGCGGTGATCGTGCTTTTCGCGGTGGTTTATATCGCGACGACCTGGTGAAGAGTTCGCAGTCTGTGATTTTGGCGCCGGGACGATCCCGGCGTTTTTCTTTTTGGATTATGACGATGACCGCAAGGATCGAAATCCCGCCCCGGCGGATCGCGCACGCCCGATATCTCTACGAAGAGACCGACACGCGCATCTGCCGTATCTGGAAAATGCTCGGGATTTCGCGCGCCACCTTCTATGAGCGCATGGACGAATGGCGATGGGTGAAGCGGCGCCTCGGCGTGACCCATCGCGCGGATCTGGAACCGCCCGCCGATGTCGCATTGCCTCCCATGCCGGATGAAAGCCGGCCGGATCCCTCCGCCGCGGCGCCCGCGCTCGAGGCGACTCCCGAGCAGCAGGCCGAGCTTTCCATCCGCGTCATGCGCGCCGTGCTGCGGCAGATGGACGCCATCGAATCCATCCAGCGGCGGCTGCACGCGTCCCCGGACATGAATTCGGAACGCACGGTGCGCACGCTCGCAACCCTCAACAGGGCGCTGCGCGAGCTCGCGGCAATCACCAGGACCGACGGAATGACGTTCAACGATGCAATCGACACCGACCCCGTACCCAACGACCTTGAGCAGTTCCGCCGCGAGCTTGCGCGCCGCATTGAAGGATTGGTCGACGCTGAGCGAGGAGGCACAGGCGAGGGTGCTGGCGCGCCTGCCGCCGCATTGGCTCGATGATTTCCGCGTCGAATTCGATACCTTCGCGCACGATCATCAGCGCCCGCCGCGCCGCGCCAACAGCGGGCGGGAGTGGATCACCTGGCTGGTTCTCGGCGGGCGCGGCGCGGGCAAAACCCGCGCCGGCGCCGAATGGGTGCGGCACACCGCACTTGCCGATTCCCGTGCGCGCATTGCGCTGATCGGCGAGGGCGAGCACGAAGCGCGCGAAGTGATGGTGGAGGGAATCTCCGGCCTGCTCGCCGTGCACCGGCAGGCCGAGCGACCGCTCTGGATCCCCGCGCGCCGCCGGCTGGAATGGCCGAACGGCGCCGTCGCGCAAATTTTTTCCGCAGAAGATCCCGAAAGCCTGCGCGGACCGCAATTCACGGCCGCGTGGTGCGACGAACTCGCCAAGTGGCGCCATGCCGAAGCAACTTTCGACATGCTGCAATTCGGGCTGCGCCTTGGCGAGCGGCCGCGGCAGGTGATCACCACCACGCCGCGGCCGATCGCGCTTCTCAAGCGGTTGATCGCCGATCCGCGCACCGCGATCACGCGGGCCGGCACGGCGGCCAACGCCTACAATTTGGCACCCGCTTTCCTTGAAACCGTGCTGTCGCGCTACGGCGGCACGCGGCTTGGCCGGCAGGAAATCGACGGCGAAATCATCGATGAGCGCACCGATGCGCTGTGGTCGTGCGGGCGACTGGAGTTGTGCCGCGTGGATGCGGCGCCTGCGCTCGCGCGTATCGTGATCGCGGTCGATCCGCCCGGTTCCGCGGCACGCAGCGCCGGCGCCTGCGGCCTGGTGGCCGCGGGGCGCGGCGAGGATGGCTGCATCTACGTGCTTGCCGATGACACCGCGGCGGGGCTTTCGCCGCAGGCCTGGGCGATGAAGGCGATCGCGCTGTGGCGGCGTCTCAACGCCGATGCGCTGGTGGCGGAGGTCAATTTCGGCGGCGACATGGTGCGCGCCGTCATCGGCGCCGCCGACCGGTCGGTGCCGGTCATGACCGTGCGCGCAACGCGCGGCAAATATCTGCGCGCCGAGCCGGTGGCGCAGCTTTACGAGCAGGGCCGCGTGAAACACGCCGGCACATTTCCGGCGCTGGAAGATGAAATGTGCGACTTCGGCCTCGACGGATTGTCGTCGGGCCGCTCGCCGGACCGCCTCGACGCACTGGTCTGGGCGGTGACGGCGCTCTCCTTCGGCGCCAAAGCCGAGCCGCGCGTGCGCGGACTTTAGCTGCAGCGACCGGATCCGCGTGCCGAGCGCGGATACGAATGGCAATCCGGAATAATATTCAATGACAATATCAAAAGACTATTTGAGCGAGCGCGAGCTCAGGTATCGCGTCCGGCCGGACGCTAACCGATTTTTGCGCCCCGACTGGCGGCGCTTCTGGCGGCCGGGATACGAGAACGATCCGTTCTACAGGTTCTTCGAGCGTCTTGAGCGCAGATACCGGCCAGACCAGTTACGCGATGATCAAGGTCGATTTGCTTTCGAAGGTGGACGGGGACCTAGTGCCAATAGGATTGGAAGCTGGCAACAAGATAAAGTTGCTCAAAGTATTTCGCCAAGCCTCCGAATGGATTGCGATAGTCTCTATCTAATCGATGCGCGAACTTGTCGTCGCGCTGGGTCAAGGGCTTGTTATGCGCAAGCCGCACTGCGGTATGGTAATTGCTTGGCGGGCATACCGATACCGCCTTTGAACTACTGAGGCGTTAGAATGCTGATCGCGACTCGCACTCTGAAATTTGCCGGAGAAAGTGGAAATATTGCAATTCCCATCCGGATTTTTGCACCGGAACGCATAGGCGGCGAGTGGTCATGCCGTTTTGAGATTGACTGGCCAGATGTCAAGCGCAAAGCGTCGGCGGTGGGGCTCGATTCAATGCAGGCTGTTGTGCTTGCGCTTCAAATGATCGGAAGCGAGATCTACGCAACCAACTATCACAAGTCGGGCAAACTCTTTCTTGAAGTTCCAGGCCGCGGTTATGGATTTCCGGTGACGGCGGGACTGCGCAATTATCTTGTCGGTGACGACGTTAAATATTTTTAGTCTGCTCAGCGGTAACAGGCGCCGATAGTGACAACAGTGCTAAACGCTCTCGACCGCGGCGTGTTCAAGCCGAAGTAGCGTTCACTCAATAATCTTAAATCTTAGTCCGATACATCGTCCCGGCGCGCAGCCGCCGGGTGACAGGAATTTCATGCTCAATTATCTCAAAAGATTTCTCAATCCATTCGAATCGAAATCCTCGCGCGCGGGGCGCCTGATCGCGATGCAAAATAGCGGCAGGGCGCGCTGGACCCCGCGCGATTATTCGGCGCTGGCGCGCGAAGGCTATGCGCGCAACGCCATCGTCTATCGCGCGGTGCGGCTGATCGCCGAAAGCGTCGGGTCGCTGTCGTTCAGCCTGTATGAAGGCGCCGCCGAGCACGACACGCATCCGCTGCTCGCGCTCATCCGGCGGCCCAATCCGCGGCAGGACGGCGCGTCTTTCCTTGAAAGCGTCACCTCGCATCTTTTGCTTGCCGGCAATGCCTATATCGAAGCGGTCGGCCTCGGCGGGGAGGGCGATGCACGGGTGCGTGAACTCTACGCGCTGCGGCCCGACCGCATGAGACTGATACCCGGCACGGACGGCTGGCCGCAGGCCTACGACTACACGGTGGCCGGATCGACCGTGCGCTTCGACCAAAGCGCGCCGCTGCCGCCAATTCTGCATCTGACGTTCTTCAATCCGCTCGACGATCACTACGGAATGGGCCCGCTCGAAGCCGCCGCGATCGCCGTCGACACGCACAATGCGGCGGCCGCCTGGAACAAGGCGTTGCTCGACAACGCGGCGCGGCCCTCCGGCGCGCTGGTCTATGACGGCGGCGAGGGGGCGACCCTGTCCGCGCTGCAATACGAGCGTTTAAAGAATGAGTTTGCCGAACACTATCAGGGCCTGGCCAATGCCGGTCGTCCGCTGGTGCTTGAAGGCGGGCTCGACTGGAAACCGATGTCGCTGTCGCCGAGCGACATGGACTTCCTCGAAGCAAAGCACGCCGCGGCGCGCGAGATCGCGCTTGCCTTTGGTGTGCCGCCGATGCTGCTGGCCATACCCGGCGACAACACCTATTCGAACTACCAGGAAGCCAATCGCGTCTTCTGGCGCCAGAGCGTGCTGCCGCTGGCGGCGCGCATCGCCTGCGCGCTGACCCACTGGCTCACGCCTGCCTTCGGCGAGAGCCTGATGCTTGCCGCCGATACCGACAGGATCGAAGCGTTGAGCGCCGACCGCGCGGCCTTGTGGGAGCGCGTCGGCAAGGCGCAGTTCCTGAGCATCAACGAAAAACGCCTGGCGACGGGTTACGCCCCGCTCGACGGGGGCGACGGATTGCCTCCGCCGCAATAGGAACAAAGATCAAGGGCCGGCCGTTTCCATTTCCGGAGCCTCGCCGCGCGAGGCAATGCAAATGGAACTCCAACGAGGTGGAACTATGATCAGGAAAGCAACGATGCTGGCCATCGGGCTGGCGGGCGCGCTCGCCGCAACCGGCGCGATGGCGCAAACCAAACAGGCCGACAAGGACAGCCAGAAATTCATCAAGGCGGCGATCGAGGGCGACATCGCCGAAATCGATGCCGGCAAGCTCGCGCAGGAAAAAGGCCAGAACGATGCCGTGAAGCAATATGGCGCCATGCTGGTGAAGGATCACACCGAGCACAAGGCCAAGGCCGAAGAGGTCGCGAGCAAGCTCGGGGTTGAGCCGCCGACCGGCTCGAGTTTCGGCGCCAAGGCGACCTACGCGAAGCTGAAAGTGCTTTCAGGCGCGATGTTCGATCGCTCGTTTGCGAAGTCGATGGTCAGCGACCACCAGGAAGACATCAAGGAATTCAAGAAGGAATCCTCGAAGGACGATCCGGCCGGTCAGCTTGCCAAGGAGTCGTTGCCGGTGCTGCAGAAACATCTGCAGGCGGCGCAGTCTCTCGAGAAGCAGGTCGCGCAGAAACAGTCTTCACGCTGAAGCCTCGATGTTGTGCCGGTTCCCCCGTGGACGGGAGCGGGCGCGACGAATGGCTTCAAATGACGCCCGTTGCTGGTCCCCGCAGCCGGGCGTCATTTCTATTCGCTGTCAGCACCGGTGGTCGTCCTCCGCGAATGCGGAGGACCCGGCTATTATCGTTGGCGTGTCCCGGGCGCGGCGCGGCGTGAAACGCTGCGCTGCAGACCCGGGACCGTAAGGATTTCCAGGCTCTCGTCCGGAACGGCCCCGGATCTGCGTCGCACCACTGCGCCATAGCGCGTCGCGCTTATGGCTTCGTGCTGCGACGCGTCCGGGGCACGACATTGCGATGCGCGCTTACTTTCAGAACTTGCTCGGGTTCGCCCAGCGTGCCCGGAGTTCTTTCAACGCCTGCTCGCGGCTCACGGCATAGCCGCGATTTTGCGCACTATCCGGCCGCGCGGTGATCATCCAGAACCATGGCATGCCCTGCGGTGTCTGCGTTCTCAGCGTGATGCGGCCGATGGTCCGGTTGCCCTCGAGCACGTCATAGTCGTCCGCCGACCATTCGCCCTCGGCGGTTTTTCCGGCGCGCGCGAGCGTCAATCTGGCGGCGTCGGCGGGCCGCTCGGGCTTGGCCGCTCGCTGAGGCGCAGGTCGATCCGCGCCTCCGCGCAAGGGTATAAAGAACGGGCCATCCTCGTCCGCGGCACTCATGGCGGCTTATCCAATCACAGGCGCACGAGCCTTGCCAGTTGCGCTGCGCCTCACTCGAAAACCTCGTCGGCGGCGATCACCAGCCCCGGCGGCACCGTGATGCCGAGGGTCTTGGCGGTCTTCAGGTTGATGAACATCTCGACCTTGGAGGATCGCTGGACCGGCAAATCGGCGGGTTTTTCGCCATTCAAGATGCGGCCGGTGTAGACGCCGGCAAGAAGATAGGAATCCGCGACACTGCCTCCGTAACTGAGCAAACCGCCGGCCGCGGCGAATTCGCGTCCGTTGGAGATTGCCGGCACGCCGTTGCGGAGCGCAATTGCCGCGAATTCTGCGGTCTGGCTCAGGAAAAATGAATCGCCGGCGCCGATGACGAGTCCGCTGGATTTTTTCGGCAGGGCCGCCACGGCTTTCTCGTACTCGGCCAAGGTGCTGGCTTGCAGAACCTGGAGCGGCACGGCGAGGGCGCGCGCCGCTTCCTGCGCATCGCGGGTTTGCACGGCGGCCACTGGCGGATTGGTCGGATTGACGACGAGAGCGATGGTGGTCGCCTTCGGCAACAGCTGACGCATCAACTCGAGCCGTTTCGGACCGAGTTCCATGTTGAGCTGCGTCGCGCCGGTCATGTTGCCGCCGGGGTGTGCCAGGCTGGCAACAAGGCCAAGGCCGACCGGGTCGCTGGCGGTGGTGAAGACAACCGGGATGGTCGTGGTGGCGGCTTTTGCCGCAAGCGCGGCGGGGCTGCTGGTGGCCGCTATGACGGTCACGCCGCGGCGTATCAGATCGGCCGCCATTTCCGGCAGCCGCTCATAATGGCCCTCGGCCCAGCGATACTCGATGATAACGTTCTGGCCCTCGACGAAACCCATTCCGTTCAGGCCGCGGCGGAACTCGTTTGCAAAGCGCGCATAATTTTCGGCGGTGGCGCCGTTGAGGAAACCGACCACCGGCATCGCATTGCGCTGCGCGCGCGCCGTGAGTGGCCACGCTGCCGCGCCGCCAAGAAAGGCAAGGAACTCGCGTCTTTGCATAGGCCCCCGCAAGACTACGCTTCCTGTAGGGTGGAACCATAACAGACTGCAGAACCGGCCGTCCCGTCTTCGTTCCAAGCCTCCACAAACCGTGCTTAACTTGGCAGGTGGCCTGTGCGGATTGACGCGAGGCGCGATGGTTACGACCGATAAGCAGTTCGCAGGATCGATCCCGGAGATCTACGACCGGTATATGGTCCCCCTGATTTTCGAATTCTATGCGCGCGACCTTGCGGCGCGGCTCGCCACGACCCGTCCGAAAGATGTGCTGGAGACGGCAGCCGGCACCGGCGTTCTCACGCGCGCAATCGCCTCGCAAGTTCCCGCGCGCATCGTCGCGACCGACCTGAACCAGCCGATGCTCGATCACGCCAAGGCGCGGCAGGCCGGGGGCCAAATCAAGTGGCGGCAGGCCGATGCGCTCGCGTTGCCGTTCAAGGATCAGCACTTTGATGCCGTGGCCTGCCAGTTCGGCGCGATGTTCTTCCCCGACAAGGTCAAGGGCTACAAGGAAGCGCGGCGTGTCCTGAAGCCCGGCGGTCATTTCGTGTTCAACGTGTGGGATCGCATTTCGGAAAACGATTTTGCCGACACCGTCACTGAAGCCCTGGCGGCGGTCTTTCCCGACGACCCGCCGCGTTTCATGGCGCGCACGCCGCACGGCTACCATGATGTCGAGCAGATTCGGACAGACGTTAACGCTGCGGGATTCACCAATGTGTCGATCGACGCGGTGGACGCGCGGAGCAAGGCGCCATCGCCGCACGATGCCGCGATCGGATTCTGCCAGGGCACGCCGCTGCGAAACGAAATCGAAGCGCGCGACAAATCGCGCCTGGAAGAAGCCACGACCGCGGCGGCCGACGCCTTGGCGCGCAGGTTCGGCAACGGCCCCATCGACGGGCGCATCCGTGCCTTTGTGATAACCGCGACGCGCTGATCGCGACACCGCCTCACGTGCGGTCGCACATGACATTGCCATGACTGATCTCATCCGCATCTTCACCGAGCGCGGCGACCTTGCGCATCTGGCCCTGCTGTTATGGGCGATGTCGGCGAGCGCGCTCGCCTGGTTCGCGCTGCGCGAATTCACCGCCGCCAGCCGGCGCTTTGACGATTTCATGCGCGAACTCGCGCGCTTCAACGAGCTTTTTGGAGGCCATTAATGGAAACATTCAGCACCCTGCTGCGCTCGGTCCGTCGCGAGACCGACGAGCGGCGCGATCATCTCGATATATTCCGCGAATTTCTCGATCACCTTCGCCGTATCTCGCGTGGCCGGAATGAATTGACCGCGGCGTCGAAGGACATGCGGACCCAGCGTTAGCCACCGCTTCTCTGCGTGTCCTTATCCACTCGTCCTTAATCGACTCGTCATTAATCGACTCGTCATGGCCAGGCTTGACCGGCCATCCATGAATTTTTGCCGCAGGCGGAAACGCATCATGGACCCGCGGGCCAAGCCCGCGGGTGACGGCCGAATTTTGCTCGCGGCCGGGAATTTCAATGCTTGCATCTTTATCAGAACCTACTGTCGCGTCCGTTTTCGCGCCGCGCACCACCATCGATGCCGACGGCACCGTCGAGGGCTATGCCAGCCTGTTTGGCGAGGTCGATCAGGCGCGCGACGTGGTGATGCGCGGCGCCTTTGCCGAGACGCTCGCGGCGCGCGGCATCCGCCGCGTTCCGATGCTGTTCCAGCACGATCCTTCCGAGCCGGTCGGCATCTGGCTCGATCTGCGCGAGGACCACCGCGGGCTGCTCGCGCGCGGGCGTCTCATTCCGGAAGTCGCGCGCGGACGCGAACTGCTGTCGCTGCTGCGCGCGGGTGCGATCGACGGCCTGTCGATCGGTTTCCGCACGGCGAAGGCGCGTATCGATCCGCAGACGCGCATCCGCCGGATTTACGCGGTGGACCTCTGGGAAATTTCCATCGTCACGTTCCCGATGCTGACGGGAGCGCGCATACGGGCGGTGAAGCATTCACCCGCGCGGACGCGCGCCGAGCTGGAATGGGCGCGCGCGATCGGCGCCTCGAATAGTGCCGCGCCGAGCCGGTCACACCGGCGTCCGCTCATCACCGGCGCACCCTCCAAACGGAAGACGCTTTGGCGGCGGGCTTGGTGAGGCCCATGCACACCATCGATTCGGAATTTGCGCGCCGCCGCGCAATTGCTGCCATTGAGACGAGCATTCTGCGCCTGAAATGGCTTGCGGCAGCCAGGCGTTTTGAGATTGCGCTATACCGGCACGACCGCGCGCTGAAGGCGCTGAAATACGGCTTCAATCCCGATCAGCCGCGCGTACCGCGAGGTCAGCCGGAAGGTGGACGTTGGACAGGCGACGGAAGCTCGTCCGGCGGGATCCGTCTTGCCGGCGAAATTCCGACCGGCGATTCACCGGAGTTTCCAAAAGAGCGGCCTCCGACGTCGCAACAGCGGTCTGCAGCGCTGAGAGTCGCTGCGAGGCTGCTCGCGCGGTTTGGTGGACCCATTGGAATGATTATCGAAGCTGGCTCGTGGGCGCTCAGATATTCACCTCTGGTCGAGGCGTATAATGATCCGCCGAAATCTCTGGAAGAATTACGGCAAGCTGTTTCAACGCCCGGCCTTGGTTATGATATCCATCATATCGTTGAGCAAGCTCAAGCTGAGCGCGACGGATTTGCGAGAGAACAAGTTGACAGCCCCAAGAATCTTGTGCGCGTTCCAAGAATGAAACATTGGGAAATTAATGCCTGGTATCAGGCGGACAACCCCGATTTTGGTGGACTTACGCCCCGCGAATATTTGAGCGGAAGGAGTTGGGACGTGCGCAGGGAAGTCGGACTCGAAGCTCTCAGAATCCATGGGGTTCTGAAGCGATGAAAGATGCTGATTTGGGAACGATGACAATGCCGCAACTCGTCGACCGGTTTACCGCGCTCGCGCTGGATCAATTCAAAGCGGAATTGTATGGCGAAACGAAAAAATATAATCGGCTCTATCATGAAATTCTCGCGATAGAACGAGAACTTAAAAAGCGGGCCGGCGATCAGCGAACCGTGTTAGTGTCCCTATTTGAACACCCCAATCCTCAGGTGCGGCTGATGGCAGCGCAGTCGACTTTGGCCGTGGCGAGGGTTGCCGCGTGTGAGACACTCCAGGACATTTGGGATCGAAGAGAATTTCCCCAAGCGGCCTTTGCAATGGGAACCCTGAGAGCGCTGGAGCGCGGCGATCGCAAACCCACTTAGCGAGGAAGTCGTCTTCGGTTTGAGGACCGTCGAACACGGAGTTCTCAAGCCGTGAAGCCATTTAATTTACAAACGGTGCCAACGGCCCAGCTGGTCGAACGTTTTGCGAGTCTGGGGCTTGGGCAATATCAAGCCGAGCTCATGGGTGACATCGCAAAGGAAAACCGGCTGCTGCTGCAGATGCGGGCGGTGACGGAAGAACTGAAGAGCCGGCCTGGTGACCAAAGATCAGCGCTCTTGGGGCTCTATGATCATCCAAACGTGCAAGTGCGCCTAATGGCCGCGCGGCTGACATTGGCCGTGGCTCCGGCGACCGCGCGGCATGTCCTCGAGTCGATCAAAGCTTCCAAGGAATATCCCCATGCCGCCGATGCCGGCATGTGCCTATGGAATCTCGATCGGGGCGTTTTTAAGCCGACTTGACTCAAACCCTCGCGCGGGGTGAGCCGCTGCACGGCAGCATTAACGCAAAGTGACCGGCTGCCGCTGCAACAGAAAAGAGTGCTTAAATTGTTCATTAAATCAGACTTGTTACGTTTTATGCCGATGGCACAGAACGTACCAGAGTTTGGACGCAGGGCGGCCTATGCGGCCCCGCGAGGCGGGAACACGCAAGCGAAAGGCTCCAGCCGCCTTCGCACCATCCTGATCGTTTTGCTGATGCCGATTTTCGGATTTGCGATCGTCAGCATGTGCTGGCGTGGGGCGACATTTTCCTTTTCCTACAAGGTGACATTGCCCGGCGACGACGCAAAGTTTTCGCAGGATTTCAAGTGGTGCGAGGGAAAGACCGGCACGTCAGCGGATCAGCAGATCGCGGGCTGCACGGGGCTGATCGAGTCCGGCAGAGGCAACGATAATGGTCTCTCGATGGCGTTCTACAATCGCGGCAACGGATATGCGGCAAAAGGCGATTTCGATCGGGCCATCGAAGACTATGATGACGCCATCAAGCACAATCCAAAAATGGCGGTCGCGTTCAGCAATCGGGGCAATGCGTACAAGGAAAAAGAGCAGTACGAACGGGCGCTCGCGGATTACGACATGGCCATCGAACTCGGTCCCGACAATCCGATTGCCCTGCACAATCGCTGCTGGACGCGTTTCATTGTCGGACAGCTGCCCGAGGCATTGGTTGACTGCAACGCTTCCCTGCGCGTGCGGCCGGATGCCGCGAGCACGCTTGCCGATCGCGGCCTGATCTATTTGAAGATGGATGCGCTGGACAAGGCCATCGCAGACTTCGATGCGGCTCTCGCAAAAAATCCGAAATACGCCGGCGCTCTTTATGGCCGCGGTCTGGCGAAACGCAAGCAGGATGACGCCGACGCCGACGACGACATTCGCGCGGCCGAGGCGGCAAAACCGGATATCGGCGCGGAGTACGCTCGCTTCGGCTTGCAATAAATCCGGCCAACACTTGCACGAGGCCAATCCGGTTCCCGGCCATCGCCAGCGCCGCTCGATGTGCTAGGCTTGGGGCCAGAGTCATTTGCTTTTGCTGTTCCTGCGGTCGGCGTCCTTGAGAGGACGGGTCAGATGAGACGGCGCGAGTTGCTCGCGGGCCTGTTTGCGATAGTTGTGCTCCCGCGTGCTGCGCGTGCGCAGCAGGCCGGCAAAATGTACCGGATCGGGCTGCTCAGCGGCGCTTCCGCCATTGGGCCGCTGGACGCGCGCAGCAAATCCCTTGTGGCTGGTCTGGCCCAGCGTGGATTTGTTGAAGGACGCAACATCACATTTGAGCCGCGGTGGGCGGACGGACACCTCGACCGGCTTGGTGGCTTTGCGGCCGAACTCAGCGCCGCCAAGGTCGATGTCATCGTGACATACGGATATCCGGCTGCGCTTGCCGCAAAAACCTCCGCGAAAGGAACGCCGATTGTAATTTCCGGTGCGGGCGATCCGGTTGCCACCGGTCTGGTCGAAGGGCTGTCGCGTCCAGGGGGCAATCTGACCGGCGTAACCGAAGTATCCACCGAACTCAGCGCCAAGCGTCTGGAAATTCTCAGGGACGCGGTGCCCAATCTCCGCGTTGTCGCGATGCTGTGGAATGCGGCAGATCTCGGCATGACGTTGCGTTATCGCGCAGCCGAAGATGCCGCCCGCGTGCTCGGCATCAAGGTTCAGACCCTGGGCGTGCGCGAGCCGAATGATTTTGACGAAGCGTTTGCCGCGATGACGCGTGAACGGCCCGATGCGATCCTGATGGTCTCCGATGCTCTTACGGTGCTTAACCGCAAGCGCGTCGTCGAATTTGCCGCGGCCAACCGCTTGCCGACGATCTTTGAATCCGCCGCGCTGGTGCGAGAAGGAGGCCTGATGTCGTATGGTCCCAACCAGGGCGCCATCGGCGACCGCGTCGCGGAGCTCGTCGCGCATATCCTGCGCGGGGAGCGCCCCGCCGATCTGCCGCTGGAAATGCCGACGCGGTTCGAATTCGTCCTCAACCTCAAGACCGCCAGGTCGCTCGGCCTCAACCTGCAGCCGGCGCTGATTGATCGAGCCGATGAGGTGATTGAGTAGCGGCAGGCCGGTCGTGTCCGGCGGCGAGTTCCACCGCGCCCAAATATTTTTGTCCACAGTTGCCCCGCGGTCATAGGGGCTGGTGACATCCATCTTTATGGTGCTGGTCGAGCGGGCGGGGGGGCGCTCTGCTTGAAACGGTCTCAGCCGTGGCAAAAGCCACAATTGTCACGGCGGAGGCCGTTTCCGTTCTCACCGCCCGCGAGCGCACGGGTTGAGCGGAGTTCGATGAAACCACTAATAACTGTCGTGTTAGTGAGTACCGTCTGGTGCTCTTCCGCCGTCGCCGAAACCACCGAGGAGCGGCAGGCCTGCATCGGCGATGCATTCAGGGTGTGCTGGGCGGCCATTCCCAATCGCAACGACGTATTTCACTGTCTGCTCGATAACAGAAGCCGGCTCACTCTGGCTTGCCGAATGGTTATGGATCAGTACCGGCGGCCGCACAGGATTACGCGATCCGCGCGCGCAACGCACGTGGAGTGAGGCCACCTGGCTGGAGGCGTGGTTGTGACCGCGCCCGTTTGACCTCTCGGTTGAGAAGCCGACGCGCACGCCGACGCGCACGCCCATGCTCAATCTGCAAACCGCACGTTCGCGTGGATTTCGCCAAGCCGCTCTTTCCACCACGATGTTGAACCGGCTACGATGCCTGGGGCGGGGGTTCATGAAACGGCGCGAGTTCATCACGCTTTTTGGCGGTGCGGCGATAGCGTGGCCGCTCCCGGTACGGGCGCAATCCGGATTACGCCGGATTGGCATACTGCACGATTATCCCGACAATGATCCCGAAGGGCAGTTGCAGATCGCCGCATTCCGCGACGAGCTGTCGAAGTTGGGTTGGGTCGAAGGCCGCGACGTCGCCATCGACGTGCATCGGGGAGACGCCGAGGCGGACGTCATCCGAACCTACGCCAAGGAATTGATTGCAAAGCAGCCGGACGTTGTCGTGGGGGCCGGCGGAACGATCGTCGCGGCGTTGCAAAAGACCAGCCGGACGGTGCCGATCGTGTTTGTGAACGTGACGGATCCGGTTGGTGGTGGCCTGGTCGCCAGTCTGGCGCGGCCGGGCGGCAACACCACCGGCTTTACCCAGTTTGAATTCGGTATCAGCGCAAAATGGCTGGAACTGGTCAAGGAAATTGCACCAAAAACCACGCGGGTCGCCGTCATCCGTGATCCCACCGCGCGGAGTGGCGGGGGACAACTCGGTGCCGTCCAGGGGGTGGCGCCGTCGCTCGGGATAGATGTAAGGCCGATCGATGCGGGAGACAGCGACGCGATCGATCGCGACCTCACGACGTTTGCGCGTGAGCCAAATGGCGGTCTGATCGTGACGTCGAGCAGGTTGGCTCGCGCTCACCGCGATATGATCATCGCGCTGGCTGCTCGGTTTCGTTTGCCGGCCATATACGCTTTCCACGTTTACGTTTCCGGGGGTGGGCTCATGTCGTACGGGCCGGATGCAACCGGCGCATACCGGCGCACGGCCGGTTACGTCGATCGTATCCTTAAAGGCGAGAAGCCAGCCGACCTTCCGGTTCAGGCGCCGACCAAATATGAACTGGCGATCAATTTGAAAACAGCCAAAGCGCTCGGCCTCGCGGTGCCGCAGCCGCTCATTGCCCGCGCCGATGAGGTTATCGACTAGGCGCAGTGGACCAAATTTATGTGGGGTAAAATTGCCGTCGGCGTGGTCATCGTGGTGCTGGCGTCTGTCTGGCTCGCCGCTCTGTGGTTTTTGTTCATTTACACCGCGCAGCCATAGATATCGCTAGCGGACTTTGGTCTTTGACCCGATCGGAAACGCCCCGCTTTTCCAACTGATGCCTGCGCGCACGAGCAAGCTGGTCCCATGTCTCAGCCATCTGTTCGAGTTGCTGCCGGTGAGCGGGTGATGCCGTACGCGCCATTTCGCGACATTCTGCGGCGTGCTGCAAATACTCATCTATTTTTTTCATTCCAACCCTCCAGAGGCACGACATTCAATTCACGCCGCGCGGTTGTGCTCGCGGCTCCACAGCGTGGCTGATGCATCGATGGCTATGGAATGACAGCGTTGAGTACCAGCATCACAAGAAATATGCCCGATACCGATAGCCCAATGAGTTTGGTGGTTGCGCGTTCGCTCATGACAACTAGAACGAAAAGGTCCGATGAATGTTCCCTGAATGGGGAATCGCACTTGACTTAATTTTACCGGTCAGAACTCGCCGGCGGATGCCTAGATCAGATAAATCCGGTCCGGAAAGTTATTGTTGCTGAAGTCCGTGCGAGGGAAGTGCCTTGCCAATTCGTCGCCACATATTCCGATAGCCGAAATGAAGCCATCGGCGACACGTCCATTTCGCGTATGAGCAATCAGCGCATCGACCGCGGCTTGCCAACTGTTTTGCGGTACCCTCGCGGCGATTTCTGTTCCGGCAATGATGCGCGCATAACGCTCTGCGAGCGAAACAAAGATCAATATTCCGGACTGGTTCCTGCTGCTCGCGAGACCGCGGCTGGCGAACTGTTCCATCGCGACGCGATAGGCAAAAGCGCGGCGTGCCCTGCGAGGCATCAACGCGACGCGCACGCGCGGCAGGCAAAGCACCACCAAGAGGATAAAAAAGGTCATGATTTGCAGCAGTAGAATTCGATAAACCGTCATCGCGGGAAATGTCAGAAGCAGCCAGGGCAGGGCGAGTGCGGCGATGGCGGCGAGAAAAATCGGTAGCCCCGTGGCATGCGATGACGTCTGCGCCAGCACACACACGATTTCACCGGAGGTCTTCGCCTCCGCGTAGCGGATGGCGCTTGCGATCCGGTCGTGGTCCTCTTTCGATAGGCTCATTACCAGCTCCCCGAGGCGCCGCCGCCGCCTGACGACCCACCGCCTCCGGAAAAACCGCCACCGCCCCCGAACCCTCCTCCGCTCGAAAACCCGCCGCCGCCTCTCGCACCGCCGGAGCTGACAAGGATATTGAGAAGGGTGTTGAAAAATAGCCAACGAAAAGTGCGCGAAACAATCAGCATCGCGACAAGAAAAATCAATGCAAAGAGCAGAAGCCAGCTGGCGGGATCGGTTGTCTGCTGATTGTCGAGCCGCAAAGAGGGGCGCTGCTGCCATTCCGACGAATCGGTCGTCAAGACCGTGATGATGTCATCGACACCGCGCGAAACGCCTCCGCTGAAATCGCCGGCCTTGAAACGCGGCGTAATCGCGTTGGCGATGATGACCCTCGAAAGGGCATCGGTCAGCGTGCCTTCAAGCCCGTAACCGACTTCGATACGCACGCGATGCTCATTCGGCGCAACGAGCAACAGCACGCCATTGTTCTTTGTCTTCTCGCCCAACTTCCAGCTTCGGAACAATTCGTTCGCGTATGGCTCGATGTCCTGCCCTTCGAGAGAGGTTACAGTAGCGACGGCAATCTGGATGCCGGATTTTGCCTCAAGGTCCGCCAGCTTTTGCTCGATCGCGGAACGCGTCGCCGGCTGGATGATGTTGGCCTGATCGACCACTCGGCCCGTGAGTGCCGGAAGATTGAGCGCGAAGCCGGTGGCGATCGCACATAACAACGCTGCGATAGTAACAACAGGGCGCGTACCTCTTCCTCCAAGGGAAGAAGACATACGGCCCGTGATCATCTTGATTGCCTTGTTGCCAAACTCGTCAGAATTTTACTTGCGGCGGCTTGTCGGCATTGTCGCTCGCCGTGAATTCCGCCATCGGCTTATTGGCACGGAAGAATGTGCTGGCCCAGATCACGCCGGGGAACGTTCGCAGCTCGGTGTTGTAAAGGCGAACCGCCTCGATGTAGTCGCGCCGAGCAACCGCGATGCGGTTCTCGGTACCTTCGAGCTGAGACTGGAGTGCCAGGAAGTTCTGGTTGGACTTGAGATCAGGATAATTTTCGCTGATGGCAATAAGCCGGCCCAGGGCTCCGGTGAGTTGGTTCTGTGCGTCCTGGAACTGCTTGACCTTCTCGGGGTCGGTCAATTGCGAAACGTCCACCTTTGTCTGTGTCGCCTTGGCGCGCGCCTCTATGACTGCGGTCAGGACTTCCCTCTCTTGCTTGGCGTACCCTTGCACGGTAGCCACCAGATTTGGAATGAGATCGGCGCGGCGTTGATAATTATTCTGCACGTCTCCCCACTTGGCCTTGGCCTGCTCCTCCAGCGTCGGAATGGTGTTGTAGCCGCAGCCCGCAACTGAAAGTGCAAGTGAAATGGCAGCAACAAATCCACCGATGCGCGCCAAAGACATCCTCATGGCCATCTCCTGACAAATCGAGAAAGGGCAATTTTTATACGATATGCTTGCAACTATATTTTACAACAGCACGCGTTGCCGGGGCCCAAGGGGTTGTCCGGTATACGGTATCGCGATCCTGCCGTCCGGCGATGTTGCTCGAATGTTCGCGTCGTCATGATCGCGGAAAATATGCTGTAAAAGCTGACTGGTGAGGAGTTCGAATGAAGCGGGGGATCCACGTCGCAGCGGCCGGGATAGTGCTGTTTGCGTGTCATGCGCCATCGGCGAGCGCGCAGGAGACAACCCGAAAGATCTGTGTGGCCGTAGCCAAACAGGAGTATGACGCCGCCAAAAAACAGCGGTTGCTGCAAACCCGTTTTGGCACGTATGTGAGGATCGGGCGGATCGGGCGGCGCACCTATCAGTATTGCCACTCGTAGCTTGGCATGGACGTTGCCTAGTGGCCCAAGGCCAGCAATTGCCGTACAACGATCCAAACAATGAGATATGGAATGCCCATGAAGCGCTGGAAGCCGGTTACGGCATTAGTAGTCGTTTTGCTTTCGCTGGCTGCGGCAGCGAATGCGCAGGTTCTCAAGGCGGTCCAGGATCGCGGCGTGCTCAATTGCGGTGTCAGCGAAGGCCTTTATGGGTTTTCTGCTCGGGACAACAACGGGAACTGGAACGGCTTTGACGTCGATATGTGTCGGGCTATCGCTGCGGCGATCTTTAACGACGTGAGCAAGGTCAACTATGTCCCGCTCGACGCTACCCGCCGCTTTGAGGCGCTGCAGTCGGGCAGCATCGATGTTCTCTCGCGCAACACCACCTGGACCATGTCGCGCGAGATCGAACTTGGATTGACTTTTGCCGCGACCAGCTACTACGACGGCCAAGGCTTTCTCGTAACTCGCGCGATGAGCAAGGAAACAGCACTCGACCTGGATGGCGCGAAGATATGTGTGCAGACCGGAACAACGACCGAACTCAACCTCGTCGATTTTTTCGGTGCCAACAAATTGAAATACGTGGCGGTTTCCCTGCCGACGCTCGAGGCAGCAATCAAAGCGTACGATTCCGGGCAATGCGATGTGCTCACCGCTGACGTCTCTGCGCTTTTTGGAATCAGGCTCTTACTGTCGAAACCCGACGACCATGTTATCCTGCCGGACGTCATCTCCAAGGAACCGCTTGGCCCAGTGGTGCGTCAGGGCGATCCGCAATGGTTCAACATTGTGAAGTGGGTGCACTTCGCCATGGTCAATGCGGAAGAACTCGGCGTGACGTCGAAGAATATCGACGACGCTTTGAAATCGGAAAAGCCGGATGTGAGACGTCTTGTCGGAACAGAAGGTAGCTATGGGGAGCGGATGGGCCTGACCAAAGATTGGGCAGCCCGGGTCATCAAGCTCGTCGGAAACTATGGCGAGGTCTACGAGCGGACCGTGGGCGTCGGTTCGCCCCTGGTTATTCCACGCGGTATCAATCAGCTATGGAGCAAAGGGGGTATCCTCTACGCCCCGCCAATCCGCTGATATCGTATCGGGATCGTGATTTAGCGAGCAGGACGCCCGAGTGCTAGATTGGCGATGTTAAAAAACCGCATTTAATCGCATGGTTAGCGTGTACTGATGGTCGACTACGTTCCATTGTTAGCCCGCGCGGTCGCGTCGCTTAATCCCAATACCAGCGAACAGCGCCGTGTTCTTTACGATCGCGCCCGCAAGATGCTGGCCGACAAACTCCGTGCAGGTGATCCGGCGGTCGCGCAGGCGGACCTGCGAGCGGAAAGCGCGGCGCTTGAAGCGGCAATCCAGCGTGTCGAAAGAGAGACGCTGCGCCGCACTGCACCGTCTCGACCGACTTCACCACGCGAAACCGAGGAGGCGCCAGGCTACCGCGATATGGCGCCATTGAAGGATAACCGGAGGCTGGTGCGCCTGGCCATCGGTGCGTTCGCCGCTATTTTTGTTCTCGGCGGCGGCGTTGCGGCCTATTCCCTCTGGCCGCGAATTCTGTCCGACGTACGGAGTATCCCGAACCCGCGAAGCGCTCCCGTTATCCCCGAAGACCCGAGCGACAAGACGAACTATGTCTCTCTCCGGCAGCTGGTCTACTACCGGACGAACCAGCCGGTGGGGACGATCATCGTCGATAAATTGCAGACCTTTCTTTACGTCGTCCGGCCGAACGTGTCCGCCATGCGCTACCGGATTGGCGTCGGCACCGAATGCACCGCACTGGCAGGCCTTTATCACGTGGTGCGAAAGGAAGAATTGCCGGGTGGGAACCAGACGAACCAGCAATCGGGCCCGCGAGGCGCCCGCGTCATCTACCTGAACGACAATCGCCGTATTCATGGTGCCAGCGCTTTGGCCGGCAGCGGACAGCTTTCCGAGGGCTGCATCCGCCTCGTCAATGACGACTTGATCTACCTTTACGATCGAACCCCTTTGGAAAATCGCGTCGTCGTATCGAACTGATCACTTAGCGGTCGCCGAATTTTCAAGTGGAAAACTGCTTTTCGCCGGCCAGAGAGCGGCTATGATTTGCCGCATGGTAAAACCGCAAGTCGATGCCGATCTCGTGCGCCTTCGGCAATTTTTGAGAACGTTGGAAGCCGAAGCACAAATTGCAGTCGGAGACGTCAATCTTGACACCTCTGAGATTGAAAATTTGAAATCCGAGATTGCCCGTCTTGAGGGCTCCGCGAGGAGCAGCCGTGACTATGGGTCCAAGGCGTTCCTGTTTCAGATGGCAATAAATTACGGCGCATCGCGGCGGCAGCTTTAACGTCCCGCGTCCGGTGCGGGCCTAGCTCTCTACTTTTTGCCGCCGGGTTCCGCTTTCGCCTTCATCTGCGCGAGCTCGCCATTCAGCTTCGACAAGTTTGACCTAAGCTCGGCGATCTCGGCTCGGGCGGCAGCGAGATCGCGACCGGCGGCGGCAATCTTGTCCTGGGTCTCGCGTGTCAGCCTGGCCAACGCCTGCTGAAGAAACTCGATATTGGCTTGCAGGCATCCGGTACGGCGTTCCATCTGCTTTTCAGCCGTGCAGGCTTCCAATCCGCGAATGTCCTGTGCAGCGGCAGGCGACAGGACTGCCGCAAGCAGAATTCCGGCGCAGCTTGAGAAAGTACGCAAGGGCGAAATCTGGCGGTGTTTGCCGGTCATTTCTGAAAGCCTACACGAATAATTTTGCTTGGCACGGGCAAATTGGCCCGGTTTCAGCAAGGCATTGGATTTGGTAGAATGCATCGCGGCCTTGCCCAAGAGTTCGGGGGCACGCCGACAGAGTGATCGAATTACCCGTCAAACCAAGCTTTGCGCACCGAGAGGAGCGATGGCAATGGCCGACGAGGGTAAAAAACGCACGGAGGCCTTGCAACGGGCGGCCGAATGTCGCGAAAGAGCGGCCCAATATGAAGCTCTGGCTAACGAATCCAAACAGCGCGGAAATATCGAGATGAGCTTAAGCTTTGCCAATAGTGCGGTAGAGGAGCGGAACGAAGCGCGCCGCATCGAAGAGAGTATTCACGGTGACGTGCCATGAGCCTTTTGATACACTAAAATAGTGCTGGTCTAAAAAGGGGGCGTACATGCGGTCTCCAACATTCACAGCATTTCTGGTTATTTTCTTCGCCACAGGATTTGTCGCTCGCCAGCCCGCCGTCGCTGACGACAGGGAAACTTGCAAGAATTCCACGGGCGAAGCTGCCATCGAAGCCTGCAGCAGTGCGATCACGTCAAAAAAATTTAAAGGTCGTGCTCTTTCACTCCTCTATACCAATCGCGGCGTTGAATATGTCGCCAAAGAAGACATAGAACATGCCATCGCTGACCACGATCAGGCGATCAAGGTCGACCCAAAAAACTCACTGGCCTTCAACAACCGTGGCAACGCTTACAGTGCAAAGCACGATTTCGAACGGGCTATTGCCGACTACGATCAGGCGATCAAGCTCGATCCCAAGAACGCCGCTGCCTTCTATAACCGCGGCATCGCCAAACAGAAGAATGGTGACTTGGCAGGGAGCGAGACCGATATTGCGCAAGCCAAGCAACTTCAGCCGAGCCTTGGGCAGCAATAGAGACGTCGGACAAAGAGAGCGAATAGCGAGGTTTTCCGGCGGAGACTCATCCGATCGGATGATGTCTGAACGATTGCCTATATTTATAATACGCAATCACAAAACGGGAGAATAAGCTGTGAAGCGCTTTGTTATCGAACGTGAAATGCCGAGTGTCGGCACACTGGCTCGCGAAGAAATGCGGGCCGCCGCCGAAAAGTCGAACTCTGTTCTTAGTGAACTTGGCCCGGACATCCAATGGGTTGAGTCCCACGTCACGCACGACAAAATCTACTGCATCTATCTGGCAAAAGATGCGGCGTTGATCCGCAAGCACGCCGACATCAGTGGTTTCCCTGCCAATAAGATTTCCGAGGTGAAACGGGTGATCGATCCGACGACGGCGGCAGCGTAACCGGCCGTTGCCAGCCCCTATCTCTCGAACACGGCTTTGTTGCCGAGCGCCTTGAGCGCGCCTTCACAGAGCTTTTCGGGGTCGCGCTCGCCTTGTTTGGCGAGCGCGATCATGCGCTGTGCAATAATCTCGTTCACGATGTCTGGCTGGCCTGTGTCATGTAATGACTTGCGAGCTCTTTCGTAGGCATCGCAAAGCAGCTTGACCGTCTCTGGATCAAAGGCGGCCGCGTGAAACAGGTCGCGGATTCTCTGACCCATTCATCTTCGCCCGTTTACTCGAGGCAGCGGTGGCCAAAATTGGCCACTTAAAGCTTCCAACCTTAGACATTTCGGGCCGGTCCGGATAGCGGTGGCCAAAACATTGCTGACGGCCACCGGCGAGGTGATCGAAATGATTTTTCTTTGCTGCCTGACGCGCTAAGCGAGGAGGCCTTCGAACAGGAGGACCACGCCAATCGTGAGTGCGATCATGATAGTGAGCGTGATCATCGAGCCGACGCCTGAATTCTTGACGAGCGGATGTTCCTGGCCGTTGCGTGGCAGCAAATACCAGAAACCTGAACAGCTGAGGAAAATAAGGACGGCACCGCAGATGATTGAAGACACGCCGCTCACTCCTGTCCAGGATGAGCGCCGTTTTATGCGTTGCCAGCCTTTGATTGGCGCAAATTTTTCAGCGCCGCGCGTAAAAATCGGCTAAATTCCGGCGGCGGGAGAAGTTGACGAGTAGCTTCTCCCATACACCGGCGGCATTGTTACCACGTCTGTGCGTCAACCCAATTGTCGACGTCCTTTTTGACCTGATCTTTCGCGATGCCGTACCGCTCCTGAATTTTCCCCTCCAGCTGATCCCGGCGTCCTGCGATCTTGTCCAAGTCGTCGTCGGTCAGGTTGCCCCACTTCTCTTTGACTTTGCCTTTCAGCTGTTTCCAGTTTCCTTCGACTCGATTCCAGTCCATGACTTGTCTCCTGTGTCGTTTGACATACGCGTTTGATCGCGCGCCACATCTAACAATGCATTTTTTCCAACTCGGTTCCCGCAAGGCAGAGGGGCTGGGCTTGCAAATGCTTCCCATTCTGTTTGCAGTTCCCCGACAAACATTTTTTGACAGTGTGAATAAAGGTTCAGCGAATCGACCAACTCCGGCCAAAAACTTCCGTAGTATGGTGCGTCAAGGGCGCGCCTACGGAGGAATGCCCATGAGCAAAATCAGGCTGATTTTTGCGGGCACTGTAATATGCGGTGCTTTTTTAGCGACCGCCGCATCCGCAGCGCCGATTGCACCGGTCTCGTCAAACGCCGCGGGGAAAATCGAGCAAGTCCGTTGGGTTTGCGGTCCCTACGGCCGCTGTTGGTGGCAACCGAACTACTATGGCTACTACGGTTACGGGTACGCCCCGCGGCCGTATTATTGGCGCCACCGTTATTGGCGCCGGCCCTACCACTGGTAACTTCGGAAGGGCGGGGCGAACAGTTCCGCCCTATTTTTGGCCAGCCGAGTGAGGATTGGCCTCCATTCGCGCAGCGGTGCGGATATTAAGCGCTGGTTAAGGGGTTCATCCGAAGTTCAAGCCGTTTTCAGTGACGGTGATTCGGTGCCCGTTTGCGTGGTCACATTCCCATGCCCGGAAGCGACCGGATATGAAATTTCACGAACCGACCTTTGACATCGGAAGAGAGCATTGGCCGACGCTGCCGGACGCTCCGCGCGCTGATATCAGCGCTTTAGAAAATACGATCGCAAAGCAATCCGCAGAACTGCACCGCCGTCTCACTGAAGTTGTTGAGCTGTATAATGCGCAGCAACAGCAAGCCAACGAACTGCAGACCGCGTGCGAAGAGATAGATCGTCTCAATCAGGCCATCGTGACGCTTCAGGAGACGACGGCACAGTACAAGACGGGCGTTGCCGCCGCGCAAAACAAAATAGCGCTTATAGAAAATGAAAAAGCGGACCTGCGCGCGCAACTCGACAAAGCTCTCCGGGAATCGAGTCAATTAGCGGATCGGTTACTCGCGATGCAAACCGCATTCGATGTCAGGGAAAGCAATGTCGCTTCGGCGCTGGAACAAGTTGAATTGCTGAATTCAGAGCTGACAACCGCTTCGGCGGAACGGTTCAAGCTGGTGGCGGCGGTTCAAGGTGAAAAGAGACGACATCGCAGCGCGCTTAGCCAGCAGACATCGATTTTGGAAGACAAGATTACAAGGGCGGAAGCTGTGGCTTCGAGCCAGGACAGCAAGATAAAAGCCCTCGAAGAAAGTCGCGGCAAGCTGGAAAAACGCATTGGAGTTTTGGAGACTCTGCTTAAAAGCGAACGGGACGTTGCGGAATTAAAAATAAAACGACTGACCGCAGAGCTTCGCCGCAGCCGTCCTGAACATTGGATTGCGGTAGACTAGTTAAGTCGTTGCGACAATCGACCCGGTGTCGACGATAAATTACACGCCCGTGTGATGTTACCGCGCCTTTGGCGACGACTCACTCATAATCGTTGCCGGCGATGATGTGGGCGTTCACGCACGCGCAAAAGAATGGGCCGGATTTCCCGGCAGCTCACGCGGTTCATTCGCGCCCGTGTCATCGCCATCAATCGCTGCTTCGGGCGACGGGTTGTCTCGACTTAAGTTTCTTCGTTTACCTCCGTGAGCCCTCTGCGCGTGCCCGCCAGCGCATCGCCGCCGCGGCGTTAAGGTTTCTTCCTTACGGTAAATTTGAAACCCGATTGAAAACGCATGATCGGAAACTATGGTGCGGGCCGAACGGATCGGTCCGCAATGCTGCGCATTATCGCAAGCACGCACGACGTTTTTCGGATGCTCGCCCCGAAGCAAAGACCTCCTTACGAGGAGGTTTGGCATCTATGGACGGTCATTATTCCACGGCGGTCGATTACCGGGCGTCTGCTCCGGGGACGGGTTTTGCGCCGGCGGGATGACGGCCGATGGATTTACAAGAAATACATCGAGAGCACTGACGCAACTGAATACCGCGGATCGGCGCGCGCGCTCATCCGGGAATGTAGAAAAACGGCTTCGCAGCGACCGTAGGAATAAGAGCATGAAGCCCATCATCCTGGCCGCTCTCGGCTTACTCATCTTGCTGTCGGCAGATGTCGGCCCACTGTCTCGTCAGGATAGTTCGTCGGCGATCACATGTGACAATGATGGCAGTTGCACCGCTGTCGACGCGACCGCGTCGCTGCAGAGCGAGCCCGAGCGCGCGGTGGAGACCAAAATCACGACGGCAGCTCTGCACCCGTCGCGCATCCTCGACGCCAACGGCAATCCAACGGGTATTATTGTATCCGCTAAAACCGGGGCGCGTGCCCGCGTTGGGGTTCGTTACGCCGCACGTTTTCAGGCCTATATCGATGACCTGGAAAACAATTACGGTGCTCGTGTGCTGTTCATGGGCGGCATTCGACCCGGCCGATGCTCGCCTTCCAGCGAGCATCCGTGCGGAAAAGCTTTGGACGTGTGCCAGCTTCGACGCGGTGTGGTCGATCGCCGCTGCAAATTACCCGGTCGTATTGTTCTCGGTCAGATTGCCGCTGCGCACGGTCTCTTCGAAGGCGGACGCTGGTGCAATTCTGATTATGGTCACGCCCAGGTCGACACGACCGCGAGCGCCTGCGGTGATCGCCGCGTTCGCGTAGCGCGACGATAGAATCGTAATTTTAGTTTCCACCGCCGGCGGACGCTTTGGCGTCCTGACCACGTTTCGCCGCTTGGCTGACCGTATGAAGCGGCTTGCCCCGTGCTCCAACGGATTGCTGCGCAACCGTTACATGCTGTGACGGCTCCTGCGTGCGCGGATTTCGTGGCGGCAAAGGAATCTCATCAGGCCCGTTCCAGGCGAGGAGGCCGGCGAGCTCCTGGCAGGGTGCAAGCTGTGGCAACTTCACCGCAGGGCTGCCGGCTTGGGCGCCGGTCCATGTCTCCACCGGCCAGCTGGTAATGGTCTTCACGTAGTCTTGCGTCTCCTGCGGAAGTTGGCCTTTGTTGGCAAGCCAGTCCTGGATGCGTTTCGGTCCCGCGTTGTAGGCCGCGGCGGCGAGGCCGAGGTTGCCGAACTTCTGAGACAAATTTCGCAGCAAGCTTGCCGAGGCCGGGATTGCTTGTGCCGGGTCGAACGGGTTATCGAGCCCCCTGTCAGTAGCTGTCTCTTGCGTGAATTGCGCGATGCCGAGCGCCCCGGCCGAGCTGATGACGTAGGGTCTGAAACTACTTTCCTGATACAGCAAACGGATGAAAAAGTGCGGCGGCAGATCGTTATTGCGCGCCGCCTCAGCGAGCGTGTCGCAGATTTCCGCCCGCGTACGGTAGACGATTGGTTTTAGAAGAGGACGCAGCTGCGCGAGCGGTAGCACAACCGGTTCATAGTTTGGCGTCGAATTTATTTCGGCGCTTTCCGGTGCTTTGGCGTGCGGGGTCACCGAGGCCGTGTCGCGTGCGGCGAGCACTAGCCAACACCCGATAAAGGCCGCTGTGATGCCGGCGGCGATATCACCAACCAGGCCGACGCCTGTTCGTCTCACGATTGTGCCAACCAGGCAGCCAAACATGAGGCCGACCAGCAAACTGATGAAAAAGATGATTTCGCCCGAGAAATACATCGGCCCTGGCCCGATTGCCTATACAATGATCACGCCTTGACGTGACAAATATGAGGCAGAGCATCCAATTTGTCGCGCTATCGGCTCTTTTCCAGCGCAGGTTTGAGCCGGTACGATGGCCTCTCCCAAGCCTCGGGGGGAGGCAATGAGACGGCGCAACTTCATTGTTCTTCTCGGCGGTGTAACGGCGACATGGCCGCTCGTTGTCCGCGGGCAACAGGCTGCGATGCCGGTGGTTGGCTATCTCAGCTTTACGTCGCCAGACGAACGCCCGACCCTCGTGACGGCATTCCGCCAAGGCCTGGAACAGGCCGGCTATGTCGTCGGCCGCAATGTGGCGATCGAATACCGCTCTGCAAACGGTAACTATGAGCGGCTGCCGGTGCTGGCGGCGGAGCTCGTAAATATGCCTGTCGCGGTTATTGCGGCCACGGGCGGCGAGGCATCCGGTCGCGCCGCAAAGGCCGCCACCTCGCAAATCCCCATCGTGTTCACCTCGGGGTCCGATGCAGTCAAGGGAGGGCTTGTTGCATCGCTCAACCGGCCGGGCGGCAATGTTACAGGCGTGAGTTTGCTGGGCTACGAACTCGACGCCAAGAGATTGCAGCTTTTGCGTGAGCTGGTTCCTCGAGCCTTGACCATCGGCGTTCTCGTGAATTCCAAAAGTCCTGGCATTCCCCCTGCTTTACAGTTGATGAAGACTGCGGCGGATGCGAACAGCCAGAAACTCGTCATCTTGGATGCGGGTACTGATACCGATCTTGAAACGACATTCGCGTCGCTGCGGTCACAGGGAGTTGACGCGCTGTTAGTCACGACCAACCCATTTTACGAAGGACGGCGCGATAACATCGTGGCATTGGCAAAGCGCCATTCTGTGCCCGTCGTGTACCCTTGGCGTGAATATTCAGTTGTTGGTGGCTTGATCAGCTATGGCACGAGCTTCACCGAATCTTATCGCCAGGCCGGTCGTTACGTCGGTCGGATTCTCAAGGGTGAAAAGCCCGCTGATCTGCCGGTCGTACAGGCGAGCAAGTTCGAATTGCTCATCAATGTTAAGACGGCCAAGGCGCTCGGGCTGACCGTGCCGTCCTCGCTACTCGTAGCCGCCGATGAGGTGATCGAATAAGGCTCACGACGGAGACGCCCATGGCGCTACAGCTTCGGCCAAACTGCGAATATTGTGACAAGGATTGCCGGCAAATTCGATGGCCGCGCGGATCTGTTCCTACGAATGCACGTTCTGCGTGGATTGCGCTGAGACCAGGTTGCATAATGTATGCCCGAACTGCGGCGGAGGCTTTGTGCCCCGACCAATCCGCCCAGCCATTGAGTGGCGTCAGGGACTCTCACTCGCAAAGCGGCCGGCATCGACCACCCGGGTGCACTTGTCCTACGATCTCGAGAACATTGCGGCCCACACGATGCGGATCAAGGATATCCTGCCGGAAGACCGGTGAGGCATCTATGCCGCTTCCTGTTCTCCGATCCATGCGACCAGAAGTTCCCAAATCACCGCGAGTACGATTGGGCCGAGAAAAAGACCGGTAATGCCAAAACTAAGGGTGCCGCCGATGACACCGATCAAGATAACGAGCATCGGAGTTTTCAGGCCCCGACCCATGACGATCGGCCGCAGAAAATTATCGATCAGATTGACCGGCAGCATGTAAGCAGTGAACAGCAGCGCTGACGTTGTTTCCATTGCCGTCCAGCTCCAGATGATGACGGGAATTAGGATAATCGACGGACCGATCTGGATGATTCCAAAGATCAGGACAGCAAAAGTGATCAAACTTACCTGAGGAACGCCGGCGGCCATCAGGCCGATTCCGGCAAGCAGTGCTTGCAGGACCGAAATGCCGATAACGCCGCGCGATACTGCGCGAATGGTCGCCGCAGCTTGGTTCACGAATTCCTCGCCCCGCTCCGAATTGAGCCGGCGTGAAAATTTCTTGACAGCATCGACAAACGCCGGTGCCTGCAAAAAAAGAAATCCCGCGACAAAGATGGAAGCAAGGAACTTGATAATACCGAGGCCGGTATCCGCACCAATGCGCAACAAGCCACTGCCCAGCGGTTTTAGTTGCGGCAAAATCTTGGCCAGTGCAGCGCGCGTGTTGGTCGATGCCAGATCCCAAAATTGGTAGATCGGATCGCCGATCAGCGGCCAATCTTTGACCGACGGTGGCGCTGGAGGGATCGCCAGGGTTGAAGGATCGAGTTGGTCGGATATCACCCGAAGGCTGTCGACCAGGCCGAGTGCGAGCCACGTCGCCGGTCCGATGACAATCAGCAAACTCAGAATCGTAATCAGGGCAGCGGCCAATCGGCGACGTCCGCCGAGCCTAAATGACATCCATTCAAAAACGGGATAAAGCGCAACTGTCAGCACTACACTCCAGATAACAATCGGAACAAAGGGGCTGACGAGTATCCAAGACCAATAAAGGAGAAGAGCGAGAGCGCCGAACCGGATCGCGGTCTCGATAAAGGGCGTCGTCGATTGATCGCGCGGGAATAGGTGTTTTTGATCGCGGGTCACCAATTTACCCCTCGACCTGTTCCTGTGTGCTTCACTCTATACACAAGATAAAGTGCGCCTCCGATCGTGCGCACGCTTTGACCTCGCCGTGGATCCCCGATTCCCATACTGGGTAACCTACAGCAGATTGGTCCGTGGCCTGAAATGTCCAGCATTGAGCCAAGTGCGCAAATGGCATTTTGCTGCGAATGGCGCCCGCCAACATGCCGATTTGTCTATCTAATTCTCCACAGCCGTCATGGTTTTTACATCCACGCGTCATCTGTGCGGTCTCCAATTGAGGCGCTGGTAGCTGCGTAGCGACAAGTTTGAAGATCGCCCTGTGTGATCTGCCTCACCTTCGAAGTTCTCAACAAGTGATACCAATCTCCCGGTGGAGAATGGAAATGCGCGCTCCAGCAACACGCGGCCACGCCGACGGCGATTTAAAGTATCGCCCCCGTAAAATCCCAGACGATCAGTATTCGGGCGTGCTGACCGTAGCTACGGTTTGGCTCGCCTTCTATTTGTTGGCATTCGTGGCTGCGATTTGGACCGTGTTTTCTCCGGACGCGTCCGAAATTACTGCCCGGCATAACATCGGGGCCAGCCAGGCTCCGAGCACGGGCTCGGTTCAGCCGTCGACGGAATCGCGTACTGCGCAGATACGTCGCTGAAATGGACGGCCGGTCGGCCGTACTTGCGGCTGTGATGCAACCGTGACATCGGCGGTCGGGAAATGCGCGTGAAGATTCCGGCAGTCAGAGCAGTTTTGCGGCCGTCACTTCGCCATCGGTAACGTAGTGATTGACGGGATCAGCGCCCAGATGTTGGCCGGCCTGATACGAAGTGATCTCGCCGATGACCTGGTGCTTTCTCAGCTCTGCAATGATGTAGTCCCGTTCGGCATTCGTGTCCGAATCCGTTGCATGGGTGATCTGGAATGTGAGCTGGGTCAAGGAGAAACCGGTGTCTTTCGTGCCAGCTCCGACCCAGTGAACGCGCGCGCCGTCAGGGGGACGGTCGGTGTTGAGCCAGAAGCTCGCGTTTCCAAGTGCGGACTCATCGCGCGCGAGACTCAAAGCCCAAAATCGAATGTGATGGCGTTTTCGTGGACTGTTATCGATCGCCTTCTGAAAACCAATGTCTTGGCCGCGTCCAAAAAGATAGAGGGTGCTAAACGGGGCGGTCGGGTAGGGAGTATTCAATACGAATGCCCGGATCATGCCCCATGAGCTCGCCAAACCAAGCCGGTCAGCTCCTGACCACCCCGCAGCTGAAAAAGCGGCTTCAAGCTGTTGCAGCGTGCCCGTAAGCACCAGGTTGACGGGGTCACCAGGCAGGCCGTCGCCGGTAATTGTGTAACGAGGGACGCTTTTGCGCTGGAGGATTTTGAGACCCATACGAACTGCACGCGGCAGGATGATGTACGCCGCGAGGCCGTAGGTGAGGGCCACAGCCAGCACCCATGGGAGCCTCTGGTCCGTTACTCGAAAGACAAAAACGATCAGCCAGACTGTGAGTATGCCCAGCCCCAGGACCAGCAAACGGCGCAATAAGCGTTTCAGCGATCTCACAATCTGCCCACCAGAGCCATTTTGGTGTGGCGAAGCTGACAGAAATTTATGTCCTTCGGCAAGGCTGGAGGCTGATGGCAAAAAACTGACATTGGCTGCTATTTGTGTTCGACCCCTTCCGGGCGCTCGGTCGCGGCGCTACCATGCCTCTTCTGCGCTTGGGAGGAGGGCGATGAGACGTCGGGTATGCTTCGGGTTATTCGGTTCTATTGCGATCATCATGGCGTTGACCGGAAGCGTTTCCGCGCAGCAGTTCATGCCCGGGATAAATCTCGATGCCGACAAGCGTCCGCTGAGCCCCGAGGAGAAAGAAAAGCGTAAAGCCGTGGACGACGCATATCGGTCGACGATGGAGAAACTTCCCGACCAGAAAAAATCGACCGATCCGTGGGGAAACATTCGTTCAGCCAAGACGCCATCGTCCAAGCAGGGGCAATAGTGAAAACGCGACACAGCGTTGCCTAGCGCGCCACATCTGTTGACAAGCGTTTCTCGCCGTTAGCAAGCATGCCGAACGCACAGACGAATGTCCCCTTTTCGGAGGAAGCGGGCATGCCAATGTCCTGTTGCAAAGTCTCATCCCAAGCCTGACATCGCCAAACGCTTTCAATATCTCTGCTCGAGTCGCTAAGATGCGTCCTGAAGTTCGAGAATGGGAATGGGAATGGAAATGGGAATGAGGCGCCGCAAGTTTATCGCACTTGCCACCGGCGCGATTGCGTGGCCATTCGTGGCACGCGCGCAAAATCAAACGGACGCGAGTCAGGATGCCAACGACCCCATAGGACAAATCGCGACACTGCAAGGCATTACGACGGTGACGCGCGGCAGCATGCCGCCCACCACGCTGAATGTGAGCGACGCTGTCTACAAAAAAGACGTCTTGCAGACCGGCGCCAACTCATCGCTTGGCGTTACCTTCGACGACGAGACGACCCTCAGCCTCACTGCAAATGCGCGTGTCGTCGTCAACGAATTCGTCTACGAGGAGGGCGCCAAAGGCAACAAAGCGGTGCTCAACATCGCCCGCGGCACGGTCGCGTTTGTCGCCAGCATGGTTGCAAAGACCGGCGATATGACGATTTCGACTCCGACTGCCAATCTCGGTATTCGCGGCACAACCGGGGTCGTCGATGTTCCGGACAACGCCGCAGCAGGTGAGGCCAAAATCAAACTCTATCCGGATGCCGATGGGCGTGTGGGCCGGATAGAGGTTTTCAATCCGCAGGGCGCGCGGCTCGGCGCGCTGACACAAGGGTCGAGCGCATTTGCCATCCGGCGCGGCCTGGGCGGGCAGTTCGCTGCCCTGCCGTTTCGAATCTCGCCACAGGAAGCGGCGCGTGACCGCGGCATGGTGCAGCGGCTGTTTGCTACGCACAATATTGGCCGGCAGATGACGATCCAGCGTCGCCAATTGCGCGGACCGAACCGCCCGCAGCCGAACAACCAGCGGCCGAAGAATCTCCGGCAGCCCGGCGCTCCGCAGCAGCAGAATCGCGGTCAACAAAAGGGCAACCCGAAGGCCCCGCAACGCGGCGGTCTGCTCGAGAAACTGCGGAAATTCAATCCATTCGAACAGAAGAAAAATGAACCGATACGCTAGCGCCGCGGTCTCGCAAGACTGACCGCACCGACCTAGACCTTCGCCTAAAAGCGCGCCAAGGCCCCTTCCGGTTGGCCGGTTTGAACCGCTACGATGCGCCTTTGAGCTTCGGGTTGGTGATGAGGCGGCGCGATTTCATATCGCTTGTCGGCGGGGCGGCGGCTGCATGGCCGCTCGCCGCGCGCGCGCAGCAATCGGGCAAGTTGCCGACCATCGGGTTCCTCGGTGCGGATGCTTCGGCCTTTGGCCCATGGACGGCTGCTTTTGTGGCGCGTCTGCGCGAACTCGGCTGGATCGAGGGCCGCACCGTCGCGATAGAGTATCGCTGGTCGGAGGGCCGCTCCGAGCGCTACGCCGAGATTGCGGCAGAGTTTGTTCGCCTTAAGGTCGACGTTATTGTCACGGTCGGAACCGCCGTCCCCATCGTAAAGCAGGCGACGACGGTCATCCCGATTGTTTTTGCGGTGGGGATCGACCCGGTCGGAAATGGTTTGGTCGCAAGTCTCGCCAAACCGGGCGGCAACGTTACCGGGCTATCGATCCAGGCGGGCGAACTTGCCGGCAAACGAATCGAACTCTTGCGTGAGGTTGTCCCGCGGTTACGCCGGTTGGCAATTATGTACAATGTTGACAACGCCCAGCCCGTGCTGGAGATGGGCGAGACCCAGGCCGCAGCTCGCAGGTTGGGCCTCGAAGTTGCACCACTCGTAATCCGGCGGCCGGAGGATATCGCTCCTGGATTCGAGGTGCTTAAGTCCAAAGCGGACGCTCTTTACGTCGTGGTCGATCAACTCGTTGTTGCCAACCGCACGCGCGTCCTCACGCTTGCGCTTGGGGCGCAGCTGCCGACGGTCTTCAGTACCCGCGATTTTGTTCAAGCCGGGGGCCTCATGTCCTACGGACCAAACTATTCCGATCTGTTCCGACATTCGGCAGACTACGTGGACAAGATTTTGCGGGGGACGAAACCTGGCGATATCCCTGTCGAGCAGCCAACGAAGTTCGAGCTTGTCATCAATCTAACGACCGCCAAGGCGCTCGGCCTGACGATCCCAGGACCGTTTCTGCTACGGGCGGATGAGGTAATTGAGTGAGGTGGGCCGTTTCCCGCCTCTGACTCAACGCGCACTTAACGTCTTCATTGTCCGCTAATGCGTTCGGAGCCGCCAAGGCGACAAGTTTCGCCCGGTGATTCTGTATGCATTGGCAGCACGAACGCTCTCAACCTTAACGTTACCTGGTCAGGTTAATTGGCGGATCAGATCGTCGCAACGCAGGCGAGTGCTTACAAATATTGAGCCTTACGCGGCCGCGCCATTTCGAAAATATGCCGCGGGATTCACCACGGAACGGAAGGCAGTTCTGTGCTCGTCTTGGAGGTTTGTCATGCGTAAGCTTGCGTGCGCCGCAATCACCGGCACATTCGTAGTCGCAGCCATGGCTCCGCTCCCCGCAATCGCCTACAGCCAGGCCGATGTAGAGGCCTGCACGCCGGATGTGATGCGGCTTTGCCTGAGCGCTATCCCGGATGCAACTCGCGTAACCCACTGCCTGGCCCAGAACAAACGCCAGCTCAGCCCCGCCTGTACGGTCGTTTTCAATCGTCCCCGCGGCGCAAGCGTTGACCACGAACGTCCGAAAGCTATTCAGAACACCAATTTCTGAGCGCGCCGATCGGGCCCGGTTGCCGCGCCGGCGAGGCGACAAGTCTTAGTGTCCGTTTTTGGCCGGTGCCGGATACGGCCAAACGGCTTTTGGCCGACCTCATATCCCACTCCCTCCAGTGTGCTACTTTGTGCCGTGTTCCAGCCTCGGGGGAGGCGATGAGACGGCGCGACAAAGCAGGCAGGAAGACGGCCAAAGGGCGTCGCCGCAAGACATTGTCGCGCCGGCCGAGGGTCGCGCGCCGCCGCGGTTCTCTCGCTATCGGCAAGGAAACGAGTGTCGCGCGACTCACCAGCGAGCGCGACGAGGCGCTGCAACAGTTGGCGGCCGCCTCAGAAATTCTCAAGGTCATCAACTCGTCACCTGGCGAGTTAAAGACGGTTTTCGAGACCATGCTCGAGAACGCGACGCGAATCTGCGAGGCAAGTTTTGGCTCCATGTTGCTTCGCCAAGGCGATCAATTTCGGCGCGTCGCCGTTCACAATGCACCACTCGGATTTCTCAAGTTCACTGAACGGATGCCAGCGGTTACACCGAGTGTTTCACTCGCTCTAAAGCAGCTCTCGACGACAAAGAAAGTTGTCCATATTGCAGACTTGCAAACGGAAGATCCCGACGATCCACTCGCGAAACATGCGGGCGCACGTACGCTTCTGCTTGTGCCATTGCTCAAGGATCATGAACTTGTAGGCATTTTTGGCATCTATCGCCAGGAGGTACGGCAGTTCACCGTCAGACAAATTGAATTGGTCAAGAATTTTGCGTCGCAAGCCGTGATCGCGATCGAGAATACACGCCTGCTCAGCGAGCTTCGCGAATCCCTCCAGCAACAGACCGCCGCTGCCGACGTTCTAAAGGTTATCAGCCGGTCGACCTTCGACCTGCAAACCGTGCTTGATACGCTGACCAAGTCGGCTGCCCAACTTTGCGCGGCCGACAAGGGTGTCATTTTTCAACGCGAGGAAGAGTTGTACTGGCTTGCCGCGAACTACGGCTTCTCGCGCGAGGCCGAGCAGTACGCGTCCACACACCCGTTACAACTGGATCGAAGCAGCATCACGGGCCGAGCGGCACTGGAAGGTAAGACGATCCATGTTCCGGACGTGGTGGCCGATTCCGAGTACCAGGCGACGGGTTACCAGAAGGCCTTCGGCCACAGAACTGGCCTAGGCGTGCCGCTGTTGCGTGAGGGGACGACGATCGGCGTTTTTGTGCTCACCCGCGATGAGGTGAATCCATTTACCCAAAAGCAAATAGAACTTGTGACAACCTTCGCCGACCAGGCCGTGATTGCAATCGAGAATGTCCGATTGCTCAATGAGCTGCGGGAATCGTTGGAGCAGCAGACTGCGACATCCGAAGTCCTGAAGGTCATCAGCAGCTCGCCCGGGGAATTGGAGCCCGTATTCAACGCGATGCTGGAGAAGGCAACACAGATCTGCGATGCAAATTATGGCGCAATGTGGCTGAACGAAGGAGGCGGGCTCCGCAACGCTGCGTTTCAGGGCGATATGCCGGAGGCTTTCACGCAGCAATGGAAAACGGCCGTCATACCGCTCAGTCAGGACGTTCCCGCGACTCGCACCGCAGTAACACGCAAACCGATTCAAGTAGCGGATGTCAGAAAGGATTCCGCCTACCTGGCCGGCCATCCGTTGGCGGTCGGCTCGGCTGATGTTGCCGGCATGCGCGCATTGCTTGTCGTGCCGATGCTGCGGGAGGGTGATTTTGTCGGCGCATTCGCCATCTATCGCAAAGAGGTACGGCCGTTCAGCGACAAAGAGATTGAGCTGGTACAGAATTTCGCTGCGCAGGCGGTGATCGCAATTGAAAATACGCGGCTCCTAAAAGAACTGCGTGAGTCCCTCCAGCAGCAGACTGCCACAGCCGATGTGCTCAAGGTTATCAGCCGCTCGACCTTTGATTTACGGGCGGTGCTGCAAACCCTCGTTGAATCAGCTGCGCGGCTCTGCGATGCGGAAAAAACCGTCATTACCCGCGAAAAAGGTGGAGCCTTCTATCGCGCGGAGGCTCACGGCTTCCCTCGGGCTTTCATGGACTACGTCAAAGACATTCCAATCAAGGCCGAGCGAGGCTCTGCGTTCGGGCGCGCCTTGCTTGAGGGCCGCGCGGTTCATATCCCCGACGTGAAGGCCGATCCGGAGTACACTTTGGCTGAGGTGCAGAAATTAGGCGATTATCGCACGGTTCTCTCCGTCCCAATGCTGCGCGAGGGCGTTGCGATCGGGGTGCTGAGCTTGACGCGCACTGACGTTCGTCCGTTCACTGACAAGCAGATTGAGCTGGCGACGACTTTCGCCGACCAGGCAGCAATCGCGATCGAGAACGTGCGATTGTTCGAAAGCGTGCAAACCCGCACGCGTGAGCTGGCGAAGTCGCTGGAGGATTTGCACGCTGCGCAAGATCGCCTGGTTCAGACGGAAAAGCTTGCCTCACTTGGTCAATTGACCGCCGGCATCGCGCACGAGATCAAAAACCCGCTCAATTTCGTAAATAACTTTTCGGGGATCTCCGGCGAATTGATCGATGAATTACAAGATGTCTTGAGCGGCCTATCGATCGACGACAAGGCGCGCGAGGAGATTGACGGGCTGACCAAGATCCTGCGTGGCAATCTCGACAAGGTTGTACAGCACGGCAGGCGAGCCGACGCGATCGTCAAGAATATGTTGTTGCATTCGCGCGAGGGCACGGGCGAGCGTCGGCCGGTCGAGATCAATACCCTTGTCGAGGAAAGCCTCAACCTCGCGTATCATGGGGCTCGGGCGGAGAAGCAGAACTTCAATATCACATTGGAGAGATCGTTTGACCCCGCCGCCGGCGAGGCCGATCTCTTTCCGCAGGAGATTACACGAGCGCTGCTCAACCTGATCTCAAACGGCTTCTACGCAGCGATAAAGCGCAAAACGGAAACGAACGGCGGCGACTGCGAACCTACGCTCACGGCTGCAACAAAGGATCTCGGCGACCGAGTCGAAATCAGCATCCGCGATAACGGAACCGGTATTCCGGCCGAGGTGAGGGACAAAATGTTCAATCCGTTCTTCACGACCAAACCGGCCGGGGAAGGCACCGGGCTTGGCCTTTCAATCAGCCACGACATCATCGTCAAGCAACACGGCGGATCTGTGGATGTCGACACTCGGCCGGGCGAGTTTACCGAATTTAGGATCGTCCTGCCGCGTACAGCCGCGACCATTGCGAAGTCACCAGGACAAGCGTGATTGTCTGCGCTGCGTGATTCAGCCTGCCTACCACCACCACGTTTTGGCTAAAGGTCGCTGCTGGTCGGATCGACGCCGTCCCCGGTCCGCTGCAAAGGACATGGTGGTCTCGAAGGCGTGACCGCAAGACTCGCACTTCCAGATGTGACGCACGCGGCTCTTGTCTCCAAAGTACTCCAGCCACTCCGGCGCTATCATCTCTTCGTCACACTGGGGGCATTTCGCGACCTGGGGCAAGGGCGCACATTCCGAGACGTTTCTCATGGTACGAAATTGCATGGGCGCTCCTTCGCGTTTGCACACTTGTCGCCGTGACGTAAGCTCAGAAGTGTTGAACAGCGACCACAGCTATTTGGTGGACGGCATCTGTATATTTGCCGTCGAACAGAAGAACGTCGAAGCTGACCGCAAAGACCAGCGTTGCCAATAACAAGCGCAGCATTTCGTGATCATGAGTTTCCGCGACTTAAAATGTGCTTACCTAGACTCCTCGAATTTTTCCGATCCGGGCAGCTGAGGGCGCTGCAAAGGTAAAGCGGTAGCGGCGCAGGATCACGTTTTCGTGCTCGCGCGCCGGCTGCGATTAATGACGCGACCATTGCGTTCCAGAGTCCATCCAATCCGGCAGCATGAAAGTCTTCTTTGCCGGCGGCCGATGCCAAAAACATTTCCGCTGCCGGTAGCATCGCACTTCAGAACAATCGCGCGACTCACGCTTAAATCGCGACGGGCGAACTGCGGGCCTCACGTGTTCCAGAGGAAATGAATGACGTTGCCACGAGAAAAGCGACGGCGTTGCGCGCCCACGCTCATGAAAAGCCAGGAGCGGCCGTGACGTCCGACGTTCAGCCGGGACAGGCAACGCGATTTGTTTGCCGTTCGTACATGGCTGTGGTTCTTGCGCCCAAGCCGCCAATTATCGAGTGGATCGCCGAGATCGACCAAAAGATCAAGGGCGCGGGATGTTTCTTTATTGGGCCGCCAGTCGTTCTCGACCTGTCCGCTGTAAAGCTCAGCAAGTCGGCGATCGCACACCTGCTGGCTGAATTGGAACAGCGCGGCGTGCGGACAATGGGGCTCGAGAATGTTGATGCCGCCGCCACCGGCAATGGTTTGCCGCCTTTGGTGCGCTCCAGCAAGGGAGCGAGCACAAGTATCGATATCGCCGAACCGCCAACGTCGGCGCCGGCGCCGGATTCGCCCCGTAAACCTGCGACGCTCCTGCTCGATAAACCGGTACGCTCCGGGCAATCGGTCTTTTTTCCGGATGGCGACGTGACGGTTCTTGGATCGGTAGGGTCGGGCGCGGAACTCATCGCCGGTGGATCGATACACATTTATGGCGCGCTGCGCGGGCGCGCGATGGCGGGCTCGAATGGCAATACGCGGGCCCGCATCTTCTGCAGCAGGATCGAAGCAGAACTCCTGGCAATCGATGGTTACTACCTGACTGCGGAATCGATGGACCAAGGCCTGCGCGACAGGGCGGTCCAGGCATGGCTTGAAGGCAATGAGCTCAAGATCACCGCGTTGGACTGAATGCGATCACTCAGGAGATGCACACAATGGCCAAGGTCGTAGTTGTTACTTCCGGGAAGGGCGGTGTCGGCAAGACCACATCGACTGCGGCCCTGGGAGCGGCGCTGGCGCAAATCGGACAGAATGTCGTCATCGTTGACTTCGACGTCGGCCTGCGAAACCTGGACCTGGTGATGGGCGCCGAGCGTCGGGTGGTCTACGATTTCATCAACGTGACGCAGGGCGTTGCCAAGCTTCCGCAAGCTCTGATCCGCGACAAGCGGCTCGATCGGCTTGCGCTGCTTCCCGCTTCGCAGACCCGCGACAAGGACGCCCTCACCGAAGAGGGGGTTTTGAGCGTGATAACCGCGCTCCGCAAAATGTTCGACTGGGTCATCTGCGATAGCCCCGCGGGCATCGAGCGCGGCGCTACGCTCGCGATGCGTTTTGCGGATGAGGCTATCATTGTTACAAACCCGGAGGTGTCGTCGGTGCGCGATTCAGACCGCATTATTGGCCTCCTTGATGCCAAGACCGTCAGGGCCGAGCGCGGCGAACGCGTGGGCAAGCACCTGCTCATTACCCGCTACGATCAGCCGCGCGCCGCGCGGGGCGAGATGTTGAGTATCGACGATGTTCTTGAGATCCTGTCCACCCCGCTCCTCGGCATCATCCCCGAGAGTGAAGAGGTATTGCGTGCTTCGAATCTTGGCTCGCCAGTGACACTCAACAATCCAGACAGCGGGGCCGCCCGTGCCTATAGTGATGCAGCGCGCCGGCTCATGGGCGAAGATATTGAAATGACCATTCCCGCCGACAAACAGGGCTTTCTTGGCAAGCTGTTCGGGCGGAGAGCGGCATGAGCCTGTTCAGCCTGTTCAAGCGTCGTGGGTCCGCCCCGGTGGCACGCGACCGCTTGCAGATTCTCCTCGCGTATGAGCGCACGGCGGGCGGTTCACCCGATCTTCTCGTCATATTGCGCGAAGAAATCCTCACAGCCGTGGGTCGGCACGTCGAAATCGACCCCGACCGGGTCACCGTGCAAATGAACCGCGGTGCCAAGGTGTCGATCCTCGAGGTCGATATCGAAATTCCGAATGCCGTTCGGCCGGCGCCAAATGCGAGCCGGCGAAAACGCTCGGCGTTGCCGGCACATCGCCCGGCCTAGGGGTCGCACGCCGGCGTTTGATCCTCTCGATATCTCGAAAATCCAATATTAATTGCTGCATGAACCAGGCGCGCTGGGCGCTCGGGAATACCCGTTTTTTGTGGGGGATAGCCGACACAATGGAGGTATCCCCGCCCTAATTTGCGGTACTCTTTGGGGGGGCGACCATTTAGCGGGGCGGGGCATGAGAGCACTTTTCTGGGCTGCGTTGCTCGTGGCTGGTCCTGCAACCACAGCCGGGGCTCAATTGGCTGTCGGACCAATCGCAATAACGAATACCGTAAATGGCATACCAATTACGGTGAGCGCGAGTTCGACGGTCACTGTCAGCGCCATTGAAAATGAGCGCACAGTGGACGCCCGAATTTTTGTCGACCTGATAGATCTGCAGCGAAAATTCCCGAACCTCATGGACACCTTCCGACCCCCGGCGGACAATTGCGCCAACCGAGGCGCCGATCGACAGAGTCCGGTTGTCTCTCTCAAAAGCACTGCGCTGTGGCCGGTCGACGATCAACTTATGATGTCTATTAATGGCCGTGTTGACGTTTGGTCATGTATCGCCAAATCGCCAAAGTCCGAAATTGAATGGAAGAAGAAAAAAATTGGATTCCTAAAAATAAACGTCCCGGTCATGCGTACGGTAAGGGCCGTGACGAAGAAGATGGAAGGCAGTCAGTCGTTCCGTGGAAATCTGCCGGTCCAGTTGGTAAAAAAAGACGGCGAAAATGTTACGTTTAAGTTGGCCGAGCCCGAGATAAAGATGGAGGGGCAAAACGCCCTTTTGACAAATGCCAATCTGAACGTTGCGAAAATGGATATAAACAAGAAAGCGTTCAATGCGCTCCAAAGCGCGATCAGCCCGGCGAAGCTCAAGTCGGCACTTCCGAAAGAGTTTCAAAACTTGAACATGAAAGTCGTTTCGACCCGCTTCAGGAGTTACGGCGGGCACGCGATAGCGGAGATCAATCTCGCCGCGACAAGCACGCCCAATACGCAGTAACTGCGCCGGACTCTCAGGCTGGTGGTTCCTTCTGTCGGTGAGGGACCAAGGGGACGGAACAAGGCTTCGGCCGATCGTTTTCACCTTGGGGAAAATATTTCAGAACTGATTGCTCTAACGAATTGCAGATTTCTTCCGCTGTGCCCGATTCCAGTTTTTTAGCAGATGCCGCATAAATTCGAGCGCCCATCAACATCTCCTGTCAAATGCAGCGTGTCTCTGCCCCGCCAACCGGTGCCTTTCGTTATCTATGAGTCGTGTCGTGAGAGTGCAGTAACACTGCACCGGCGATGCCTATTGAAGAGCGGAGGTACCGCGCTCCCGAGAGGTGTGAAATCGGTGCTTCAAGTATTTTATGCCGGCAATGACCGGTTGCTGCTAGGGGCGAAAAAATCGGCATCCTCGTCTAGGTCGTCGCTTAAGGTAATTGCCCGATTTATTCCCGCACGCCTTTCAATCTATGTTCAGCAAAACGTTATCTCAGGTGGGGTGTTTTGCCCTTCGCTGGCAGGAATAAGCGACGGCCTTTTCCAATCTCCTGTGCAGTAACAATCACAGGAGAATTACCATGAGACGGTTACTGACCATCTTAACTGCATTCACTGTCTTCACGGCGCCGGCCTTTGCGCAGTCGTTCTGCGCCTGTGACGGCACCGGCAACGTGCTCGTGTTCGCAAACAAGTCAGCTGCTATTCAGAGCGGTAAAATTGCTGCCCGTCAGACTGGCTTGGATTCTTTCGCCATGGCGCCCAGACCCGAGCGGGGCTTGAATTCAGACGGCCGGGCAGGCACGGGCGGTGGCAGCCCCGGCTACAACGAAATGCTCCGTAACTACTAAAGGCGAGGAACAGAAGCAGGGGGCGAGCCTTGAAGACTCGCCCCCTTTTCCTTTCCTCATCGTGCCATGCCGCACTGCGATGCCTGTTGAATCAATTCAAGGCGCTGTGTGAATTAGCTCACAAGCTTTCCGCACGAAAGGCGCGAGTATTCAGAAAAGTAAGCAGCGCGCAAGAAGTGTGAGAGCGTCAGATGAAACGGAGAAGCTTTATCGCACTTCTTGCAGCCGCGACTTGCTTGGTCGGGTTGCTGCTAATTGCGGCACCTTCTCAGTCAATGAACGCGGATCAGCCTCCCAGGAACAAGTGCGTCGCCGTTTCCAAACAAGAATACGCAAGCGCTGACAAACAAAAAGTGCTGCATACGCGGTTCAGTTCATTCGTGACAACGGGCCGGGTAGGGCAGCGTCATTATTGGTATTGTCATTCGTAGGATAAAAGTAAATTCGCACGACAAAACGCCGCTAAGGCGGAAACGTTGCCTCTGCGGTGGCTTTGTCCAAAACTTTTCCCGCGGCATCCTGCGCCTGAACCGTCCACCGGTAGTTGTGGCGCTCGCCGTGAGGCGGGCATGGGCCGGTATAGCTGATGGCGCCCTGGCTCACTAAATTCCCCTGATATGGGATGGTTGAGCCACCATGGTGGAAAGTCGGCATATTGAGGTCGGTCATCATGAAGTTCAAACTTTTGGTACCGGCAGGAACGTTCGCCAGTGCAAAAGCCGGTGAGATCGACGCGCAGGCCGGAATGCCGGCCCATGAAAATCGCAAAGACAGGGAAGTGCCGCCGTCCTCAGGCGTTGACTGGGAAAAATTGAAATAGAGGGCAACAACGCAGAGCGCCGCCAGCACAATCACGGTGAACCAGTAAGTGATCCATTTCCTCATGCACGTACTTTAGTTCACTCGCGGCCATGGAAATAGATGGCGGGGACATAGCGTGCGCCGTGTTTTCTGGCTACACACGATGACATGGACCTGATTTATACCGTTTCAATCTGGCTATTGCCGGTTCTTGTCGCGATCACGTTCCACGAGGCGGCTCACGGATATGTTGCGCGCTTCCTCGGTGACGAAACGGCCTCACGGCTCGGGCGTGTCAGCCTCAACCCATTTCGGCACATAGACCCTTTTGGAACAGTTATTCTGCCTGGGCTCTTGCTGCTCGCGCGGTCACCGTTCTTGTTTGGCTACGCGCGGCCGGTACCGGTTAATTTTCAGGCACTCCGCAATCCCCGCATGGGCATGGTGCTTGTCGCGGCGGCGGGACCTGCAATGAATATCGGGCTGGCCGTTGTTGCCGCCCTGAGTTTCCATTTGATCGCCTACCTGCCGGCCACAATAGCTCGGTGGACCGCGTTGAATTTAAAGAATGCGCTAATCCTCAATGTCGTTCTCGCGGTCTTCAATCTGTTTCCGCTCCCGCCTCTGGACGGGGGGCGCATCGCTGTTGGCCTGCTTCCGAATGCTTTGGCGACACGACTTGCCCGTCTTGAGCCTTACGGGATGATGATTCTTATCGGGTTGCTCATTCTCCTGCCGTTGCTGGGTTCGCAATTGGGTTTGGAGCTTGATTTTGTGTCACGCCTTATCTCGACCTGTACGGATGCCGTTATCGGGATTGTCCTCCGATTAACCGGCAATATTTAGATGGGCGTTGCGTGCGTGGCCGTTCGAGCGTCTCGGCTACTTACGGGTGGCGGCAGAGCGTCGTCCGGCGCGTTCTTTGCGTCGGATTGGCCGATGAGAGACGGGCATCGTGTTTTCTCGCAGCGCGGCCGCAAGCTCACCGAGCATGACAAAAAGCGCGAGCAGGAAGAGCAGCGGCAAGCCGCCGCCAATAACTCCGACGGCAATCTTGATCGAAAGTGGATCTGTGATGCGGATGGCGTGACAAAAGATATCGACCAGTTTCTCCATGTTCTTCCCCACTAAGGCGAGCGTTGAAGATGAGGCCAAGACGTTTTCGTGAACCTGTTTCTAACGTTGACGAGTCGCTTTTGTTGGCGCGCTGGTTTCGTTCAGGTGGCTTAATCGGTCCGCGATTGCAAGAATGAGCATCGAGACTGCGAAAGTCAGCAGAATGCCGACAACCCAGGCCAACTTTGTGTTGTCAGCATGTCGCTCGATATCCATGAACCATTCCAGGACATTGACCGCAGCAATAGCGGCTATCGAGCCAAGCAACTTCTGTTTGAGCCCCGAAAAACCAATTTTTATCAGTCCCTCCGGCCAATCGGGGTGCTTCGCGGGATCAATTTGAGTGAGGAAATTTTCATAGCTCGAGCAAATAACAATGACGATGAGGTTGGCGATGAGCGTAAGGTCCACGAGGGTGAGGATGCCGACAATCACATCCGCGGGTGGAGTCGTGGGGATCTGCATGACAAAGTCGAACAGTTTGGTGAGAAATTTGAGCGCGAGCGCCGCGAGACCGACGACCAATCCCAACAAAAACGGAGCTATCAGCCACCGGCTGTTAAAGACGATCGCTTCGACAAAACGAGTCACGCTTTGCACTTGAACCTCCTGTCGAGCCACGCCGACCGGTGCGCACCACAAAGGCCAGGCGTCCTATTCTATGAAATTAATTCCGGCAACGTGCGGCTAAACTTATCCGCTATTGATCGGGAATGTCAGCTTTCACGATCAAATTGGACATGGCGCGTCTGCGACCCAAGCAGACATCGCCAGCCGTTCAATTCCTTGCCTGAATCCACGTCCCTCGGATGCTGCCTTCCGGCTCTCCGTTCGGGGCTTTGACCAAAGGCGTGGCTCCATCGCGCGTCTGAAGGGGCGATCAATTTAGCGGAATTCGCAGCAATCACTTCTGGCCCAAAGGGAGACGCGCTGATCGGGTCTCCCGGTGCTACACTTTAATTCGGTGGATATCGGATTCCTGTCGTAATGCGCCCCAATACCGCCTCAGTCGCGTGAGGCAATTGATCCCGCGGGAAGTATCAACGTAGCTGTAGCGTTGTAGGGGGGTATTATAATGACGATCGTGAGACCCGACTGGCTTGATTCGAACAAGTCAGGTCCGGAGGTTTTCGCTCCGCAGAATCGGCGTGTATCCGAAAAACCAAGCGATGCCGGTCACGTCGCGTTTCTGCGCCGGCAGCGCAACGAGGCAGAGCTTGTCGACGATCCGATCATGGAAAGGCCGAATGAGCTCGTCCGGCGGGTCGCGGGCGCGTCAATAGAGGAAATTGACCGGGTCATTCGCGAACTGGAAAGCGTGCGCGAAATGCTGCGCATTGAAGGTGAGCGAGTGAGCCGCGAAATCGTCAGCTTTGCCAACTTGAGTCATGCTGCGACAACTGCGATGAAGGTGATCGCCGAAAGCCTGCGGCAATGGAAAGATACCCCGCTGCGGCCATAGCATTTTGGTGCCGCCGATCTGGCGCTCGGTCCGATAACGAGCTGCAATTTGCGTCGACTATTTCTTACAGGGCCAAGTCGTCTTTAGAGCGTCAAGGGCCAATGCAAAAAAATTGTCGTTCTGCCTCGTAGGTCGGGTGTCGATGTAATTGACGACGATCTGGACAGATTGCACCGTCGTCGATGTTTTGGGAGGACAGACAACGCCCTTGCTCGCAAAGATGATTCCTTCGACGATTCCGACGCAACGGTCCTGTTGCAGAGCGGGTCCCAGGAATGCCCGGCAGCCGGGTATAATGAAGTTTGCAGAAGTCGCATCGTTTTGAGCAAAGGCAATTTCGCCGGTTACTATCAGCGCGGCGATCAGAGTCATACCGCGCAAGATCGGAATCGTCCGAATATCGACCATCAATCCAGCTCCCCCAGCAGAATTTGATCTATTTTTGTCAGCAAAACAACAATTGCGTCGATTTGGGAAGCCCGCGGCGAAGCGCGCCATAACCGCAATGATTGCAGCCTGCGCGGTGCCCTTCACCGCTAACACGCGCAAATGGGTCATCATCCAGTGTGCGACCCTTTGCATATCGGGTTGCGGTTTCTGCGAAATAGAGCTCATTGACAGCGGGTGGCCGAGCCCTTGAACCCGTCAACACCAAGACGTAGTGGACACGGCATTGCCCCACCAGAACCGGGATGGACAAGATCAAGAAGGCGGCCAAGCCGATGGTCCATCGGCAAGAACAAGTCGGGGGCGTTAAGGTACCAGGCTGAATCGCCTGCCATCTATCGGCGGACGGCCCCGCTCAGTGCCGCATAACAGCGCGGCGAGAGAGACGCGGCATTGTCCGATAAACAGGAAAGCAAACGGCCGGCGCCAGGCTCAACGCCAGGGCAAAGCGAGCGCTGATCGGCATCGCAGATTCGCAATATAGCGAGCGCCACGCGCGGGCGCATCGGCGGGATTGGGCCAAGCGAAGCTACCGCCGGGGCCGCTGGGGTCGCGCCCGGCGCCGCAGAAGGTGATGTGGGAGCGCTTCGGTCAATTGCCGCTACAGCGCTATGACATCCGGCCGACAGCAAAGTGGAATTTTTCTGCAGACACTGCAACGCTGCGGCCCCTCCGGGCTGCACGCCCGTGCAGTGGGCCATAAAATCGGATCGACAGGCAGCTCGGATGGCACTGAGTTGCCGCGCGGTTGGCTTTTTTGCTCCGGTCGCCGCCTGCGCTGGTGCGGGCGACGAAGGTGCGCTTGTTTGTGTCGGCTTCGGTGCACTTTCTGTTTTTGTCGACGGCGAAGCCGGTCGCGAAATTTCCGGTGAAGGCTCGGCGGTGGTAGTTGGTTTTTCTGCGGCGGGAAGAGTTTCCATCATCCTTCGACAGGCTGGCGATAATTCGGCTGCGTTTGCCTTCAGACAGAGCAGCAACTCGGGACTGCTCGGCGCAATCCAAGAGCAGTGCGCGGCGAAATCATTGAGTGTGCAGGTTTGTCGGACGAGTTTGAGTTGATCTTCTTGCGATTGCGCCGCTGCAGGTTGCGGCGTCGGCTTAGCTGGCGTCGGGGCAACCGCGCCGGCGGGAGTATCGTGAGCGGTCGACGCTGGTGCAAGGGCTTCCACGGCTGCCTTGCAAGAGACAGACAATTTGGCGTCGTTGCGCATGAGACACTCCAGCGCATCCTTGCCGCCGGGCTCAGTACCCGAACAATTGCTTATAAAGTCGGAACGGCACGATTCGCGGATGGCCTCGCGCTGTGCTTGCGACGGCTGCTGCGCCAGGACTGCATTGGACGCAACCGAAATTAGCAACCATGCGAATGCAGCAGCCGCGAAGAACCTTGACATGAAATCATACCTCACGCAGGCGCCAAGACCACGCCGTTAGGATAGACTCCCGATTGCGGCACTGGCAATGCGTGGTGCCGCCGGCAAAAACTTGTACGTTATCCTACGAGTCCTCATCGAAAATGTTGCCAGGCCTAGCGTCTGGGTTGGCAAAGATTTACCTTTCTTCATCGCTTCGAAATATACGGTTTGGCCGATGCTTCGATTTTTTTCATTTTTGGCTGCGGCGTTATCGCTGTTGTCGATAACGGCTCAGGCGCAGCAATATCCCGACCATCCGGTAAGGATCGTCGTTGGCTACGCGGCAGGCGGCGGCCCGGATATTCAGGCGCGCACGCTCGCCGCGCAGCTTAGTCTTGATCTCGGGCAACAATTCTTTGTCGAGAACCGTGTCGGTGCGAACGGAACAATCGGTGCGCGCGCGGTCGTCCAGTCAAAGCCTGATGGCTATACGCTGCTGTTCTCCTCAAACGGAATTGCGCCGACCCCGTTTATCTATAAAAATCTTGGCTACGACGTGTTCACTGATCTCACGCCGATAGCAACGATTGGGGTTCTCGACGGCCTGTTTATGCTGGTCGACGAAAAATCGCCCTATAAAACACTCCAAGAATTTATCGATCACGCGAAAAAGGATCGCGCGGTGTTCGGTTCTCCGGGCGTGGGCAACGGCCTGCATCTCGCCGCCGAGATCTTCAGCAAAAAAGCTGGAATCACGATGCAGCACATTCCCTACAAAGGGGCATCGGAAGTCATGACCGGAATGCTCAGCGGCAGCATTGAAGTGATGTTTGTAACGCCACCATCGGTCTTAGGATTGCTCAAGGATGGACGCGTGCGCGCGCTCGCTTTCACGGGTAGCAAGCCGTTTCCGGCGTTCCCGAACGTACCTCTTATGAAGGATATTTTGCCTGGCTTTGAGCCTATCGGTTCCTGGGGCATGTTTTTCGCGCCGGCGAAGACACCGCCCGAAATCGTCGAAAAGCTCAATGCGGCGGTGCGCGCGGCCTTGCAGGCCCCGGCAGTCGCGTCCGCTATGCAGCGCGACGGCTACATTCCGGACAATCGGGACGCTAGCGAAACGGCCGCCTACTTCCGTCAGGAAGTCAAGCTGATGGGCGAAGCAGTGAAGGCCGCGGGCATTGAACCGAATTGATGTAGATTACCCGACGGCTTGTAGCGGTTTGCCTCCTGCCGTCACCGGTTTGGCGCTGATTAGTACGAAGGCGATAATGCAGTCTTCGGTGCCGCGGTTGACCCAATTGTGGATAGTGCCGCGCTGCACCAACACATCGCCGGCTTTCAACTTCACCACTACACCGTCGTCGAGTTCCATGTCGATCGCTCCGGATAGGACAGCGGCGTAGTCGATCGAATCGGTGCGGTGGTTGCGCGGCGTCACGCCCGGCCGATAGCGCACGACGCGGAACACGGTACCGCCCTCGATTGTGGTCTTGAACGACCCGGAGGTAGTGTCTTGAAATCCGTCGTTGTCGACTGGAAAGCCCTTGGTCGACCAGACCACGCAGGATGACGCGCCTGGCCTGTTGGAGATGACATTTTTTGCGATCTCGTCGACTTCAACTTTGGCGCGGCCGTCTGCGCTGTGCCCGGTCACAACACGGCGGATCTGAAGACTCATGCAGACTTTCCTTCTCGATCGAAAATGCGAGTGGCTTATCTGGTTGCGGTTCGCTTCAGGAATTCGACGAATATGGCTGCGATGCGTGGCTCAGCATCGCGCCATTCCTTGCGGTCCCACTCCTTCAGCAAACCGTCATCCGATCGCTTCTCGACGACGTCGTCGTGCAGTTCGCCGTGGGGAATGAGACTCGCGGCCTTGCGCGCGGTGGCTGGCGTGTGGATTACGTCATTGCCGGCGATCAGACACGCCGGCACTTTGATTGCATGCAAATCGGCTTCGGTGGCGCCGACAATCGGCAAATTTGCCGATTGAATAAAACACTCGCGCCAATAGGTCATGACGTTGATGAACTGTGCGACATCGAGTTTCAATAGACGGTCGCGATTCGACGGCCGCGCCTTGATGCATTCACTGAAATGCTCGCTTTCGCACACCGCCTCCATGCCACCGGCGCGTGCTATTTTTATGAATTGTCCGTAGTAATTTTCGGCCAGTCGGTCGACGGCCTCCTGGCCGCCGGTGACTCGCCAGAGCAGCAGGCCGCGCAAACCATCAGCATGCCGCATGGCATAAAGGATCGCCAGGCGCGCGCCCGCTGAGGAGCCACCGACATACATCGGTAGCGCACCGAGCCCTTTGCCGAGCGCATAGAGGTCGTCGGCCCAAACCTCGTGTTCGGACGCAGAACCATCGAACGCAACATCCGAGGCGCCGCAATTACGCCGGTCATGCAGCAAAACGCGATAGCCGGATACTGCAATGGCTGCCGACAGGTCGATCAATTCGCCGTAGGAGCGGCGGCTACCGGGCGTGAGGGCGATCCACGGGCCGTTGTTGCCAATGACCTCGTAGTTGATGCAGACGTCATGAAGGACCGCAGCAGGCATTGCCGACCCCATACACTATTATTGCGCGGAATTTTGTAGCAGCGGCGGCAATCTGCCCGCCAGCCGAAATGGCATATTCACACCCTGTTATTGTGCTAGTTTGCACCTGCAAGTGCCTTGTCCGGCAGCCGCTGGGGCGCGTTTTAGTGAACGAATGCGTTGCAGCCGGAGAAAAGTGAACGTCGAGATAGCGTCCTGATCCACCAAGATCAGCCGAGGTTGCTGGGAAAAGAAAGGGGCAATGCCATGGCCGTCACCATCATCGAGCCGGAGCGTGCTGATGAGATCCTCACACGCGAGGTTCCTGACGCAGCGCTGGAGACTGCGGCGGGCGCGGGCAATGAGGGAGTCGCGCGCTACACGCTTTATTTCTGCACCGCTTTAGACCTTTGTCCGGGGCCCTGAGTGGAAAAAATGAACTCACCGCAAGTAGATAAGGCTGGTGTTTTAAAACTAAAACTTATCGGGATCGTGATCGGAATAATTATTGTCATTCCCATCTTGGCGTGGAAATGGGGACTTTTATAGCTTGGTCCGATCTAGCGGGTGCCGACTGTCAGAAATTCACGGCCATCGGCTGCTCATGCAACGTGCATAGGCCCTGTTGTACAGCGTAGACCTTTGAACGCCACGCGCCGCGCCGCCGACAATCGCACCAGTGCCGGCGCCCCGCCGGGCCCCTCGACCGCCATCCACGATTCCGCCAATTGCGGCCCCACCGAGTGCGCCGCGCACAACGCCGCCCATGGCGCCGCCGGCCGAATAACGCATGGAGTAATCACGGGCGTAAGCTCGGCAAAAATGTGATTGTGATGCGGCGGAAGCGGCTCTTATTGGCAACGCAAAACCAAGCATCACGAGAGCGACGGCGGCAACGAGCTTCACATGATGACCCAATTTCAATCTCCGGCAACTGCGCCCCAATCGGCCCATTAAATGTTGTCTTAGTTCATAGCTGACTTGGACACTATTGGACTGTGGCCCAACCCGTTAAGGAGCACTAGATTTTCCCGAAATCGCCATGCCGGCCGAGGCCGTCCTTGAAACGACTTGCTCCGGTCACGCCGTCCTCAATCAGCGCACGTCGCCCATTGTACCATTCCTGAATTAGCGCTTCGCGTACGCTAAGCCCATGGCTCTTGATGGCAGACCGTCGATCGGCACGCACGCACACTTGAGGAAAGCGCGCGATCTCCCGCGCGACCGCCTCCGCTTTCTCGCGGGCGCCTCCCTTGGGGGTGATGTATTCGCATAAGCCAATGCTCAAGCACTCTTCCGCCGGTACTTTGCGTCCCGTGAGAATAATCTCCAGCGCGCGACCTTGGCCAACAATACGAGGTAACCGCACGGTTCCTCCGTCAATCAGCGGCACTCCCCAACGCCGACAATAGACGCCGAAGTACGAATCTTTCGCCATGACTCGGAAATCGCACCAGAGGCCCAACTCCATGCCTCCGGCGACCGCGGGGCCCTCTATTGCCGCAATAACCGGTTTATCCAACTCAAGTCGAGAAGGGCCCAGCGGGCCGCGAGGAATTTCTCCGCCGTTAGCGCGCGGCCCGGCAACAGGGATATCGAGCTCACCGAGCGGATGATCCGCGTTAAGCGTGCTGACGTATTTGAGGTCCCAGCCCGCGCAAAAGGCGCCGCCTGCGCCATAGAATACTGCAACGCAGGCATCCTTATGGGAATCGAATTCAAGAAATGCGGCTGTCAGCGCATCCGCACTTTTGGGGTCCATGGCATTACGTGCTTCCGGACGGTCGTGAATGATGGTCCACACCGGTCCGTCCTTTTCCACTCGCACAGTCATTTGCCAACCTCCCGTTTGCTGCTTGATCGAATATGGTCGCAATAATTATTGGCTGTGGTAAAGTTTTAAAGCCATCGTGTTCGGATGACGATGGCAAACACGAGGGCGACCACCATGCCGAGGACGTGGTCCAGACGTGAAGTGGTAAAGGCCTCGGTTGCCGGAGTTGGAAGCGTGGTTTTTGCGCAGCCGCTCAGGGCCGCGCTACCGGAAGCTGTCGTGGTTAGCCCGGCGTTGATAGAAGCCGCGCGCAAGGAGGGCAAGATTGCGTTCTACAGTGCGCTCGAACTGAATATATCCGAGAAACTGGCGAGAACATTCGAGGCGAGATATCCTGGCATTGCCGCGCGCGTCGAGCGCTCCGGGGCAGAGCGAATCTTTCAGCGAATCGGACAGGAGCAGGAGAGCCGCATCAACGCGGTCGATCTCGTCTGCAGCACCGACCCCGCGCATTTCATCTTCTGGAAACGCAAGGACTGGGTCGCGCCCTACGTGACCGAGGATATGGCCAAGCACCTGCCGCGCGAGCAGGTAAATCCCGATGGCACCAGCGCGACAGTGTGCGCCTGGTTCTCGGTGATCGGCTACAACACCGAACTGGTCAAGGCTGAGGACGCGCCGAAAAGTTATGCGGATTTGCTAGACCCGAAATGGAAAGGGAAAATCGCTAAGGGTCACCCGGGGTATAGCGGGGCGATACTGACGGCGACCTACCAGATTTCTCGCGATCTCGGCTGGTCATATTTCGAAAAACTTGCGCAACAGCAGGTATTGCAGTTGCAATCGGCGGCAGAACCGCCACGCAAGATCGCGGCTGGCGAACGTGCGGTGCAGGCCGACGGCAACGATTACAGCCTTGCTTTGTACAAAGATGCAGGGCGGTCGGTCGAAGCTGTATACGCGAGTGAAGGTACGCCGCAGATCATTGTCGAGACTGGTATATTCCGCAGCTCACAGCATCCGAATGCCGCGCGGCTATTTCAGCACTTTTTGTTTAGCGTTGAGGGTCAGCAAATCTTCGTCGATTTTGCCCATCGTTCTTTCCATGCACAGGTGAAAGACAGGCCAGGCCGACCGCCGCTTTCCGCGATCAAGACCATGAAGAGCGACCCCGTGGCAGTAGAAGCGCAGAGCGAGGAGATCAAGGCGCGCTATTCAAAGATTTTTGGTGTGTGACCACCTAACGCTTGTCTCATTCGTCTCAAACTCCAGAGAATCGTCCGAACCGTATCGTGCTTTAGACGGCTCATTTAGTGATTCATGTCCATTTCTGGCACAAGGAAGCGAAAATGGAGCTGCCCGGCAAAGTCGTCGTCGTAACCGGAGGAGGCAGCGGGATCGGACGCGCGCTCTGCGAGGCGTTTCACAGAGCTGGCGCGAAGACGATAATCGTCTCCGATATCGATCGACGGGCCGCCGAGGCGGTTGCGGTCGAGATCGGCGGTGCTGCGTTGCTTTGTGATGTGGCACAGGAGGCGGACATCAAATCGCTAATCGAAAAGACTGAGTCCCGGTTCGGGCCGATTGACCTTTTTTGCTCCAATGCGGGCGTGGCGGTCGGCTTCAATCCGCGTGGAGAAAATGCGGCCGCAGGTCCCGACGAACTTTGGCAGCGAGCCTGGTCTGTCAATGTTATGGGGCACGTCTACGCCGCACGTAACCTTATACCGCGCATGAAGGTGCGCGGCGGTGGTTATCTACTCAACACCGTGTCGGCGGCAGGTCTGCTTACTCAAATTGGCAGCGCGATTTACTCAACGACGAAACACGCCGCAGTTGGGTTCGCAGAGAATATTGCGATCGCTCACAAAGATGATGGAATCAGGGTATCGGTTCTTTGTCCTCAGGCCGTTGATACGCCACTACTCCACAGTCTTCCTTTGGGGCCACAATCCGGAGACGGTATTTTGTCGGCGGAGCAAGTGGCGCAGGCCGCGATTGAAGGTCTTAGGAATGAAACATTCCTGATCCTGCCTCATGCCGAAGTGGAGGGCTACATTCGGAGAAAAATGGAAGATCGAGATCGCTGGATTGATGGGATGGTGCGGCTTCAGCGTCGTTCATATGCTCCCGAGCCTTAAGTGAAGTGAGCAGAGAGACGAAGTTCGTCCCCATGTAACGCAGCGTTCGCAGACTATCTCGGCGCCAAACTTGCGACCGCTTCGCGCCCTGCGATCCTGCCGAATACGAAAGCGCGCAGGACGGAAACAGCGTTCGGTGCCGTCGCATAAAAATGGCCGGTAATTTCTCCAGCCGCGAATAGGCCGGGGATAGGGGCGCCATCGCGCAATACGCGGCTGCATGCGTCGGTAGCAAGTCCGCCGAAAGTGTAGGCGATGGCGCCGACCAGCGGATAGGCGAGGTACGGCGGCACAATAATCGCGCGCGCCCAATTCGATTTCGGCGGATTGAGCGTGCGATCGGCAGAAAGGCCATCACAGCGTGTAGGGTCGAAACGTTTCGGATCGCCGGTGCAGGCAGCGTTAAAGGCTGCCACCGTGCTTGCCAGATTGTCCGCATCTACGCCGATGAGTTTCGCCAGTCCGGCAAGTGTCTCTGCGCGTATCGGCGGCATCTCGGAGCGGATGGCGCGCTGATAGTCGGCAATGTCCAGCATGCGGCTGTCGAGGATCGCGTAGGCAATTGCATCCGGGGCCTTGAAGTGTATGTCGCGCGCAAGCCATTCCCAGGTCTCATGCACGAGACCGCCGCCTTCATCAAAAAAACGATGACCGTTCCGATCCACGACAATGCCGTAAGGATAGACGAGCACGACTGGCGCGGAATTTTTGCTGCGCGCGTCGACCGGCTCGGCATGCATGCCGTTCCAGTCGCCCGAGCGATCGGCGCCGAGCTGCATGGCCATGCGAATACCGTCACCGGTGTTGAAACGTGTGCCGGGCGAGATCAGTCGCATGGTCTCGGCGCCGTCGCCGAACTGCGCGCGCATCATCTCGCGGTTGCCCTGGAAACCGCCGCAAGCCAGCACGATGGCGTCTGCCGGCAAACTCTCGCGCGCTTCGCCACGCTCGATAAGGAGCCCAGTGATACTGCCGTTATCGTTGACGATTTCACGCGCAGCACAGCCGTAGCGGAGTGCAACACCGGCCTGTCGAGCTGCACGGGTCAAGTCCTTCACAAGGGTTGGACCGCCCCCGGAAGGCTGAATGCGCGGCGGTCCCTTCGCCAAATAGTATGTCGGTTGAATGAATTCGATGCCATGCGAAGCGATCCATTTGATGGTCGCCGGAGCCTCGGCCGCAAGCAGCGCGAAATAGATCTCGTCGCCATGGAATTTGGTCGCCTTCAGCAAGTCGTGCACAAAGCCCGGCTCTACACGGGTCGGCGAAGCCATCCGCATGTACGACGGCGACCAGCGAGTGTTGCCGCCGGCTTCGCTTTCGTCGGCCTTGTCGACAAGCGTGACCTTGACTGGCCAGTTGCGGGCGTGCGCCATTTCGGCGGCCGTCAGCGCGGCGGCCAGCCCTGCCGCTCCCTGGCCGACGACAATTAAACTGCGGGTTGATGGGGTCATGACGTTGTCCTTCAGCCCGCCTTGCCACGATGATGGCGACAGTCCGGTCGAATAGTGCTTTGACTCTAGAGGTTTAAATGGCTGGTGCCAAAAATATATCGCTTCGCGTACCGCAAAAGGCATTTCCGCCCTTCAAGGAAACTACTTTGAGCTGGTACGATGCACCTATCCCTAGCCATGGAGGGGCAATGAGACGACGCGAGTTCAGTACCTTTTTTGGCGGCGTGGCCGCCGCGTCGCCGAACGCCGCAAAAGCGCAACAAATCAAGGGGCCCAGCCGCACCGGCGTATCGATGCTGGGTGTCGTGGCGGGCGCATCAATGTTCTTTGCGGTCGGCGCGAGCTCTGCCGATCCTTATAGATGGTGTTCAGTTGATAGCACCGGCGGTGGCACAAATTGCGGCTTCGTCACCATCGAACAGTGCCGCGCCACCATCAGCGGAAGGGGCGGGTTCTGCGAACCTAAGCAGGTTATTCCGCAAAACTTGTCTCCAGCAGCAAAATTCGCAGCACCTAAAACAGATTCGAGCGGGGGGAACGGAAGATCATTGATGGATTGCGTGACGACGTCCTGCAAGATCAACTGTTCTCCGAACGTAGCGAAACGATTCAGGCCAAAATGGTGTGTGTACTTCAAAGAGCCAGTGTGAAGCGACGGCGCGCTTTTGACGGTAGACGGGGCGTTGCAAATTTACCGTGATGTCCGCTAGTGGGCCCAAGCCGGACACCGACCGATAATTAGGTGTGAGCCAAAATCCAAAGCTCCGCGACTTCCTTGTGCCATTGTTGTTCGATGCCGCGCTGAGCGTCATTGCGGACGGACCAATAACCGCCACCATGCATCCTAAACAACTTGGGGCTCCACTCGGTCGATCTTGGACCAAAACGCCGTAGCTCTGCATTTATCGTTTGACGAAAATCTTTTGTTGAATCGAAGTTATTTACCAAGCTTCTCCAACGCCTTTCGATGAGCGGATTAAATACTGAGTTGTGTAGCGGGTGCGTTTCGTCTGCACCCAGCTCATCCAACACTTCCAAAATTACGTCCGCGAGACGCTTGCTCATTTGGCCACGTTAGCGCCCACGTGATTGAAATGTCGCTATCAGATCGCAGATAACTCGACTAAAGATTGATTTTTTTTGCCCTGCACGCATCATTTTGCGATGCGTTCAATTGTGTGCACGCATACCTGCAAATCAGATTTTTTGTGATGGGGATCACATCTACCGGGGGTGCTTTCTTCTAGGTGGTCGCAAGCAATTACATGGCGAGGGGCAAGCAAAGTGAAAACGCCCGTTATAAAGCGCTCAGTTGTACTTGGCGGACGCAAGACAAGCGTCTCGCTTGAGGAACCATTTTGGGATGGATTGCGCGAGATTGCGGACAGCGAAAACATGACGAGGTCGGCGCTGGTAAGAAAGATTGCTCAGCAGTGCATCAGCGATAATCTGTCGTCCGCAATTCGAGTGTTTTTATTTAGCTATTTCCGAACGTCCAGCAGTCAAAGAAAATCACTCGACGCCGAGACGCCTAGATGTCAGAGCGGCCTGGCGGTTTCGCGATTCATTCAACGCCCCGCCAACTGACACTGCATCGTCGGCGTAAGCGTCCTAATTTGCCATAGAAATGAAGAAACCATTTTACTGTAACTATGCCGGCGTGCCGACGATCGTCGGCGAAACCCGCGCATGGGCGTTCGTCAAGGGCGCGTGGAAAGAAGTCGATCGCAACGAAGCGTATACCAAGGCGCAGCTTATCGGGGAGCCGGAGTTCAGGCGTTTATTCGGCCAGCTACCCCCGCTGCCGCCGCCTTCCAAGTCAAAGTCGCGTTAGCTATTGCGTTGTTCTAATAGCTGTTGCTATTTGCTGACGCGAATTCGCGCTCCAAATACATTGCGGTGATAGCAGGAAGGTGCCGCAGAGGCTCGCTGAAATGCGAGGTTCGTATCATGAAATTTCGTGCTCTCTGCCTTGGGCTTGCGTTGTTATTCACAGTCGTCGGGGCCAGCTTGTGTCAAGCCGATTGTGCCGCGCTCTACGCGCTCGCTCAGCAGCACGCCAACGATATGGCTCGCCGCAATAGCCTCGATCATGCGGGTTTCATGCGGCATCGCGGGCCAGCGGGCGCCGTCGCCGAGAATGTCGCGGTCGGATGCGAGACCGAGGAATGTGCGAGGCGTGTGTGGATGCAATCGCAGCATCATCGTGCGAACATGATGCTCGGTGGATGTCAAGCCATTGCCTCTGCGCGATCCGCCAGCGGGCGTCGTTACTGGGTGATGGAGATTGGCGGCGGCGGTCGTGGTGGCGAAGGGGCAGGCCGCGACTTCTCCATCGAAGGCAGCAACGCACCCTAAGCACGTACCGCGGCCCATTTGGGCCACCGAATATGAAATCGCTCGTGGCGGCGCGGACGCTGATCTCATTGCCCTGATCGAAATGAAAATCGTCGCTAAGTGGCGCGCGGCGAATTGTGGGTGCCTGAATTTAAGGTTGACGTTTTATCTTAACGAGTGAGTTTGGTTGCGGTCCGCATCCGGTCGACGGCATTCTCGCCATCGGTAATGGGATGCGGCAAATCATGATCAAAGAATATTCACAGCGGATTTTTAGCGCCGCAATTGTCTTCCTTTGGGTTATCGTGGTTTCGGCCTCTGTCGCGATAATTTTGGCTTCCACAATGGGCGGCGGAATCGACTGGCTATAGAATTTTGCGACCGAATTGCGAATGTGCCCGCCTGGGTACTAACGGAACGCGATAGGCGACTCAACGACGGGACCGGATGTACTCACTTCAACTTTAGTTGCCTTTTCCGCGGCAATTCTGAATATTTTGTATTCGGAATTTGGTTGAATAACAAAATTAAGAACAGCTGATTTGGAATCCTTGGCTCGCCATGAGGCGGTTATCTTGAATGCGCCGCCGTCATCTGCAACCCAGCATTCTGCGGCAGATTTGTTGTCATTCCAGTCACATGAAGCACTTTCGCTGATGTCCCTTTTCGTTTTTGTGGACTTTATAATTGTCTCGGCAATGAAATCTGCCTCCAACGGCCTCTTCTTGGGTTTGAAAACTGCGTCAAATAGAATTTTTTCAATTTCGCCGGTTCCTCTCGGATCGGTAAAAACGAGGCCGACCCGATTTTGTTGATAGGATTTTGGCGAAAACTGCAGCTGCAAAAGTTGATCTTGAGTCCACGAAAAGGAAGCATCAATTCGGTCTTTTGCGAACGCCCCGTTTGCAGAAAGAATAAAGACGATAGCGAATGACGTTGGTATTTCTCGTAGTTTCGTAAATCCAAGCAAGGGTCGTGTCATCGGCGGCCTTCGGAAATCGCGTCGTCCAGAATACGCATTGTGTCGCGCAAAATAAAGCCACCTCCTTTTCGGCATTAAAATGAGGACGTCTGGCAGCCGCGCTCATGCCTTATGGAGCGCATTCCAGGCCAACGCAAATATCGACCCGATCATAAAGCCAATAGCGGCGGTCACGGTGACCAGAATGACCGCTATTGCGACCGAGAATGGCTCGATAACGTAAACTGGCTTGATGAAATGTATCCAGAGAATGAAATCGATGACCGGTTGGGCCCATCCCGATGCGACCAGTGCCGCCCAGCACAAATGACAGCCACCTAATAAGATGCCGCCGACGAGGCCAGACTTTGGGAGGCCAATACGCCCGCTCATTTATTCAGCATAGCTACGCTGACCTGCGAGCGATTGATTCAGATCAAGCTGACGATCGCAAATACAAGTCGGGCGTTATCAGTCGGTCGCGCGTTTGGTCTTTTGGCTACCCCGCGCGCCGCGAGGCCCCGCTACTGGGGATAATGTGGATCTGGTAAGACGCTGACCACTTCGGTGCAAATGCACCCTCGGAGCTTTTCGTTGTCGCAGCGGAATTCTGGCGCCGTTGGGTAGCTCCACAAACCGCCTTACGAATTCCCCGCAGCTTTCGACAATATACTTCGTCCCCACAGGCAATCGCCGTGGCAGCTGATATACGCTGTTCACTTGACTTCCCCCAGTCCCAATTAGCCCGAGCGAATTACCGAGAAAATTCTTGTCCGGATTTTGTCAGAATTGCAGTTATCCTCACAATCAAGACGGTATAATCAGACCACGTGCCGCAAAATGTTGCCGCGTTTTCGAGATCCGCGCGGACGCACCACGGAGATGATGATCGAGTGAAGTTAGTCGACGCCCGCCGACAATATGACCGTTGGCGGACGGCTACATATGGAGGGTCATTTCGTTGACGATTTGAATGGCAGTCTGCGTGTATTGACCGCTACAATAAGTATCGTCCAGCCAAAGCGCTAAGCCAGACAATACGAGAAGCCAAAGAAATCCGCGCATCGGATCAATCTCCAAGATCCGGGTCGAGGCGACGCAGCTATAGCGGTAAGCCCTTCGTTGCCGACTAATCAGCCGGCCACAGTCCAGGAGATTTTGGTAAGCACATTTTAACGCGTTCCGGTGGTGTGGTTGCGGCCACTACTTGTCGTCATCGCTGAATAGGAGCAGCTTTACGCGCGGCAACCAAACTCATGTGGGATTGTCTGTTTAGGTGCATAGGGGGAATACATGAAAGGTCTTTTGCTTGTTGTTGGCACGACGGTGACGCTCATGCAGCCTGACATTACCAATGCCGCCGAAATCAAGGTTTTATCCACTCAGGCAACCGAGGGGACCTACCGCGAACTGGCTCCGCAATTCGAAATGGCCACCGGTCACAAAGTCACGACCATTTTTAGCGGCACGCTGGATGTGCAGAAGCGGCTTGCGGCTGGCGAAAGTTACGACATGATCATTATGGCCGGGCCGGCGATCGATGCGCAGATCAAAGCCGGCAAGGTTGTGGCTGGCAGTCGTGTCGATATCGCCAAATCTGGCGTAGCAGTTGGTGTCCCGAAGGGGGCTCCCAAGCCCGATATCGGCAGCGTCGAGGCGCTCAAGAAAACTTTGCTGGCCGCCAAGTCCATCGGATATTCGACCGGCCCGAGCGGCGTTTACCTCATCAGCCTGTTCGAGAAGCTTGGTGTGGCTGACCAGGTCAAAGACAAGCTCAAGCAGACCCCGACCGGTGTATTCGTCGGCACCATCATTGCCAACCGCGACGTCGAGATCGGATTCCAGCAGGTCAGCGAACTTGCGGAATTTCCCGGCGTCGACTATGTCGGCCCGCTGCCGGCCGAGGTGCAACAGACTACCGTGTTCTCGAGCGGCATCATCGTTGGCGGCAAGGAGGCTGAGGCGGCCGCGGCGCTGGTCCAATTTCTGACTAGCCCCGAAGCAGGCGCAGCTTTCAAAAAACGTGGCATGGAGCCGGGCTAGCGGTAGACTCAAAATCAAACAGGATTATGAAGCGGACATTCCACTATCGCTTCTTAATGCCCGCTGCCTCGATCACCTGCGACCATTTGGCGACGTCACTTTTGATGCGCTGATGCAAGTCATCGGACGACATTCCGCGCGCATCCATCCCGGCAGCGTTTGAAAACTTTTGTATCTCGGGAGACTCAAGTGCTTCACCCACGGCGCGGTTGAGCTCGGTGACAATGTCAGACGGCGTTCCCTTGGGTACAGCGAGCCCATTCCAGCTCGTCACCTCATAACCAGGTAAACCGCTTTCGATCACAGTCGGAACATTTGGCAGGTTACTCGCGCGCCCGCGCGCGGTGGTGGCGAGGACGACCATCTGGCTGCTGGCGATAGGCGATTGGAATCCGACAAAATATTCGAAAGCGACGTCAACGTCGCCACGTAATACGGCGTTCGCCAGATCCGGCGTCGTCTTGTATGGAACGATCGTGACATCGAGATTGGCTATGGTCCGAAAGAGCTCGGCGGAAAGGTTTTGCGCACTACCGGCATTGATGGTGCCAAAGTTCAGCGTGCCGGGGTGGGCTTTGGCGTCAGCGATCACGTCCTTGATCGTTTGGTACGGTGATCCGGCTTTCGTCGTGATAACAAGCCCGTATGATGCTGTCGTCGAGATCGGAGTGAAATCAGTTTCAATGTTGTAAGGCAAGGACTTGAATAACGCTTTTGCTATCGTGAGGCCGCCGCCGACCATGACAAGAGTGTATCCGTCGGCCGGGGCGTCCCGAGCCGACTGCATGCCGACAACGCCACCGGCGCCCGGCCGGTTTTCAATAAAGAATTGTTGGCCGAAACGTTTACTGAGATCTTGCGCCACAAGTCGCATGGTCACGTCGGCGATGCCACCGGGGCCGTAGGGCACAATGATGCGCACCGGCTTCGACGGATAAGTGTCGGCCCGTACCGGCGCGAAAGTCGTCGCGACAGCGAGGGCGAGTGACATTGCCCAAAGAGCCGATGTTGTACACTGCATGAAATACTTCGCGGTGAGGATGACAAAGGGGGGCATTTTTTCGTTCACGGCGAGACGCGCTGGCTTGGCGATTAGGAAGGCTGCGTAACACTATCCTTTTAACGCGTTGAGTCGAAGCCGGATCCGAGTATCCGCGCCCGTATTTCCCTGCCGGCTGTCAATGATGCAGCTTTACGATGGCGACCCACTGCTCTACGGAAGACAGCCACCATGTCAATGACCGCCATCGATATCCATCCGCACATCATCTCCGGCGACGCCGCCCGTTACCCTTTGGCGCCGCTCGGCGGCCACCAATCCGACTGGTCGCGTACGCGGCCCGTCACGCTGGAACAATTGATTGCCGCGATGGACACGGCCGGCGTGCAGAAGGCTGCGATCGTGCAAGCCTCGACCTGTTACGGGCACGACAACTCCTATGTCGCGGACGCGGTTTCCGCCTATCCAAAGCGGTTCACCGGCGTGTTCTCCGTCGACGTGCTCGCGGACGATGCGCCGCGACTTATGCGCCACTGGCGCGCCAAGGGCTTAACTGGCATGCGCCTTTTCACTTTCGGCAGCACCATGTCCGAGCAAGCCAACTGGCTCGATGATCCGAAGTCTTATCCCGCCTGGTCGTGTGCAAGTGAACTTGGACTTTCAATCTGCCTGCAAATGTCAGCGAAGGCCATTTCGCAGGCGACACGCATGGCCGAACGGTTTCCAAAGGTGTACATTATTCTCGATCATTGCGCCCGGCCCGACCTGGCCGACGGGCCGCCTTACCGTGCTGCCGCCGGCCTGTTCGCCCTGGCGAGCTACCCCAATATCTACCTCAAGCTTACGCCGCGCATTTTCGCCGAATCCCGGCGCGGCAAGGCCACGCCGGAAACGTTTTTTCCGCGCCTCGTTTCCGAGTTCGGCGCGTCGCGGCTGGCGTGGGGATCGAACTACCCTTCCAGCGAAGGTAGCCTGCCGCAGCTCTTGGCCACGGCACGACAATCGCTGACCAGCCTATCGAATGCCGATCAGGATTGCATCTTTGCCAAGACTGCGCTGACACTCTACCCGATGCTCGCGAATTGAGGAGAAGCGACGACCGTGGAAAAAGCCAAGTTGTACACTTTGCTTGGAGATTATCCGAACACGATGGCACTCAAAAAAGGAAAAGTGTCGTCCAGTCTTGTCGACTTTGACTTTGCCGACGTGAAGGTTTCGAACACGGCCTTCAAGCCGCTTGTGCGCGACGCCAAGTTTGATGTCGGTGAATTGGCGATCGTTACCTATTTGCAGGCGAAGGCCTACGGCAAGCCTTATGTGCTTATTCCAGCAACAGTGCTCGGCCGCGGTCAGCACCACACGATCGCTTACAATCCACAGCGCGGCCCGCTAAGTGCGTCCGATCTTAAGGGCAAGCGGGTCGGTGTTCGCGCCTATACGCAGACGACGGGCGCCTGGGTGCGCGGTTTTCTCAATGATGACTACGGCGTCGATCCCGCGACTGTCCGCTGGGTCACATTTGAGGATCCGCACCTCGCCGAGTTCAAGGACCCCGATTTCGTTACACGCGCACCTGAGGGTAAAACATTGGTACAGATGCTTCTTGACGGCGATCTCGATGCCGCGATTGTCGGAGACAAATTGCCTGATCCGCGGCTGGCGCACCTTATTCCCGACGCCGACGCAGTGGCGCACCGGTGGGCAGAAACGCACGAAGGGATTCCCATCAACCATATGATGGTAATTCGAGATACCATCTCAAAATCGCGGCCCGATCTCGTAAGAGAGATTTACCGAATGCTGCACGAGTGCCGGCGCGCGGCGCCGCCGCCGCCAGACGGAAGTCTCTTCGATCCGTGGCGTTTCGGGGTCGAGGCCAATCGCGGCTCGCTTAAGATGATCATCGATTACAGCTTTCGCCAGAAGCTGATCCCGCGAAAGTTTTCTGTCGATGAGCTATTCGACGGATGCACGCACTCTCTCGGTTGAGTTTGTCCGGTCCGAATTGCTCGCCTAGCGCATCGAACGCCTAATCGTGGCTTTTGTCTTGCCGAAACAGACCGTGCTGGGCATCCTCACGCCTGAACGTATCCGGTCTTTCAAGGCGGGTCGCATCAACGCGATGCATATTTTCGACGAACCCAAGATCGACTGCCACGCGCATGTGCTGGATCCGGCGAATTTTCCGTATGGCAGAGACATCGCCTACAAGCCCGCCGGGCAGGAAATTGGTACGACGGCGCAATTAACTCAGGTCATGAAAACCTATGGGGTCAAGCATGCGCTTCTGGTGCAGCCGAACTCCGGATATGGCAGCGACAATTCCTGCATGCTCGATGCGATCGCGAAAGGTAAGGGCCGCTTCAAGGGTATCGCCATCATTGATCTTCAGGCCAACGTCGCGACGCTAAAGGAATTCCAGACTCAAGGAATCGTCGGAGCAGCGATCAATCCGACCTTTCATGGCAACGAATATTACGAGCAAGCCGACAGCTTGATGAAACGGCTTGCCGATCTCGACATGTTCTTCAATCTCCAAGTGGAGAATGATCAACTGTTAATGTTCGCACCGTGGATCGAAAGGATTCCGGTAAAAGTCCTGATCGACCATGTCGGCCGGCCGACGCCGCCAGCCGGATTTCACCAGCCGGCATTTCAGGCCATGCTGCGATTGGCCAAGACCGGACGCGTGAACGTAAAGATTTCCGGCTATTTGAAATTTACCAAGGGATCTTATCCATTCCAGGATTGCTGGCCGTTTGTCCGAACGCTTGTCGACGCGTTCACGCTTGATCACTGTATGTGGGCGTCGGACTGGCCTTATCTGCGCGCCCCGGAACGGCAGGATTATGGGCCTCTGGTTGAATTAGCCGGTCAGTTGTTTCCGAATTCCAGCGATCGGCGCAAGCTTTTCTGGGACACCCCCAATCGCCTGTTTAAATTCGCGCAATAATCAATGTTGACCAATATTACTTGCGGTACGGGCGAAATAGTTCGTACATTTCACTACTTTCCGCACTCTAAGGTAGCGAAGACAGATCCGGCTGGTTAAGGGGCGTAGAGCGAGCGTCACATGAAATCTAAAATCCCGCTTTCAATATGTGTCAGCGTTCTCGGTTCGCAAATAGCCGTAGCCGCTGAAAGAGCGATGCCAAAATTCGACATCACAACCACCTGCCGGGCATCAGGTGCGGTGGAAACACCGGCGAAATGCATGCAGGACGAACAGGCAGCGCGTGATCAACTTGCAAAACTGTGGGCGCAATTCAAGGAATCGGATGCTTCGCGTTGCGTTCAGATAACGACCACGGGGGGTGCTCCAGGTTATGTTGAATTGCTTACATGCCTGCAGGCGGCAAAAATTGAGGAAAAGGCTCCGACAGACCCGTTTGGGCCTCTGCCATCAATCGCCAAATAGAGAGATGGTTTTTTAGGACGCGTATGCGGAAGCATATGATTAGCGTGCACAGAAGGATCGGATGATCATGCATTACCCTCGAACATTGCTCGCGACGCTCGTCTTGGCTGCGACGCTCGCAATGCCGGCCGCGGCTCAGGCCCCGCAATCGTGGACGCAGGTGGGTGGGCTTTCTTGCCAAGTCGACCCGAATGTTGGCTTTATCATAGTCGGTTACCAGTCGATGCGGTGCCTCTTCACACCGAACACAGCGTTGCCAACCGAAGCCTACGCGGGCGCCATAAACACTGTGGGTCTGAACATCGGTATCAGCGCTGGTGGTGTATTGGGCTGGGCCGTGTTCGCGCCGACCACCGGACTGCCCGCTGGCGCGCTCGCCGGGGAATATGTCGGCGCTTCCGCTGATGTCGGCGTTGGGCTTGGCGCTGGCGCGAACGTCCTCCTTGGCGGTTCCAACCGCACCATCGCGCTTCAGCCACTTTCGCTTCAGGGTTCGATCGCACTGAACGTGGTGGCCGGATTGTCGTCGCTCAGGCTGCGGCCTTTGCCGATGTGATGCCGGGTTCACACCGAATCAGCCGGCGCAACGTTGTCGAGGTCCAGTGAATCGCAGGCTTAGCGTTGTGGACCTCTCAGATTTAGCTCACGCTCGGCGCGAAAAACATTGCTGTAAAGATTTGCAATCCACCGCCGTCCGCTTGATGTGACGTTGAGATATCGGATCGCGCTCTGGATCTGCGCCGATACACTGTCCCAATAGAACCGCGGATAGAGATCGGTAATATCAATCGGCGAGGTATAGCCGAGTTGTCCGTTCATCCCGACTTCTTCGAACTCGCGATAGAGGGCATTGGCCTTGCGGAGATAATGAGGGTCGCCAAGTTGGCCGATAAGATTGGCGGCGCGTACCAGCGAGCCCTCTTCGCTGTCAGCATCGTCAATCTCGTGAGATGATGGAAAACGTGTGAACTCGATGGCAGTGGCGACGCGTGTCGCATCGAGTAATTTCATCTTGGCCATACGATCCATTACGAACAGCTTTGACCGATCGACGTGAAACGGCATCAGTGCGGCGTCGGACGATCCGCGCGGCAGCGTGATCTTGTTGCCTTTAACGTCAACGACGTAGCCGTCATCGCCGTCGCCGTTAACGATGCCGCGCACGTAACCAATGTCGTGAAACAGGCAAGCGACGATGAGGTGCGCGAAATCGCTGGCATTCGTCTCAATTAAGAGCCTTTTTCCGCGCAAAATATCGTAGCCAACGAGAGTTACTAGCATCGTGTGCTCGACGTTGTGATAGAGCGCGTCACTGTTGCCAATACAGTCGATGGCGAGTCTGGCGGCAGACTGGACGAGTTCAATTAAATCCGGATTTGTCGAGCCAAACCGGCGGCCCATGTGCTCGGCAAGATGAGACCCCAATGCCTCAGCCGCCAATTCGGGAACGGTAATCATGGCCTCTCCCGCAGGACGCCAACCGTGATCGTGACGTCTAGGCGGACAACACGCAAGCGTCCGATGATGTTCGCTTTTGATCTGTCTCGGCCTAAAGGTCGCGTCGCACTTAGGACAGCACGACTGACCTGCATTGGTACGGGCGCGCAGATATCACTACTACGAACTCTTGATTGCAGTTACCCACTTGTTCTCGGAGGCGCGATTCTCGCTTGCCTCATTTGCCGGGTCGTGACCTAGTATTTCTCGAGGGTCTCCGGTCTTCCTGAGGACAAGCCATGCCAAACATCACGATGCTGGACATAGAGGAGCTTCGGAAAACGAAGCTTCGGCCATACATCGACAAGTGCCTTGAACACCGCGCGCCGGATCCGGGCTTCCATGCGATCATGGGGCACAATATCGACCTTTGCGAAGCGATGTTTGTTGCGTGGGACGCCTGCTTCAACAAGGGCCGTATTCCGCACACGATAAAGGAAGTAATCCGCGTCCAGCTATCACGCATGGCAGCGTGCAGTTATTGAGGGAATGTTCGGTCTGCTTCGGCGAAGCGACAGGGACTTTCCGAGGCGATGCTGGATGAAGGCATCGACAACTATGCCGCGAGTGCCCGGTTTTCTGAAGCCGATAAATTGGCCCTGCGTTACAGCGAATTGATGGCGACCGACCCAGACAAGGTCGATTCCGCGTTTTTTGATGAATTGCGTAAATATTACAGCGATGACGAGATTGTCGAGCTTGGCGCCTTCATCGGGTTCAATCTTGGGTATCACACATTTTTCGGCTCGCTGAAGTTCTATCCGCTTTTCTCGCCTGATGGTCGGCTACTGACGCAAGCAGAATCGGAAAAGCTTTACGGTGCGGCGCCGGTGTCATTGAAATCGGAAGAGGCTGCGAAATGAGCTACATCGCGCCGCTGCCCCGGGACGCAATTGCCGATCCGGAAATGGTAGAGCTGATTGCACAGTGTGAAGCACTGGGCGTGCCTGACGATGTTTTTCCACGGATTGTTGCACGCGCGCCAGAGCAGGCGAAGCCACTGATGCGCGCGTTGTTAATGAGTCACACGGAAGGCAATGTCGATCATCGTCTGAAAGAAATCATTCGGGTATTGTTGGCGCGCTTCGCCAATGACAAGTATTTTGCGGCGCTGCGCTCGCGCAAAGCTCGCGACATGGATCTCACCGAGGCCCGCATCGATGCTGGCTGTCACGACTATGAAAGTGATGCCTCATTTACCGAGGCCGAGAGGTGGGCGCTACGTTATGCCGACTTGATGTTTCTCGATGCGACGCAGATCGATTCAGCTTTTTACAACGAGCTCAAAAAGCATTATTCGGAATCTCAAATCATGGAGTTGGGAGCTTTTATAGCTTTCCACTACGGCATGCAGATGTTTATGCGCTCGCTCGGAGCCGTGGCAGGGACGGATGCCAAATAGGCTGGGCTAATGACGTTGCCTGTCCAATTTTCTGCGTTTTGCCGGCGATTGAGTCGCGCTACTCTAAGAGACCACAGAAGGAGAACGTACATGTTTCGCATAACGGGAATGGTGGCCTTATTGACGCTGGTTGCGGCCATGCCGGCTCATGAGGCGGCAGCTCAGGATCCGCTGGGCGGGGCGATACTTGGAGGCGCCGCCGGCGCCATTATCGGTGGCGTGGCAGGCGGCGGTCGCGGTGCGGCTATTGGCGCCGGAGTCGGCGCCGCCACCGGTGCCATTATTGGCGCGGAGAGCCAAAGGCGCAGATATGGTCCGGCCGGGTATTACGAGCCCGCGCCCGCGGTCGCTGGCGATCCGATTGCTTACTGTATGCAGCGCTTTCGATCCTACGATCCCACGACACAAACCTATCTCGGGTATGACGGTTTCCGACATCCGTGCCCGTAACGTTCTCCCTTCGAACAACTCGTTGTGACCGGTTACACTTTTACAACCCCGGGAGATTGTCATGCCTTCTGTCGACCAACTGATCGTCTGGATTGTCGTCGGCCTGATCGGTGGCGGGCTTGCTGGGCTGCTGATCACCTGGGACCGCCGGGGTTTCGGCATGATCCGCAATCTGGGTCTTGGGCTTGCTGGCGCGCTCGTCGGCGGTTTTGTGTTCCGCGTTTTCGGCCTGTTTCCAGGGCTTGACAAGATTGCTATTTCACTGCGCGACATCGTCGCCGCGGTCATCGGATCGCTAATCGTGCTCGTCGTGCTGTGGATCTGGAAAAGCTCAAGCAGTCCGCCATGAGATTCATACAGATGGAGGATGTTCATTACGTCAGCGATGCGATACTTGCTCGCCTCTAAAAGCCACATTTTGTTAAAAAGGGATGTCATGCAGGTTAAAGCGATTATTGCCGTCAGTATTTGTGCGGCCTCTCTATCTTTTGCTGCGGCGGCATATTCCGCCGAACCCGACGTGATGGCGCTTGCGCCATCGGAAATGAAATGGAGCGCGCAGGGCGGTTTGGCGCTGCCCGGTTTGGAGCAGACCGTCCTGATTGGCGATCCAAGCAAGCCAGGGCCTTATACGATCCGTCTTAAATTTCCTGCAGGTTTTAAGGTGGCGCCACATACACACCCGGATTCACGTGAAGTCACAGTCCTTTCCGGCACCTGGTACACCGGGTACGGCGAAAAAGCTGAGCCTTCTGGGCTCAAGGAGTTGCTAGCCGGGAGTTTCTATACCGAGCCTGCAAACATCGCTCATTACGTAGAAATTCGTGAGCCCACGGTGATCCAAGTCAGCGGCACCGGTCCGAGTGGACGTAAATTCGTAGGTTCGGACGCGCAGAAATAATCTCGGTCTTGCCCAAACGCATGCGCGACGGTGAGAGGCAACCGTTAGTAAGGCACGTCCCGCATCTCATGGCTTATGAGAGATCGGAGAGTTTGGCTGCTTTTCTCGCACAGTAAAAACGCATAATGCGCTCCGCGGTGGGACGACGGAGCGCGATAAATTCGGCTTTTGCCTGAATTAAATCGTCCCGAACTACCTCGCCAGCCGACAGCCGCGATCGATAAATCGCTTCCACAGTCGACAAGTGGAAACCGATCGCCTTGAGAATGACGGCAACCGGGCTCGACCAAGTACCCATAAACAATCGTTCGATCTCGATCGCCGAAAGGCCCGAGAGCTTTGAAACTGAGACAATAACTTCTTCAAGCTTTTTTGCTTTTGCAAATTCGTTCACAGCCGCTTCGGTAAGCGGTCGTGATTTAACAACGAGTTCCGCGGTCCTGTAGTCCTTGGGTAATCCGGGGGTCCGGCGTTCGGCGGCTGGTGCACTATAGGGCAAAATGTCTTTGATGGTTTCGCCGAGTTCCGGGATATCCGTCATCAGTCTTTGCCGAACGATATCCGATGCTTTCGAAATGAGGTCGCGAAGGTGGTGCTCAGGAATGTCAATTCTCCTGGCGACACGTTCTGATAACCAGTCATCGTCGGTGCTTTTTTTGACGAGAATGCCAAAGCCCAGATCGGAGATTGCCGCGCCTGGATTGCTGGCCAGAGTACGTAGGACTTCAATGTTGCCTTTCGTTACCAGCTGATCACTGACTGTTTCGCTGAGTTTGTTGCGAGTGGCAATGGCAAGCAGATGCTCCTGCCCCTTGATTGTGATGCAATGGGTGAGAGTTTCGTCGTCCAGCGCATTGGATTGAGATAGAACCGGCTCTGCCACCTCAATGGCATCGTCAAGCGCGAGTGTTCGGATTGTATTCGGGGGTGCGCCGTCAACCGGTGCTAGTCGTTGGGCAAGCTCCGTGCGAGCACTGACTTCGACAGCAGCGACAAGCACTTTCAAAATGCCATCGTATAGCTCGAGCTGATCAGCGGAATAGTGCCCTGCATTTACCAGGAAGAGGTCAGTTACGCGACGCAATATGGTTCCGGTTTCGACTGACCGAGTAGCCACTGCGTTTTCTAGATCGGAAATAAGATTGTGCGACAGCACAGGAGCACTCGGATTTGCGCGAACAGCGGAAGCGGACCGGTCGATCCTATAAACGAGGTGTAAATTCTACCGTAACGCGAAAGCCTAATGAGCCATTAACGCGCGGATTAACTCCGAATGCCTGCGACGGCCCTTAATAGGCACTTTAAACGAGGGCGAGGCGGCTTTTTACGCATGTGCGAAACGGGCGCCGAGCGGTATGCTATCGATACAGCAAGCCGCGCTGTATCGGGCGCTATTTGGCGTCAGCGCGACCTAGCGGCTCACAAACTTAAGGAGAGGGAGGCGGCAACATGAATTCCAAACTATCTCGCCGAAGCCTTTTAAAGACTGCAGCGGGTTCGGCGCTCCTGGCTGGAATCGGCGCCCCGGCGATCGTCAAAGCGCAGGCCGACGCGATCCGCATCGGTCACCTTACGCCGCTCACCGGATTCCTCGGATCACTGGGCGAATACGCAGTCATGGGAATCAAGCTTGCGGCGGACGAGATCAACGCAGCCGGCGGCGTACTGGGGCGGAAAATCGAGTTGGTGATGGAGGATTCGGTCAATCCGCAAACAGCCTCCGCCAAGGCCGAACGCCTGATCGAGCGCGACAAGGTTGTGATGATTATTGGCGAAATTTCGTCGGCCTCCGGCCTTGCTATAGGTCAGGTGGCCAATCGAATGAAGACGGTGTTCATCAACACAGGTTGCAATTCAGATGCGCTGCGCGGCGCGAGCTGCAATCCGTACATGTTTCACATCGAGGGCGCCAACTCGATGTATGTGACGGCGGTAGGCCAATATCTGCTCCGCGAGAACATGGTAAAGGGCAAGAAATGGTTCTCCTTGACCGCGGATTACGCCTTCGGTCACGATCTTCTGCGTGTCGCCAAGAAGTTTATGGAAGCGAACGGCGGTCAATTTGCTGCTGATGAGCTCGTGCCCACCGATGTCACAGACTTTAGTCCCTATCTCCTGAAAATCAGGCAGGCACAGCCCGACCTCGTTATTTCCAACCTTGCCGGGAATCAGATCACAACTTTTCTCAAGCAATATTCTGAATTCGGGCTGAAATTTCCCGTAGCCGGTTTTGGTTTCGACACGGTCGTCGCCTGGGGTGCGGGCAAGGGTAATTTTTCCGGCATCTGGCCGCTCGTGTGGCATCACCTCGTCGATACACCAAGTTCGAAAAAATACGTCGACGCGTTCCAAAAGAAATACGGCAAGCCGCCCGATAACCAGTCATGGGGTGATTACAACTCGCTAAAGATCGTCGCCCAGTCAATGAATGACAACAAGTCAGCTGATCCACAGAAGCTCGCCGAGTACCTTCGCAAAGGTCCGAAGTTCGACGTGATGAAGGTACGCGAGGCGTATTTCCGACCATACGACAATCAGATGGTCATGGAGATGTACGCGGTGAGAGCGAAGGATCCTTCCAAGATGAAAGATCAATGGGACATCTACGATGCGCTTGGTACTGTTCCCGACCCCAACGTGGATATGGAAATTATCGCCCCGCCGAAAGACGGCACCTGCAAGATCGGTTGATTCAATCAACTTGCGCCATTATCGGCGGCCGTGAACATCGTGGATGTCCGCTATTTGGAACTAAAGCGGACAATCACCCTGATGCGCGGGCTATCCCTTCGGTCCGTTCGTTGGTACGGTGACTTAGATCGATCCAATTCGCGAGGTCAGTTTCATGAAAATCGAAATCGAATACTGTGGCCAATGAGGCTATGAACCGCGTGCCCGTGCGGCGCGGGAACTGATCCTGAAACTGAAACCTTCGGCGCAGATAAGTCTGCGTCGGTCCAGTGGCGGCGTCTTCGAGGTTAGAGTTGACGGTCGGCTCGCGTTCTCGAAGAAGTCGACCGGTCGCTTTCCAACAGATGAAGAGATTGTTGGGTGTCTCAGCTGAGCTGGAAATTCCCCTGGCACTCGTTGCGCGTTCCGGTGAGGTGATCGATAAGTGGTTGACGTTCGCGGCGGCGGTATTCAATTGCCGCCGAGTTCTCGCGCCATTTTTCTTCGTCTTTTGTGAGATTCGCTCCTGTGCCTGCCACGTTTTGACCATAGGTTAAGGGTTCGCTGGCGGTGTCAGCGGGAGCAGCAGAGATGGTTCGTGAGATTGCGGTTTTAGTCGGGTTGGTATCCGCTTTACCGGCGATGGGGGCAGAGCTGACAGCGAGCGAGGCACGCCATTTCGTCACCGGGAAACTGTTCAGCTACAACTGTTATGATGGCACTCGCGGGTTGGCCCGTGTCCATCCCGATGGCTCAGTAGAAGGCTCCATGCAGGTTCGAGGGGCCGGCCCAACGCGATATGGCATGATGCCCGCCACGACCCTGTATGTCGACGGCGAGCGGATCTGCGCGTATCTGCCGAACTCGATCATCCAGCCGTGTTTTTACCTCGAGCGCACCAATGCCGAGAGTTTTCGCGGCTCAATCTCGGGGCTGAGCTTTGCCTATTGCGATTTCACCCGGCAAGAAGAGCCCGCGCGTGTCGCGCATAGCCCGCGCCAGCAACGGCGGCTCTCGCAAACCGCCGACAAATAGGCGCGGGATGATCTGATTTTCAGCGCTGCGTTGACCTCAGGACACGTGCGAGTTTCGCACTTTATGCTGACGCGCGAACAAATCGATGTTCGCCGCGCGGCGAATTTGGCCACAGCGATAGTTTTTCTCCTGTTAGCGCGGCAGGTGCGTTTGGAACCCCTGCCGCAGCTGCTCGCCATGCATCCAGATTTGCCGGGGCCCTTATTTCAACGGAGGCGAATAATTCGAACCAACTAACAGGTGAACACATCAAGTTGAAATCGCACGGCTGCAAGCTTGCAAGCGAGAGACAAATATCCTGCGCGGCCGCGCGCGTGAACATGCATTGCACACAGAGCATTTCGTGCGACGCGGCAAGCTTGCGCCACACCGCATCGCGCAAGATCGGCGCAAGTTCTGTAACTTTGGGAGTCCTGTCGCAGTCGCTGCATTTCAGAACACGCGCCATTCCGATTACCTCCCGATACTCCGGTGCTGAGATTATCTCTCTTCACAAAACGAATGACGGTGCTCCGGTAAAGAGGACATGATTTTATTTGGCGCGAGACTAATAACGTACCGTCTCGGCGTTCGATGATCAGCTGGCGGAGGTGTCTCACTGCGGTCGCACTTTAGACGCAGTTTTTTTATTCAAAGGAGATGGCTGGGGACGACCCCTGAGCGTCCCAATGGGTTATGCGAGCAATGCAATTTGCGGTGCCGCCTTTCACGAGGCCGGGTACGCCGTCGTGGCACGATACTTTGGGCTAACGGTTGTAGAGATCGAGATTCGTGAAGATGCGAGCGGCAAGACCGAGACCGCCGGCACTACCGACGTCTTGCCACTCATCGATCGGGTAGCGATTTACTGCGCGGGTCAGGCGTCTCGAACGGTTTTCAATTGCCGCAGTCGCGCGCTCGCTGTTTCAGACGAGCGCCAGGAGATCAGCAAACTTATGGAAGGCCTGACCGAGGATCACTGGCTTGAAATGAGAAACGCCGGTTATCGCCGCGCCATCGAAATCGTGAAGCGCAATGCGCCCGAGGTGGAGCGGCTGGCCAGCCTTCTGATTAAACAAAGACGCATCGACGAATACACAATCTCCCGGGCAATGATCTTGGCCGCTTGAGCAACGTACGCTCGAGGTAACACGAGCGTGATCTAATTTTCATATGTACCGTAATAGTATTGATTTGCCGGGTGTTGCGACCAGTGGAGTTCTTACAATGAGCAGAATCACCACAAAAGACGGTACTGAAATTTATTACAATGACTGGGGCAAAGGGCAGCCGATTGTTTTTAGTCACGGCTGGCCACTCAGCGCCGATGCCTTCGAAGACCAGATGTATTTTCTAGCCTCGCGCGGCTACCGTTGCATCGCTCATGATCGCCGCGGGCATGGGCGATCGAGTCAACCTTGGCAAGGCAACGACCTCGATACCTATGCCGATGATCTCGCCGAACTCATGCAGAAGCTCGACATCAGCGACGCAATTCATGTCGGCCATTCCACCGGCGGTGGCGAGGTCGCCCGCTATATCGGCCGCCACGGCACCAAGCGCGTGGCCAAGGCCGTGCTCGTCAGCGCCATTCCGCCGCTGATGCTCAAAACCACGGCCAATCCTGTGGGCTTACCGATCGAGGTCTTCGACGGGCTGCGCGCCGGCGTTCAGGCTGACCGCTCGAAATTCTGGGAAGACCTCAGCCTTCCATTTTACGGGTACAACAGGCCGGGTGCCAAGATATCAGATGGCGTGCGCCGTTCGTTCTGGCTGCAAGGGATGATGTGCGGCTTCCCGGGCTCATATTTTTGCATCAAGGCTTTTTCCGAATCCGACACGACCGAGGATCTAAAGAAATTCGATGTCCCGACTCTAATCTTGCACGGCGACGACGATCAGATCGTTCCGATCGTTTCTGCCGCCATGTTGTCGTCGAAAATCGTCAAGAATGCGAAACTGTTGGTCTATAAGGGCGCGCCGCACGGCATGTGCACGACGCTGAAGGATAAGGTCAACGAAGACCTGCTGGCGTTCATCAAGGCCTAAGCTCGGTAGCGACAGGCAAACGCAGCTGAAGGCATGTTCGCCTCCTTTTAGTGTGCTAGTTTGAGTCCGTACCATGCCTTGTCATGGGCCTCGGGGGAGGCGATGAGACGGCGCGAGTTTGTCACGCTTGTCGGTGGCGCGGCGGCGACCTGGCCTATTGCTGCACGGGCACAGCGATCCGAGCGGATGCGTCGGGTCAGCGTTCTCGTTGGCCTCGATGAAACGGATGCCGAAGCACAAAGGCGCGTCAAGGCATTCCGGCTAGGTATGCGCGATCTGGGGTGGATCGAAGGACGCAACATTCAGGTCGATATTCGATTTACCGGGAGCGATCTTGAGTCAATCAATAGGCATGTCGCGGAAGTAACTCGACTTGCACCGGACGTCATTGTTGCAAACAGCACCCCGATCGTAGCCGCACTGCGCTCAACAAAGAGAACGACTCCAATCGTATTCGCGATGGTGAATGATCCGGTCGGTCAGGGATTCGTTTCGAGTCTCGCACGCCCCGAGGCCAACATTACCGGGTTCTATTTCATCGATTTCGAAATGGTCGGCAAATGGATCAACATGCTTGGCGACGTCAAGCCAAGCCTGTCGCAGGTCGCATTGATATTCAATCCTGATACCTCGGCCTATTTTGACGACTTCCTGCGATCGTTCAAAATGTTGCAGCAGCAAACCTCGGTCGAGGTGCGGGCCGCGCACGTTCGCAGTGTTGCCGAGGTCGAATCCGCGATTGCAGAGTTGGGCCGTAATCCGGACAGCGGTCTGATCGCCGGGTCGGATATCTTTATCGTCGGCGTCCGCAAAACGATCGTTAAGTCGGCAGGAGAACACCGGGTGCCGGTCATTTCCCCCTATCGGCAATTCGTCGTTGAAGGAAGTCTGATGTCTTACGGGCCTGACACCGCCGACATCTTCCGACGTTCGAGTTCCTATGTCGACCGCATTCTCAAAGGTGAACCGCCAGGCAATTTGCCGGTGCAATCGCCGAACAAATTCGAACTCGTCTTCAATCTTAGGACAGCCAAGGCGCTTGGCCTTTCTGTCCCCAGCTCATTTTTGCAGCTTGCTGATGAGGTGATCGAATAGCGTCCTGCGATGTCCGCTTCTGGCCCTTGAGCGGAAACTCCAGTCACGAATGCCACTTTCGGCGATAAAAGCCGCTCTATTGGCTGAATGGCGAAAAGCACCATAATGTCTGAGAAGGTCAGCGTGCCCGTTTGTCAACAATCCCGCGAGTGGATTGTCGCCGCGCCGCTTCTGACCCAAGGCAGGCTGGTTCGAATAAACGCAACCGCTAACGATTGCTCAGGCCGCGTCCCAAAAAGAGGCTGATGGCACTTACCGTCGTGGAAAGAACAACGAGAACGATCCCAAGTGCGAGCGCCAAACTTAAGTCCCCCTTGCTCGTTTCCAGCGCGATCGCCGTTGTCATAGTCCGCGTATAGCCTTGAATGTTGCCGCCGACGACTATGATGGCGCCGACTTCTGCGATGGCGCGTCCAAAAGCGGCAAGAAAAGCCGTAAGCAACCCATCCCGGCCAATATTCATCAGCGACCAAATGCTACGAAATCGAGTAGCGCCGTCGCTCAAAAGAACGTCTCCGTAAGTGCTCCATAATGCGGCAGTCGTGCGATGAACCAGTGCCATGACAATCGGAGTCGCAAGCACGCATTGCGCAACAATCATTGCCGCTGGTGTGAACAGAATACCGAGTGACCCCAACGGCCCGGAGCGCGAAACCAGCAGGTAAATTGCAAGCCCCACCACGACAGGCGGTAAGCCCAGAAGCGCGTTGACGACAACAATAAACGCGCCTCTGCCGGGAAATTGATACACCGCCAACGCCGCGCCCAGTGGAGCGCCTATTGCAAACGCGCAAGCACTTGCAGTCAGACTTACTTCGACGGACAGAAATATAATTTCCCGCAGATCGGGGTCGAATCCGCCGATCAAATCAAACGCGGTAAAGAAGGCTGTAGCGAAATCGTTCACCGAAGAACTATTAGCATGCATGCCCGCCTTTGACGCAATGCGGATATCGCCCGGAGGCTTCGAACTCTAATAATTTCCAGCGAAAATCAAAAATGTTATAAACATAGACAACCACACGCTGGTGAAAGAGAAGATGTTCAACCCGTTCTTCACGACCAAACCGACGGGAGAGGGCACCGGCCTCGGCCTCTCGATCAGCCACGACATCCTCGTCAAGCAACATGCCGGCTCGATCGAGATCGACACACAGGTGGGCGAGTTCACCGAAATCAGGATTATTCTGCTGCGCTCTGCCGCGTATGTCTGAAATCCACGGCAGAACGCTCCTAATCCGTTTGAATGTCCGCTAATGGCCCTCGGCGCACGCGGCTCGGACAGCCACTGTAGTGCTGCGACGCTATTACTCGGCGGCTTGCTGGGTCAGCTGATCTCGACCGGCTTTTTCGCGTTGCGCGGAGCGGCCCCAGTTCGTAATCCACGCCGAGACTCGATCCAAATAGAGATAAATCACGGGTGTTGTGAAGAGCGTTAATGCCTGACTGACCAGCAAGCCGCCTACCATCGCGTAGCCAAGCGGCTGTCGAATCTCGGCGCCAGTGCCCTGGCCTAGCATCAGCGGTACGCCACCCAACATTGCGGCCATCGTTGTCATCATGATTGGGCGGAAACGCAAAAGAGCGGCGCGCCGGATAGCGTCAGCGGGTGACAGGCCATCATCTCGTGTAGCAACGATCGCGAAATCGACCATCATGATTCCGTTTTTCTTGACGATGCCGATCAGCAGGATGATCCCGATAAGTGCGACGAGACTGAAATCGAAATGAAATAGCATCAGCATCAACAAGGCCCCGACGCCTGCCGAGGGAAGCGTGGAGAGAATTGTGATAGGATGAATATAGCTCTCATAGAGAATACCGAGAATAAGATAGACAACAATCAGCGCAGCGAGAATCAGGAGTGGAACTGTTGAAAGAGAATCCTGAAATGCCTGGGCATTACCTTGAAAAGCGGTATTGATCGTCGCCGGCACATTTAATTGGGCTTTGGCCTTCTCGATTGCGTCCGTCGCCTGGCCAAGCGCAACTCCCTGGGCAAGGTTGAAACTGATAGTGATCGCCGGAAACTGCCCCTGGTGGCTTATCGAGAGCGGTTCGATGGGATGCGTGGTCCACTTGGCGAACGCCGACAACGGGACTTCGCCGTTGGTTATAGGCGAGCGCAGGAAAATCTTATCGAGTGTCGCGGGGTCTCCCTGAAGGGACGGCAGTACCTCCATAATCACGTAGTAGCTCGACAGCTGGGTGAAATACTGGGCTATCTGACGCTGGCCGAAAGCATCATAAAGCGTGTCGTCGATCATCTGCGCAGTGAATCCGTAGCGCGAGGCCTGGTCGCGGTCGACTTTTAGGGTCAACGTCAGGCCTTCTGTCTGTTGGTCGGTTGCAACGTCGCGCAACTCCGGAAGCCCCTTAATTTTGGCAAGAATCTTTGGAGCCCACTCATTGAGCTGTTCGATGTCTGCGCCCTGAAGAGTGTACTGAAATTGTGTCCGCGACGCGCGGCCGCCGACGCGGACATCCTGCGCGGCCTGAAGAAAGAGGCGGGCGCCCTCGACCTTGTCGAGCTGGCCACGCAGTCGCGCGATAATCTGATCGGCGTTCGCCGTGCGCTCGCTGCGGGGCTTCAAGGTGATGAACATGCGTCCGGTATTGGGCGGATTGCCATTTCCGCCCATGAACATGGCGACGTGGTCAACGGCGGGATCTTTGCGGACGATTTCTCCAAGCGCGAGTTGGTGTCGCATCATTTGCTCTGGGGAGGTGTCCTGCGCTGCCTCCGAGATTCCCGTCAGCAGCCCGATATCCTGTTGCGGGAAAAAGCCCTTTGGAATCACAACAAACAGAGCAACCGAAAGTGCAAGGGTGCAAAAAAAGACGATAAGTGTCGTGAACTGGTGCCGGAAGACAACGTCGAGCCCGCGCTCATAAGCGTGCAGCAGCGCGTCGAAGGCACGCTCGCTCCACGCGTAAAGTTTTCCGTGATGTATTTCCTTCGGTGGCTTGAGGAAGCGCGACGCCATCATGGGCGTCAACGTCAGCGACACTAAAGCCGACATGAAGATTGTCATGGAAAGGGTGACAGCAAATTCACGAAATAGACGCCCGATGATGCCGCCCATCAGCAGCAGCGGGATAAGCACGGCAACAAGCGAAATGCTGATCGAAACGATCGTGAACGCAATCTCGCGGGATCCGTGAAGCGCGGCTTTGAGCGGCGCTTCTCCCTCTTCGACGTAACGGGTTATGTTTTCCAGCATGACAATGGCGTCATCGACAACGAAACCAACCGCGATTGTCAGCGCCATCAGCGAAAGGTTGTCGAGGCTGTAGCCGAACATCCACATCAGCGCGCATGCGCCCAACAAGGCAAGGGGAACTGTGATGCTTGGGATGATGGTCGCCCAAAGGCTGCGGAGGAAGGCGAAAATCACAAGCACTACGAGTATGATCGTGATGAGCAGCGTGAATTGAACGTCCTCCACAGCGGCCCGAATGGTCTGCGTTCGGTCGCTCAGCGTGAATATATCGATTGCCGGCGGCATCGTGGCACGCAGCCTCGGTATCATGTCCTTGATCTTGTCGACGGTCTCGATGACGTTTGCGCCGGGCTGTTTGAAGATCACCAGAACGATGCCTGGTTTTCCATCCGCCACGGCCGCTTGTGTCGTGTCCTGCGGGCCTGTGACGGCCTGACCGATGTCGCGCACACGGAGTGGTGCGCCATTGCGGTAAGCGACAATGACGTCGTTCCAATCCTTCGAATGCGTCAGCTGGTCGTTGGTGTAAATCGTGTAGGAACGCGTTTGGCCGCGAATGGTGCCCTTCGGGTTATCGACCGTTGCGATTGATAACGGTGTTCGGACGTCCTCAAGTGAAAGCCCCTTGGCAACGAGTTTGGCCGGGTCAAGCTGAACCCGGATCGCGGGCTTTTGCTGGCCGCCGATCAATACTTGTGCGACGCCGGAAATCTGGCTGATTTGCTGGGCGAGTTTGGTCTCCACATTATCGTCGACCTCCGTCAACGGTAATGTATCGGATGTGGCGCCGAGCAAAAGGATTGGTGAGTCCGCAGGGTTGACCTTGCGGTAGGTGGGCGGGCTGGGAAGATTCTTGGGTAATTGTCCGGCGGCGGCGTTGATCGCCGCCTGCACGTCATTGGCGGCTGCGTCAATGTTGCGTTCAAGGTTGAACTGGATGGTGATGGCGCTTGAGCCGCCGACGCTGGTCGACGTCATCTGCGAAACGCCAGGGATTTGCGCGAACTGTGTTTCCAGCGGCTGTGCAACCGCCGACGCCATTGTGTCGGGGCTAGCTCCCGGCAGGTTCGCCGAGACTTGAATGGTCGGAAAGTCCACCTGTGGTAGCGGGGCCACCGGCAAGTGCGGATAGGCAACGAGGCCGACGAACAGGACGCCCACCATCAGCAACGATGTCGCGATCGGCAGGCGTATAAACGGCCCGGAGATTCCGCCTTCCATGGTCAGTGAGCTTTTTGCGAGGTGTTGGCGGCTTGCTTGTCGGCCGAAGCCGGTGTGTTTGCAGTATGCGGGTCAACGATCGCGCCCTCCGTCAAGCGATATTGGCCAGAGGTCACAACACGGTCGCCATTGGTCAGGCCATCGAGGACAACGGCCTGGGTGGCACCTTCGTCGGCCACTTTGATATCGTGTGTCGTCACTTTATTGTCTTTGCCTACAACGAAGGCGAAGAGCCCGTTCGGCCCATGCTGGATTGCATCGTTGGGAATCACGAGAACGTTTTTTCTTGTGTCGACCAGGAGCCGTGTTGCAACGGAGAGTCCGGGCCACAACGCATTGTCGGTGTTCTGAAACGTGGCCTTCATGCGAATTGTACCGCTGGCCTGATCGACCTGGTTGTCGACCAGCGCGAGATGTCCATTGGCAAGAGTTTTTGTGCCATCCGACGACAACGCGATAACGGGTACGGTTCCGGAAGCCAACGCGCTGTTGATCTGTCCGATGTTCGCCTCCGGCGCTGTGAAGACCACGGAAATCGGCTGAAGCTTCACAATCGTTACGATACCCGTCTGGTCGTTCGCGTGGACGATGTTGCCGGGATCGATGAGACGAAAGCCGGTTTTGCCGGATAACGGAGAGCGGATGCTCGCGTAGCTGAGTTGCGTTCCGGCGTTATCAATCGCGGCTTGGTCACCTTTTATCTGGGCGACGAGCTGGTCGACCTTCGCCTGTTGCGTATCGAGCTGTTGTTTTGAGGCATAATCCTGAACGGCAAGGGTGCTGTAGCGCTGGAGATCGAGTTGTGCATTCTTCAGATTGGCTTCGTCCTGCGCCTTTTTGGCCTGCGCCTGTTCGAGGGCTGCCTGAAATGGACGAGGGTCGATCTGCACCAGCAGATCGCCTTCATTCACCATCTGTCCCTGACGAAAGCCGACCTTGATCACCTGGCCATCGACCCGGCTCCGCACGGTGACCGTATTGTACGGTTGCACCGTGCCGAGACCGTTGAGATACACAGGGAAGTCGGCGTTCTGGACAGACTGGGTCGTGACGGGAATTGCGGCCGGCGCCTTTGCCTGGCGGTTGCCGGCATCGGTTTGACTCGCGGAGGCGTAGCGCCAGCCGACATATCCGGCGATAAGCAGCATCGCTGTCAGGCCGAGGATACCCTTCGCGCTGCGCAGCCGTGACGCGTGGATCCAAAGCAAAAAATCTCTCCTGGGCCGGCCGGCAGGCGGTCCGTTCGTGATATCGATATCCATCCAACGTTCCGCCAGGCCAAAACCTGTGTTCCATCAAGTTACAAATAAGTCAGACAGTTCCTCGCCTAAAATTTATGCAGGATTTATTTTCAACCTGACCCCGAGCGGGGGTAGGGGTGTCTACGTCCGAAACAAATACCGGACGATGGCGTTATTTCGCGGGGCGCGGTCGCTGGATAAAATGCCAGTGAGGATAAAATGCGTGCCCGTCGACCGGCGTCGCCCTTCGCAGATTGTTCCAACGTTGTAAATCTGGGGTTTTATCGACGGGAGAAAAAGCTCCGGTCGTCTCGTTCGTTGACGTTCCAGCCAATGCACAATTTGCGACAGTCGCGAGACCGAGGAGAAGAGTTTTGGTCCGACGCGAGTTACCGGGACCGCATGAGAGCAAATGCGGTGGTATTTCTGTTTTTGATCTTTCTTGTGACGAGCGGGGTATGGCTGCTCAACGGTCTTAATGACGCCTTTGGACCCGAACGCCTCTCACGTCAGCACACACAAACCCACGATGTCAGTCCGGGCGTTATCACTCGACTGGCGCATAATGTGCTCTCTTGAGCCGCTCATTTTAGCCACGCGGACATATCGCACGCTGGCGTAATTTAAAAAATTACCCTCCGTTAACGCAGGTTCCCTGGAGCAGTAACGTTTTGAGATCGTTGGCGGGCGCATCCTGGGGAACACGAATGGGCGCGCCCACAAAAGAACGAGCTGCCCGAAAGGGCGGGAAAAGTACAAAAATCAATCAGCAGAACGTGCTGTGCTCTCGGCTCGGCATGACCGGCCTGGAAAGATTCTTCAGCCGAAGCAATGTTGCGTTCTACCGCGCTCTTGCAAACAGAAGAACAAGCGCCGCCAAAAGAAGGGAGATCTTGAGACTTCTGGAAGAAGAGCAAACTAGGTTTAGACTGGAATTTGAGAGAGACACGGCTAAAAAAAATCAGCCATGATGTTGGCGTGCCAGGTACGACAAGCAAAAAAATGGGCCTGAAGCTCGTGATAGTTTTCGTACTGGTGGGCGCTGCTATATGGCTTTCGCGCACCAAACGAAAAAAATGCGACCGGATTGACAGGTGATGCACTCCGCTAACGGCGCAAAGCGGGCATTGCATTGAATTACGGTGTGAGATTTGATTGACCGGTTCGGAGCCAAACGCGCGGCTTATTGATCCACTCGCCAGGTCTTGAAAAGGAGTTGTTTTTTGTCGAGCCCGTCAAGACGATCGGATACGATCGTTATCCAGACATTCCGTAACCAAAACATCCCTGCCTGGATACAGCGTTGCCTGCACAGCGTGCAGAAATGGGCGGCGTTGCGTGACTACGAGTACTCGCTGGCGGGCGACGAATTCTACAATTTGTGCGGTCCGGAATATCTGTCGCGTGGCAGCAAGAATCCCCAAGCCATCACCAACCTCGCCCGTCTAGTCGCGACGCGCGAGCGATTGGATGCCGGCTATCAACGGGTGATTTGGCTCGACGCGGATGTGTTCGTGTTCGACCCCGCCAGGCTTGTATTCGATTTTCCAGCCGAAAGCCTGACCACCGGCTATGCTTTTGGTCGCGAAGTTATCCTGCTCCGTCGGGCTGGTGTGACCCACGCCATTTCGCCCGCTCCCCATAATGCGGCGACATTCTTTACTCAGAACGCTGTTGATCTGGATATGCTGATCGCGCTTATCCGTCACATCGATTCTAAGCGGCACATCGTAAGTAACTATCAGGTTGGGGTGCGCTTGCTTCGTGGCTTGCAATATTCACTGATGTTTCCAACGTTCTCGCATGTCGCTGTATTTTCGCCGGTCTTGCTTCGTGCTTTGGCGGAGCACGATGAAAAGGTTTTGAGATTTTATGGCCAGACCTACCTTTATCACTCCTGCGCGGGGAATCTCTGCCTTGCGCGGCAAGAGAAGGTTACCGAAGCCGTGCTCATGCGAGCGATCGACCGCCTGGAGGCAGGACAGGGCGACGCCCTTAATCAATATGCACCTGAACCGGGCGTGCGTTTGCTGCCCTATGACAGCTCCACCGAAATCCCCGCGGCGCCACTGCCGCTACAATTTGCCGAGTGGCGGCCAAGGTTGAAAGCCAAGTTGCAATCGCTGATCGCATACCGCTAGCCGTTGACGCATTGTTATTCGCTTTTTTATTGATGCCAGAAGAGAAGAGAAGAGAAGAGAAGGTCGCTTTTGGCCCAAAACGACGTTAGGCATGAACGAATTCCTAATCGGGGCGATTGAATTTGACGGAATTTTTTTGAACGCTTTAACTACCAATATCCAAAGCCAAAAATCGTCAGAATCAATAAATGCATCAATGTGAAACTCCACCCATCCCGGCATTCTTACATTCGTCCCGCGGCGGGACCGCGTCAGCCAGTCGGAATGGGTTGCCTGAATGTCTGTTATTCCCTTCATCAGCGCCGCAAAAATTGCCGGTCTTTCGACGACAACCTTCAGCTCGCTGAAAACCACCAGCATCGCGGCTTTTTCCACGACCCAGCTGGCGGTCCTGAATGCGGATCAGGTCAATGCGCTCACATCGACCGCCCTGCAATACCTGGCGACGGCGCAGCTTCAGGCGATCTCCTCGACGACCATGGGCGGTCTGATCGAGGCGCAGATACAGGCTTTCACCACCACCCAGATCACCGAGCTGACGTCGACGCAGGTGAGCGCGCTTACCGCCGGCGAGATCGGCGCATTGTCGCCGGAGGAACTGCAGAACCTGTCGACCACGCAGGCCAGCGCGCTGACCGCGGCCCAGATCGGCTCGCTGAGCACGACAGTCCTCAACAATCTCACCACCACGCAGGTGGCGGCGCTGAGCACGGTGCAGGTGCAGGGCCTGACCACGACCCAGCTCAATGCGCTGTCGATCGACAACCTGGGCGCGCTTGACGTCACCAAGCTCGGCGCCGGGCAGACCGCCGGCCTGAGCACGACAGTGATTGGCGATCTGACCACCACGCAGGTGGCGGCACTGGCGGCCACGCAGGTGGCGGCGCTAAATGCCAGCCAGATCGCTCAGCTGACCACGACCGAGCTGCAGAGCCTGTCTACCACGCAGGCCGGTGCACTGACCGCGGGCCAGATCGGCTCGCTGAACATGACGGTGCTCAACAATCTCACCACCGCGCAGGTAGCGGCGCTGACCGCGGCGCAGGTGCAAGGCCTCTATTGGGCCCAGCTCAATGGTCTGTCGATAGACAATCTTGACGCTTTGGCGCTCGCACTGTTGTTGCCGGTGCAGGTTGTCGGGCTAAACACCACCACGATCACTAACCTGACTGAGACCCAGGTTGGTGCTCTGACCGCGGCGGACATCGGCGCCTTGACAACGGCCGGGGTCAATAGCCTTTCGACGACCGAAATCGCCGCTTTCACGTCAACCCAGGCCGGCGGCTTCACGAGTGCGCAGATCGCCGGAATGACGACGACCAACTTCAGCGCATTGTCGAGTACGAGTGGCATCCCCGGTCTAAGCACGGATGCCATCGCCGGCCTCACGACCGAGGAAATAGACAGCCTGACGACGACACAGGGGCAGGCATTTGTCATGGCTCAGATCGCCGTCATGTCGATTGATGTGGCGAGTGCGCTGGCGGCTCTCATTGGGTGATCGTTGACCGGCCCGCCGCTGGCATTGGCACGCCAGCTACGGCAGGCTATGCCGCCGTGTCTTGGGAAATCTCGCGCGCATCCGCAAAAATGTCTCGGGGTGTCGCTAATTAGGTTTTTGTACCCGCAATCAAGTCGCCGTGAATGGCTGCAAACTGCGGGAACATCGCTTGAAACAAATTCGTTGCCGTAGCGTTGGTGGCTGGGCAGTCCAAACAAGGGACTTGCGTATGGAGCACCTGATTCGGGAGTTTGGTGCATGGCTTAAGCAGGGATTTGGCTGGCTCGTCGACGTGATTGTATTCGGATGCTTATGGGGCATCAGCCAGATCTCGCGGCTTCTTGGTACGCAATTCGGGGGCGCTCCGATCCTGAAGATTGTAGTTCTCGTTCTGGTGCTCCTCCTCCTCCTGTATGCATTCTATTGGGTGTTCGGCCGCTTCATCGGAGTGATACGATGGGCACTCGATAGGATCGCGTATGCATTAGGGGTGATTCTGTTTAGCGCTGCCGTAGTATCGGGAGTGTTCGCCAGCGCAGGGCTCGTTGCGGCCTTGGCAATCTGGTTGATGGGCAACATCAACTTGGCCGCGCGGTGAGTCATTGCGAGGCGTCATGAATACACGCCCGAGAACTGCGAACCATTTACCTATGAATGAAAGGCGGCGATTTTGATGGCATTGCCTTGCAGAAAGGCTCAGAGGATCGCGATGAAAACAATCGTACCCCTTACTTCGGCCGTTGTGCTTGCTCTTGCGTTGATGCCGGCCAGCGCGGCGCCTGCGCACAAAAAGCGTCACACGAAGGCTGCCGCTGCTGAACAGCCGCAGATTGCCTGCACCGTCGTCGGCTGCAACCCGGTTCCGCGCGGCTGCCATCCCGAAATGGGCTACACACCGGGCGGAACACCCACCGGTTTTGATGTGGCCGTCTGTCCGAACTATACGCTTTACGGAAACCGCCGCTAACCGAAAACGGGCCCAAGTCCGCTTTTGGCCCAAAGCGGACATGGAAATCGGCCTCTTCCAAAGCCCCCCTTCCGGTATACCGGTTTGAATCGATACGATGCGCGCCTTATGACTTCTGGGGCGGCAATGAGACGGCGCGATTTCATCAAACTCCTCGGCAGTGCCGCCCCCGTCTGGCCTGTTGTCGCCCATGCACAACAGACGGACCGTGCACGACGTATCGGCGTCCTTATGGCGTTCAATGAGACTGACGCCAGGGCGAGAAGTTGGCTTTCTTTGTTCGACGATGAGCTCGCGAAGTTGGGCTGGAGCGGAGGTCGCAAGCCACACACGGACGTTCGCTGGGCCGGTGACAACGTTGATCGCATGCGAACGTTTGCAAAGGAGTTGGTAGCCTTTCAGCCGGATGTCATTCTCTCATTCGGAACACCCGTCACCGCCGCCCTTCAACGCGAAACGCGTACAATTCCAATTGTCTTCGCTATTGTCTCCGATCCGGTCGGTGAAGGCTTTGTCGCGAGCCTGTCCCATCCCGGCGGAAACATCACGGGGTTTCATAATTCCGAGTCTTCGATTGGCGGCAAGTGGATGGAATTGCTCAAGCAGATCGCACCCTCAGTGACACGGGCAGCCATGATCTTCGATCCGGACACGGCGCCCGGACACGGCAAGTATTACATGCCTGATTTTGAAGCGTCCGCGCGGTCCCTCAATGTGCGGCCGATTGCGGCGCCTATACACAGTGTTGCCGAGCTTGAAGCGGTAATAACCGATCTGGGGCGCGAGCCTGGAAGTGGCTTTGTCGCAATGGCGGACTTTTTCTTATTCATCAATCGAGAAACGGCGATATCACTGGCAGCCCGCAACCACGTACCGGCGGTTTATCCCTGGCGCGACGTTGTCGTTGCGGGTGGTTTGCTTTCGTACGGTCCCGATCTCGCGGATATCGTCCGACGCGCAGCGCCTTATGTTGATCGCGTCTTGCGCGGAGAGAAACCGGCCAATCTACCTGTGCAGGTGCCAACCAAATTTGAGATTGCGGTCAATCTCAAAACCGCCAAGGCGCTTGGCCTTGAGGTGCCGTCTTCAATCCTGGTGAGCGCAGACCAGGTGATCGACTAGGCATGTCCGCTTTTGGCCCTTGGCAGAGATCTCGGATTGCACCGCACAGCGTCATTTAAACGATGCAGGCTCCGATGGGAGAAATGCTTATGTCCGAATACACACACCGATTTAACCGGCTCGCCTCCAGTCTTCACGCGGACCTGAGGACTTTCTCTGATGCATTCGGAACGCTGTTGGTCGATACTTTTCATTATCTGGCGCTGTTCGCGCTTGGTGCGACCACCGTGTGGTCCGCTGTCGGGGCTTTCCTGGGCATGGTGCATCGAGGGCGAGCCGATCTCGGAGATCTCCTGCTCCTGTTTATCTATCTAGAAATCGGCGCAATGGTTGGAATTTACTTCAAAACGACAAGGCTGCCAGTCCGTTACCTGATTTATATTGCCATCACCGCTTTGGCTCGAGTTCTCATAGAACTCGTTAGCGCAGAGCATAGAACAGGGATGGATATCCTCATTGTTTCGGGAGCAATTCTTTTGTTGTCTTTTGCCGTTCTGGTTCTGAGATTTGGATCAAACAGATTCCCGTCTAACGGATCACTCGCTGATATGAAAAGTGGCAAACGTCCGGTTCGCCGGGTACCGGCACCCATTCGTTCGCGACAGGACGAGGTTTAATTTCCGTGAACGGTGCGCGCGTCGCTTTTGAGTGAGGTAGTTCACCCTTTGGAAATGTCCGCTATTGGCCCTTAGCAGGCACCACGGATTGCACCTACATGTCCGCTCTTGGGGGTAAAGCGGATCATTATTGGACTTGGGTCCAACTCGACCGCCGCTCGCGCATCTTAGAAGATTAGACGCTTTACCTTTCCTGCGCACAGGAGGGGGGTGCCCCATGAGAAACGCGTTGATTTCTGCTTTAATCTTGATCTTCGCAGCGGTGTCATCACACGCGCAGACCCCATCTCCTGATGAACTGAACCGCCGAATTTTAGAGCGGCGCGCGTTTGAAGCTGTCGTCTGGGGCATGCCGGTCGTGAACTATGATTTGATGGTTCAGGAAATGCTCAGCAAGACGAACGGCAAGGTGAATCAGGTCATCTATTGGGGCAGGCCACTCGATTCTAAAAACCAAACGCTGACGCCGAACCCGGACGCGCTCTACTTCATGGCCTTCTACAACACGAAGGACGGCCCCATCGTACTCGACTTGCCGCCCGCAGACGCCGGCGGCTCGTTCAACGCCAATATCGTCACGGTGTGGCAGATGCCGCTTGAGGATGCCGGCCGGTTCGGCATCGACAAGGGAAAGGGCGTCAAGCTTCTGATCTTGCCGCCGGGCTACAAGCGGACTCCGCCAAAAGGCTACGCGGCACGGCAGTCCGATACATTCGGCGGCTATATGCTGTTCCGGGCGAACCTCAAGAGCCACAGCCCGGCCGATGTCGATGCAGCAATCGCATACGGCAAAAGGATGAAAATTTATCCACTGGCGCAGGCCGCCAATCCGCCACCAACGGTGTTCACGGACGTCAAGGACATCGACTTCGACTCCACGATTCGCTACGACGCGAGCTTCTTCAACAATCTCGACCGCATGGTGCAGAACGAGCCATGGCTGCAACGCGACCGCGCGATGATCGACCAGCTCAAGACCCTCGGAATTGAAAAGGGAAAGCCCTTTACGCCCAGTGACGCGACTAAGACGTTGCTTACTTCCGCGGCGCGAGAAGCACACGCGTTTCTCGAGGCCAAATATGACGCGGGCCTCCCGCCCTTTTTCTCGGCTGCAAGTCGCTGGACGGCACCGGCCCCTCCGGACTTGATCAAAGTGATGCAGGATGGCTATGCCGACATAAATGTGTATCCCGTCGACGAACGTGGGATGGCTTACAGTTATGCCTTTATAGGCCTCAAACGGCTTGGAGCGGGACAGTTCTATTCGATCTCAATCCGGGACAAGGACGGCGACTCCTTCGACGGAGCCAAGACCTATCGGCTCAACGTGCCCTCAAACGTGCCGGTCGACCAATACTGGTCGGTGACCGCCTACGACCGGGAGACACACGCATTAATTAAGAATATGCCGCGCGCGAGCCGCTCATCGCAAATTCCCGAGATTCAGAAGAACGCCGATGGCTCAATCGACGTCTATTTCGGACCAAAGGCTCCGGCGGGAAAGGAATCGAATTGGGTCCCCACCGATCCCGCTCGCAAGTTCGAACTGATGGCGCGTTTCTACGGGCCGAAGAAGGAATTCTTCGACAAGGTGTGGAAGTTGCCGGACGCCGAAAAGGTCGCGGCACAGTAGGTCAGTGATGTCCGCTATTGGGCAAAGCGGACTTTGCAAGGCCAAAAGCCAAAAGATATTCCAATTGAGCAGCCTACGAAGTTTGAGCTAGCGATCAATCTAAGGACCGCAAAAGCTATCGGCCTCACGATTCCTGAAAAGTTCTTGCTGCGCGCCGACACCCTGATCGAATAATGGTCGTTTTGCCGCGTCGCATGAGCCGCGTTATACCCATAGCGGACATGAGGGGCCGCAAAGTGCTAGCCTTTAAGCCTTGCATGAGGGGGGCTACATGCGACGGCGCCAATTCATCGCGCTACTTGGCGGGGCTGCAACTTGGCCGGTTGTGGTGCGTGCGCAGCAAAATGAGCGCGTGCGGCGCGTCGGCGTGCTGTTGCCAAGCGGGGCTGATGATCCAGAGTATGAAGCCCGCATGAAGGCGTTTACGGAGCGGCTCGTCCAACTGGGATGGGTCGAAGGGCGAAATGTCCAAATTGAGAAGCGTTGGGGAAAGGGAAATACCGAGCAGACGCGCAAATTCGCCGCCGAATTGGTAGCACTTGCGCCCGACGTCATTCTGGCACCGGGGAGTTCGGCAACGGGCCCTCTGCTTCAAGCGACGAGCAGCATACCAATCGTATTTGCAACTGTCCCCGATCCGGTCGCTGCTGGTTATATCGACAGTTTGTCGCGGCCGGGGGGCAACGCCACGGGATTTGCCAGTTTTGAATATTCTATCGGCGGGAAGTGGCTCGAACTTCTCAAAGAGATCGCACCAAGTGTAACGCGCGTAGCGGTAATTCGCGATAACGCGACAGCGGCCGGTGTCGGTCAGGTCAGTGCCATCCAAACCGTTGCATCCTCGCTTCACTTGGAGTTGGCTGTGATGAACTTTCGCAGCCCCGCCGACCTCGAAAGCGCGGTGGCGGCCTTCGCGCGCCCCTCGAGCGCCATGCTCGTTGGGCAAGGGGGCGGGGCGATCGTCCATCGTAAGTCGATTGTTGCTCTTGCAGCAAAATATCGCCTGCCTACCGTTTACGTGGACCGCATCTTTGTGACGCTTGGCGGTCTGATGTCCTATGGGCCGGATCGCGTCGATCAGTATCGGCAAGCGGCGGGCTACGTAGACCGCATTCTTAAAGGTGAAAAGCCCGCTGATTTGCCGGTGCAAACTCCGAACAAATACGAATTGGTCATCAATCTCAAGACCGCGAAAGCACTCGGCCTGAACGTGCCGCCGTCGCTGCTCGCCCGCGCTGACGAGGTGATCGAATAGGTTGCCACGTCCGTTTTTGACCCAAGGCGGACATGCAACAGTGCGTGCACAGGGTTGTTCCGACGGCTATGGCTACGGATTTGCCGAACTTGCAGTAACTGCCCCGCGCGGGTGCCATTTTCGAAGATCGAGATTGAGCACCGTCCAGTGCGTCACGTCGTGTCTGCAAAAATCATGTTTTTTTGGTGAGGTACCTGCGACCCGATAGCCGAATTTTCGGATATACCAACCAATGACCTCGGGTCGATCAGATTCAGTCTTCACATTTTGTATTCCGATCTTCTTCATTTCCTTGAGGCGGGCGATTTGTAATTTCTCACCAATGCCGTGGCCGCGCCAAGCCGGATCGACAGCAAGGCTTACCGTTTCGGCCCAGCCGTTGTCCAACACGATGTAACTCGCGACGCCCACTATCTTATGCCGAACGATTGCAATCGTAGTACGCTCAGGCTCGAGCCCCGTAGTTTCGACAACAGGCACTGTCGCTGTTGGCTCGACCGGAGCCATATTCCAGTACGACAGGATTTCGATAACCCGCGGCAGGTCATTGTCTGACAACTTGCGCAACATGACCTCGGACATTTCAAAGCCCGCTAGCTAATCCGGTTATGAAATCCACAAAGCTTGGCAACATCATCAAGATAGTAAAAGCATGCCCTCGAAGATCGAAATCGTCAACGAGGCGGCGACAGGTATCGATCTTCACCGGGCCTCGCTGCGAGTTTTTTGGATCAAGAGGTCGGCTGCGCGATCCAGCGCATTGAATTGGGCATAACGAGCGCGCACATATTCTGGATCAACCTTTTTTGCGAATGGCGACGACAAATGCCACACGTTACCGTGCGGGTTGACCTCCAGAACATAGAGTCGTCCGCTTTGGACGTCGCGAATAATGTCGACTCCAAGTACGGGGCATTCTGGGAACGCTTCGTGAGCACGTTCACCGAGAGCAACGATCCCGGGATCATTACAGAGCGAACGGACCTGACCCATCGAATTGTCATTTGTGGCGATGACCCCAGACGGGTCGTCGGCGATTTGAGCAAGTGGCGGGCGCTTCTTGTCCCACCGGTTCCAGACACAATATAGGGCGCGGCCAAACATGGTCAGAACCCGATAGATAGTCGGGTACCCATCTTCGGCATGGTCGATGTAGGGCTGAACCAGGATTTGATCGTCGGCAAGTGCGGTCAATTCGTTGTAACGCGCGGCAAGATCGGTGGAGCGAACGAGCTTCAACCCTTTGCTCGAATTTGAATTGTTTGGCTTGACGACAACGAATTCGCCCCATTCCGAAGGATCGAGGGAATGCACCGAAGAAAGCATCGCTGTCCTCGGCGTCAAGATATCAATCGAAGATAGCCGACGTAGCTGTTCATCCTTGCCTAGAATATGCCCGCAAAAAATAGCGCCTCCGCGAGGGACAAAGTTAATCAATTGAATTGGTGAGAATACTAAAGACGGACGCCGGACCTGCCAGCGAGCGGTGACCGAATTGGCATGTCCATTGTCGGCTATACGAACCTCAATGTCGGGCGCATCACGGTCTATTCGTTGTTTGACGGCGAGCCAATCGGCAGGGTCTTGAAGATGTGCCGTCTGTATGATCAGCAAATTGCGCGTGGGTTCAAAGGTCGGCATCGCGTTGTGTCTAGAGCGGCTATATTTTCAAGGTGGCAACGATGCCCGTTCCGGCCCGATTTTAAAAGCAGCAAAGGCTAGCGATCTTCCGACTGTACGGCCAATGAACATAACCGCGGCAGTAGAGGGGTCTCAGTTGCCCGACGCGCTGGCGGGAAGCCAAGTCTCCAATATTCGCCGGTCTTCGTCACCGAGTTCTGTGACGTTACCAGGCGGCATGGCGTGCGAGCGCACAGCGTAGATCTCGATCAACCTTGCGTTTAGTCTGATTTGTTCAGCATCGTCGAGTCGCACACCGCCTGGCGCTGCGCCGATGCCTGCCCAAACCGGCTCGTTCGCGTGACACATGCTGCAGCGGGAAATTATGATGTCCTGAACATCGGCAAATTTAGGCGTAGCGGGCAGCGCGCCGCTCTTTGCGCCGGAAGGACCGGCTCCCGATAGCCAGGCAATCGCAAGCATGCCGGCAGCTGCCACGACCCAGGTCCACCAGGGGTTCCCTCTTCCTTCGTGACGCGAATTAAAGAAATGGCGGATTACGGGGCCGATAAGCAGCACGATCGCGACGATCAGCCAGTTAAATCGTGTCCCAAAAAAAAGCGGATAGTGGTTGCTCAGCATCAGAAATATGACGGGCAGGGTGAGATAGTTATTGTGCACCGAGCGCTGTTTCCCGATCGTGCCCCAGAACGGATCGGGAGTTTGACCGGCGATCATCGCGGCGACGATCTTCTTCTGATACGGGATTATGATGACGAAGACGTTCGCCACCATAATGGTGCCGATTAGCGCCCCGATCTGGGTGAAAGCCCCGCGTCCGCTGAACACGTGAGTGAAAGCGTACGTGAGGGCGACAAGGAAAACATAGCCGACCAGAGCCAGCGGAACTTCGTGCTTGCCTAACGGCGAGCGGCACAGCGCCTCGTAAGCGCCCCAGGCCGCAGCCAGGCTGAAGAACGCGATTGCCGCGGCCTGCGGCGCACTCATGGCAAGCACGGATTTGTCGATCAAGAAGAGATCGGCATTGAAGTAATAGACGAGCACCAACAGCGCAAACCCGGACAACCAGGTTGTGTAGGCTTCCCATTTGAACCAAGTCAGCTCATCCGGCAGCTTTCCAGGCGCCACCAAGAACTTGATCATCTGGTAGAAGCCGCCACCGTGTACCTGCCAGGCATCGCCCTTGACGCCTTCTGGCAGGCCCGCGCGCTTTTTGAGACTAAGGTCGAGATGGATGAAGTAGAACGAGGAGCCTATCCACGCGACGCCGGCAATGACGTGAAGCCAGCGCAAGATCGCACTCAGCGATTCAGTGAAGACGACATCCACGGTTGAAATCCCCGGTTAGCGGCCGGACATCGTCACCATGACAGATCGCCGCGGCTGTTTTCAACTGTCAGGCGCTTTCGATACGGATGGTCTTGGCGCCTTCCCACAGTACTGCGCGCCCGACCGCGGCGAGCTTGTCCAGATCCGATGTGATCGTCAGGAAATGATTGCCGGCGAGCTGGCCAACCTTGCTGGCGAAGCATACGCCGCCATAGGCAAGAAGAATCTCGGTCTCGCTGATGCCGCCGGGATAGACAATCATGGCGCCGGGGGCAGGAAAGCTCGTGTGGTTCTCGTAGCTGAGGTTGAGATCGAGATCGCCCAGAGGAATCCAGACGCCTTCTCCGCTCCAGCGCACATGGATGACCTTGTTAACGTAGGGAAGTAGCCTGCGGAAGACGGCTACCGTTTTTGGCGCGGCGACAGTTTCGAATCGTCCTTCGAAGACGTGAGTGTCGATTGTAACGCGGAGTCTGTCCATGTGATTTCTTCCGTCAAACTTTGCCCAGATTGATGATGACGTCGTACAAAATCCGTGCGGCGATACCGGCGTCGGCGGCATCCACCGTTTCACGTGGCGAGTGACTGACGCCCCCATTGCCGCAGCGCACGAACAACATACCGATGTCGGTCAACCCCGAGAACATGACTGCATCGTGTCCGGCGCCGCTCGGCAAGCGCCGCACTGGAATGCCGGCGCGCGTAATCGCCGCCGCGAAAGCGGCTTGCAGCCTGGCTGAGCAAGGGACCGCAGCCTCGTCGAGGACTTCGACGCAGGTGGCTTTGACGCCGCGGCGATCGGCTATCTGCGTGATATTGGCGAGAACATCGACGACACCAGCCTTGCGCCTGGCATCGTTGGCCGACCGGATGTCGATCGACATTTCGCACCGTCCCGGAACGAGATTGATCGCGCCATCGGGCACAGAGAACTGGCCAACGGTGCCTAAAAGTCCTCGCTGTTTGCAAAATTGTTCGAGCATCAGTGTGATTTCTGCCGCGGCTGCGGCCGCGTCATGTCGCAGTTCCATGGGCACGGTACCGGCGTGGCCCGCTTCACCTTCGATCGAGACGAGGAATCGCGAATTTCCAGCAATGTCCGTAACGATCCCGACCGGCATATTCCCGTTGAGCAGCACCGGTCCCTGTTCGATGTGGACTTCGAGATATCCGGCAAGCGTTTCACGCCCGCGCGCCAACGCCATGATGTCCTGAGGATCGTGACTGGCCGCACGTAATGCTTCGGCAAGCGACATACCGTTGGCGTCGCGCCGATTGAGAAGGCCGGCATTAAATCTACCGGCGATCGCGCTGCTGCCGATATAGGAAGTGGAGAACCGCACGCCCTCTTCTTCCGAGAATGCAATTAGCTCGAGATTGAACGGCAGGCTAACGCCGTTCAGCACGAGATCTTCTGCGACCACCAACCCAGCAAGAATTCCCAACCGGCCATCGAATTTGCCAGCGTCGCGCACGGTATCGTAATGCGATCCGACGATGATTGTTTTTGCCGACTGGTCCTTCGATCTGTAGCGACCCACGACATTGGCAGCGGCGTCGGTTGTCACTTCTAGTCCGGCAGCAGCCATGAGGGTCGCAATTTCATTCGCGACCGACCGGTGTGCGTTTGAAAGAAACGTGCACGTCAGGCCCGCGGGCGTCTCCGATTGCGCCGCCAGCCGATCGGCCAGTGCGATGATACGCTGACCGAGACCGGTGTCCGCCGGGCGTCGGGCGTCCGGCACGAACGAAGTTGATGACATCAGATGACAAGCTCGCCTTTTCTTCGGTACCCGGTGACGCACTTTACACGAGATTTTCAGGAGCCCGGAAGGGCAGTAGTTTACCGCGCTATTTTAAGCTACGAAGTCGGAGCAAAACGAGCATCGAATAATGTCGAGGCCTTCGTATCCACGCGACCTGGTCGGTTACGGTCGCGATCCGCCTGATCCACGCTGGCCGGGCGGGGCCCGCGTCGCTCTGCAATTCGTTGTCAACTACGAAGAGGGTGGCGAACGATCGGTCCTCCACGGCGACGAGGTATCTGAGGCGTTTCTGTCCGACGTGCTTGGTGCGGAGCCTTGGCTAGGCCAGCGCCACATGAACGTCGAGTCGATGTTCGAATACGGCTCGCGTGCCGGGTTCTGGCGGCTATGGCGCATCTTCACTGCGCGCCGGATTCCGGTCACGGTTTTTGGCGTGGCGACGGCGCTTGCGAGGAATCCGGACATTGTTGCAGCGATGAAGGAGGCGAATTGGGAAATTGCCAGTCACGGACTGAAGTGGATTGACTACAAGGATATTACTGAGCAAGTCGAACGGGAGCATATGGCGGAGGCTATCCGAATTCACAAGGAAACCACGGGCTCGCGGCCACTCGGCTGGTATACGGGTCGCAGCTCCATTAATACGCTCAAGGCCGTGCTCGATGATGGCGGCTTCCGATATTCGTCGGATTCCTACGCTGACGATCTTCCTTATTGGGTTAAAGGCCCGAAGGGTTCTCACCTGATCATTCCCTACACGCTTGATGTCAACGATATGCGCTTCATCAACCCGCAGGGCTTTGCTGGCAGCGACGAGTTCTTTGCCTACATGCGCGATGCGTTCGACATGCTCTATACGGAAGGCGAGCTTTCGCCGAAAATGATGTCGGTAGGGCTGCATTGTCGTCTCGGAGGTCGTCCCGGCCGCGCTGTCGCGGTGTCGCGTTTTCTCGATTACATCGCAGGATACGACCGTATCTGGATTACCACGCGCCTTGACATCGCCGAGCACTGGCATCGCGAACATTCGAGGCTCGCGAAAGATGCGCCGGTGGTGACATGAGCGCAAACTCGTCAGTTTCGCTGGAGAAACTAAATGCTGTCGGCCCAAAGGAGTTTGAGGCCGCGCTTGGCACGATTTATGAGCATTCTCCCTGGGTCGCGCAAGCCGCCACCGCCGGCCGACCGTTTGGTTCGCTGGCGGCGCTGCACGAGTGCATGAGCAGAACGGTTCTGTCTGCAGACGACTCGCGCAAGCTTGCTCTCCTCAACGCCCATCCCGATCTTGCCGGCAAGGCGGCGCGGGCCGGAGCAATCACAGCCGATTCCAAAATCGAACAGCGGGGTGCGGGTCTCGATCACCTCACCGAGAAAGAATTCAGCGACTTTCAGTCTTTCAATGAGCGCTATCGCAAAACATTCGGGTTTCCCTTCATCATTTGCGTACTTCGCCACACCAAGGATTCCGTGCTCCGGCATCTCGAACGTCGCGCGAAGAATACTTTGCCTGTTGAGCGCGAGACTGCGGTGAAGGAGGTTATTCGGATCGCAGCCCTGCGGCTCGACAGGCACGTCAGCGCAAAAGATCGGCTCAAGGTGACCGGGCGCCTATCGACCCACGCACTCGATGCCTACTCAGGACGTCCGGCGCACGGGGTTGCCGTGGAACTTCGCGAACTGTCGAATTCCGGCACCGATAGCCTCATTGCCACGGCCGTGACCAACGCCGACGGTCGTACTGATGAGCCGCTGATCCACGACCGGCCCGTTCCAATCGGACGTTATGAACTGCGGTTCGACGTCGCCGGATATTTCGCTCGTCTTGGTGTTGTCCTGCCGGACCCGCCATTTCTCGACGTCGTCCCGTTGCGGTTTTCGGTGGCCGATCCCGAGGGGCACTATCATGTTCCGTTATTGGCAACTCCATGGAGCTATTCAACCTATCGGGGAAGCTAGCGCAACACACTGAGCTCGCTATAATCCGCGTGCTGGGCTCATTTCAGTACTGGGCCAGACATGGGGGCTATCGTGGCAAAATCAATCCATCCGGTAGACGAGCGCTTGCCGCTCGCCGAACTCATTCCGCTTGGCATCCAACACGTGCTGGTTATGTATGCCGGCGCCGTCGCAGTGCCATTGATCATTGGCCGAGCTTTGAAATTGCCCCCTGAGCAGATCGCCATTCTGGTCAACGCCGATCTTTTCGCCTGCGGGATTGTCACGATCATCCAGTCGGTTGGGATCGGGCCATTCGGGATTCGCCTCCCGATCATGATGGGTGTGACCTTTGCGTCCGTGTCGCCGATGCTGGCGATGGCTAACAATCCGGAACTCGGCCTTGGCGGCATATTTGGTTCGGTCATCGCCGCGGGTATATTTGGTCTCATCGTTGCGCCATTCATGAGTTCGCTGCTGCGCTTTTTTCCGCCGGTCGTCACCGGAACGATCATCGCAGTTATCGGAATTTCGTTGATGCGTATCGGCATCAACTGGGCTGCCGGGGCGCCTGCGCCCAACCTTCCTGGTTATGGTGATCCGGTTAATCTGACAGTCGCCGCATTTGTGCTGGTGGTCATTCTTCTGATTGCAAAGTTCGCAAAGGGCTTCGTCGTTAACGTTGCGGTCCTGATTGGTATCATTTTGGGTTTTATAATTGCTTGGATCATCGGCAAAGTTAGTTTTGCTGCGTTCAATAATGCTGCCTGGTTAGACGTCGTCTACCCGTTCCAGCTAGCGCGGCCGAAGTTTGACTTCTTCGCAATCGTGACGATGTGTTTAGTTATGCTCGTTGTGATGGTGGAATCGACGGGCATGTTTCTGGCCGTCGGCGAAATGATAGACCGGAAGATCGAGCAGCCCGATTTGACCCGCGGTCTCTTAACCGATGGCCTCGGCACGCTCATCGGAGGTATTTTCAATACCTTTCCTTATACGTCGTTCTCGCAGAATGTCGGGTTGGTCGGCGTCACTGGCATCAAGAGCCGTTGGGTTACTGCGGCTGGTGGCATCATCCTGCTTGTTCTCGGCCTGATACCGAAATTGGGAGCGCTCGTAACAGCGGTTCCTTTGTTTGTGCTGGGCGGCGCGGGCGTCGTAATGTTTGGCATGGTGGCGGCGACAGGGATTCGCATCCTGGCTTCCGTTGACTACAAGACGAACCGGAACAATCTGTTTATTGTTGCGATCTCTATCGGGTTCGGCATGATTCCTTTGGTCGCTCCGACTTTCTTCGCACAATTTCCGAAGCAGCTAGAACCGTTGTTGAATTCCGGCATCGTGCTCGCTGCAATCGTGGCTGTGTTGTTAAACGCCTATTTCAATGGCGGGGAAACTCGGAATGCGGGCCGCACTGGGGCAGCCAGTGCTGCAAAGGCATCGGGTCACCATTGAGCACCAAAAGACGGCTGTGCAGGAAATGGGTTTGCTAACTCCCGCGCGACGTCTGCTTTCGGCTCATAGCCGGCGTCCCCAGTTGCACGGCACGTGTCTGCTCTTGTGAGTAAAGCGGATACATGATTCTGCGAGGCGAATCTTTGCTTCCGACCCAAAGCGGACTTCGCGGCAGGGCCATTCCAATACAGTAGTCTGATTTCTTACGACGCTGCACGTGGAGGCGAAATGTTGCGGCAATTTTTAGTAGGCGGCGGTGCCAGTATTATCAACATCGCTATCCACGCATTGGTAATGACGATATTGGTTTGGGTCGTGCGGGTTGTTAGTGCGGAGAATAAATCGCATCCCGCCGTATTTTTGATGGCTGTGATGATTTCGACCGTGTCGGTCTTGATGGCTGCACATGCGAGCGAAGTATTTGTCTGGGCTTTGGCGTATGCTTTCGTGGATGCCGCACCACCGGGCGCAAATCTCGTTTATTTTGCATTCGTCAACTATACGACCCTCGGTTACGGCGACGTTATTCCAGTTGAGCGGTGGCGTCTGCTTGGCCCCATGACTGCCCTGAACGGAGTCTTGCTGATTGGATGGTCCACCGCAGTTATTTTTGAAGTGCTACGAAGAGCATTGGCACGTTCGGAATCCCCCAGGAGCAGATGATCGGTTGCGGCGTCCGCTAAACGGATGCCTTTCGACCGCAATGGTTTGCTGTCAGGATACCGCCAGTGGCCGCGGGGCGCCGCGCTCTACGATCAAGATTTAGAGCGCATCATGTTGCAGTTCGGTACGCATTTCTGCATACACCAGTTTTTCGCGTTCGCAGCTTCGCACTGCTTGAGGCAAATCTCCTGGCACGACTTCTTTTGCGCAAATGCAGGCGCGGATACTGACAGCAAGCCAAGCGCGACAACGGCCGATACGACTTTCATCATTTTGTCCACCCCGAAAGAACGATGGCGAGCCTATCGCCCGGAGGTCTGGAGAACCATGTCCCCGGCCGGAGCGCTCGCTGTTTTTTATGTCCTGTTAATGCTCGCGCGCGCTTCGCGCCCTCGAAGAAGTGGCTGATCCGCTATTGGCCCAAAGCGGAAGCGGACATCCGAGAAAATGCACCCAATGTCGCTTTCGAGGGTAAAGCGGACATGGCGATTTCATCGCGAAATGTCCGCCCATGACTCGACGGACATTGGCTCGGAATGTCTAGGATGCGATAAACTCAATCTCGTTCTCGCTGCCATTCCCGGCCGACATCAAATTGGCTCGCTAGTACCCTTGTACCGCTTCGGGAACCGCTCTCATGCGACTATGGCGTGCATCCTGCAAGGAGGCGCGGGGAGTACGCCTAGATGATGGTACGACGAATCGCCCATTGCTCTCTTTTCATAACAATGCTCTTCGCTGTGTCCACGGCTGTTGCGCAAATCGGCAGTCCGGCTTCCGGCGCGAGTGCCGGCGGCAAATTCCGCGCGGTGTGTGGCGAGGACTTGCAGCGGTTTTGTGCCGGCGTGCAACCCGGCGATGGCCGCCTCATCGAATGTCTGTCGTACCACATCGGCGAGATGTCGGCAGCGTGCGGAAATTTGATCGCGGCTGCGGACCGCGGCGGCGTGAAACTCCGCGCGGCGTGTGGTGAGGACTTGCAGCGATTTTGCGCCGGCGTGCAACCCGGCGGCGGCCGCCTCGTTGAATGTCTGTCGTTCCATACCGGCGAGGTATCGGCGGCGTGCGGGAATTTAATCGGGGCAAGAAACGCTCGTAGAGCTATCCCCGGTCAAAACGCGCCAAGTCCTACCGCACAATCGGCTGCGCCTGCCAGAGTCGCTGGTCCGCCAGCAACAATGGGAAATATCCTCCGGGCATCGTGCGGACCGGATGCGCAAAAGCTTTGCTCCCGGGCGCGGAATGAAGGTGACGTCTTGAAATGCCTGGACTCTCGGCGCACGGAATTGTCGACAACTTGCGGTTTATATCTCCAGAAATTAGGCGCGCGGCCGGCCGCGCAAATGAACGCGGCAATAAAAAATCCGCCGTCACCGCCGCCAAGCACGCCGCCGCCAACTCCGGCAACGCCCCCTCATACTTTAGTCAATGAGAAATCCGACATCGCACTTAAGACGGACACATCGCAACCTTCCCATCTCGATGACAAGACCGACCCCGTTATGGAAAGAGCAAAGGCAGCCATTGCGGCAAAAATCGAAAATCCGGCATCTGTCGAGTTTGGAGAGATGAAGCGCGCCGACAGGAAAAATGCGGATGGCAAGCTTATGGACTCCATTTGCGGCCACGTCCGAGAGAAAGCCGCGTCTGGAGGAGAGACTAGAGACAGGCCGTTTCTGTATCTCGTCAAGGAAGACCAAGCGTACATCGGCGGTTACGGTATCTGCAGTTGATAAGCGGATCGTAGACTTTTTAATGGACATCGCTTGTTGCGACGCAAATGTCTGCTTTGACCCAAAGCGGACATGAGTTGGCCCCTACATCAGCACTTCTCGATCGCAGGCACGGGCTGCTACCATCGCGCGTCCTGAGGCTTGGGAGCCGGACATGAGGCGGCGCGAGTTCATCAGTTTACTTGGCAGCGTGGCAGTGTTCCCGCTCGGAGCGCGGGCGCAAGAGAGGATTCGACGCGTCGGCGTGCTGATGCCATATGCGAAAGACGATACTGAAGCGCAGGCACGCGTCGCAGCGTTTATAGACGAATTGCAGCAATTGGGTTGGATCGGTGGTCGCAACGTAAAAATTGAAGTTCGTTTCGAGACGGGCGATCTGAGGAAAGCCGCTGCAGAATTATTGACATCGTCCCCTGAAGTCATCCTTGCCAGCGCCACTCCGGCTGTAGCCGCATTGCAACAGGCCACCCGCACCGTGCCAATCGTATTTGCGCTGGTCTCCGATCCCATCAGCGCTGGTTTTGTTGCGAGCTTGGCGAAGCCCGGCGGCAACATCACTGGGTTCACGAATTTCGACTACACCATGGCTGCGAAATGGCTGGAATTACTCAAGGAAATTGCTCCCAACGTGACACGTGTCGGGGTTATTCGCGACCCGACTGTAACGGTCAGTATCGGGCAGTTGGCTGCAGTCAATTCGGTGGCGCGGTCATTTGGAGTGGAAGTGAGCCCACTCGGTGGGGTAGCCGCCGGAGACATTGAGCGCACTGTAACTGAATTTGCACGTGGACCGAATGGCGGTCTGGTTGCCGTTGCAAGTCCATATTTGGTCGAGAATCGCGGCCTCATCATCTCTCTGGCAGCCCGATACCGATTGCCGGCAGTTTACCCGTTCCCCTTCTTCGTCGCTGACGGTGGCCTGATCTGTTACGGGCCGGACTCGATCGAACCGCATCGACAAGCTGCTCATTACGTCGATCGTATCCTTAAAGGCGAGAAACCTTCCGACTTGCCGGTACAAGCGGCGACCAAATTCGAGCTGGTGATCAATCTCAAGACCGCTAAGGCGCTCGGCCTCGCCGTACCGCAGTCGGTTCTTGCTCGCGCGAATCGGATTCTCGAATAATGCCGGCCCGATGTCCGCTTCTGGCCCAAAGCGGAAATGCCCAGTCGCGTCGCACATGTCCGCTTTCAGGGTGAAACGGACATTGCAAAGTTACGTCATCGGGGGCAAACACGACACGGATGAATATCCGATATAGTCACACGCAGACGGGCAGGCTCCTTCGCCTCGCGGCATTGCTGCCGGTTCCTTTTTTTATCGTCGCAGTGATATTTTCACGCGACATCGGACTCCTTGCCGTCGCGGGACCGCTCATTGCCATCGTCGCGATAGCAGGTGTCGTTTTCTCTTCACTGACGATCGAGATTGATAACGCTGCTCTAAACTGGTGGTTCGGTTTAGGCGTGTGGAAAAGACAAATCGCTTTGGGAGACGTCGCGTCGGCAGCGGTGGTCCGAAACCCCTGGTGGTACGGTTTCGGTATCCACCGCACTCCGCGCGGCTGGCTATACAATGTCTCCGGGCTCGACGCGGTTGAAATATGTTTGCACGACGGACGAATCGTGCGGCTGGGGACCAATGAGCCGCGCAAGTTGGTCGATGCTTTGAAAGACCGCTAGCGGGTAAAGTGGATGTAGCCTTTTGCGCTGCATAGGCACGTGTAATGCGACTTCGCACGTCGAATAGCCTCGCAGACACAGGCTCTGGCACGCGGCAGGATCGAAGTCGGCGAAATGATGCCGAGCAATGTGGCGAACTCTTTACTGCACCACTACGGTTGTACCGACCGGTACCCGGCTGTAGAGATCCGCAATGTCCTCGTTCCTCATCCGGAAACAGCCGGATGATTCTGCTTCGCCGACCGAATCCGGATCGTTCGAGCCATGAATCCGGTAGAGCGTACTGCCAAGATACATCGCGCGCGTGCCGAGCGGATTGTCCGGATCGCCGCCCTTCATATGCCTCGGCACATCCCTTTGCCGCGCGATCATTTCGGGTGGCGCCGTCCAATCTGGAAATTCTTTTTTTGCGGTGATCTTGTGCGTGCCCTTCCACTGGAAGCCGACCCGGCCGACACCGATGCCGTAGCTTAGCGCTGAGCCGCCGCCTTGAACGAGATAAAGCCGCCGCTCCGACGTGTTGATGACGATGGTGCCTGGCGCATACTTAGTGTCATAACGCACGGTGGTGCGGCCGAGGCCGGTGCCATCGAAGCCAAAAATGTTGTAGACGCCCTTCTTTGTTGCGCCGCCGCGCAGGAGCTCGCTGTCGGACTGGGCCTGCGCGAGACTGACGGAACCAAGCAGGGCGGCGATTGCGGCTACAGTCGCAACACGACGTATCAACACGAGTTCTATCCCCAATCGGAAATGGCGCGGCACTGCAGAGATTAAGTCTACGGTTTATCACGCGCGACGGCAATTGCTCCAATCATGACGTCGAGCCCGCGGTTGAGCGGAGGCCATGTCCGCCAATTATACTACTGCACGGCGTTGTATTAGCTTCCTGTCAGCGGGGGAGCACGACAGTCCGGAATCGCAGTTGGGTAGTTTGATGTCCGCTATTAACGAGGCATGTTTTCATCACTACGATGCTCGGTCTGGTTCTCAGGAGCGGTCGTGAAACGACGCGAATTTCTAAGTATTTTTGGTAGCGCCGTGGCGTGGCCGCTGGCTGCAAGCAGACACAGGCGATCGCACCGCACATGTCCGCTTTCGGGGCTAAAGCGGGCATTCGGCCTGATGACAGCTGTCATTCTCCCGACCTAAACTCATCCTTTCGAAACGGTCAGGCGGCCATGTTGCAGGTCGAATAGGCGCATGAAACGACGGCTCGCAGCTATTCTGGCCGCGGATGTTGCCGGATACAGCCGCCTGATGGAAACCGATGAGGAGGGCACACACAGGGACCTAAAAGCCCATCGTCAGGACTTGATTGAACCGAAAATCCAGCAACATCGCGGGCGGATTATCAAAAACACGGGCGACGGTTTTCTCGCGGAGTTTGCGAGCGTTCTAGATGCCGTTCGTTGCGCCACCGAAATCCAGCAAGAGATCACCGCGCGCAACGCCAAAGTGCCCGACGAACGACGAATTGAGTTCCGAATTGGCGTTCACCAGGGCGACATCATTATCGATGGTGACGATATCTTCGGCGACGGTGTGAATGTGGCTGCGCGATTGGAAGGCATATCCGAACCCGGTGGCATCTGTGTATCCGCTCGAGTGCAAGAGGATGTGCTCGGCAAGCTGGACATCACCCTTGATGACATGGGCGAGCAACAGCTCAAGAATATTGAGCGGTCCGTTCGTGTGTATCGCATTCGGTCAGACAATAAGGCGAACAAATCAGGGCCAACACTCGCCCTGCCGGATCGACCGTCGATAGCCGTGCTGCCCTTCCAAAATATCAGTGGGGACCCGGAACAGGAGTATTTCGCCGATGGTGTTGTAGAAGAGATCATCACGGCTCTCTCGCGCTTTCGACAGTTATTCGTCATCGCCCGCAATTCCAGTTTCACATACAAAGGTCGAGCCATAGATGTGAAGCAAGTCGGCCGTGAATTGGGAGTGCGATATGTGCTTGAGGGCAGCGTCCGCAAGGCAGCCAATCGCCTACGTATAACGGCACAGCTCATCGACGCGAAGACTGGCGGACATCTTTGGGCACACCGTTTCGATGGCACGCCCGAGGATATTTTTGATTTACAGGATCAAGTGACCAGCAGGGTCGTCGGCGCAATTATCCCAAAACTCGAAGAGGTAGAGTTCAATCGGATAAAGTTCAAACCAACAGAAAGTCTCGATGCGTACGATTGTTATCTGCGGGCTATGACCTACTTCAATCAGTGGACGAGCGAGAGTATCGACGAAGCGTTGATGCTATTTAAAAAGGCGATCGAGCTCGATCATGAATTTGCGTCGGCTCATGGGTTGGCAGCATGGTGTTACACGCGGCGAAGGCAATCTCATTGGATGAAAGACCATACGAATGAGATGGCTGAACTTGAGCGCCTCTCTCGTCGCGCCATAGCGTTGGCTAATGACGATGCGGTCGCCCTTTACTCGGCTGGCTGGGCCCTGGTCCATGTCGCTGGATCTGTTGACGAAGGCCTGGCGGCGATTAATCGTGCTTTGACATTAAACCCGAACATGACCAATGCGTGGCATGTCAGCGGATGGACGAACATCTACGTCGGCAATCCGGATAGGGCCGTCGAGCATTTTGCCCACGCGATGCGTCTGAACCCGCTCGATCCAATCTTCCAAAGGATGCAGATTGGCACTATAGCAGCGCATCTTCTTGCTGGTCGTTACGAACAATCTTCATCGTTTGCACAAACTGCTCTGCAGCAGCACCCGAATTATTTGCCTTTGTTGCGCGTCGCCGCCGCAAGTTACGCACTTGCCGGAAAAACAGGCGAGGCGGCAAAAGCTGTTGCGCGCATCTGTCAGCTTGATTCGACATCCCCTTTCTCAAGAGCGGTGGATTCCGCTCCATTTCGCCGGCCTCAAGATATCTCCATGTACCGGGGCGCTCTTCAAAAAGCGGGCCTGCCTGACTGAGTGTTCTTGAGATCCGCTTTCGGGGGTAAGCGGGCATGATCTTGAGCGGATGTCGGTTTTTTTGGTCGAAATCAGGAGCAAAGCGGACATACCGTTTTACGCTGCATATGTCCGCTTCTGACCCAAAGCGGACATTTTTGTTGCCCCTAAGGGCAATTGCCGGACAATCATCTGCGCCAGCAACCTCCACCCGCTTGCCTGTGTCTAGGCGTGTCGCAACACGGCTGGCGTAAGGATCGGTCTTTCTTTGGAGGATAAAGAATGAAGCTTTCTCGCCGACAGGCAACGATTGGTGGCGCAACCCTGCTTGCTGGTACCTCGATGGGCACGTTGGCGCAGGCGCAACGGGACAGGCCGTTGAAGCGCGCCGTTGAAGACATGGAAGGGCAGGAGAAGGTCCGTATCGCCGAGCGCCTAACACCCAAGGAATTGGCCAACAGGACTGTCTATCGCCGCGCCGTGGACGCCGTGATCTGGGGTCTTCCCCTTGTGGGCGAAGACAGCGTCAAACAAGCCGCTTTCCGCGATGGAAAGGCAAACTACAACGACATCGTCTGGTGGCCCAAAGGCGGTAGCTGGAAGAACCAGTCGCCCACGCCCAATGTCAACACGCGCTATATGTATTTCTTCATCAACACCCGGCAGGACGGGCCGGTGGTGGTGGAACTGCCGCCAGCCGTCCCGGGGGCCAGCTTCTACGGCACCATCGAAGACGCTTGGTATGTGCCGCTCACTGACATCGGCTTCGAGGGTAGGGGCGGCAAATATCTTGTCCTACCACCCGACTACAAAGGTGACGTACCGGACAGCTACACAGCAGTTCGTCCCGCGACATATAACACCATGACGCTGCTGCGTTCCATTCTGGCCTCCCTCTCCGAAAAAGATGAGCAGGCGGGCAACGAACTGGTGAGGCAGGTCAAGATTTACCCCTTGTCGAAGGCTGCCAACCCGCCCGCGCAGCGTTTTCTCGACATGACCGACGTTATGTACAACGGTCTCATCAAGTACGACGAAACCTTCTTCGCCAGTCTCGCCCGCGTACTGAACGAAGAACCGGTGCAACCCCGCGACCGCGAAATGATGGCAATGCTCCTGCCGCTCGGCATCGAAAAGGGGAAGGAGTTCAAGCCCGACGCAGCGACCGTGGTTCAGTTGAAGGCGGCGGCTGCCGAAGCATTGGCTTGGTTGATGGACAAGGCTGCGACGGATGTAACTCCGTGGTGGCCTGATAGTCATTGGTGCGTTCCCACTCCACCAATTACCGTGCCAACTGGTTTCAAGTGGGAAATGCCGAATTATTTTGGTGTGGATGCGCGAGGCATCGCTCTGTCGCAGTATTTCTGCCCAACGGAAAAGCTTGGCACCGGCAGTTTCTATTTCGGAACCTTTCACGACCACAGCGGCAAGCCGCTGGAAGGTCAGAAAACCTACCGACTTCACGTTCCGGCGAATGTGCCGGTGCGCGAGTTCTGGTCCACAACCGTCTACAGCCTAAAAACGTCGAGCTTCTTTCTCAACTCCGAACGCCTCACCCTCGGATCGCTTGACAAGGACTTGCGCAAGAACGCTGACGGCACCGTGGACATCTACTTCGGCCCAAAGCCGCCAGCCGGACAGCGGTCAAATTGGCTGTACACCAAACCGGGCGAGAAATGGTTTCCGTGGTTCCGGGTTTATGGCCCAGAAAAAGCAATTTTAGACAAGAGTTGGAGATTGCCGGACATTGAAATGGTTGGCTGAGTTGTCGGAGCGCGGCACGTCCGGCTTCTACTATTGAGGCTATCCGGGCATGTCCGCTATTGGCCCAAAGCGGACATGGCCTCTTCCATCATTCCAGCACGTTCCGGTACCATTAGCCGTGGCCTGGGGGCGACAATGAGGCGTCGAGATTTCATAAAGATTATTGGATCGACGGCCGCGTGGCCTTTGGTTGCGCACGCGCAGCAGCCCGACCAGATGCGGCGTATCGGTGTCCTCATGAGCCTGGCCGCCGATGACAAAGAAGGCCAGGCGCGCCTCGCGGCATTCGTACAAAGCCTTCGGGAATTAGGTTTGACAGAGGGCCGCAACATCCGGATTGACGTTCGCTGGGCCTCTGGTAATGCCGACAACGCTCGCAAATACGCTGCAGAATTGGTTGGACGTGCGCCGGACGTCATCCTTGCCTCCGGCGGCACCGTTGTAACGCCTTTAATGCAGGCGACCCACACCGTGCCGATCGTGTTTACCCAGGTAGCTGATCCGGTAGGCGGGGGTTTAGTCGCGAGTTTGTCGCGGCCAGGCGGCAACGCTACCGGCTTTACCGCGTTCGAATACAGCATAAGCACGAAATGGTTGGAGCTAGTTAAAGAAATTGCGCCGCGCGTGACGCGGGCGGCGGTTTTACGTGATCCGGCCATTGCCCAAGGGATCGGCCAGTTTGGCGCGATCCAATCGGCAGCTCCATCGCTCGGTTTGGAGGTGAGCCCGATCAATGTCCGCGATGCTGGCGAAATCGAACGCGACCTCGCAGCCTTCGCGCGCGAGCCGAACGGCGGCATGATCGTGACGGCGAGCGGAACGTCAATTGTTCATCGCGGCCTGATCGTCGCTCTAGCCGCGCGATACAAGTTGCCCGCAGTCTATTTCTTGCGGTTTTTTGTCAGCGCCGGCGGCCTAATCTCCTATGGACCTGATGAGATCGATCCTCACCGACGCGCAGCCGCCTACGTGGAGCGTATTCTTAAAGGTGAGAAGCCGGCCGACATGCCTGTACAGGCCCCAACAAAGTACGAGACGGTGATAAATCTCAAGACGGCGAAAGCGCTCGGACTCACCGTGCCACCCTCACTGCTTGCCCGTGCTGACGAGGTGATAGAATAAAGTCGCCTATGTCCGCTTCTGGCCCACAACAGACATGCCTAGTTACATTACACACGCCTGGCTTTCGCACCGAAGACGGACATCGCCTGCCAGCACCTTACTGCTGTGTCCTGGTCTGTTAAGCTTTAAGTTGAAAAAGGCGGCGTCCTTAGCGTGGGGCTGACTACATGCGCCGGCGAGATTTACTAAAAATTATTGCTCGCGCAACGGTCGCTTGGCCGCTTGCGGTAAATGCCCAGCAGTCCGAGCGGATGCGGCGCATTGGTATGCTGACTGGCATAGCTGGCGATGATGCAGAGACCAAGGCCCGCGTCACCGCGTTCTTGCAGGAACTGCAGAAACTGGGCTGGACCGAAGGCCGCAATATTCGGATCGACACCCGCGCCGGTGCTGGCAATTCCGCTACCATTCGCAAGTACGCGGCAGAGCTAGTTGCGCTTGAGCCTGACGTGATTGTTGTTAGCGGCGCTACGCCTGTGGCGCTGACACTTGAAGCAACTCACACCGTACCGATCGTATTCACGATTGTCGTCGATCCAATGGGCGCAGGTTTTATAGACAAACTGTCGCGTCCTGGCGGCAACGCGACCGGCTTTATGATGTTTGACTATAGTTTGAGCGGAAAATGGCTGGAATTGCTCAAGCAGATCGCGCCGAGCGTGACGCAGGTGGCCGTGCTTCGAGATACTTCCTCCTCAGCCGGGGTCGGTCAGTTTGCCGTGATCCAGGCGATGGCGACCACGCTTGGAGTAGAAGTGAGCACGATCAATGCAGGTGACCCACGCCAGATGGACCGCGCACTAACGGCGTTCGCGCGAGAGCCTAACGGCGGTGTCATCGTGACAGCGGCCCCATCGACGGTCGTTCATCGCGATCTGATCGTCAGCCTCGCGGCTCGGCACAAGCTGCCAACAGTTTATTTTGATCGCACCCCGATTGCCGGCGGCGGATTAGTTTCGTACGGCCCTGATCTGGTTGGCCAGTTCCGACAAGCGGCCGGATATGTCGATCGCATCCTGAAGGGTGAGAAGCCGTCGAACCTGCCAGTGCAGGCACCCAACAAGTACGAACTTGTCATCAATCTCAAGACCGCGAAGGCGCTTGGTCTCGCAATTCCGTCGGCGGTACTTGCTCGCGCGGACGAAGTGATCGAGTGAGCGGTCCAAATGTCCGCTATTGGCCCAGAGCATACATGAGGTACTGCACCGCACATGTCCGCTCTTGGGGGTAAAGCAGACATGCAGTTTTGCGCATGTCCGTTTTTTGCGTTCGCTATTGGGGGCAAAGCGGACATGGCCTGTTGCAGCGCAAATGTCCGCTTTTGACCCAAAGCGGACATCAGCCGATCACGAAACTGCGATTTGTTACCTCCGCAGGGGACTCTTTACTGTGTCGGTGAGAACCTGGATTTGGGGGGAGGGGCGTCAGTGAAAACATTTTTGCTGACAAGCGCAGCTGTTTTCGGATTATTCGGCGCGTCCGCCCTTGCATCTGATTTGCCCACCAAGGCCCCGGCCTACAAAACCGCAACCGTAGCACCGCCCTACAACTGGTCAGGATTTTATGTTGGCGCCAACTTCGGCGGGGCATGGACCAATGGCAGCTTGAACATTCCCGGCAACAATTTTTATGGTGGCATCACCGAGCTCATCGGCGGCGTGCAGGCCGGATATAATTTCCAGGCCGGTCACCTTCTGCTTGGTGTCGAAGGCGATTTCGATTGGGCGAGCTTCAATCACCCGACTCTGCCGTTTCCGACGTTTGGTTCCGTGAGCAACCACTGGATGAGCACAGTGGCAGGCCGCGTGGGCCTTGTGAACGATCGCTGGCTCGTATTCGCCAAACTGGGCGGCGGTTGGGTGCGAAGCGACGCTATCGTAGACCTCCCAGGCTCGCCAAGCTGGAGCGGGTCGAGCACCAACGGCGGCTGGCTGATTGGCGGCGGCATCGAATACGGCTTCAAGCCACATTGGACCGTCAAGCTCGAATACGACTATCTCGCACTGTCGAACTGGAACTCGGCCACTGTCCCCGCAGTGGCGCTCAACCGCGATGTTCAGACGATCAAGTTTGGCATGAACTACAAGTTCGAGAGCGGCATCCCCGCCGGGGCCGAGCCGTCGCGCGCCGCTCGTTCTGGTGCGCCTGCAAAGGATGAAGACCTGCAGAAGGCATCGCAGAACCCGATAGCGGATCTGGTCAGTGTGCCGTTTCAGAGCAACACCAATTTCAACTCCGGACCCTTCAATCGCACGCAGGAAATACTCAACATTCAGCCGGTCGTGCCGATGCACTTAAGCGAAGAGTGGAATGTGATCTCGCGCACCATCATTCCGGTGGTGAGCCAACCCGATCCGTTGATAAACAGCAGCACCAATGGCATTGGCGACATTACCCAATCGCTGTTTCTGTCACCGGCCCATCCGGGCGAGCTGATCTGGGGCGTTGGTCCGGTTTTCACCGTTCCGTCCGCGAGTGATCCTATTCTTGGGACCGGCAAGGTCCTGTTCGGCCCCACAGCTGTCTTCCTGACGACGCCAGGACATTGGGTGCTCGGCGTGTTGCTCAACAATCAGTGGTCCGTTGGCGGCAATTCGCATCGACCGGCGGTGAATACCGGTCTCGCCCAGCCCTTCATCAACTACAACATGGAGCACGGCTGGTACTTGACCACATCGCCCATCATTACGGTGAACTGGCTCGCCGCATCCGGTGAGCAATGGACCGTGCCGGTCGGCGGTGGCTTCGGTCGCGTTTTCAAATTGGGTGATCAACCGATAAACGCTCAGATTGCTGGCTATTACAATGCCATACGTCCGACCGGCGCATCGGATTGGCAACTGCGGACCACGGTCGCGCTGTTGTTCCCGGTTCGTTGAACTGACTTTCGTTCGGCGATTGGACCGCACTGACCTTGATCAATCGGTCGCCAGGCAAATGTCCGCTTATGGCCCATGGCAGACATCCCTAGCTGCACTGCACATGTCCGCTTTCGCGGGGTAAAGCGGGCGCGCGTACCCCTTACCGCACGATATCATTCTGCTAGGCTTTAAAAAAAAGACGTCGTCCGGTCACGGGTGGAGGGTTGCGTGCGCAGGCGCGATTTCATTGGAGCCGTAGCAGGCTCAGCAGTGATGTGGCCTCTTGCGAGCCGCGCGCAGCAAACACCGATTAAGCTCTTTCGGATTGGATACTTGAGCACGGTCTCGGCTAACGGATTGCCCAAACGCATGGAGGCCTTCCGCGCTGCGCTTCGTGACCTCGGCTACCAAGAAGGCCGGAATATTGTCATCGAGTCCCGCTGGGCGGACGGCAAGTATGAACGCCTTCCAGATCTTTTTGCGGACCTGATTCGTCTCAAAGTCGATGTGATCGTCACTCATGGCACACCGGGAGTGATGGCTGCCAAGCAGGCCACGACCTCAATTCCGATTGTCATGGCGGTCGTCGGCGATGCTTTGGGCTCTGGTGTCGTACCGAGCCTCGCGCGACCGGGTGGGAACGTGACTGGGCTGACATTCTTCAATCCAGAGCTCGCGGCTAAGCGTCTCGAATTGCTCAAAGAGATTATGCCGAACCTGACACGTGTTGGCGTCTTGTTGAACTTGGTGAACCCCATGAACGAGCCGACCCTGCCACAAATGAGACGTGTGGCGGGACCACTCAAGCTCGAGCTTGAGCAATTCGACGTCCGTGCGGCCACCAACTTGGATGGGGCTTTTGCAGCGATAACGGGCAAGAATATTGAGGCACTTGTGGTCATCGACGATGCAGTGCTACTCGCCAGTGCCCCAAAAGTGGCTGCACTCGCTCTGGAGAAACGTCTGCCATCGTGCGGATGGCCCGATTTCGCCACCGACGGAGGCCTGTTGGCCTACGGCGTTGACTTTGTGGACATGTATCGGCGCGCTGCTACTTATGTTGACAAGATTTTGAAAGGTGCCAAGCCAGGCGATCTGCCCGTGGAACGATCGACTAAATTTGAGACCATCGTCAATCTCAAGACCGCGAAGACGCTCGGTCTCGAAATTCCGTACAATTTGCTCGCCCGCGCTAACGAGGTGATTGAATAAACAGCGATGTCCGCTTTTGGCCCAAAGCGGACATTGAACGTCAGATTTCGCTGTGACGCACAACGCGGAAGCAGGCGGCGGCAAATTGCAACGACAGCGATCCGTTCGATCGGTGCGGTTTTTTGATTGACACGGGCTGTAAAAGGCCACATGACCTCGCCATGGATTGTTCGCACCACACCCGCCGTATCCGTGCACGTGCGCGTCGCCTTTCGGCGGGGGCGTGGGATATGCGGATGCATTGAGCTAATCTGCTATCAGACCACGAAGGCCCCTGCCGGCAGCGGCGGGGGCCTTGTGCTTTCGGGCCTCCGTTCGTTTCGACACAACGAAGGAGGATAACATGCTCGAACCGCACATCGCGCCCCCTGCGTGCGTCACCGAAGACGCATTCGCAGCCCTGATGGAGATCTGCAAACGTCCGCCCATCGTGTTCGTCGAAGGGCACGGCTCCTGGTTGACCGATCAGGAGGGAAAGAAATATCTCGATTTCATCCAGGGCTGGGCGGTCAATTGTCTGGGCCATTGTCCCACAGCAATCGTCAGTGCGATCAAGTCGCAGGCCGAGCAACTTTTGAACTGCAGCCCGGCCTATTACAACGCGCCGATGATCCGCCTTGCCGAGTTGATAGCTCGCTACAGCGGATTGCATCGGACGTTCTTTACCAACAGCGGCGCCGAAGCGGTCGAGGGGGCGATCAAACTCGCCCGCAAATGGGGACAGATCCATCGCGGTGGGGCCTACGAGATCGTCACTATGCATCACGGTTTCCACGGCCGCACGCTGGCCGCGATGGCGGCGTCCGGAAAGGCGCAATGGGAGCATTTGTTCGAGCCCAAGGTCCCGGGCTTCCGCAAGGTGAAGCTCAACGATATCGAGCAGGTCGAGCGAGCGATCACGGCCAACACAGTCGCTGTCATGCTCGAGCCGATCCAAGGGGAAGCCGGGGTGTTCGTCGCGTCGGACGCTTTCCTCCGCGACCTGCGCGCGCTGACCAAGCGGCATGGCATCCTTCTGATCCTCGATGAAATTCAGACGGGGATCGGCCGAACCGGAACTCTCTTTGCCTTTCAACACGCAGGTGTTGAGCCGGACGTGATGGTTCTGGCTAAAGGGCTTGGCGGCGGCATTCCGCTCGGCGCGCTTGTCGCGCACAAGGACGCTTGCTGTTTCGCGCACGGGGACCAGGGCGGTACGTTCAATGGTAATGCGTTCGCCACGGCCGTGGGATGCGCGGTTTTGGAGGAGATTGCCAAGCCGGGCTTTCTCGCTGGCGTCGTCGAGGCTGGTGCGTATCTCACCAAGCGGCTGACGGAGCTGTCGCAGCAATACCAGTGCGCCGGAGTGCGTGGCCGCGGCTTGCTTCTGGCGCTGAATCTCCAGAGCGAGATCGGACCGCAGACGGTCGAATTGGCGCTGCAGCGCGGGCTTTTGATCAACGCGCCTCGCACAGATACGCTGCGCTTCATGCCCGCGCTCACAGTGACGCGACAGGAGATCGATCGTATGATCGCGATCTTGGCCGAGGTGCTCAAGGAGTTCTCGATTGCGACCGAGTGCGGTTTTGGGCGGCGGCCGGCGGAGACCATTCCGCCGCCGCTACCCGAGATAGCGGCGCTGCCATGACCGCGCAGATTGCGATCCGCCCGCTGCGCCTGGACGAGCGCGTGGCCTGGGAGCCGCTGTGGAAGGGCTATCTCGATTTCTACCGGATCACGGCGCCGCAGGAGACCTACGACGCGACCTGGGCGCGGCTGCACGATCCGAACGAGCCGATGTGGCTGCTCGGCGGCTACGTCGACGGCAAGCTTCTCGGCATCGTGCACTACATCTATCACCGCTCCTGCTGGACGATCGGCGACTACTGCTATCTGCAGGATCTGTTCGTGGCCGAGGGCGCGCGCAAGCTCGGGCTGGGCCGCGCGCTGATCGAGGCGGTATACGCGGCCGCGCGCGCGGCCGGCGCGAGCCGCGTCTATTGGCTCACGCACGAGACCAATACCGTTGCGCGCAGCCTCTACGACACGCTGGCGGACCGTCCCGGCTTCATCCAGTATCGCAAGCTCTTCTGACGATTAGCGGTTCAATTGAGACCCGTGCGAAATGGCGCGTCAGCGTCGAGCGTCATTTCACCCATGGCGGCACCGCATGAATCCGCTTTTGGCCCATAGCGGACATCGGCTCTTCCTTCGCTGTGGCCCGATCCGATACTATGAGCCCTTACCCTCGGGGGCGGCATGAGGCGTCGCGATTTCATCAGGCTGATCGCTGTTTCACCAGCAGCATGGCCCCTTGCGACGCGCGCACAACAAGGCGAACGCATCCGACGTATTGGCGTGTTAATTGGCGCCACGGAAGACGATCCGGAAACGAAGGCGCGCCTTTCAGCCTTTCGGCAGGGACTCGAAAAGCGGGGATGGTCCGAGGGCCGCAATGTTCACATCGCGATTCATTTCGTCGGTGGTGATGCAAATAAGTATGGGCCACTCGCGAAAGAGCTTGTCATTGCCCAACCGGACGTCATTCTTGCGCAAACGACGCCGGTTGCCGCCGCTCTGCAGCGCGAGACCCGCCAGATACCGACTGTATTCGTCAATGTTTCTGATCCCATTGGCTCGGGTCTCGTCGCGAGCCTGGCACAGCCAGGCGGAAATTTTACCGGCGTACTGCTTTACGAAGGCAGCGTCGTCGGCAAGTGGCTGGCGATGCTGAAGGAGATGGCGCCGCACCTTGAGCGTGTCGCGTTCCTCGCCAACCCGAAGATATCCCCGTATGACTATTTCCTTCGTGCCGCAGAAGCTGCCGCCGCGTCGCTAGGACTCAAGGTGGTGTCCACCCCTGTCAGTTCAGTCACTGATATCAAGCGTGCAATCGATGCATTTGCGAGCGCGCCAAACGGGGGCTTGCTCCTGCCGCCTGACACCACCACGCTCACGCATCGCGATCTGATCATTGCGCTGGCGGCCCAGTATCGCTTGCCGGCGGTCTACCCGCTCCATAGCTTCGTCGCAGCTGGCGGTCTCATGTCTTATGGGACCGATCAGGACAATATGTTTCGGCTGGCAGCATTCTATGTCGACCGTATCCTGCGCGGTGATAAACCTGCCGAACTCCCGGTGCAGGCACCCACGAAGTTCGAGACAACACTCAACCTGAGAACGGCGAAGGCACTTGGCCTTACGTTTCCACCGGGCCTGCTGGTCGCGGCCGACGAGGTCATCGAATAGCGATGCTATTTGCTGTGGTACATGAGTCCGCTTTTGGCCCGTAACAGACAGGGTGAAAAGCGGTTGGGGGAGTCGGCTTTTGCGGTCGCTATTGACCAAAAGCGGATATTCTAGAATCCGGTTACCCCTTTCTGAGGTCCAAGCAAGCGTCGGGCCGCGGCCTTGCACAAACCGTCCCGTTCAATTTATCTATCTATGCGTTTCTTATCTCATCCGGATCGCAGAGGGGCATTTTCCCTTGGGGTCGGCTCGATGAAGTACGATATTGAGGCCGATTGGAATTTACTGGACGCTTGTAATTATCGCTGTGCGTATTGCTTGAACGGGCCTGCAACGCTTGCAGCAAAAATGCGGACTTTTGCGAGCGTGCCGGCGTGGCAGGCCGCATTCGATGCGAGCAAGTTGACCTGGCTAGCTCACATAACTGGCGGGGAGCCGAGCGCTTATCCGGATTTTGTCGAGCTGTGTGACGCTCTTACGGTAAATCACTTTATCTCGCTGAACTCCAATCTAACTCACCGATCACTTGCCAGATTTGCCAAACTGATTGATCCGTCACGAGTAAGTTTTATCAATGCGGGTTTCCATCTAGAGGAACGTCAACGCCGTGTTGGCGTTGACGCGTTCCTTCGTAATGCTGAAGAGCTGCGTACCGCAGGCTTCCGGATTCTTGTTTCACTTGTAGCTACACCCGCCGTCCTCGCACGATTCGCGGAGGCGATCACTCTGCTCGCGCCGGTGCAGCTCTTTCCGATTCCGAAACTGATGCGCGGTCAAGTGGGCGGTGCCTCTTATCCAAAGGCCTATACCGCCGAAGACAAGGGCCGCTTTCGGATTTACTCCAGGTTGGCGCGCGAATTCTATCGTGACTTGCCCGCCCAGGTGGTCGAGCCCCCAAGCCTCGATATGCTGCATGACGACGAGTATGTTGACGGACTGCCTGACTACAAGGGTCGACTTTGTGAGGCTGGGCGTATGTTTGTTGAATTGCGTGCGAATGGGGACGTGTTCCGTTGTGGCAGAAGGGATTTGCAAGGCAATTTGCTCGACGGCTCATTCGTACGGCGCCTTCATCCTGAGCCGTGCAGGAGTGTCCATTGCTATTATTTTTGCAATAAGTACTCGACTCCGCCTGTGGCCAGCGTGACCGCTATTGGCCCCAAGCGGACATCGGGCGCTGCACATGTCCGCTATTCGGGTTAAACCGCACATAGACTTGTGCGCGTTAGTGCGTTCGGGAAAGGAGATAGGCAAGTGAATTCCCAATCACGTCGGTCTTTTTCGAGACCACGCGAATGTCGGCCGTTGCGCGTTTTTGTTCTTGGGACAGGAGATACGCGAGTGAATTCCCAGTCACGTTGGTCTTGCGCATTTGAGTTCTCCTATTCGTTGGAACCGGCTTGGTTAAAGCGATGCGGTTGATGCCAACGTAGTTGCGTTCATCTGGCCACGCAGTGTCGCCCGTCACAAAAAAACGCATCTGGACGGTATTGTTGTAATCGAATGGTGATATCCGCTATTGGCCCAAAGCGGGCATCGCTAGTTGCACGGCACATGACTGCTTTCGGGCGTAAAGCGGACATTGCTTTGAAGATGTAGGCAGGTCTCGTCCTCCACGATACGCTCAACGGTGCGCGTGCTTGTGGGAGGTGAAATATGGACATTTATAATTGGTTGACCATCCGCGTTGGGCCGCGCGACGTCCGGTGCCCGCGTTGCAATGCCCATGGTCGCCCGCGCATCACCGCGCTGTCGCAGCATCCGTCGTAGCAGCAATGAATACCATCTGGTTCTGGGTCTTGGTGCCCTACGACGCGCTGGTCGCCTTACCTTATTTTTGGGCGAAGGTGGCCCTCGGCATTGGCACGGGTTTACTCATCCCCGGCAGGATCGTCGGACTAGTGGCGTGTGCGTTAGGGAATGCCGCCATCTTCGCTTACATGGCATTCGCCGCCGGGCATCCCGATAGTCTGACCAAAATGCTGAACAGCCCGATGGCAATTCTAATGACGTCTATCTTTGTATTCGTTGCAGTTGTGTGGTGGTTCGTCGGCCGAATTATGCGCTGGGTTTTTTATAAAATTTGGGTTCATACTCAGACGAGCACTTCGTGAAGTAACTGCTATGCACTGATGAATGTCCCCTTTCGGAGGGAAAGGCGGGAATTTGACACCCGGGGGACCAAAATTATTTGTAGTGCCTGCCTTCCGCGACCGTCCGGCTGGTCAGATTTTGCTAATGGGCCCGAAAATATGTCGCGCGGGAAATTGTTCGCGCGATTGGCACAAAGCGGACATCAATGTGAAGTCGGTTGCCCTTTCTGAGCGAGCAGCTCATCGAGCGACATGGCATTGGGACAAAATTCACGGAAATGCTCGGTCGCTGTTCCCTTGGCAAGTTCATGCTGGCATCGCTTCTTGTTGCTACAGGTGATGCACAGCCATTTCAGCTCGCGCATCACTAGAGGGTCCAAGTCAGCGATGACTTTTGGGTCAACGTGCAGCGCGGCTAACATAGTTTTTAGAAGATCTGCGCTGCCAGGCCCGTTGCGGACCAGTTCGCGGAGTTGACTTGGAGTTACTCCGATGTCTTTCGCCATACGCATCACTTCGTCCGGGCCACACATACCAAGTTCATCGTTAAAGCCAATCGCATTGCGATAATAAGTTACCCAATCAGCGATAGCTTTAAAGGCCGTCCTGACCAGCGGATCGCTCGGAAGTCCGGTTTCGTGCTCGACCACAGCGACGCTCTCCAGCTTTTTCCCAGGTTCAAAAGAAAGCCTGGCAGAGTGATCAAAATAGTCATTGCGTTGGATCAATTTATTTAGGGAAAGCCCGGGATATTGTGATCAGGGTATGAAGATCGGGCAGCAGCAAATAGCAGTTGCGGCGTTAGCCATTGGCAGTTTTGCCGCAGGATACGGCGTCTCTTTCTGGTTCAATAGCCGCCAACCGGAGGACGCCTATGTAAACTATATGAGGCAATGCGTATTTTTGGGAGATAGGGAAGATCAGTGCGCCGAAGAATGGCGATCGATGGACGCACAAGAGAGATTTTTCTACAGCGAAGCTGGCCGGCGAGCACAAGCCAGATTTGAGCGAAAGAGACGCGAGGAAGAAAAGCGTGCAAAGGCAGAGTGTGAAGCGCAGGGCAGAAAAGATGAATCGTGTGAGGTTGAGCAGTTACTGAAGGCAAAGAAGAAAATCGATTAAAGCGACTCAGCCGACGCCGATGAACTTACAGTCTAAGGGTGACCATGCTCCCCCATGTCCGCTATTGGCCCAGAGCAGATATCCTGGTTGCGTTGCACACGTCTGCTTTTGGGTGAAGGTCAGACATGACCGGTTGCGGGAGTCCGCTTTTGCGGTCGCTATCGGGGGTGTAGCGGACATGACATTTTGCACCGCATAGGTCCGCTTCTGACCCAAAGCGGACATCCCGAATTGTTGGCGGCTGCTTTAGCGGGATACCGCATTCCAAAATTGATACAAACCCGAACGCCGAGCCTTTGATACACGTCAAAGAAATTATTTGAACTTTGGGCGACCAAGGACGGTCGAATGCGTCCTCTTGGAGCCTTGCGCCATGAAACGAACTATCATCGCCGCGTGCGCCGTCGCCTTATCTTTTTCCATGTTGGGCTTAGCCACTGCTCAGCAGATCACCGGCACGCCCGGTTCGCCTGGCGCCACGACGACGATACCCGGAACGCAACTTCCGCCGCCCGATCCGAAGTTCGGCGGCGTGATCAAGGACGACGCGCTACAGTCGAAGCCGTGGTGGGCGCCACGCGTTGTGCCGCCGAAAGGCGCGCCGAACGTATTGCTGATCATCACCGACGACGCCGGCTTTGGCGTGCCGAGCACTTTCGGCGGCGTCATTCCAACGCCGACCATGGACCGCATCGCCAACGAGGGCCTGCGTTACAACCGCATGTTCTCTACGGCGCTGTGTTCGCCCACGCGCGCTGCGTTAATCACTGGTCGTAACCATCACTCGGCCGGGTTCGGCGTGATTTCGGAGCAGTCGACCGGTTTCCCCGGCTACAACAGCATCATCGATCGGGACAAGGCCACGATCGGTCGTATCCTGCTGGAAAACGGCTACAGCACTTCCTGGTTCGGCAAGGATCACAATACGCCGGCCTTTGCCGCGAGCCAGGTCGGGCCGTTCGACCAGTGGCCGACCGGCATGGGCTTTGAATATTTCTACGGCTTCGTCGGCGGTGACGCGAACCAGTGGCAGCCGAACCTGTTTCGAAACACTACCCAGATATATCCCTTCGCGGGCAAGCCAGGCTGGAACCTGATCACTGGGATGGCTGATGACGCCATTGACTGGATGACCCGGATTCACCAGACCGACCCGAATAAGCCGATTTTCATCAAGTACGCGCCCGGCGCCACGCATGCGCCGCATCACCCGACAAAGGAATGGGTGGACAAGATCAGCGCGATGCACCTGTTCGACGAAGGATACAACAAGCTGCGCGAGCGCATTTTCGAGAACCAGAAGAAACTCGGCGTAATTTCCAAGGATGCGAAGCTTACGCCTTGGCCGGATGACATCCTGAAGCCGTGGGACAAGCTCACGGAGGAGGAAAAGAAGCTCTACATCCGCCAGGTTGAGGTCTTCGCTGCCTATGCCGCTTACAGCGACCATGAGATCGGCCGTGTGATCCAAGCCTTCGAGGACCTCGGCAAACTCGACAACACCCTAGTCATCTACATCAACGGCGATAATGGAACGAGTGCAGAGGGTGGGCCGCTGGGCACGCCAAACGAAGTCGCTTTTTTCAACGGCGTCAGCGTACCGGTCGACATACAAATGAAGTGGTACGACGTGTGGGGAACAGAACAGACCTACAACCACATGTCAGCAGGCTGGTCATGGGCCTTTGACGCGCCGTTCGACTGGTTCAAGCAGAACGCGTCAAGACTCGGCGGCATCAACCAGAACATGGTGGTGTCGTGGCCCGCGCGAATCAAGGACAAGGGCGCCTTGCGCGAACAGTTCGTGCACGTGATTGACGTCGTGCCGACGATCCTCGAAGCCGCCGGCATTCGCGCGCCTGCAATGGTGGACGGTATCAAGCAAAAGCCGATCGAAGGCACGAGCTTTGCCTACACCTTCGATGCAAAGAACGCCAAGGAGCCGTCGCGCCACTCGACCCAGTACTTCGAGATGATGGGTCAGTGGGCGTTGTACAAAGATGGCTGGTTCCTGAGCACTAAGGTCAATCGTGCACCATGGGAGGCATTTGGAGCTGCCAATCCTGACCCGCTGAATAACCAGGTGTTCCAGCTCTACAACCTGAACACAACCTTCACACAGTCCGATGATGTCGCCGCGAAGTACCCGCAAAAGGTCAAAGAGATGCGGGAGATGTTCCTCGCGGAGGCGAAGAAATACCAGGTGCTACCACTGGACGCTTCGGTGGCGGCGCGCATCGTTGCGCCGCGGCCGAACATCACCGCAGGTCGCTCCGAGTTCGTTTACACTCGACCGATGGTTGGCCTGCCGCAGGGCGATTCGCCGTTCCTGCTCAATAGCTCGTATACCATCACGGCGGACATCACCGTCCCCGAGGGTGGTGCGGAAGGCATGATGCTGACCTCGGGTGGGCGCTTTGCCGGTTACGGGTTCTACCTGCTCAAGGGCAAGCCCGTGTTCCTGTGGAATCTGGTCGACCTCGAGCGCATCAAGTGGGAGGGTCCAGACGCGCTAACACCCGGCAAGCACGTCCTGGAGTTTGACTTCAAATACGACGGCATCGGCGTCGGGACGCTGGCATTCAATAATTTCTCCGGTGTCGGCCGCCCCGGCACCGGCACGCTGAAGGTGGATGGCAAGGCCGTGGACACCAAGACAATGCCGAAAACGCTCCCGATGATCCTGCAATGGGACGAGAGCTTCGATATCGGCTCCGACACGCTCACCGGCGTGAACGATGCTGACTACCAGCCGCCATTTCCGCTGACGGCCAAGCTCAACAAGCTGACGATCAAGGTGGATCGGCCGCAACTGTCGCCCGCGGACATCAAAAAGCTCGAAGCGGCGATGCAAGAAAAGGCCAAGGCCGATTGATCGCGGCCTGCCTGATCGAAATAGGCGATTTGGAAACTTTGAGAGACCGCCGCGAGGCGGTCTTTCTATTTTGCTGCTGTGCAAGAGTCCGCTTTGTCCGTTTTTTCGGTCGCAAGAGGGCCAAAGCGGACATACGGTTTTGCATATGTCCGCTTCTGACCCGAAGCAGACGTCGGCTGGTGCACCACAAATGTCTGCTTTTGACACAAAGCGGACATTGCCAATCCGACCTGATACGATGTGTGTCTTGACCGCACGGGAGCAGATATGCGACGGCGGGATGTGATCACGCTTCTCGGCGGCGTGTGGTTTGTCTGGCCACTCACCGCGTACGCGCAGAAGCCTGGCGATCGCGTTCGCCGCATTGGCGTACTGATCCCATTCAAAGAGAGCGACCCCGAAACGCAGGCTCTGTTCGCGGCGTTCAAGCAGCGGTTGCAGGAGTTCGGCTGGATCGACGGCCGCAATGTGCGGTTTGAAATTCGGTTCACAGACGGAAACCCAGAACGCACACAAAGCGTCGCCGCCGAACTGGTCGGGCTTCAGCCAGACGCGATCCTTGCTTACGCCAATCCGGCGGTGTCGGCACTAAAACCACTGACCAGCACTATTCCGATCGTTTTCACCCAAGCATCCGATCCGGTTGGAAGCGGGTTCATTTCCAATCTGGCGCATCCGGGAGGCAACATCACCGGCTTCCACAGTTTCGAGCCGGCGATCGGCGGAAAATGGCTGGAGGTGCTCAAAGAAATCGCTCCGGGAGTGCGGAGGGTGGCAGTTGTTCATCACCCGAATATTGCAGCGAATGTTGCGTTCGTGCGCGCCGCGGAGGCAGCGTCATCGACATTTGGAACGACGATAACGGCTGTGGGGATACGTGATAAAGGCGACATTGAGCGCGCTCTCGAGGACTTTGCCCGCGAGCCGGATGGTGGCCTTATCGTGGCGCCCGCTCCGCAAACGTTTGATAATCGGGAATTGATCACGGCGGCGGCGACGCGGTTGCGTCTGCCCGCAGTCTATTCGTACCGTTTTTTCGTAACCAGTGGCGGTCTGGCTTCATATTCACTCGAAGGAAAGGACCTTTGGCGTGCGGCCGCATCATATGTCGACCGCATTCTGCGCGGTGAAAAGCCGGGTGATCTGCCCATACAACTGCCGACTAAATACTATTTGGTCGTCAATCTTAAGACGGCTAAAGCGTTGGGCATTTCTATGCCGCGAACCCTGCTCGCACGCGCCGACGAGATCATCGAATGAGCAGTCGAATGTCCGCTATTGGCCCGTAGCGGTGTTCGTTGCACAGTGACGGCAGACATTCGAAAGCACTATGAAGAAAATCGGCTTCCTTTCCTTCGGCCACTGGACACCCTCACCGCAGTCGCAGACGCGGACGGCGTCCGATGCGCTGCTGCAATCAATCGATCTTGCAGTGGCGGCGGAGGACCTTGGCGCCGACGGTGCCTATTTTCGTGTTCATCATTTCGCCCGCCAGCTCGGCTCACCGTTCCCGCTGCTCGCAGCCTGCGGCGCCAGAACCAAACGCATCGAGATCGGTACCGCGGTGATCGACATGCGGTATGAAAATCCGATGTATATGGCGGAGGATGCGGGCGCAGCCGATCTTATCGCGCGCGGCCGTCTGCAGCTTGGTATCAGCCGCGGTTCGCCCGAGCAGGTCATCGACGGCTTCCGCTATTTCGGCTACGTGCCGCCGGAGGGTATGACCGACGCCGACATGGCGCGGCGCCACACCGAGGTCTTCCTCGAACTGTTGCTCGGCAAAGGTTTCGCCAAGCCCAATCCGAGCCCCATGTTTCCGAACCCGCCCGGCCTCCTGCGCCTCGAGCCTCATTCCGAGGGCCTGCGCGAGCGTATCTGGTGGGGCGCCGGCACCAATGCCACGGCCCAATGGGCGGCCAAGCTTGGCATGAATCTACAAAGCTCGACGCTCAAGATCGACGAGAGCGGCAAGCCTTTCCACGTGCAGCAGGCCGAGCAGATTCGGCTATATCGCGCGGCGTGGAAGGAGGCCGGACACACCCGCACGCCGCGCGTATCGGTGTCGCGCAGTATCTTCGCGCTGGTCGACGATCGCGACCGCATGTATTTTGGCCGCGGCGGCAAGGAGGCCGACCAGATCGGCATGCTCAGTGCCACCGAGCGCGCGATCTTCGGCCGCGGCTACGCTGACGAACCGGACAAACTCATTGCGCAACTCAAGGCTGACGAGGCGATCGCCGAGGCCGACACGCTGCTGCTGACCGTGCCGAACCAGCTGGGGGTCGACTACAACGCGCATGTCATCGAGGCGATTCTTAAGCACATCGCGCCAGGGTCGGGGTGGCGGTAACGCGTCTTTTTTGAAGCTATATGTCGCTGACGCTATCGAAGTAATTCCAGAGTGCACGAAAGCGCACGTCGAATGTCCGATCTTGCGGTCGCTATTGGGGGTGAACGGGACATGGCATCTTGCGCCGCACATGTCTGCTTTTGATGCTGTGGACGGCGCCCGCTCTTGCGGCATCAGAGTGCCATAGGGTGGCTGCGTTGTAGCAAACCACATCGAGGGGAGCCGTCCATGGGCGAGGTTAGCACGATTGGTCTCGA